>Ga0074195_1002647_pt1 | contig 19221 bp, 25 predicted proteins | sample EPASupsiteHSE623_FD_64525 | JGI IMG/M metagenome (GOLD analysis project Ga0074195, IMG submission 64525) | Bioremediated contaminated groundwater from EPA Superfund site, New Mexico - Sample HSE6-23 | ecosystem: Environmental > Aquatic > Deep subsurface > Groundwater > Contaminated ...
GGAGTTCGAGCCAAGGCCTCATTGGCACCTCAACTCCAGGCAAGTGGAATTCCTACGGCACCTCTTTTTCATCGGAGAGGTCGGCTATTCGGCGATCATCATTTCCGTGCATCATCTGGAGTTTAAAACCGCTCTGGAGCTGTTCCGAGAAAAATGGGGCGACTATCCGATCGCGAAAGTGACCGAGGCGGCAAACCTCATGTGGGAACTGCGGGCGGTGGCCTGAATGGCCCGGACAAAAATCGATTGGGCCGACATAACCATCAACCCGATCACCGGCTGCCGCAACTTCGGCAACCCAGAAATCTGCGGGGACTACTGCTACGCGGCCCGCATGGCCCGGCGGCTCAAAGGCCGCTTTGGCTATCCTATAGACGATCCCTTTCGGCCCACTTTTCACCCGGATAGGCTCAAGAAGGTCAACCGGAAGCGCAGCAAGGCCCCTACCCGGATCTTCCTTAACTCGATGGCAGATTGGTTCAGCGAGGATGTCAATCCAGACTGGATCCAACAAATCATCGAGGTCGTCATTCAGAACGAGAAAGATCTATTCTTCGTCCTGACCAAACGGCCCGAAAGGATCCTGGAGCTGATCCACTGCATAACGCTGCCCGATAACCTCTGGTGGGGCGTCTCGGTAACGAAGCAGCAGGACCTCTGGCGCATCGCCGCCCTGATAGATGCCCTGCCCAGCGTCCATAAATTCGTCAGCTTCGAGCCCCTGCACGGCCCGATCAGCCCGGATTATGAGGGCATCGAATGGGCGATAATAGGTGCGGAGAGCCGCAACCTGGTGGGCAGGATCATCCCGCAGCCAGCCTGGATTTCAGCTCTTGTCAGCCGCTTCCCCAGACCGATCCCGGTCTTCATGAAGAAGAACCTCAGGCCGCACATTCCCGTCGATTGGGATCTGGTGCAGCAGTTCCCGGAGGGCCTGCAATGAAGTGGGAAGGCTCCCTTATGACCTCCTTCCAGATAATGGGCTCGCTGCACTTCTCGATGCAGCTGGAGGGCTATCCGGACCAGGGCGAGACGAACGCTCTCCTGGAGCGGTTGAACGGCAAGAAAGTCCGCCTTGTGGTCGAGGAGGTGCAGCCGTGAGCGGCGTCATTCTCATCCTCGGACAGGATCTCAAGTCTCAGATCCTGGAAAGGCTTCCCTTCGATCAAGAGGCTGCAGTCGCCGCCAGAGACCTGGTTCCGCACTTCCCGCACACTCCAATCGCTCAGATCAGCCGGGCCCTGTCGATGCTCCATAAATGGCCGGACGTGGAGCGTCAAAAGACCACCATGCGAACGATCAACGGTGGATGCACTGTCTTGAAGTACTGGAGGCTGAGGCCATGACCCAATCCAATCCCGGCACTCTTCAGAGCATCTACAGCCGCTCCCGCCGCATATGCGCTGACAAGGCCCAGGCTCATCTCAGGGATTTTGCCGTAAAAGGCGAAGGCTCAATCGAGAATGGCCTATCGAGCGACTCAGAGAAAAAGACTGCCCGGTCCGATGTACAGGAGGCAGCCTGATGTCGGGCAACAAAACAAGCCAGAGCGTCCCGCTGACCGTCGCCCCTGATTATCCGGATGTTTGGCTTACAAAGACTGAGGAATATCTTGAGTGGCTGGATTCGCAGATCGAGTCCTCAGCTAATGAAGTCTCACAGATGCGCTCCGAGCTGCAGAATCTGAGCGAGAGGCTGGACAAGCGAGAGGCACAAAACGCCATTCTCACCAAAATCGGCCAGAATCTCCGCGGCCAGATCTACGATATCCGTGAACTTCTCAAGGAGCGGCAGAAGAACCGTGAGGGGGCACGAGCATGATATCTGAGGCTCAAGTGCCGGGATTCGTGCCCGCCTCGGAGATTCCATCCGGGAACCTGTCCCGAGAGGAAGAGCTTGAAGAGCTGGTCCGAAAACTCAGCGCGGATGCTGAGCGCCGCAGTGATATGGATAATAGCGGGCCTGCCAGCCAGGCAGCCGGCAGGCTTCCTGCTGGCCCGAAGCCAAAGGAGTGGCAGTCACTCCAGATAGTCATCAGCGATCTTCTCGAAGCTAACAAAGATCTGCAAGCCACTGTCAAGAAGCAAGCATTGCAGATCGAGGAATTGAAACAGAAGCTGCAAGATCAAGAAGCTGCTCTTGCTTTTCAGGAGAAGAGGCTCGATAAGCATTCTGAGTATATCCTCGACATCAAAGACAGAATGGACCCGGAGCCACAACCCAAGCAGAAAAACCAGAGCGAGATATTGAGACTCCTCCTGGCCCAGAATAATGGCAAGATGCTCAAAGCAGATGCACGCCATAAGATGGGTTTATCGAAATCGCAGTTTTCAGATCTCCTTTCCACCATGTCGGGATTGGTCGAGAGCAAGCCCTTAAGGGGTGATAGAAGAAGCCATGTTTTGATTTTAATAAAAAATAAGGAATTAGTTCAGCTGAACTATTAACTATTTCCTGAGCTGAACTATTGGGGTTAGAAAATTGGGGTAAAATAGTCCGGAAATGGACTGAAAATGAATAGAGTTAGTTTGGAGAAGGAGAAGAAAAGAGAGCAAAATAAGAAAAATAGTAACATTCACTGAACCAAGGCAAAATAGTTCATAGTTCAGCTGAACTAATTTCAAAATTAAAATAAATTGGTATATATGTATCTCAAATTGGCAATTTTGGAGGAGACGAGATGAAGATGTACGGAATTGCTACCGACTTGGGCGACGATTGGGCTGGTCCCTATGTGGATCAAGGGCTCTTGCAGAAGACTCTTGCCATCATCCAGAAGGTTGACCCGAACGCGGAAATTGTCTCGAAGGATACTGATCCATTCTCGGAGCAGATCCTGGCCGGCCTCCTGCCCTTCAGGATCCATGTCGATCTAGTGGACGGAATACCCCAGCTCCCGGCAGAGGTTTCCCTCTCCTGGCCCCCCAGCTCCATGGAAGGCATTCAGGTCGGTAACCAGGAATATCGTGAATACTTTGTCTGGGCCGAGAGCGAGAAGGCAGCTTTGCGCAAGCTGGCCACGCTGAACAAAGCAGTGCAGAGCTACAGCCCGAAGGCTGCTGCAGCTGAGGTGGAGGTTTTGGGATGAATATCGACTTCACGCAGGATGAAGTTCGCGTCATGCGCGCCATGTTCAAGAGAACAATGCCTGTTTTTGAAGAAACGTGGAAAGATGAAGATCCAATGAAGATTTTGCCAAAGTTGAAGGCAGTTAGGGATAAATTTGAAGGAGGCTGCATCTAATGGATCCTCTGCAGGTGGCCACAGACTACGCCGAGGAAGAGGGCTTCCGGCTCACCCGGGACGCAGAAGGCCAATGGATTGAGGTCCATCATCTTCGAGGCGGAGCGAGAATCCAGAGAGACGGCACCATCCTTTGCGAGACCAATCCACCACTCAAGATGGTACTGGAGAAGAAGCTCGCCCAGGCCAAAGCCAAGGAAGCTCAGCTCCTGGAGGACCCTGAAGGCCGGGTCACTATCAAGTTTTCAGCCGAGTACGAGAAGATGCCGGCTGACATCTCCCACACAACTCTCCTGGCCGTGCTGAAGGTCAAGCGCTCTCAGCTCTCAGCGCAATTCCTGGAGTGGGACACCAAATTCCGCAACCTCTCCGGCAACTACCCGCTCTCTTCCGCCCAGGAGGTCCTCGTTCTCATGCTTCTGTCCGCCCCTGAACCTACCGTCCCCCGCAATCCCTGGCTTGAGCAGCCTCACCTCTGGACAACCATCCGGGCAGCCTGGCCTCCGGAGAAGGAAGGCTTCTACCGCAGCCATGTGGGCGAGCTTGTGAACATCGAAATCAAAGGAGGGAAAGCATGAACCGCTCCGAGCAGGCAGCCGCCAGGCGCGAGGCAGAACTGCAAGAGGCTCTCGGCCATCTCGAATATTTCAAAAGAACAGCTTTGGCCCTCGATCAGGCCATGAAGGTCATGGCGAAGGATCTGCAGTTCTGCAAGAAGAATGAACAGATCTGGGAAAAGCGCATCGAGAAGTTGCAGGAGAGGGCATGAAACCAAATCCAGGAATTTTCATTGCCAACCGCCCAAGGCGCAACTCCGCCACGGATTTCGTTGACATGCAGGTCTCGACCCTCATAAGCGATCATGCTTCAAAGAAGCCCTGCATCGAGGACCTCGTTCAGATAGCCAAAAAGGAGATGCCGAATTTCGATTGGACAAACGACAAAATACGCCATGCAGTGGAGCGATTAGAGAAGCGGGGAAGATTGGCGAGTAAGTACGCAATCAGGGGGAAGAGACTCTGCAGAGTGCCATATCCAATCTAATTTCGAGCGACGTCGCTAACAGCGGAGCGGATATTAATGAGGGGAAAGGATTTCTTCCGTCTTCAGAGGATTTCGGGCCGGGATTCAAGAAAGCTCTGGCAAAAGACCTCAATTTTCGTCGTATCTGGGAGGGCGGTCCGAGGGACCTTCACCTCCGCCTGAAGAAGCAGATAGATTATGATAAAAATGGACGACTAATATATAACGGCAAGCCATATAATAAAGATACATGGTGCTGCTACTATTGGGGCGATTGCCAGATGTATGGCCCTCCTAAGGTTATCGATAAATTACGGTTCGATTAAATACCTGAAAATTCAGAGAAAAAATCATGCCCCCGAAAGAGTTTGTAGGTCGCTATATCTCTGTCTATTTTGATACACGCGAAGAGAAGACTTTCTGGGAAGAGAAGGCCAAAGAGCATGGCACAAGCCTGAGCAAGCTTGTATTTGAAGGCCTTGAAGCCTTGAGGATGAAGATTGACAACAATCCCCGACCAGATCTGCTGAAAGAGAATGAGTCCCTGAAGGAAAAGATCGCAAAGACTGAGCGAGAGATCCGGCTGCAGGCCAACCTCATCGAGAAGTATGAATCCGAGCTGTATCGGGTGCAGCATGCTGGCTTCAAGGAGCTTACACCGGCTGGCGAAGGCATGCGTAGCTATGATCTTAACCTCATCCACCTCCTGAAATCAAGCAAGAAAGTTTTGGATAGCAAGGCCCTCCTGGCTTCACTGAAAATAGACCCAGGCGACCTGGCCACTACTCGCCTGGTGAGAAACCAATTGGAATCCCTGCAGCGCTATGGCCTGGCAAAAGAAAACAGCAGTGGCTGGATGTGGATAAAATGAATGATGCAATTAGCTTGTCTTGCCAAATTCCATTGAGCCCGGATCGCAAAAGCTTCGACAGCCTAATAGAGCATTTTCGAAAAGACTGCGAGCTGCGCAAATTCGTTTCAGCTGATAAATGTGCCAGAGTGGCACGCAAGTTCTGCCAATGGCTTGAGGAACGAAATACAAGCGTCACAGAGACCACAAAAAATGATCTGAAGGATTATCTTTATCATATGCAGGCAGTGCGTGCGTTAAAATTCGGATCAATTCAACGTGAATTCACTTTCATCAATTGTCTCTATTCATATCTAGAAGAAGAAGGGCTAATTGCTGTCAATCCGGTTCCGGCTTTCAGAAAGCGATATCTGTGCGCATTCAAAAATGATTCCGACTCGGAAAAGCGCCAGATAATCAGCATTGAAGACGCAGCGAAGCTTGCAAGCGCAACGCTGGAGACACGAGACCAGGCGATAATTTTGCCCTTCTTGAAGACGGGGATGCGACTCGGGGAGCTGGCTGCCCTAGATGTCTCGGACGTGGATTTGAAGGGACTGAACCTGACTCTTAAGAAAACCGCAAAGCGATCAAATCGATTGCTCTTTTTCGATCTTGAGACTGCCGAGGTCCTGGGCCATTGGCTGGCCATTCGAACTCTCAGAAAGGGACATGAAAATCCCGCTCTATTCACATCGAGAAATGGTTTGCGCTTGGGCAGTGCTCGAGTCCAAAGATTGGTCACATGGCATGCGGAAGTAATCGGACTGCACGATCCCAAATCCGATATGCTTGCCGACAGGTTCACCCCTCACTGCTGCAGGCACTGGTTCACCACCCATCTTCTCAGGGCCGGGATGAGACGGGAATATGTAAAATGGCTCCGAGGCGACACGATCAAGGAGGCAGTGGATATCTACTATCATATCGATCCGGAGGACGTTCGCAAGGAATACATGATGCACATACCGCAGCTGGGGGTGTAGCGTGGGATTCTATGACACTTCATCAGGCGCTTGAAGAATGTCATAGGACCCAAGTGAGGAGATCCAATAACTGTATCACGGGCGATATGGGCCCGGCGAGGGAGACTCATGCAGCCGTACTATTTCGTTAAGCTGAAGGATGATACTTGTGATTTCTGACGGAGGGGAAAGATATGAGGAGAATTGGTGAAGAGCAGGCATCTGTCGGCGAGATCGAGAAGTTTGAAGAAACCGAGATCTCTATTGCCTCAGCGGAACTTGTCGGCAGCATCCGGCCTCTAATTGAGCAGGCAAAGTCCCGTGTCGCTCAATCGGTGAATTCCGAGCTTGTAATTCTTTACTGGCAGATCGGGAAGAGAATACGGGAGGAGATCTCTGCAAGAAAGATCGCCGGCCAGGAGAAGGGTGTCGTTGATCTCCTCAGCGAGACGCTTACCGCGGATTATGGCCGGGGTTTCAGCCGACGTAACCTGTTCCATATGATCCGGCTGGCGGATACTCTTGAGGAAGAAAGGACAGTGCAGACGCTGTCTGCACAGCTCTCCTGGTCTCATTTCATCGAGATCATCTATCTCAAGGATCCTTTGCAGCGCCGGTTCTATGCCGAGCTGGCCAGAGTGGAACGTTGGAGCGTTCGAACGCTGCGCCGGAAGATTCAGGGTATGCTTTACGAGCGCACTGCCATATCCCGCAAACCGGAAGATCTGGCCAGGCAGGAGCTGGAAGCTCTGCAGGATGAGGACCGCCTAACGCCCGATCTGGTCTTCCGAGATCCTTATCTGCTGGACTTCCTGGGACTGGAGGACACTTACAGCGAACGCGATCTGGAGTCGGCCATTTTGAGGGAGTTGGAGAGGTTCCTGCTGGAGCTGGGCACGGACTTCTCCTTCATCGCCCGCCAGAAGCGCATGGCCATTGGCGATCGAGACTTCTACCTCGACCTGCTCTTCTACCACCGCAGCCTACACCGCCTGGTGGCTATTGAGCTGAAGCTGGGAAGCTTCGATGCCGGCTACAAGGGCCAAATGGAACTCTATTTGCGCTGGCTGGATAAGTACGAGCGGCGGGTTGGCGAGGAGCCGCCTATCGGGCTGATTCTGTGCGGCGAGAAGAACCAAGAACAGATCGAGCTGTTGCAGCTCGACCGGGGCGAAATTCGGGTGGCAGAGTATCTGGTAGAGCTGCCGCCACGTGAGGTTCTGGAGGCCAAGCTGCATGAAGCCATACGGCTGGCGAGGGCGCTGGCGGAAGGGCGAAAGGAGAAGGCTGGAGAGTAGCAAGGAGGCAGGACGATAAGCGCTGTCTGCAAGCAATATGATCTGCTAGAAGTGGCCTCATCATTCCAGCCTGAACTCCTGTGGCCATAACCCGTCTTGCTTGGTGCCGATATCTTCAGGGCTGGCGGCCTCAAAGCGATTCTGGATCATTTCATCCACATCCTGGAGTCGGATCCCAAAGACTTCGGCCAGGATCTCTTTGGCCGTCTGCAGCTCCATGATCCTTCGATCCAGCACAATCTCTTTCTGGGGCCTGAATAGCCGCTTGATGACTCCTGCCATGATATGTATATACTGCGTGCAAGGTTAAGTAATTTTGGAGTAAAACAATATCAATAGACTATTTTTACATGATATAATGTATGGATAAGATACAAACGCAAAAATATAGATCTCTTGAATCTCAGAGCTTCAGAAAAGGAATGAATCCGCCCGTCGGGAGTAGCAAAGACTTGGGGGTATCGGGCGGCTCCAAGCTATACTACTACTCATAGGTATGAGTAGCTTAGCCGCGCGGGGCGAAAGTAATCTATTTAGGCTCTTTGGGCTGCAAGCGGCTTAGTAAAAGGATCCCTTTAACCCTCTCGATAAGTTATTTAATTAATGGCCGCCTATATGATATCATGGAAAAATTTTTGGGTATAGTAGAGAATGGCCGGTTCTCAATTCTAATGCCGCGCCCGCAATGTTGCACAGTCAAAATGACTCGCATCTCAAAGCCTGCATCCATAGCTGAGGAACTTGTGGCCTCTCATGAGATTAATTTGTCTGAATACGAAGGCAAAGCCATAATGGTAACAGGTGCCTTCCCAGAACATAAAGGCTGGCTCTATGAGGCCAATGTGATCGACCAGGCCGGGCCTATACTGAGCGAGGTAACGAAAACATGATGTGGTTTAATGTCGAAATCAGGAAATGATAACTTAATATTCTTCTTTTCAGGTCACGGCTGTTGCATCGTGAATCCTCCAAGCGATCACTCGGTATCAACCCTGACGTTCGCTAAAGATATGAAAATCGGAGATGAATATATCGTTTGGGATGGAATAAATGAGGAACCATTTACCGAAGACACAATTGGGCACCTATGCACCATAACTATCGATGGAGAACTTCTTTCAATTCCAGAAATATTGGCAATTGCCCGCAAAAATCCACTAGTCGTGCCAATAATGGTGTTTTCCTGCAAGAACGGCCAAGCAGCCGTTGAAAGAAAAATCAATGGCGAAACCGGAGGCATATTCTCGTATTTTTTGTGCGCCCTTTTAAAGCGTGATCCTAAGGTGACACTCCGCAATGCAATTAGCTTGGTCAATATTGACATGCAGCAGGAAGGATTAGAACAGCGGGCTGAGGTTATCTGTCGAATCGACATTCTTGATATGCCCATGAAGAATGTTTCACTTTCCAACGAAGTGCCTCTGACCATGGTCATGGACATGTGCAGAACGGAACTAACTTTAGCAGATTTTATGAGAACCTTTAAAGGATCCGAATCGATATAGATTCGTTACCTTCGAGGTGGAAACGCTAAAGAAGTTAAGACTTCATACGGGGGGCTCTTTCGCATGCCACCTGCCGCCGAGAGAGAGAGGGCGGGCGGAGGAAGGCGGCCAGGGTGAGGAAGAAAGAGGATCAGGTCTGCAAGAATAGGGGCTGGCAGTGGTAAAGAAACAGTATTATGGCCCCGTTATTCGTTTGATGATCATCTTGAGGCGATGGCGTTCTCTATGCACATGCAAATTGCCGAGATGGCCCAGAGGAGACACGATCCGGAGGATGTGCGCAAGGAATACATAAAGCACATATCGCAGTTGGGGGTGAAGTGGGCTGGCACTGGATGCTGAGATCAGCCCTCAATTTTGGTCGGACTTCCTATCTAATTGCCAACCCTCGCCTCAAGGAAAACATCCAGTGCTATGAAGATCAGTTTTCTTGCATCGTGATTTTCGCTCCGAAGAGTCTCAAGCACAAGTGAATTATTGGCATAGGTTTGTCCTATTTGATCCCCTCGCATTTGGAAGTCCTAGCAATACCTGTCTCGGATATTAAGATCATCGCCTTTGATTTGCCAAGCATCCGAAAATTGTGGATTGATTTCGGTCGCCCTGTTAAAGGCTTGAATAGCTTCATCATACTTGCCTAGCTTATAAAGGACGAGGCCTTTGTTATACCAGGCACCAGCATGTTTGTCTATCCAGATGACCTTATTAAAAACCAAGAGAGCTTCGTGATACTTGCCCTGTTCATTGAGAACAAGGCCCTTTCCATACTGGGCGTCTACATGATTTGGATTGATCGTGATGGCTTTATCATAAGCCGCTATTGCTTCGTCGTATCTTCCCTGTTCATCGAGGGCAGCGCCTTTGCCGCACCAAGCCCGTCCAAAATATGGATTTATCTCAATGGCTTTATCGTAAGCCGCTATTGCTTCATCGTACTTGCCTAGCTTATTGAGAGCCGAGCCCTTGGCGAACCAGGATTCTGTATATGGGCTTCGTGGATCGATGTCAATGGCCTTGTTAAGGGCTTGAATGGCTTCATCATAATTGCCCAATTTATATAGAATAAGACCTTTGCCGTACCAGGCTCTTTCAAATTGTGGCGAGATTTCGATTCCCTTTTCAAAAACTTGAATAGCTTCATCGTATTTTCCCTCGTGGTAGAGACTCATGCCAACATTGTAAAAACACATTATGCCTGCAAAATTTGAATCGATTTCAATGGCCTTGCTGTAGGATAGAAAAGCTTTGTAAAACTTACCTTGTTTATAAAGAATATCGCCTCTGGAGTACCATGCACTTGCAAATAACGGATAGATCTCGACAGCCTTGTCGTAAGCTATTATTGCTTCATCGTATTTGCCCTCATCAAATAAAGCACAGCCTTTGATGAACCAGCCACCTGCAAATCGTGGATTGATTTCGATGGCCTTTTCATAAGCCTTTAGAACCCCATCTTTCTTAAGAGCAAGAACTTCGCGGTACCAAGTCCCTCCGTAAGTCGGAGCCATCTCTATTAACTTATCGTAAACCTTTATGGCATCATCATATTTGCCCTGCTTATTTAAAGCAAGACCTTTCTTATACCAAGCATCTGCATCCCGCGGAAATATTTCGATGACCTTGTCAAAAGCTCTAACGGCCCTCTCGTACTCGCCCATCTCAGAGAGAATGTTGCCTTTATCGCGCCAGGCATACGGAAATTTTGGGTCGATCTCGACGACCTTATCGAAGGTTTTAATTGCTTCATCATATTTGCCCAGTTCATCTAGAGCAAGGCCTCTGTTGTACCAGGCACCAACATATTGTTGATTAATCTCTATGGCCTTATCAAAGGCCAAGAGCGCTTTCTCATACTTGCCCTCGCGAAGGAGGGGTTTACCAATACTGTAAGCATATGTGCGTTCCGCACCTTTAGCATATTTAGGATCCAGCTTAATGGCCCTGTCAAAGGCCAAAAATGCATCCTCATGCTTGCTTTCCTCAAGGAGAGCACAGCCTTTCTTGTGCCAGGCGTCTGCATTTCGGGGAGATATCTCGATGACCTTGTCAAAGGCTTGAATAGCTTCTTTATATTTGCGTTGTCTAAGGCAAATATTGCCTTTTCTATCCCAGGCAGCAGCATAATTGGGATTGAGCCGGGTGGCTTCGCTAAAAGCTTTGATTGCTTTGATATCTTCCTCGCGCTTGCCCGAACTATAACCAACAATATCGAAAACACGGCCTTTATTATACCAAGCTTCCGCACATTGTGGAACAATATCAATCGCCTTATCAAAAGCCTGAGTGGCTTCTTTGTACTTGTCGAGCTTAAAGAGAGCTAGGCCTTTGTTGTTCCAGGCAGACATAAAATATGGATCGATCTTGAGGGCCTGGTCGTAGGCATTGATTGCCTCTTTATACTTACCTAAATTCTGGAATGCATTGCCTTTGTAGTACTGGGGGCGCGCATCTTGAGGCTTGATCTTGGCAATCGTGTCGTAGGCATTTATGACCTCGTCATACTTGCTTTGCGCACTGAGAGCTTCGACTTTCTTCTCCCAGGCATCTGCGTATTGAGGATTGATGCTTAGGGCTTGGTCGTAAGCCTTGATAGCTTCATCGAACTTGCTTTTTTTGTAGAAGGCAGCACCTTGATTTAGCAAATCTTCTGCTCTCTGCTGGAATTCTGCAGAAGTAATCGATCTCATGAGTTCGAATTAACGCTTTAACAAGATATGTCTGTCGGACTTAAATATTGTTGCCAAGGCTATCCTGGCCGAGATCTTTCAGCTCCTGCCCAGTGCGCATCGAGCGAGTGATTCCGTGTCCTGGGCAAGATGGTGTAGCATGCAAGAGACACTGGCCATCCGCCCGCGCATTAGCATTCTCGGCAGGATCCCTGGCAACCTGGCAACGCAGAAGAGCGCGAGACCGGGCGGCGGTGGGCTGCCGGGGGCCGTCCTGCATTGCATGAACCTAGGCCGACCTTGGCCTGGCCAGAAGGCGCTGAGCTGGGCTCATTTGATCGTGCGAACTGCAGATAGCCCGGATCCTGGCCGAGGTCTTCCTGGCCGGGCCTGATGACTATTGATCGGATTCAAAGCCGCCTGGCAGAGAGGTGCTGGCTTGAAGGGCGCGAATGGCTTGCGGCGTTCTCCTTCAGAGAGTGACCTTGGGCAGGCTCCCTGGGCGCGAGGCCATTACGCAGGAGGGCGGCCAGGGGCTGGAGAAAGAGGGCCAGGCTTGCGGGCAGAGTTGGCGGAGATGGTGGAGATGCATTCGAGTACGGGCTTTTATGCGGTCGATGATTCTCTGGACGATGGGGTTCTGTATGTTGATGAAGAGATGAATGTGAACTCTGAGTAGTATAAAACCAAGAAGAAATAATTTGAGGCGATTGACGACAGGCTAATGGGAGCATGAATTTGCTTCTATCCATTGGCAGTTCGGATTCTGTTGATTACTTTGGTGGTGGCTTGATAAAACCAAATCAATCGACTATGTTCTATGTCGTACACATCAGGACGCAACAGGACACTAATAAGCAACATTCATATATCTATTAGGATATTCAACATCTTGAGGATGGATCAGAATGGCCGATGCTTCAATAATATATTTCCCCGTTGGGAATGGAGATACAAGCCTTATAAGGCTCTCTGATAACACAAATATACTAATCGATTGCAATATTACTAATAAATCCAAGGACAATGACGAAGAAAAATGGTATGATTTAAAGGATCATTTGCTGAAAATTCTTAGAATAGATGAGGCGGGGGCAAGTCATCTTGATTTATTCGTTTTAACTCATCCCGATCAAGATCATTGTCTTGGCTTAGAAGACAATTTTTATTTGGGAGATCCTAATAAATTCGCAGACTCGCATAAGATGGATAAAAAAATATTTATTGATGAATTGTGGTTTACCCCAAGACTATTTTGGCCTCAGGAGAGCGAAGCTTCCTTGTGCCCTTCCGCCCAAGCAATTTTGAAGGAATCGCGACGCAGAATGAAAGTTTATAGGGAGGATAGAACCCAATCATCGTTGCCAGGGAACAGATTGCATGTTATCGGGTATTCAGATAACAAACGATTAGAAGGACTGGAAGATATTATAATTGTACCTGGCACACATACTGATCTCATAAATGGGGGACATAAGAAAGATTTTTCACTTTTTATTCACGCTCCATTCAGGAAATACCTTGAATCCGAAGACAGCGAAAGAAATGAAACTAGCGTTGTATTCCAGGCCAGATTCATTGTCGATGGAGAGGATCGTGCAGGATTAGCACTCTTCGGTGGAGATGCCCAGTTTGAGATCTGGAGAGACATTCTAAATCGAAGTGACAAGAGAGATCTTCAATGGGATCTCCTCTTAGCACCCCATCATTGTTCTTGGACCTTCTTCAGCGAAAACGATTACAAGGAAGATCCCAATCCAAGTAAAGAATCAATGGAGCTATTAGATAATAAGAGAGCTGGCGCGATAGTGGTCGCTTCGTGCAAGCCAATAAAGGACGATGATGATAACCCTCCGCATTATCTAGCGGCTGAGAAATACAAAGAGATCGTTGGAAAAGGGAAATTCTATGTCACAATGGAATATCCAAGTTCTAAACAACCGGGTTCTTTAGAATTCGAAATTACCAAAATGGGTCCACAAAGAAAAGATCCATCGAGGGCAGGGACTGTTACATCTTCAGCCGCGGTGAACAAAGTTGTAAAAATGCCACAAACCTATGGCTTCTAATTTATATACAAATGGCCTAACAAAGGAAGCACCAGAAGACCTGAGCCAAGAAATAAGGACCGCCATACTCCAGTTACGCGAAGCATTTCCAGGTCAGGAGATTGAACCATTTAATTGGGATAGCAATTATATTATTATACCATTAGATGTTGAGATAAGTTTGCCTACTAGAGGGCCAGTCGATAATATCGATATTCATGAATTGGAGCAGATATGCCTTATAATGCATAGAAAGAATTATCCATATCAAGCCCCCTTCGTCTGGTCAAATCGCAGAGATTTTCCTAAGAACAGATTGCCGCATCTAAATCCCCGTTTACCAGGTAGCCCTGCTAGTTTTTGTCTACATCGGGGTCAATTATCCGATTGGTATTCTGAACATACTATCATAGATCTTTTAGATAGAGCGAGAGGTTGGCTACGTGATGCCGCCCGAGGTCGCCTTGTACCTCCTGGAGATAGATTTGAACCGATACGAATTGACGAAACCTTTGGATATTGTATATATGATCCAAATATTATTACGAAACATATACAATATAAGTGGCTTATTGAGAATAAAAATGAAGGATTCACGTTCTTATGGTACAAATTACTAAATGATTCAATTCCAGATCCGTTAGTTGGCAGGAGTGGCTATTCGATTCAGCTGGAAAATCCGCTCTTTGAAGAATTAATATCTAAAACCGTAGATTTGAGTATTAGTATAAATAATTTCGAAGCTACAAATAATCCTTTTGGTAAAAGGTTATTTGGGATACTCGTCTGGCCCTCAAGAGAATATGCATTTTCAGATTATTATACAGATCTTCCAGATAATCTGAATGACCTTCTTGAATGGTCTGAAGGACTTAAAATACCTCTGAAAGAATCTCTTCAAACTTATTTATTGAAAAACCTACACCTTCTCGCAGGTGTGCCAATAACTCTGGTAATTCCGAGGCCTCAATTATTGGTTGGACGGGAAACTAATCTTGAACTTATTAATTTTCTTATTCTTGCAGGAGTGGATAATGCGCCAAAAAGTGGCACTTGGGACTTGAATGCAAGAATTCTTATCATGAGTCAAAGGACTCCACTTACCCACAGAAAAGCGAGGGATATTTCTTCAAAACATGCGGAGTTAAGCTTGGGCAATCTGATTTTCCTTGGTTGTGGGTCCATTGGATCGAAACTAATCCTTCATTTGGCTAGAAGTGGCCAAGTAAATATGACTCTGGTCGATCATGATACATTTTCTCCACATAATCTTGTTAGACATGGACTCCTGCGGGAAGCCCTTGGAAAAAATAAAGCAAAGGCGATTAAGGATGAGATTGATGGGATCTATTATGCAGATAACGATACGGAAATTGAAGCAGTTGAGGATTCTGCGTTAAATTTTCTTCTCAGCGAGAAAAAGGATATATTGAGCAGATATTCATGGCTAATAGACTCTACTGCTTCATCAACAATACTCGATATACTGTGCCAAGTCGAACTTCCTCAATCAATTCGTTGTTGCCGTTGTGAAATTGCGCATATGGGACGGTTGGGAATACTAAGCATCGAAGGTATTCATCACAATCCTCGCTTAGATGACCTCCGGATGCAGATATTTGATTGGGCGATTGAAAATGATGCGATATCAGATTGGCTTAAAAGAAATCAAGAGAAACGCGAAAATGAGATTGGCTCAGGATTTGAAGAAATCACTATCGGCGTAAGCTGTAGTTCAGATACAATGAGACTGTCTGATGAAATATCGTCGATCCATGCTGCGGCATTTGCGAACGGATTTAGAAAGGCGGCGGAAGAGTCAAACGCAGACCCTGCCGGAATTATTCAATTAAGTTATATAAATGAAGCCGGAATTGTCCCTATCGTTGTAAAAAAACAGCAGGTATGCAAAGTATATGTCATCCAAGCACATAATGATCATTCGTGGCAAATCAGATTGAGCTATAATTCCGCAAAGAAATTAGAGGAACTATATTATAAATATTGGAAAAATGAAATTGGCGGCATATTAATAGGGATAATTAACTTGAAACGCAAGATTATATATATAACACGAATATTAACCGCGCCCGACAGCAAGAGTCGTCCTTATATTTTTGTTAGAGGTACACGCAATCTTCCGGAAGAAATAGAGAAAATACATGATCGAACGGGTAGCTTAATCGGTTATGTAGGTGAGTGGCATACACATCCAATGGGAGGACCCGAATTGAGCGATCAAGATGCCTATACTGTAAAACAAATTAGAAAGCACTTAGATGATACTAACTTGCCAACGCATGTAATGATAGTTACAGATAACGGATTTTTTTCTTATATCTTCCATCCAATGAGGGGATGATCCTAAGAATGTCGGATATGTATAAAAAACAGGAAAGAATGGCAATATCGTATTTATCGGTTAATCCTTGGCGATCAAATATATGAGTTGGGATCAGAAATGGTAGATTTACTGGATAAGATTTCCTCATACGATCTGTTTAATTACCTGCTGACAGGAATCATTTTTGTGATCTTGGCAGGCCAGTTTACGCGCTATTCTTTCATTCAGCAAGATATCATAACAGGATTGTTCCTGTATTATTTCATTGGGCTGGTGATAAGCCGGATTGGTTCATTGGCGATTGAGCCTCTTCTTAAGCGTGTCTCGTTTATCCATTTTGCAGCCTACAATGACTACCTTACTGCATCGGAAAAGGATCCAGACATGAAATTGTTTTCTCAAGTCAACAATACATATCGAACATTTTGTTCTTTGTTTATTGTCCTGCTCTTATTGAACGCGTATGAGTGGATTCAGTTTAGAATTCCCTCTCTCATGAATTGGGATCAAACCATTTTCATGGCACTGATGTTGATCATTTTCTTATATTCGTATAGAAAACAAACTGGATATATAACAAAAAGGATCAAGGTGAAGGAATGATGAAGATCGCTATCATTTGCCTAGGGGGACATGTTCCATCATTTAGGCAAATGATACCTTCACTATTACTGTTTGCTGCATGTAAGAGCATAAAAGCCGACTAAATTGATTATGTCAAATCTAGACCTCAGGGCAACAGTGTGACTTGCTTCATTTCCACCTGTCCTAATAAAGGTCACACCAAGAGTAATAAATATCAGAACGAAAAAAATGACCATGGTCAACTTCTGCGGCATAATAAATGGGTCCGCAATAGCATACCCATAATAAAAAAAATGGTGAGGAATGTTTAATGGATGCATCAATTATCTTGGATAAATTAAATAAATCGATAGAAATGTTACGATATAAAATAAAATTAACACAAAAAAATGATCCATTGCTGCCAAAATTGCTTAATAACCTAGGTTTTGATTTGGCTAAGCGTTATGAAATTGCGAGTGAGCCGCACGATTTAGAGGAGGCTATTAGTGCATATCGAAGAGCGGTTGAGATTTTGGCGGATAACTCAATTCATTTACCTAACATATTAACGAATTTTGGCATATCCCTGATCATGAAGTATAAACTGAGCGGTGATACATCGGACATAAATGAGGCAAGTGAGGTTCTGCAAAAAGCTTTGGAGCATCTTCCAGAGGATTCTCCAGAAGCTCCGGGATATCTCTGCAATTCGGGTATTTGTTTGGTATATCAATATGATCATAGCGGAAATTATTCTTATCTAGATCAATCAATCAAAACTTTTCGAGATGCGTTAGCAATTTCTCCAGAGGAATGTAGTTATTTGCCAGCGATACTTGCGAATTTGAGTAATTGCCTATTAAAGAAATATAGTCTTGATGGAAACTTAGTCGGTTTAGACGAAGCAATTGAAACCTCACAAGAGGCAGAAATAATTGCCCAAAAAGGTTCTCCGAATTTAATTGGCATCTCTGTCAATTTGGCAAATAGTCTTATTAATCGCTATAGATGTAACGGAAAACTAATTGATCTTGAAAATTCAATAAAAGCATATCAACGGGCTTTGGATCTTCTGCCAGAAATGTCCCCGGATCTCCCACTCATTGTTAGGAACTTTAGTTCTGCATTATTAACCAGATTCGAACTAAATGGCGATATTTGTGATCTCGGACGTGCTATAAAATGCTGCCAAAGCATGTTGAAACTCACTCTAAATAATATTGAAAAAGCAAATATTTTGGTAGTGCTTGGTACCGGATTAGGATATCGATATAAACGGTGCGGACAGATTTCTGATCTAAATCAAGCAATTGATGCTCTGGCCGAAGGTGCAGATCTTTTACCTAAATGCTCTCCAGACCTAGCAAATGCATGTAATAATCTAGGAAATGCGTATTTGTTACGCTACTCACGAGAAGGCAATCCATTGGATCTTAAATACGCAGTTGATGCCTATCAAAAGGCATTAGATCTAACACAAGAACGTGCCCCAAGTGGAGCAAAAATCTTAAACAATCTTGGAAACGTGTTGAGGTTACTGCACCCAATTACAGGAAACCATTCAGAGTTAGACAGAGCAGTTTCAGCCCATCGCGAATCATTTGACCTACTTGAAGACGGGTCACCGGATGTTCCGATATTCCTCAACAATTTGGGCTTGACATTGATCGATCGATTCAAATGCAAAGAGGACCCTAATGACTTAGATGAAGCCATCAGAGTTTTGTTTAAAGCGTCCTGCATTCCGGATGAACAATCTCCTGAATTGCCTGGCATCCTAAATACCCTCGGATTTGGGCTCATAACAAGATATAGAACTAAAAATAATTTATCCGATCTAGAAAGTGCCATTGGTACATATCAGAGGGCACTAGACCTATCATCGGAGAATTCTACTGACCTGCCTGGCATTCTCAGGAATATTGGAGCAGGGTTAATAAATAGATATGAACTCAAAGGGGACCTCTCTGACCTAGAGCATGCTTTGGATATTTGGCATCATTCCCTAGAACTTACCCCTGATGGCTCTTTTGAGAGACCTGGCATTTTAAATAACCTTGGAGGAGGATATAGATATTTATTTGAGCATAAGAAAGAGCTCTCTGACCTTGAGAAGGCTTTTGAGGCTTACTATAATGCCCGTTCAGCACTTGATGCCAGGTTCCCAACTGCTACTGTAGCATATAAGTTTGATCTTCGAAGAGAGTGGGATAATATAGACGATCAACTCGTTGAGATTGCATTATTATTGATGGAGAATTCCACGGAAAATCAAGCTCTCCGTTGGGCACATGAGAGTTTTGTTAGCGCAGAGGGGGCCAAAGCTCGCCTCCTAACGGAGATCCTAGGGCGTGGTGGCATATCTGCACCTCCTACTGTACCTCAAACTATTTCTCAAAGAGAGTCAGATTTACTCAAGGAATTAACCCAAACTGATACGCTAGAGTTGGCAATTGCAGGACAGTCCAATGCAATTAAAAATGAATTTAGTACAAGAGTGGAGTTAATTGATAGAAGGAATGGGATCCTAAGGGAATTAAATGAAATTTGGGCGAAAATAGAGACAGCTGGGCATAATGAGGCTGAATTTGTTGCCCTAAGGCGAGGGTTGGACTGCACCCCTGATAGTAGACGGTAAGTTAAGCAACGGTATTTAAAGCAAACTCCGCTTCGAACTGTTCTGGAGATCTATAGCCAAGAGCTGAATGCAGC
>Ga0074195_1002648_pt1 | contig 19204 bp, 16 predicted proteins | sample EPASupsiteHSE623_FD_64525 | JGI IMG/M metagenome (GOLD analysis project Ga0074195, IMG submission 64525) | Bioremediated contaminated groundwater from EPA Superfund site, New Mexico - Sample HSE6-23 | ecosystem: Environmental > Aquatic > Deep subsurface > Groundwater > Contaminated ...
GTAACCCGTGGCGTTATAGTCGCCGGGGTTGAAGACCGAGGAGTACTCGCCGAACCTGTTTTTTGGGTACAGGCATTCGGCATCATCGTCCGGCTCGTTTTTATAGGAGTTCCCGTACCACTTCCCGCGGTCAAAACCCAGGGTGGAGTAATAACGGGGCTCACGATTGTAGTTCAGCGCCGCGGTTTGTTCCCCTTTCTGAATATAGTAGCGGTGCGTGTCATCGCCCGTTCGCAGTGAATACCGGTTGGTGTAATCATAGTCCGCGTCCTCATCGATCGGCACGCCGTTTTTCGAATAGAATTTTTCGACCGTTGCCAGTGAAACGCTCATTTTCCCGGTGGTTGATGAGGAAGTACCCTGTTCCAGGCGGGGGAAGCAGGGACTCTGCAAGCCGGAGTTGACCGGGTAGGAAGAATTTCCCCAGACAATCTCCACGTTCCAGCGTCCGCTCACCGAACTGCGAAGTGTGTTCACAATCCGGGTGGAATCGGACATGGGTTTGGCGGTGATATAATCGTTTTCCTGAAGGAGGCGGATGCCGCACTGGCTGCATAGGTCGATAGCTTCGAGGCAGGCCGTGGCGGCTTTCTCCCAGCGGGTGGCATCGTAGGTCTGGTTAAAGAACGGTTCACCGTTATGATCCACAAAGCTGTTATAGTCGGTATTGCCGTTAAACAGCGGACTGGCCCAATACATCAGCGCTTTGGCTTTGAGCATGTAAGCCGCGGGCTGGGTAAACCGGCCCAGCTCGGTGGTGCGGTTCTCGATGATTGTGGGAAGCGCTTCGCTTGTAATCACTTCATCCAAAAGTTCCAGCACGTAGGCAAACGAATCGTCCACTTTTTCGCGGTAAACCCGGATGCCCTGGGTCGATTCGTTGATCTCCGTGTTAACCTTCAGCGGACAAATGGGCCCGTAGAACGAAAGCAGGTAAAAATGCATGTAGGCCTTGATCAGTTTTACTTCGGCAATCATCCGGTCTTTTTCATACTGGTTCAGGTCATTTACATTACCGATGTTTGCCAGAAAGGTGTTGCACTCACGGATACCGCCATACAGGGTGCGGATATAAGTTCCTGTTCCGGCCCAGTAGTTGATCAGGGCCTGGGTGGGACTGTCCAGTCCCAGGCCGAACTTAAGACCCGATGAGTTATCTTCTTTATTAAAGACCATTTCGAGAGCGCCGAAAATAGCAGGGTTTTCATTCCACCCGGCCGACTTGGGCATGCCCCAGTAACAGGTGGCCAGGTACTTTTCGGCCGTGTACCGGTCCGAAAACGCATTGTCGATCGTGGCAATATTATCGGGCACCACATCCAGGTACTCACACGATGCCACCACCACGATCACCATAAATGTTAACAGCATTCTATATATTGTACTCATATTGATTACTTTAAATTCTAATTTCCTGATCTACTAATAGCTAACAGCTAAAAGCTAATAGCTAAAGGCTAATATTCACCCCCACATTCAACACCCTTTGCACCGGGTATCCCAGTCCGTTTCCGGCCATTTCAGGATCCCAGAGCTTAAAGCGGGAAAAGCAAAGCAGGTTTGTTCCGCTGAGGTAAAGGCGAAGGTTCTGCAGGTGGACTTTTTCGCTGAGTTTCCGGGGCAGCGTGTAACCCAGTTCAACAGATTTCAGGCGGATAAACGAAGCATCCTGCATAAACCAGGTACTGGTCTGGTTGTTGTTGTCCACCGTATAGTTCGCCAGCCGTGGCCAGAGGGCATACGGATCACGGTTATTTTCCGACCAGTAATTATCGGCAAAAACCTGCAGGATGGCGTTATGCCCCGTCAGGCCGTCATCTTCTCCTGATATCCCCGAGTTCCCGTCCAGAAAAGGGGTAACCTTTTTTAAGTCGAGCCAGAACGATTGTCGGGCCGAGCCCTGGAAGAAGAACGAAGCGTCCAGGCCCCGGTAACCCACCGACAGCCCGAAGCCGTAGTTGATCTCCGGGGTGGTCGGAAAGCCGATGGGTACCTTGTCCAGTTCGGAGATCTTCCCGTCGCGGTTCACATCGCGGTACTTGATATCCCCGGCCAGGTATTTGCCGATCTGGGCGGGTGAGTTCTTCACCTCGGCATCATCAATAAACAGGCGCTCGGCCACATAACCCCAGGTTTGCGAAAGCGACTGCCCTACCCTGGAGAGCCAGGGGGTATGGGTATAATCGGGCTCTTCCCATTCTTCGGCCTTGCTGGTGGCATAGGTAAAGGTACCCCGGCCGGTCAGCCACAAATGAGCGTTAATACTTTTCTCATAGTTTAGTTCCACATCGATCCCTTTGCCCGAGGCCTTCCCCAGGTTGGCCTTTACCGCCGGGATCACCCCCATCGTGGCCGGCAGCACCCGGTCAAGGAGAATGTTTTCGCGCTTTTCATAAAAGAGGTCCACATTGGCCGACATGCCGTTTTTCAGCACGATCTCGGCGCCGATATTGGTTTTATAAGCTGTTTCCCAGCCGATCTTGTCGTTGGCATACCTCGATACGCTAATCCCTCCCGGGTTATAGGTAAGCTGGGTTCCCCAGTTCACATTTCGCGAAGCATTCATATCCACCTGCGAGAGGTAGTAAAAACGGTCGTTGTTGCTGCCGATTGCATCGTTACCCACCAGCCCGTAAGTGGCTTTCAGCTTAAACTGGGTAATTACGTTTGAAAGCGAACTGAAAAAGGGTTCGTTCGAGAGCATCCAGGCCACCCCCACCGACGGGAAGAATCCCCAGCGGTTATTTTTCGAAAAACGCTCCGAACCGTTATAGCCAAAGTTGAACTCGGCAAAGTAGCGCGTATCGAAGTTGTAAGCCAGGCGGCCCGAAAGGCCCATGTTGCGGTTGGGAAGTGAGAGCTGCAGGTCGTCGGCTATGCCTTTTTTCTCCTGGCGCATGGTATAGACCAGCAGTCCGTTTAAGCTGTGCTTATCGGCAAACACCCGGTTATAGTCCGCGGCTGCTTCCAGGTAAAAGGTGGTGTTGATATACCGTTCACCCGGGTTATAATTAATGTATTCCGTCCCTTCAGTGGGGTTAAGCCGTTCCAGGGTATAGCTGTTTTCAACCAGGTCGTAGGTAGCGATATTATAAAAGAAGGGATTGTAGTTGCGGTTAACCGAATACTCCGAGTAGCGGTTCATATTCACAAGAGCCCTAAGCTTCAGTCCTTCGGTAATCATCTTTAGATCCTGCTTTACTTCAAACTGCGAGAGGGTGAGGTTCTTGCTGTAATCGCGGTAGCCTTTCAGGGATTCGGCATACGGGTTGATGTATTTGGCGTTCCCGTAGTTGCCAAATAGAATGTGTTTGGCATAGGCGAACTGCTCATCGGGTTCATAGTACGGTTTAAAAAGGACCGGGTTGGCCTGCATCACCTTGTTGTACATGGCTGTTCCCCCGTCAATTGGACCGGTGTACTCATCAAAGGTGGTACTCAGGCGCAAGATAAGTTCCGTTGTCCTTGTCACGTTGATATTGACATTCGAGCGCACGGCAATCTTTTTAAGATCAATGTTCGAGTTGAAGTTATTGCGCTTGTCCACCTTCATGTTCCCGTTATCCTGCGAAACACCTGCTGCCACATAATAGCGGGCAATGCGCCCTCCCCCGCTGATACTCATGTTCAGGCGCTGGTTGCTGATCTGATCGCGGAACATGGTCTGATACCAGTTAGTTGCCGGGAAGATATCGGGGTACACGCCGTTTTCGGTCATGGTGATCTTCTCCTGGCTGTAGAGGGACAATCCCAGCGGATCGCGTGTTTTGACGGCCTCGTTGTGCATGCGCATAAAGGTAATGGGACCGGCAATGTCAATTTTTTCGGTTGGACTGGAGAAGGAGTTTTCCACCCTGATGTTCAGTTGCACCTTCCCTTCTTTGCCTTCTTTGGTTGTAACGGCAATTACCCCGTTGGCACCACGGGCGCCGTAAAGGGCCGTAGCGGTGGCATCTTTCATAATCGAGAAGCTGGCAATATCGTCGGTATTAAGACGTGCCAAGTCATCCGTACTCAGTTCAACCCCGTCGATCAAAATCAGCGGATCCTTTTTGGCATCAGCGCCAAAGGTGGTAATGCCGCGGATAAAGAAGCTGGCGTTATCCTCGCCCGGTTCGCCGCTTCGCTGGTACGAGATCAGTCCCGACACGCGGCCTGCAAAAGCTGTGGTGAGGTTACTGCTGGGCACTTTCAGTTCGCCCGGCTTCACTGTTTCAATCGAGGCAATCACGCTCTCCTTTTTTTGGGTACCGAAAGCTACAACCTGGACTTCTTCCAGCTCGGTGTTATCATCATATAAAACTACATCGATAATGTTTCTTTGGCCCACGGACTGTTCTACTGGCGTTTTACCGATGAATGAAAAGACAAGGACCTCGCCCGCCAAAGCCTCTATGCGGAATTCGCCGTTGGCATCGGTGATGGTTCCTTTTTGGGTTCCTCTGATGGCAATTGATACTCCGGGCAGACTGGCGCCCGTGTTATCTTTCACCACTCCTGTCAATGTTTTGGTCTGGGCTGTACTGAAAATGTACAGGCAAAGCAGGAATGCAGTAACAAACAGTTTTAAATGCATAAGAAAGGTTAATTGTTTTTTTGGTGTTCTAACATGAAGTCATGGCAGTGCCACGACAGGTACAATCAGTCAGGGGCGGCATGGCAAAGTCAGAAGAATCTTTAAAAAGAACATAAAGATTTTCTGTTCACACGGGAGCGTGTGTTTTAGCAGATTTTAATACCTTTGGAAAAGGAATTAACTTTTTTAGTTGGTTCGCAATTAATCCTGCGGTTCCTTTCAGTACGTCCATACTTTTCAGGGGAACCGCAGGAGGTTTTATACCGGGAAGGCAGCTTATTGTATCCCCGGTATGCATAAATTGGTTAAGGTTAGGTTTGGGTCATAGGCAAACGGATTGTTTAATAGAGACAAATATAGATTAAATAATTCACAAAACAAACATAAAAGTTAAAATAAATCACAAATGTATTTGCCGGAGAATTTAAAACTACTGAGAGAATATGCTGGTAAATCTCAAGATGCCTTTGGAGAATTGTTTGGACTAAATCGAAACAACATAGCATCCTATGAACGAGGAACCGAACCTCGACTTTCATTCCTTATAAATATCAGCAATCACTTCCACATCAAATTGGATGATTTAGTTTCTTGTGATTTGAAATCACATATGGAGTTGCTTGATACCCGAGAATCGGAAGAGAATCCATCCGGCACATCACAGTGTATAAAACTCCAGAAAGAAATCGAAGAACTCAAAAAGGATAAGACCAACCTGACAGGACAAATAGCCTTAAAAGACGAGCTCATTCAGCGACAGTGGAAAGAGATTGATGAATTGAAAGGAAAGAAATAGGGAAAGTCGGTTCGGCTTTTTTGTGCTGCTAAGCAATGAAGTCAAGACCTCGCGGATGGCGCTGGAAATATACAGGAACAAGGACGTGGTGGAAAAGGCTTTTGGCAATATCAAGGAGCGCCTCAACGGCAAGAGGATGCTTGTCTGCTCCGACGCAAGCCTGGAGGGAAAGCTCTTTGTCGAGTTCATCGCACTAATCTATCTCTCCTATATTAAAAAACAAATGAGCGGGAAGAATCTTTTCAAACAATATACTATTCAATGACTGCTTGATGAGGTGGACCTGATCGAGTGCTTCACCGAACCCGGCAAATCCCTGATAGTGGGCGAGGTGCTTCAGAAGCAAAGGCTACTGTTCAAAGATATGGATGTGCTACCCCCTGATGCCGTCGCCTCGTTATGAGTGTGCGGGAATGCAGGATGTAAATACTAAAAACTAACGCGATCTGGATATTCCGGAAGATACCGGTATGCTCCGGATTATCCACAATCCATTAATTAACATTCAATACCTTATTTTTTATATCGTTGATATTCTCACCAATAGCTATAGAAATTTCTTTCCATAAATTTTGAATTTCAGTATCTTTTAAAGTTAAAGCACAGGAGTCTAAATATCTTACAAATATTTCTGTCCGTGCTAATCTTGTATGGATATCTGATTCTAAAGAGATATCTTTTTTAACTTCTTCATCCACAATTGGAGTGTCAATAATTACAGAATCAACATATTGGAACTGTCTTACTACAGAAAATAGATGATATTTACCTAAGGTTGTTAATTTCAGCCTTTCAATATCTTTCAATTCAAAATTGTTCTCAACTTGATTTCTAATACATTGATTTTCCATTAAACATTTTATTGTTTCATCAATTAGAACGTAAGTAAAATCTAAAGAAGATAAGTAATTAACCAATTCGCTTTTCTTTACATATCCGGAGGTTGATGAATTAGACGAAAATTTTGAAAGATAATTCAATGTTGCGATTCGAATAAAATGCTCTGTTACATCGGAACTCTGTATATCAAACAGGTTAATAAAAGGAGATATACTTGGGTCATATTGCATGTAATCTCCAAATATCAAGGCTTTTATTCCTTCAAAATCTGGAATAGTGTAAAAGCCTTGTCTGTCGATGATATCAACAATTTTTTTTGTATCTAAATGCCCACTACATATAATTTTTTTGACAAAATCCAATAACCTTCTAATATTACCGTTAGAAACATCTTCCAACATTGGAATAATGCTATTTCTTTTTGTAGCAGAAAATTCACAGGAATCAAAAAACTTAGAAACGCTAGGAAGATAGAAGGTAATATTTCTGGAAGGAATACTCTTCGTGACATTATCACTAATATTATCTCCTTCAGCAATTTTCTTTGCATATGAAAATCTCCGTTTTAATACTAAAGATAGATCAGGTTGGCCAATAGTGAAAGTTATTGGGGCGATGGAGTCAAGTACACCTTTCTTTTGTGATGAATAAAAAGTTGACGGACGTAAACAGATAAAAACTAAACAAGACCAATCACGTGCAATTGATGATGCTTTTAAATACGCATTTTCTTGTATTTCAGGCGTGCGTCTGTCTAAGTTGTCGAAAAAAAGTGCAATTGAATAGCCTCTTCCTTTCTTTAAATGATGAATTAGCTTTGTGAAATATAAGTGTTTATCTGAAATCATTCGTTCAATCTCTTGAAGTTCATATATTTTATATTCTTCCGGATTCCCAGAAAGAAACTTCCCTCTAGGTGTTTTTTTTAATTTTACGATATCTAAATGTAATACACCTCTTACAAAACTATCATCAAAAATTTCAATACAGTAATTTTCATGAAGTTGCTTCTCAATTTCAGAAAATACAAAGTCACCAATATCTTGGTGATTGTCGGGTCTGTCTAAGAAATCTATTTCAACTTGTATGTAATTTTTTAGTGCATCTTTTGCTGATACATATCTTAAATATTTTAAAAACGAAGTTTTTCCTCTACCCACTTCACCTAATATAGCAATTGGTTTTTCGGAAGGCATATTAGCCATTTGGAATGGAAGTTTATTAGAACCTTTTATTTCATATTCGACAAGAATATTATCTTCATTCTTTCTCCTTTCGATTATTTCTTTTACCAACAAAATAATATCCTCATGAGAATGAGGATTTACATAACACTGTCCAATAAAATTGTAGGTACCCTCATCTTGTAATATTGATTGCCAGACGTAATCTAATATATATGTTAATTCATTTTGATATATATTTCGGGAAGATGGAACTGGGTATCCTGTAATTTTCGTTGAAAGTTTTGCAGGTGCAGGTTGCTTTAAAGTATTTAATAGGTTTTTCCTTACAGTATTTGCGAGTAACCTTGGCATGGAAAAACAGTCACAAAACACAGAGAATTTTTGTTCAATAATTTTTGGCGATTGAAATATGTAAATTAATCTTTCATCAATTGATTGACCCGGAACATATGCTAATGTAAACATCCACTGATGTCCATTAGAAATAGCAACATAGCTCGCTCCTAGTGTTGACGCATAGCCAATTGATTGCTGTAGAGCTTTTTTTGCTTCTGGGCATTCCTCGCCAAGAATGCCAAAGGCATAAGGCCTATCATCAAATTTTCTTTCGGGCAAGACAAAATACGTTCCAGTCTTTTTTGCTTCTAAAACCAAGTAAGGAGAGTTGTTTATATAAAAGACATAATCGGCATAACCTTCGTCCCTGCAATATTTTTCCGTAATAACACATTCTTTGTCCCAATTGAGAACTTCAAAAAGCATAGTGTCAATTGCCCTCATTCTTGTAGTATCTTCATTCTCTTGCGATGATAAAGAACTTAATAAATCATAATTGCTTTGTAATGTTAGGAATGCTAAATCTATTTTAAAATCTTTCATAGAATTTCTATTCTTAGAGTTTTTCGCTTGGATAAGATTTGTCTATGTACCCTTGAGAGGTGGCGCTTTTCCTTTTGGACACTTGGATCAACTAAACCTGAATGTGGTAGAGCACTGTCGGATTGGAATAAATTTGCCCGAAACTGAATGCGTGCTCCGAGAACGTACAGAAATGAGAAAAGATTTGAAACAAGGTACATTGTTTTTTGTTTTGTTTGTCGTTTCGCAATTTAGGATCAAAAATAATATTTTCAGTAAAAAGAGTTATGATTTTTAGCATATTTTATTTCATTAGTTTTCAACCTGTTGTTCGCATTTCGGTTTATCTTAAAACCATGCTGAATGATCTTGCCCGGCCAGCCTCCTGATCACTTCCACTCCAAGCCTGATCCATCTGCAGGGACTGGTGATAACTTTAAGGGTGATGGAGATGATGGTGCCGGCAAAGGCGGAAGCCTGGGAGAGGGTCTAGCTGTGGGATTCAATGGTACGGATATGGGCTTGTATGAGCGGCCCGGATGCTGATCCGGGTTTCGATTCGGATTCTGGCGCTGACCTGCCGAGAGTACTGTAATGCTGTCGAATCCGCCGTCAAAAAAATCGGTTACAATGCGTTCCCTCCATGTGCGGTGATGATTTATCGCTGCGAGAAGAAGAAGCGAATCTCCCGGCTCATCACCGGGTAGATTTCTTTGAGATCGCGCCAGATGACCTTGGCGGTGTTCTTAAACCAGCGGAGCAGCCTTTTCAGGAGCCGGATTCCCCGCTTAATGCCTTTGCCGATGAGTTCACCCACATGCCTGAAAATCGTCCGATCGACCTTAACAGACCTTTGCCTGCGTGGGTGCGGGGTTTGTGGTAGTACCGGCAGGAATGCTTTAAACTGGTAGATTGCATTGAGCGCCCAATAGTCGCCACCAAGGTGCATTAACAGGTCGCTCAGCACAAATCCTTTGCTCTTACCGAAGTTCTCCTGGAAATAATCCATCAGCGACCTGATGCCTTCCAGGATTAAGGGCCCCAGCTCGATCGATACCTTCGTAAACGAGTGCTAATATAACACCTCCATCCGTGATGTTACCGTATGCAGTGGATCGGTACTAATGTCGAAGATGCAGTTAACGGTGGTGTCACAAACGTGTTGTGGCTCCATCTGATTTAAGCAGACTTCAACCCGAAATCTGGTTGTTCCGGGCATTGACAGACTATTGTACTGTCAGTACTTTGTCAAAAATAACTGTCCTGGGTTCATGGTGCTGAAAAGGGCTTTCCGCGTTTCAATTAACTCAAGCACGCCTTCAGATTCCTGATAAATATGGTGTCAGCCTGATATTCAACAAGGATCCTTTGGTAGAGGTCATTCAATTCCTTGTCAGTCTTCCGGTATGAAAACCGGGCTTCCTGATTCATTTCCGCCTGGGTTTGTGATTGTCCGGCGAAGGAAATCAGGCATAAAAGAAAAGTTAGGTCCTTGACCTTATTTCTCATCATGACTTATCTAAAAATATTAATTTTGAAGATCAACAAACAGATCCGGCTATGGACAAGTATCAGGAGGTGATTGCCAAATTGATTGAATTCAGGGATAAACGCGACTGGAAACAGTTTCACAATTCGAAAGACCTTGCTCTGGCCTTATCGGTCGAAGCTGCCGAACTGAATGAGCTTTTCCTGTGGAAAAATGCCGATGAGGTGGAGCAGGTCAATGCTGACCAACTTAGGGAAGAACTGGCCGACATCCTGGCATATTCGTTTTTGCTGGCCGAAAAACATCAACTGAATATTTTTGATATCGTGCTGGAAAAGATCAAAAAGAACGGAGAGAAATATCCTGTCGACAAAGCCAAAGGCACAGCCAAAAAGTATGACGAACTATGATCGTTTACCAATCGACTAAAAACGGCTTTCTGCAGGATGTGATGTCGAACGACATCGAACGGATTATCCACAAGGCTTTCTTCGATCACCTGGGACGACATACTTCACCCAATGAAGTGAACTCGTGGCGTAATTCGATGAGCCATATGCACCGGGTGCTGATCGACAACGACATTCCTGCTGATATGGGGGTCTCGATCGAATTCCAGATCCCGCTTACTTCAAAAAGGATCGACTTCATCCTTACCGGATTGAACAGCGAACAGAAGAAACAGGTCATTATTATCGAACTGAAGCAATGGTCGGCGGCTGAACTCACGGATAAGGATGCCGTCGTGAAAACCTGGATCAACTATAAAAATACAGAAACGGCTCATCCTTCTTACCAGGCATGGTCGTACGCGGCAATGATCGAGGATTTTAACGAGACGGTCCGCGAAGAAAAAATTTCACTGATCCCCTGCGCTTACCTGCATAATTATGAACCTGACCGGGTAATCACCAACCCTTTCTATGCCGAACACATTACCAAAGCCCCGGTATTTCTTAGACCTGACGCGCTTAAGCTGCGCGATTTCATTAAACGGTTTGTAAAATACGGCGATAACCGCGATATCCTGTACAAGATCGAAAACGGCCGGATCCGGCCGTCAAAGCAGTTGGCCGACAGCCTGGCATCGATGCTGAAAGGGAACAGGGAGTTCATCATGATCGATGATCAGAAGCTGGTGTTCGAAACGGCTTTGCAGATGGCAAAACATGCCGATGTGGATCGGAAACAGGTACTGATCGTTGAAGGCGGACCTGGTACTGGAAAGAGCGTGGTCGCGGTTAATCTGCTGGTCGAACTCACGAAGATGGGGCTTACAACCAAATATGTATCTAAGAATGCCGCCCCCCGGGCAGTATATGAAACGATGCTGACAGGATCGATGAGGAAAACCAGGATTCATAACCTTTTCGGAGGTACCGGTGTCTTCTGGGAAACTGAACCGAATACCTTCGACAACCTGATTGTGGATGAAGCACACCGGCTGAATATGCAGAGCGGCCTGTATGGGAACAAGGGCGAGAACCAGGTGCTTGAAATCATTGATGCGGCCAGGTTCACCGTTTTCTTCATTGATGATGACCAGCGGATCCATATCAAGGATATTGGCACAAAAAAGCAAATTGAGGAATGGGCAAAGGACCGGAAGGCAAGCGTGAAGCATCTGAAGCTGGCATCCCAGTTCCGCTGTAACGGCTCGGACGCTTACCTGGCATGGCTTGATCAGATGCTTCAGCTCAGGGAAACGGCCAACATGACGCTGAGTGCCGATGAGTTCGACTTCCGCGTCTTTTCAGACCCGAATGAACTACGCCGGGCGATCACCGAAAAGAACCGGATCAGCAATAAAGCCCGGATGGTGGCCGGTTACTGCTGGGACTGGAAAAGCAAGAAAGATCCTTCGCTGAAAGATGTGATCATTCCCGAATTCAACTTCGGAATGACATGGAACCTGACCAAAGATGGAAGCACCTGGATCATTGCTGAAAATTCGGTGAACGAGATTGGCTGTATCCATACCTGCCAGGGACTGGAGCTGGACTACGTGGGAATCATTATTGGTAACGACCTGAAATGCCGCAACGGAAAGATCCTGACCGACGTGGGTGCGCGTTCGCGAATGGATAAATCCATACAAGGGATCAAAACGCTTGCTAAAAAGGATGGCGGCGAGGCCTCCCGCATTGCTGAACGGATCATTAAAGACACCTATCGTACGCTGATGACCCGTGGAATGAAGGGCTGCTACATCTATTGCTGCGACAAGGAACTGGAAGACTATTTCCGGAAGAGTATAGCGGAAAGCAAATCAGTGGAGAAAGAACCGCTCGACGTTGTCCCTGTAATAGCACTTCACCCGCGTATTGAGCCGGAAGTGAACGAAGATGTGAAATACATTGATTTCCTGCCGTACTATTCGATCAGGGCGGCTTGCGGCGCTTTTGGTGACTGGCAGGTGGTGGATGAAGAAGGCTGGGTGAAGGTAGAAGGTCTGGGCCCGCTGAACCGCAGCATGTTCGTGATCCGGGCAGTGGGTCATTCCATGGAACCGAAGATTAGCGATGGCGACCTCTGCGTGTTCCGGGCCAATGTGGTCGGATCGCGCAATAACAAGATCGTGCTGGTCCAGCACAACAGCTATTATGATTCGGAAAACCAGGGCAGCTATTCCATCAAGCAGTACACCAGCAAAAAGAGCTATGACAAGGAAACCGGCGAATGGCTGCACGAACAGATCCTGCTCAAACCCCTGAACCCCGCCTACGACCCCATCCTGATCAACGAAGACGACGGCTTCATGATTATTGGAGAATTTATCGGGATAGTCAGGTGAAATATTTAACCATGATGTTTCTTCAATAACTTAAATGGCATTCCCGACTATTTAAGTTCGATAAAAATGAGGTTAAATATTTTGCTATTTTTAGGATACCGGACGATAAATAAAGTCTCTTTTCGAGTATCTTTCACTCTCTCTGTAGGTATACTCTAACTATACTCATCCTATACTCACATTTTTTGATTCTTCGCGGATATCCTGTTTCCCTAAATAAAAGATGTTTTTATTGAAGCCGTCGCAACAATATTATTGTGGGTGTCGCAACAACGTTATTGGTGGTATCGCAACAACACGATTGCGACACCACCAAACTTACAGTGTCTGTTCATGAATTCGGCTGCAAACCAGACATGAAACTATTGCACAGTCAGTACTTTGTCGAAGATCACTGTTCTGGGCTCTTTTAGAAACAAAGCCCCGCTAAACTGCGTGGTTAGCTGCAGCTTATAGGTTACTGCTGGGGGTAAGCAGATCATTGACCGAACTGGCTTTCACATCGGTTGCCTGCAGAACATTCAGCAGCGTATCGGCCACGCCCACGATCTCTATTTCAACCGAAGATAAATCACTGCGCACGGTATCGCCAATAGGAATCCTTACTCCTTCTCAGGCTTACTTATCATTACAAAACTTCATTTTGTTATCCATATAGCTGATAATGAACAATATTAACACATAAATTTTGTGCATTTAACAAATACTTGACTACCTTTGTAAAGAACCTAAAATCGCTTCCCGATGATGAAAACAAAGTATATAGACCCTCTCCTGGACGTGGCTTTTAAAAAAATATTTGGATCAGAGCCTAACAAGGATCTGCTCATTTCCTTTCTTAACGAGCTGTTCCGGGGACGCAAGCAGATCACAGACCTGGTTTACAACAAGAATGAACATCCGGGCGATAACGATGAGATTGGCGGGGCGATCTTCGATCTGCTCTGTACGGGCCAGGATGGAGAGAACTTCCTGATCGAAGTCCAGCGCAGCAGCCAGACCAATTTAAAACAACGGATGCTTTATTATGCAGGGAGGCTGATATCGGACATGGCGCCCAAGGGAAAAAGGAAAGAATGGAACTATGCGATCAGCGAAGTATATGTTATTGTACTGATGGATGGCTTTACCTTTCCCGACAGTCCCAAAGAACGGTATTTTCACGACATTTGCTTATGCAACAGGGAAAACGGCGAAGTTTTTTACGAAGATCTGGGCTTCATTTATATAGAATTGATTAATTTTGTGAAGGAAGAGGCCGAACTGAAAACGGATCTCGACTGGTGGTTATATCTGTTGAAGAACCTGTCGAAGATGGACAAGATCCCGTTATTTTTGAGGAAGCCGATATTTGAGAAGTTTTTTAATGTATCAGAATACTGCAATTTAACCAGGGAGGAGAAAGCGATGTACGATGTAGAACTAAAACGGAAGTGGGATCGCGCCAACATTTTGGCCTATGCCAGAGAGCAGGGCATAGCAGAAGGGAAAGCAGAAGGGAAAGCAGAAGGAAAAGCAGAAGGGAAAGCGGAAACAGAAGCAAAAAAGAATTATGAGTTTGTTTCCAACTTACTTCAGGCAGGACGTTTCTCTATTGAAGAAATTGCCAAATATGCCAATGTTCCGGTCAGCTTTGTCCGGGAAGTCCAGGAGAAGTTGTCAAAAACAAAGAGATAACAATGCTTTGGCGGAACAGTGAAAGCCACTTCATTGTTTGGCGAACGTATCATTTGTTATAAGAAAGTCAGCCCAATCTTCTTATTAAGTCCTTTCTCGAAATCCTGATCAAAGTGGCCGTCTTATAAATTTAAAAGCGAACAAAATGGAAACAAGACTCGGCATACTCGCGGTGTTAGGTATCATCGGATTTTTCTGGCTATAATCGTCCGGTTTTTCGGCTAAAGCAATTACTAATCATATCCCAGGATGAAAACACTACTGTACTTGTTCTTGCTGATTTTTTTGTCCGGCTTTACAAGCTGTGAAGAAAAGGACAAAGAAGAAATAAGTGGTATTGATGTCGAAACTTATATTACGTTGTTAAAATCAAATCAGTATGATTTTAATAACCTCCCATCATTTACAGATAAAGACATTCCTGTTCTGCTGCAATACAGAAATGAAAGTCAACTTATTACCAACTTTCCTCATAACCCGATTTCTTCTTTATACGAGCCGGAGTGTAAGCTAGGCGTGTACGTTCTGTGGACCATTGAGTCAATCAGGGCGGTGTCGGTAAATAACGATCGTTTGATTATGGGATTTCCGTCGCAAAATCCGATTTTAGCACTTAGGAATGCCGATGAATTAAGCCTGGTTTCGGATGAACTCTCGCACACCGCTGCAGCCAAGGCTTATTTTGACTGGTGGGAGAACAACAAGCATCGTGATTTTGACGATTTTAAAAATATCGATCCTCTGGAAACTACAGACTATAGGTGGCACTAAGCAGTCACCCAAACGATTGATTCAATCTGGTTTTGATTTCCGCCTGGCGAGATGTATTACTTTGTTATAAGAAAGTCAACCCAATCTTCTTATTTAGTCCTTTCTCGAAAATCCTGATCAGAGTCGAGACATAACATTTCCAGATTAACTTTTACACACGATATATCCGGAACTACAGCTCCGCATGGTTTATTCCATCCGCTACATGTGAAATTTCTTTAAAAGTAACCGGAAACCTATCTGATGCCAAAGCAATTGCCAGGAAAATCCATGATATCGTGCGTTTATTGTTCATGAAGATTTTTATCAGTATGTTTTTAGTCTTTGGTTCTAACAGACCCGTTACACGCGTCACCTTCTTCCAGTCCCTCACCCCAGATTTCCAGAGTCTTTATTCTTTCTCTCGTCAGTTGTTCAAGATAATTGGCAATGCAAACGGGATGGATCAATCCGTAATAGCCAGGTTCTCTTTCCGGGTATTTTACTTTTAATTCGGCATCGCGAAATGTGATCCATATGCGCTGTGAAGCCTTCAGATTCCTGATAAATATAGTGTCAGTCTGATATTCAACAAGGATTCTTTGGTAGAGGTCATTCAATTCCTTGTCAGTCTTTCGGTATGAAAGCCGGGCTTCCTGATTCATCTCTGCCTGAGTTTGTGATTGTCCGGCGAAGGAAATCAGGCATAAAAGAAAAGTTAGGATAATTCTCATTGCTTTGAACATTTACGGTTTTGTTGCTTTTTTATTTCGTTAATTATAATCTCTTTTGCCCAATCAATCAGTTTGTTACTATCAAAGTAGGAAAATACTCTTCAGGCTAATAATTTATATATTTCTTCTTTGATATCCATTCAAGTGATTTTATATCAAAGTTAAGAGCTTTTCAGCATCCGGTTCGCCACCGAAGGAAAACCTTCTGAGAATGATTTTTCCAGCATCTGGACAAGTCACTCCTCAAGTTGAACGCCTGGCGGAAGTATTTACCGGAGAGCATGATCGGCAGGAATTACAGGATTTATTAGGACTTTCTGACAGGAAAAATTCCAGAATAAACTATTGAAGCCCTGCTATTGAAGCAGAGCTAATTGAGTTATCGAATCCCGATAACCCGAAAAGCAGCAGGCAGCGAATTCCCACCCTGCATTGCGCGCTACAGGAACTCCTATTTGCTGTATAGCATAACTATCTGTTTATCATTAAAATCTAATTCCAAATCTAAGGGGTACGAACAGTGATTGCTGAGTCATTGAATACCCCGACTTTGTATAAATATCTATTTTTTCAGTCAGTCTAAAATTTAATCCCACACATAGTTCGCCGAGTCCAGTCCCTGTGCCATTCTCATATTGATTCCATATGTGAGTATATCCAATTTTCAGGTCAATCAATGGTGTCAATCTTGTTTTTAGTGGCAAATATTCAAAATCCGAAAATATGGATAATCCGTTTACCCCTTCAAAATTCAAGTATCCGAGGCCGATTCCGGCAAATACTCTGTTATTGAACTCAAATCCATTGATAACATTAAGGTCGATGCCATTTTCTTCGTATAAATTGTATCCTTGCCAATTTGGTCCAGGGTCCACATCAACCGTATTGTGCTGATACTTTAAAAAGCCAGTTTCTGCTTTAATTGAATAATGACGCTGTGAATATGCTTGATTAACAATCAATAAGGCACCAAATCCGATAATAACAAGGCTTATTTTTCTCATCTTTTCCTGGTTGAATTCAACGGTTGATTGAATCTGATTGCGCGGCCAGGATCTTAAAGGCTAATTCTTCCCGGATAGCCGTAAGCTGCCACTGCTTGCCATTACTGGTAGCTTTTAACAAGGGCAACATGATTGATTGAAAATCAGGGACAGACATTTGGTTTGCTTCTATTGGTTTTTTCGATTCTTCGAAGGTAGGAAATCTTCGGGTCAGAGCCTAATAAAGATCTGCTCATTTCCTTTCTTAACGAGCTGTTCCGTGGACGCAAGCAGATCACAGACCTGGTTTACAACAAGAATGAACACCCGGGTGATAACGATGAGATCGGCGGGGCTATTTTCGATCTGCTTTGCACGGGAGATGACGGAGAGAACTTCCTGATCGAAGTCCAGCGCAGCAGCCAGACCAATTTAAAACAACGGATGCTTTATTATGCAGGGAGGCTGATATCGGACATGGCGCCCAAGGGAAAACGGAAAGAATGGAACTACGCGATCAGCGAAGTATATGTGATTGTACTGATGGATGGCTTTACCTTCCCTGACAGTCCAAAAGAACGCTATTTGCATGATATTCCCTCAATGTCGCAAATGACATAACAAAGCGATGATAACTTTGTTATTTGACTAACCAGCATTCATCACAAACCGATAGGCAAAATGATATATCCAATTCGAACGATATTCTGGTTAGGAAGAGAAGTTTCCTTTTGGAAGCGCCCGGAACAATAATTGGCGAATCACATATTGATATCCCGTATATAATACTTTAAGTTACGACCTCTTCCTGTTGAGTGCATTAATTTATTTGAAATGAGAACAGGTAAAAAAAAGAAAGAGGAGATGCCTGTGGTGAATGGAAATGCCGCAGGTATTGATGTTGGAAGCCGATCCCACTATGTCGCAATCGGACAGGGACCGGAAGATGTACGAGAGTTTGGTTGTTACACCCAGTATCTCCACGATCTGTGTAAATGGTTGGTTGACATGCAAATTACTACCGTTGCTTTAGAGAGTACGGGAAGCTACTGGCGGTCATTGTTTGTTCTATTACAATATTATGATTTGAACCCTATCCTGGTTAATGGGAAATTCACAAAGAATGTGAAAGGGAAAAAAACAGATGTTTTGGATTGTCAATGGATTCAAAAGCTTCATACGTTGGGGCTATTGGAGGGGAGCTTTCTACCAGATCTTTTTACGGAAACATTACGACAGTATTGCAGGCACCGCCAAAGTTTACTTGAAGATTCTTCAAGTTATATAAAGAAAATGCAGAAAGCTCTTCGGCTTACGAACATCCGTTTAGATGTTGTTCTAAGAGATATTACAGGTGTATCCGGTAAGGCCATAATAGAAGCGATCTTAGCGGGTGAAAGAGATCCGTGCAGGCTTTCACAACTAACACATTGGAACGTTAAAAAATCCCAGGAAGAGATAGAGGCGGCGCTAACAGGCGATTGGCGGGATGAATATCTGTTTGAACTACGCCAAAGCTACGAAGTGTACCAATACTTCCATCAAAAAATAGAGGAATGTGATCGTAAGATTGAAAATTTACTGGAAGAAGCTGTCTCTTCGCATGAAAAAGAGGATGGGGTTGTTCGCCTGGAGTATTCCGGAAGAAGAAAACATCCCAATAAAAATGACGCAAGGATTGATTTACAGAAATTGTCATACCAACTTACCGATGGAGTTGATCTTTCCAAGATTGAGGGGATAAGTAATGGCGTTCTGCTGACACTTCTCTCAGAAATTGGTATCAATCTTGAAGCCTTTCCGTCCGCTAAACACTTTTCAAGTTGGCTGCGTCTATCTCCTAACAATAAGATCTCGGGAGGCAGGATTATTTCCAGCCAAACCAATAAGGGTCGAAACCGCCTTGCGTTAGCTCTGCGACAGGCAGCGAATACGATAGGACATACAGTTAAAACAGGCTCTCTTCATCATTTTTTTAAACGTGTAGCTTACAAAAAAGGCAAGGTCGCAGCCATCACAGCCACAGCAAGAAAACTGGCAGTTATCATCTATAATCTGCTAACAAAAAAACAGGAATATATACCTTTGGATCAAAGTGAATATTTAAATCGAGTTCGTTCAAACCAATTGAAATATCTACAGAAAAAAATAGTTCAATTGAAGATTCGCCCTGAAGAACTAGCTGTTTCAAATTTTTGATAAGCTGGACGTAGTAGTTATATATAATTTGCTTATGCAACAGGGAAAACGGCGAAGTTTTTTATGAGGATCTGGGTTTCATTTATATAGAATTAACTAACTTTGCAAAGGACGAAGGAGAACTAAAAACGGATCTTGAGTGGTGGTTATATTTATTGAAGAACCTGTCGAAGATGGACAAGATCCCGTTATTTTTGAGGAAGCCAATATTTGAATTTTGCGATTACGCGAGCGCAGAGGCTAAGCTTGCTTAGAATATGCCGAGCATGAGCAAAATGCGCGAAGCGAAAAGTTTTTTAATGTATCAGAATACTGCAATTT
>Ga0074195_1002650_pt1 | contig 19196 bp, 17 predicted proteins | sample EPASupsiteHSE623_FD_64525 | JGI IMG/M metagenome (GOLD analysis project Ga0074195, IMG submission 64525) | Bioremediated contaminated groundwater from EPA Superfund site, New Mexico - Sample HSE6-23 | ecosystem: Environmental > Aquatic > Deep subsurface > Groundwater > Contaminated ...
ACTTGCATGTGTTAGGCACGCCGCCAGCGTTCGTCCTGAGCCAGGATCAAACTCTCCATAAAATTTATTTATGAAGAACCTTGATGGCTCTATATAAATCAGAATTGTTTGGTGTTGATCTGCATAAGCAGTCAACGTTTGTGCTTTAAAAAAGCACCGCACATCTGGCATAAACCTTACTTACTTACATTGTTCAGTTTTCAAGGAACATGTCACACAGCGTCTTTCGACGACTTTATCTATGTTATCATAGTCAATCGTTTATGTCAACATCTTTTTCGACTGCATTATCTGCGACCGAAGGCTATTCACACATCTGATTAACCAGGCTAACGTTTTTTTATCGCTACCGTTCATTCCGGCAACTTGACTATAATATCACGATAGTGTTTGTTATGTCAATAACTTTCTTGTTTACTTTTACTACCATATTTTGTTCTGCGATCTAAAGATTATGCATGAATTATCGAAATACTTTTTCAAATGCATATACAAATGCGCTGACCCTCTATCTATCCTAGCATCGCTCAGAAGGATTTATCTAATATAATGTTTAAGTAAAAGATAATCTCTACGTTAATTATAAGGAGGTCAATAAATGAAAACTTATAAAATTGCTTTGCTCCCCGGTGACGGAGTAGGCAAAGAAGTTATTCCTGAGGGCATGAAAGTTCTTCATGAAATAAGCCGCATCGAAGGAACTTTTAAGTTTGAAACTGAGACCTTGCCCTGGGGTTCGGATTTTTATTTTAAACACGGTCAAATGATGCCTAATGATGCGTTAGATACACTAAGCAAATTTGATGCCATCTACCTTGGTGCCATTGGCCATCCTGACATTCCCGATCATATTGGTGTCGGACAGGTTGTTTTTAAGATTCGTCAAGGCTTCAATCAATATATAAACCTCCGCCCAATAAAATTATTGCCTGGTATAGAATGTCCACTCAAGAATAAAGGCCCCGAAGATATTGATATGGTTTTCGTGCGCGAAAATACCGAAGGAGAATATGGCGATATTGGCGGCACCTTTATGGCAAACACACCCGAAGAAACAGTTCTCCAAACTAATGTGTTTACTCGTCGCGGCACTGAGCGCGCTATGCGGTACGCTTTTGAGCTTGCCCGCAAACGGAAAGGAAAGCTAGCTAGCATAACTAAATCAAACGCGTTAAAGCATTCGATGGTTTTCTGGGATAAAGTTTTTGCTGAACTATCCTTAAAATATCAGGATGTCCATCCTCGCAAAGTACTTGTCGATGCAATGGCTATGTATATGATCACCAACCCCGAGCACTTCGACGTCGTTGTTGCTTCCAATCTCTTCGGCGATATTCTTACCGATTTAGGAGCCGGCTTACAAGGCGGCTTAGGCTTTGTTCCCGGTGGAAATATCAATCCAGAAAAAGACTATCCGTCGATGTTTGAACCGATTCACGGCTCTGCTCCTGATATTGCCGGTAAAGGAATTGCTAACCCCATCGCAACTATCTGGGCAGGGCAAATGATGCTTGAACATCTTGGCGAACAAAATGCTGCAACCCGTGTAATGCATGCTATTAGTGCCGTCTGCCTTGAAGGCAAAACAAAAACCCGCGACATGGGCGGGCAAAACACTACTAGTGAGATGGGCGACGCTATCATTTCGAAACTTTAGACAGATCTAATCAACCTTTATCTTAACTACAACTTTACGGACCTTTCCTGGTAAGCTGATAGCGCAGCCCGGTCTGTGGACGTCTGACGGAAATAGTATAGTATATACTTCAGACTGCAGCTTGATATCAATTTCATTTATTGCATTCTTGTAAAACACTAAATCTTTCTCTTCATTATAATCATCGAGTAATTCATTGGTATCAGATAGAAAGCTGCAGCCAATGTATTCTTCTCCTGCTGCAACATATTGAATATCAATATATCGCCGATGCGCTTCAGGCAGTTTGTGACCCTTCGGCTCAGTTTCATAGTCTGCTACGGTTGCATAAATATTGTTACCATCTATTTCATACCTGCCGACAGCAAGTTTCGAGAAATTATTGCTTTGAATAAAATCTAAACCCTTTTGCAGCTTGTCCGAAAACATAGCCTTCTCAGTATTGATATTTTTGATTTGACCATAAATCATATATATTCCACCTTTCAAGCAGGCCGCATGGCCTGTTTTTTTCTTAGAGTAACTTCGTCCCGCTTCTTTAATTACCCTCTTTATATTTGTTACTCCTTGATAAGCCCCTTTTAACGTTGCTAATGTATAATATGATCCCCTCTAACAATATTAAATATTTGATATTTAATATTGTTAGAGCACCTTGTTTATGTGCCGTAAGGCAACCCGTCAATCGGCTTCATTCTTACTGGCTAAATGGTAAATGGATGGTTCGCAAGTTACGGAACCATCCATTTACATTACATCATAAATTAAATTAAACGGCCGCTTGCTTTGATTCCTGACTAGTTTCGATTCGCCGTCCGTATATCAGAACAGAAATCATAAAACAGCTTAGTCCAATACAACCCAGTACTGCTATGCCATATGTCAGCAGCGGCGCATGGCCGGACAGCATCAAATCGCGCACATTATCTCCTATATATGTCAGCGGAAAAAGGTGCGACATTGCCGTGCTAAAGCCATCCATAGAGTGAATAGGCCATGCATAACCCGAGTAAATGAACGCTGGTACTGTATAGGTAAGGGACATTTGGGTGAAGCCCACTTCATCTTTGCAGACTGCCGCCATCAAACTGCCCATTGCTGCAACTGCAAAACTAAATACTGTTCCTAAGAGCATTAGACTCAACATACTGCCCCTCAGGGGAATATCAAAGACCTCAGCTGAAATTAACAAAGCCAAGAAGTACGAAAGTGTTCCGCCAATCCAGTAAGGGGAAAGTTTGCCCATCATCACTGTTACTGGATGCACCCCAGACAACTCTCCAAACCTCTCTCTGGTCATACTGCCGCCCACCGATAGCAAGATTCCTTGCTGCAGGGCTGCCATTGCTACCCCGAGTACAAAAAAGTTCAAATAGCTGAGCGTCGGATTATTTATAACCCTAAGGCGAAAGTCAATCGGTGCTACCCTATTCATTGCTTGGTCAGGCATTTGGCCGATTGCTTCAACTAATCCCTTGCCAATCCCCGCTGAGAATTCCATCATTATTTCCTGCGCAGAAGTCATTACTGCGTTCGCAATTACGATGTTAGAACCGTTTGCTTCTAATAATATCTGCGATGCCCGCCCTTGTTTTATCTCCCGAGAAAAATCTGGAGGCACCGCCAAAGCTGCCTGAGCTTTTTTATTACGCAAATATTCTTCCATCTCTTCTTGTGTCGTTACATAAGCAATGACTTCGTATCGCTCTGAATCTTCAAAAGCCTGCACAAGTGACCGACTGAGCTGCGTTTGATCTTGGTCGTAAACGACAATTGGCACGTATTTAACAACACCAGGGCTATAAAGCAGCCCAAAGAATATGACATAAACTGCTGAAGCACCAAAGAGATAAAAGGCCCGTCTTGCATCTTTTATAAACAGTTGGCGTAGTTCACGTTTAAAAATATGCCAGAAATTCATAGTTTACCTCCGCAGCCCTTATGCATGTTCATACTTTCTGCGCCGTTTTGAAAAAATCAACGTAGACATCGCCAGCAATACTGCACCCAAAATCAGCAGCATAATGACATCATGCAGTAAAAAAGGTGCATAACCATTAAGCATGAGATCACGAACAGTGTCTGCCATATAAGTTAGCGGCAATATTTTTGAGAAAGCCAAGCTAAAATCATTCATCGCTAGGTGCGGCCATACATACCCGCTGAATAAAAACGCCGGCATAATATAAAGCATAGGCAATTGTACGGCATAAACCTCATCTGGAGCGATTGCTGAATAGAAACTTCCAACTGCTACAACCGCAAAGGTAAACACTGTCCCAATAATCAAGAGACTGGCGACACTTCCTCTAAAAGGAATATTGAAAACATTAACGGCAATGGCTGTATAGAGTGCAAACGCCACTACCCCGAATATCCAGTACGGAAAAAGCTTGCCCAGTATCATCCGCTGAGAAGAAACACCTTCCCATTCATCTAGTCGACTGTATTCACGTGTCAAGGAAGTACATAATGCCAGCATTATGCCTAACTGCAGGCCATTTGCTCCCAATCCTGCTAAAACGAAATTACTGTAAGCAAAGGTAGGGTTATTTAGGATGCGCACCCCAAATTGAATTGGCACCGCTTTCTTTATGGCCTCAGATGGTACTTGCCCCACCGCTTCAACAAGATTCCGCCCTACACCGGCCGAAAAGGTCTGAACGATCTCCTGAGCCGAGGTTATTACAGCATTAGCATACATTAGATTACTGCCATTGACCTCTACTAAAACCTGCGAACCTATACCAACCTTTACATCGTGCGTAAACTTTGGCGGCACAACAACAGCAACTCTAGCTTTGTTCTCTCGCAGATATTCTTCCATTTCTTCCTGTGTGTTAACATAGGCGATTATTTCATACCGTTCCGAGTCAGCAAAAGCCTGAGTAAGATTCCGGCTAAGCTGAGTCTGATCCTGGTCATATATTACTGTCGGCATATACTTGACACTGTTTGACATGTAAACCAGGCCAAACAGCACAATATACACAACTGGGATACCAATCAGCATCAGTGCTGTTTTAGGCTCCCCGATAAACATCCTCCGCAGTTCTTTTTTAACAACCTGCCAAAATGTCATAATTATCGGCCACCATTCACCAGCTGGAATCTCATACCGGGCCGTACTTTGTCGGAATTAACCTGGATTTTGATATTGAAGGTTATTACATCACTGTCATTTCGCTCATTTGTGGCCCGATATGTGGCAAATTCCGGCTTTTTACTTATATCCACAATTGTTCCCGCAAGCTTAATGCCGGGGTCCTTCCCTACTAAGTTAACATTGTTACTAATTTGATATTTGCTTAGTTCAGTCTCTTTTACCTTAATATTAATCCAGTTATCACTAGGATCTTGAACAGCAACAATCGGTGTCCCTGTTGATACCATCGCCCCTTCTTCTACATACTTGGCTGTAATGATACCTGAAAATGGCGCCCTGACTTCGGTCTCATCAATATAGACCTGTACTTCTTGCAGTTGAGCCTGAGCTTGAACTATTTTACTCTGTACAGTTGCCTCGTTGTCCCGATTAACCTGGGTCTGCATCAGACCAGCCTCCGCTGCTGCAAGGGACGACTTAGCTTGAGCATAAGTCGCTTGAGCAACATCATATTTTAAGCGATAGTTATCTAACGCTTGCTGCGAAACTGCACCCGAAGCCGCCAGATCCATGAAGCGATTATAATCCTTTTCGGCTAATGCCATATCAGCCTGGGCTTTGCCTAGCTGAGCCTGAGCCACCGCGAGTGAAGCTTGAGCCGTCTGATCCTGCAGGCTGGTTACCGTTCCGGCCTGCGAGCGCTGAGCTTCGAGAGCCTGAATGCCGGCCTTAGCTTGATCAGCTTTAGCAGCTAGGTCGCGATTGTCAATTTGAGCAATAATTTGGCCTTGCTCTACTCTATCGCCTTCCTTAACAAGCATTTTTATAATCCGCCCAGGAATTTTAGTATTAACATCTACCTCTTTGGCCTCAGCCCGCCCCCATACCTCGGGAGATGAACTGACCTGCTTGCTGCATCCGCTTAAAAGCCCGGTCGAAAATACTACCAGCAACCCGAAAACGCCCCATTGTACCAACGCTTTTTGTTTGAACTTCGCTAGCATAATTGTGCTCCCCCTCTAATTAAGCTTTAGCCCCAGCCCAAAAGCACTGCCAAACCTGCGTCATATGCTGTGAGTAATCGGCATCATCACTTATAATCACACGAGTCAGAAATCCATCGAGCAAGCACAGGTATGTGTGCGCCATATCCTGCGGACTGCCCTGCCGTACATGTCCTTCGCTTATGCCTTGTTCAAAAATCGCTATGACTTCATCAAGGAAGGTTTTATTAAGATTCTTCCATGGTTCTAAAAGCGCTTCCGGTGATTCAGCCGGCGGAAACATCCATAGACGTACCCAAAACGCCATTTTGACTCGATCCTGAATGAAATAAGTAATCATCGAGCTGAAAATATTAAAAAGGTGCTGTTCAAAATCCATACTTGAACTGCCTGATATAACCGTCTGTCGGTAAGCGCGATAGTCTTCCGAAACTTCTTCTACAACAGCAGCAAACAAATCAAATTTACTTTCAAAATGAGCATATATTGACGGTTTCTTTATACCAACCTCGCCTGCAATATCAGCTAAGGAGGTTCCATCATAGCCCTTTTGTGAAAAATGCTTTAGCGCCACCGCCTGGATTTTTTTTGCTGTCAAATAACTCACCTACCTTTACATCTACCTAACGTTAGTTAGTATATCTTTTTTTACTGCTTTTGTCAAAGATCATTTGTCTGAAAAAATAAATATTTTTTCATAAAATACTCTTCAGGACGCTTTGATTTGTCATGTAGGTCATTCTGTTACAATATTTTCCACAAAAAAGGAGGACAGGTTAGTGTTAACCCTGTCCCCCTTGTCCTATTCTTCTATTATCGCCGGCGGAGCTGCTAAGAACTCTACCTTTGGATTGTTATCGACTGACCATTGCAACGCCCATTCATTAGGGAAAAGGGCCACAAGTCGTTCCTTGTTATCGCGCACTATCATAGCGCGATCCATACCCTTCATTGTCTTGACATTCAGATCATCGTCAGCCAGCCAACGGGCCAATTCATATTGCAGGAAGTGCATGAGAATATCGGCACCGTACTCATTTTTTAAGCGATATTCCAATACATCAAACTGCAGTTGGCCAACTGCTCCGATAATATATGATTCTAGCCCTGCATCTTCCTGGCGAAAGATCTGGATAGCTCCTTCTTGAGCCAGTTGTGTAATACCTTTAACAAACTGCTTGCGTTTCATGGTATCCTTGGCCTGCACACGAGCGAAACGTTCAGGCGGGAAAGTGGGAAAATCCTCGAATTTGAACTTCTCGCCCTCTCCGCAGAGTGTATCGCCTATACCGAAAACGCCAGGATCAAACAATCCTACGATGTCGCCAGGATAAGCGTCATCAATAATTGTCCGTTCCTGAGCTAAAAACTGCTGCGGCTGACTAAGTTTAAGCTTCTTGCCTGCATCAACATGATTAACCGTCATGCCTCGTTCAAACTTACCCGAGCAAATGCGAATAAAAGCTAGACGGTCGCGATGAGCGGGATTCATGTTCGCCTGTATCTTAAATACAAAGGCTGAAAACTGCTCGCTATCCGGCTCGATTCTGCCATCAGATGATAAGCGCGCTGCTGGCTGCGGTGCTAGCCGCAAAAATTCTTCGAGGAAAGGGCGTACCCCGAAATTAGTCATAGCACTGCCGAAAAAGACAGGTGTCAATTCACCCTTTAAAACCTGATCCAAGTCAAAGGAATCGCCTGCCATATCTAAAAGATCAATATCATCACATAAGGCTTTATGAATATCTTGACCGACAATTTCAGCAAAGGCGGGGTCATCAACGCTGCCCCTTGTGGAAGGAAGCACCCACTGGCCGTGCGAACCGCCGCTTTCAAATAGCTCCATCTGGGCCAAATGCCTATTATAGACACCCTTGTACTCACCCTCAATGCCAATTGGCCAGTTCATCGCATAGCTCTTGATATCAAGTACTTTCTCGATTTCTTCCATCAGCTCGAACGGATTTTTCCCATGCCTATCAAGCTTATTAATAAAAGTAAATATAGGAATACCGCGCTGTTTACAAACCTTGAATAGTTTTTTTGTCTGTGCTTCAATACCCTTTGCAACGTCAATAAGCATGACGGCGCTGTCTACCGCCATAAGCGTCCGGTAGGTATCCTCACTGAAGTCTTCATGTCCAGGAGTATCAAGAATGTTTATGCGAAAACCATCATAATCAAACTGCATTACGCTGGATGTGACCGAGATTCCGCGCTGCTTTTCAATCTCCATCCAGTCCGATACGGCATGACGCTGAGCCTTCCTTGCCTTTACCGATCCGGCAAGATGAATAGCGCCTCCGTACAGCAGTAATTTTTCCGTCAATGTAGTTTTACCGGCATCCGGGTGAGAAATGATAGCAAACGTCCGGCGCCGTTTAATTTCCGAGCTTAGTTCTGACATGTTCAACCTCCACTAGCTCCATATGTATGGGACCAGTCTATTTTACCACAATTGTTATTTTAGTACTAATCGAAAATAGCAATTAAAGCTCTATACTATGCTAATCCAGGAAAAGCAAGCTTAAGCCGCGCCTTGAGGAGAAGCAGAAGCGGATTATTAGGAAAATAACAATCAGGTACTGCAGCTATGTCAGCAGCTGATTGAGGTATTCGGCTAAACCGTCTAAATCTGGAAAAAGAGAGAAATGATTAACGCCATTCTGTTTTAAAAAGCGTAGCGCGTCTTGCCTGACATGACTGCCCACCTCAATTTGCTGCAAATACCCAAGCTCAACTAGCCGTCCGTCAAATTCTTCGTTTAAGGCGCATAGACAATTTCCTTGTACGGTGAAAACACCCTGCTGCGTGCAGATTCGTTGCGTATTCTTAATAGGATAAACAGCAATTGAGGTATTTATCTGCTTGGACAAATATCCTTCAGGATAAGGGAATACATCCTGGGCGGGGGAAATCACTTGTTTCTTGCCAGTCGAGAGCATATTTAGTTCAAGCGGATCAAGCATCCATATTGACGCCGTTTGATCGGTACCTTTGTGAAGTGCAAAATACAGCGCAATGCTAAAGCTCTCCGTCCAATCAAGCAGCCGCGTTTTTAGCCCGTGGTGCTGCATTGAGTATACAATTTCCCAGCCCTCAGCACTATCATGAAGTAAATATCCCATATTCCTGTAATATTGATAAAGCTTGTTTTCAATCCGAAGATAATGCTCCAGCGATGGCAGCTGGCAGCGAAACAGGCCGGCTTTAAGGTTATTTCCAATATCATTATGGCCTCTAAACCAAACAGTACCGGATGATCTAGCCATAAAGTCATCTACGCTATCCAAGATATCTTTCCAGTCTTGTGAATAAATATTTACTCACCTCTACTAGTGAATTAATCAAGCTGCGCCAATCCTGGCTGCCCTGTTTCCTAAATTCGGATTTTATTAGATTGCAACTGCTGATAAGCAGCTTTTATAACTACATCAGGCTTTATACTGTGCATACATCGCATGTCTTTCTTGGGGCATACTGTCTTATGGCAAGGCGAACATTCCGCTTGCCCTGTTAAAACAATATGTCCTGGTGTTAGCGGCCCAAACCGAGCCGGGTCCGTTGGGCCAAAGATACTCACCGTCGGTGTGCCTATTGCTACAGCCATGTGCAATGGTCCAGTGTCACCAACAATTACTACGCTTGCGCGCTCCAGAAGCGCAGCCATTTCCATCAGGCTGGTTTTTCCCACCGCATTTATAATCGGAGCGGTAGTGAGTTCTATTATTTGTTGAGCAATACCTTGATCAGCCGGACCACCGCATATAACAATCCGCCCTTCGCTCGAAAGCGCGTCTGCTACTTCAGCAAAATACTCCGGCGGCCAATTTTTAGCACGCCAAGTAGTGGCCGGATTAAGAATAATAAGTCGCTCTTTTTCACTTACTCCTTGTTCATGTAAGAATGCTTTGGCAAAAGCCTTGTATTTATCAAGCAGACATAGTGTCATACTATAATCCTGCGTATCTATTCCCAGCGGCCGTAAAATACTTAAGTATCGTTGAATAACATGGACGTCATCCGGCATTAGCGGTGCCTTTTCGGTCATAAACAGTCCATTTGGTTCTTTGTTGCCGCTAAGGCCTATACGCCGAGGTGCGCCTAGCGCTTTAGTCACCATTCCGCTAAGAAAAAGGCCGTGTATATCAAGTGCAATGTCGAAGTGCTTCTGCGCCATATCGCTTTTTAGCTGCTGCCATATACTCCAAGCCTCGCGCAGCTTACCTTGACGCATACACTTCTCCCACCGCTCACGCGGCCATATGTATACTTCATCAATAAACGGATTGTCCTTGACCATTTCAGCCGAAACTTGACCAACCACCCAAGTGATATGACAGGATGGTTGGTGCTGCTTGAGATTTCGCGCTACAGGTGTACAGTGAAGCACATCTCCTATCGAGCTAAGCCTGACTATCGCGTATCGTTTATCATTCACTATAACTTACCTCTATCTTCAGAAATATGATACGACCTTATACTATTATCTTAACTTATGTTTCGCGTCAACCCTTGTTACTATGCCTTGCAGACCACGAAAAATTTCGTTTCAGCCAGAAAGCAAGGTTTACAACAAAACCCAAATGTCTTATACTAAATCTGTTAACCACGTATTAATATAACGTTAACAAATATTTTTTGTCCACTTGGTTAACCATTGTGTTTTTATAGGTTAACCAAAATATAGCGTTTTTCTTATTATAAAGGAGGATACGTAAAATGACCACTGTAGAACTAATTATGACCCTTGGCAAAAAAATCATAGACGGCGGACAAATAACTCGCGCTGAAGCCTCGCAGCTGGCAGGAATACCCGACAGCGATCTTCCCTTTCTTCTTGCGATGGCGGATAAAATCAGGCAGCACTTCGTAGGTGACAACTTTGATCTGTGCGCTATTGTTAACGGCCGTTCCGGCATGTGTCCTGAAAACTGTGCCTTTTGTGCTCAATCGGCCCACCATAAGGCCTCTATAAATGTGTATCCGCTAATGAGTGAAGAAGATCTCTTGTCGGCTGCCAAGCAGGCTGAGGCCAACGGAGCACATCGTTTCAGTATTGTAACGAGCGGACGAGGCGTAAATCGTGATAACGACTTCCCGAGTATTATCAGCGCTTTAAAACGCATTAAACAAGAAACAAATCTTGAAGTTTGTGCATCACTCGGTATATTGTCGCCGGAAAATGCCAAGGCTCTTGTTGCTGCAGGTGTAAGCCGCTATCACCATAACGTTGAGAGCAGTCGTAATTACTATGAACAAATATGTACTACCCATACTTACGACGACCGTGCAGCAACCATTAAAGTGGCCCGCGATGCCGGGATGGACATCTGCGCCGGCGGCATTATAGGGTTAGGCGAAAGCATCGAAGACCGCATTGATATGGCTTTCGAATTAAAAGAACTAGGTATTGACTCAATGCCTGTAAATATTTTGAACGCCATTAAAGGCACCGCACTTGCTGACCAGCCCCAGCTTCCCAAGCGGGAAATTCTTAAATCCTTTGCCTTATTCCGCTTTATTCTCCCAGACCGCGGTATCCGGACAGCTGGCGGACGCGAAGTTAATTTAGGAGATTTACAGGCGCTCGGACTAATGAGCGGTATTAACGGCATGCTTATTGGCGGCTATTTAACAACTAGCGGACGCAGTCCTGAAATGGATCTAACTATGATCCGAGACTTAGGACTCAATCCACTTTCCGCAAAAGCCGCCGAATCCAAGGAGTAGTATTATGCAGAATAGGACACGCTGGCTTATTGAAACGGCCCTGCTTGCAACCCTTATTACAGTTACCGGCGCCTTTAAGATCCCCGGACTTATTCCCGGAACCGAATTCCAGCTGTCTGCACCTCTTGCGGTTGCGATATGCGCAGTCTTTGGCTTTGGTAAGTACATAACAGCAGGAATGATTTCCAGCCTTATCGGTCTCATTCTTGGTACCCAAAACTTATTCAATGTTCTAATTGCCATGGTTTTTCGGCTGTCAGTCGGCGGAATACTTGCCATGTTTGGTTCAAGCTGGCCCATTGTGCTGATCGCTGGGCCAGTAGGTTCACTGCTTGGGCGTCTAGCAATGGGTGGCCTGCTGGGAAAAGCAGTTATACCGCTAATCATCGCTGCTGCGCCCGGTATGGCCTTTACAGCGTTAACCGCTTGGCCGCTTGTCAAAATCCTTAAACGAGTGAAACTCCAAACTGAGAAGGTGTTTATTAATGCTGTACAGCGTTAGAATGCGGGCAGCGCAGGGCGGCGCTCACGAAACTGGTGGTCGCCATATTTCAGGCGCTGAACGCCTTGTACGATATGATAGAGTTAACGAAACAGCAAATGCCATGCTAGCAAGAGCTTTTGCCCATTCTCGTGGTCAAGCTGATTTTATAAACATCAAAGTAGAAGCTATAAGTGACCAGGACGTTGTTGAAATACCGCTCCTTCTCATAAGAACAGCAGTTGTAGAAAATGTCGAGTCCGGCCGCGCATCGGCGTTAACCGCGCTTATAAAGGCTGGCGTTTCTGCCGCTGCGGCAGAAAAAGGCATGACTGAACTATTGTCATTACCGGACAGCATGCGCGGCGCAATGCTCGTATGTGCTGCGACAGGGCAAAGACTAGACAGCAAAGGAACCCGAGGTGTACGAGTGTCTCAAATGGACATTAGCGATGATGAGGGATTTGCTTGCTGGCTTAATGAGCATAACCTACACAATATTCACGTTAGAGAAGCCCTTGTACTAGCTGCAAAGGTAGCGGCAGCTCCCGGAGTGGTGGCCGAACTTTGCTGGTCAGATGACCCTGAGTATACTACCGGCTATGTTGCTTCATCCAAAGAATACTTAAGGTTTCCGCACTTAAAACATTACGGAAGCCCTATTGGCGGAAGAGTGTTTTTTATAGAAGCGGGCAGTGATATTAATGCGCTGCTTTATTATCTTGAACAGAAGCCCGTATTGGTTACTGCCCCAGCAAGGGATGGTGAATAATGTGCAGTTTATGGATGACTATCTTCGATTGGTCAGGCAGCAGCATCTATTTCGTGAAACAGCTGTTTTTGAGCCTGTTGACGCTACTCACGCAATATGTGAAGGAAATAAGTATCTTATCCTTGCCTCCAATAATTATTTAGGGTTAACTCACGCTCCCGCCGTTCAGCAGGCAGCCGCTGAAGCAGTCCTCACCCATGGTGCCGGATCAGGCGGAGCGCGACTAATTACCGGTAATCATTTTTACTACACACTTCTAGAGAAAGATCTTGCTTCCTTTAAAGGAGCAGAAGCCTCTATTGTATTTGGTACAGGCTATATGGCAAATGTAGGTACGATAAGCGCCTTGGCCAGTCGCCAAGACATTATCTTTAGCGATGAGCTAAACCATGCAAGTATCATTGACGGCTGTCGCTTATCAGGAGCACAGATAATTGTTTATCGGCATGCCGACACAGATCACCTCGCTGACTGCCTTAGCAGCACTCCTTGTGCCGGACGACGCCTAATTGTTACGGACGGAGTGTTCAGCATGGACGGAGACATCGCCCCTCTGCCAGCAATTGTCGAACTTGCTGAACGCTATGAGGCTATGGTAATAGTCGATGACGCCCACGCAACAGGGGTCATCGGCCCAGGCGGCCGCGGCACCGCCGCCCACTTTGGACTTGAAGGAAGGGTACATGTTCAAATAGGCACCCTCAGTAAGGCTTTAGGATCTGAGGGCGGATTTACTGTGGGTAGCCAATTACTTATCGACTATCTTATCAACCGCGCTCGCAGCTTTATATTTACAACTGCACTGTCCCCAGCGACTGTCGCTGCCGCTCGGGCGGGATTGACAGAGCTTGTATCAAAACCGGAGCTCGTTGCCAAACTTAGCGCCAACGCTTGTTTCGCAAGGAATAGACTAACTGATGCAGGCTTTATCATTGATGAGGGACACACCCCAATTATCCCAATTCAGGTTGGTTCAGCAGCAACGGCACTAACTATGGCACAAGAACTAAAACGCGTTGGCCTAATAGTATCAGCCATTAGACCGCCTACCGTTCCAGCAGGCGCCAGCCGCCTGCGCATCGCCCTCTCAGCGGCTCATAAACAGGAAGAATTGGCGGATGCTATAGAAAAAATCACAGCAGCAGCTCATCGGCTGGATATTATCTGAAAACTAGAGGTGAAAGCATGCAACATAAAGGATTATTTATTACGGCAACAGACACTGAGGTCGGCAAGACTGTAATAACAGGTGCCCTGGCCGCTGCATTTAAAGCTAGGGGTTTAGATATTGGCGTTATTAAACCTCTAGCTTCGGGCGGAGTAAAAAATGACTGCGATGAGCTAGTAGCAGAAGATGCTGTTTTTCTCATGAAAGCGGCCGGATTTGACGACACTCATCGCCACGCTGTCAACCCTCTTTGTCTTGCTCCCGCTCTCACTCCTGCCGTAGCAGCTATCGAGAGCGGCATGAGCATCGACGTACCAGCTATTGTTAATGCCTGCCGCAAAATGATCAAGGACCATGAAATAAGTCTAGTTGAGGGGGTTGGCGGCATTACTGCCCCCATTTGGGAGGATTACCTTGTCGCAGATTTGATGGGGGAACTTAAATTGCCGACAATAATTGTTACCCGGCCCAACCTCGGCACCATCAATCATTCATTGCTAACTGCCGCATATGCCCGTCAGCGTGGTCTGAACGTGATTGGCTTTATTATAAACTCGTGGGAAGAAGACAAAGCCACGGTGCTCGAACATAGCAATTTGGACTACATCGAGCGACTTAGCGGTCTACCTATTCTGGGGAAATTCCCCCGTGATAATAGTATCAGCGTGCCTAAAGCTCGCATTGGAAAGCTTGCTGAACTTGCTGAGGAGCATTTAGCCATAGGCGATATTCTCAATCTGCTAAAAGGTGGAGACATTGATGAATGAAATAGAATTAAAAGATAAAACTTATATCTGGCACCCGTTTACCCAAATGAAAGACTGGATAAATAAGCCGCAAATGGTTATTGCTTCTGCAGAAGGTATCAAACTCATCGATACTGACGGCAAAGAATATTATGATGGCGTTTCTTCTTTATGGGTTAACATCCACGGTCACAGAAAAGATACTATCGATAAGGCGATCATCGACCAGCTTGGCAAGGTTGCTCATACTACCATGCTTGGTCTGACAAACATCCCGGCCACCGAGCTGGCTGAAGAACTTGTTAATATTGCCCCGTCCGGACTCAATAAGGTATTTTATTCAGATGATGGATCCACCGCCGTTGAAGTAGCTCTAAAAATGGCTTTTCAATATTGGCAGTTCAAGGGTAAGGGCTCTAAACAAAAATTTATCGCCTTAGAACAAGCCTATCACGGCGATACTGTCGGCACAGTAAGCGTTGGCGGCATCGACTTGTTCCACCGAGTTTTTAAACCACTCTTATTCGCCCCCGTACACATTCCATCACCTTCTTGCTACCACTGTAAACTTGCTTGTGATAACTCAACTTGCGGCATGGCTTGCCTGGAACCGCTGGAAAAAGCGCTGGCAGAACACCATGAAGAAATTGCTGCCTTGATTATTGAGCCGCTTGTGCAAGCAGCAGCCGGTATGCTGATGTCGCCTCCGGGTTATTTGGCAAAGGTTCGAGAGCTGACAACGAAATATGATGTCCTATTAATCGCCGACGAAGTGGCTACCGGATTTGGACGCACCGGCAAGATGTTCGCTTGCGAGCACGAAGATGTCGCGCCCGACCTCATAACCATCTCAAAAGGCATAACAGCTGGATACCTTCCGCTTGCAGCAACACTTACAACAGATGAAATCTATAATGCATTTATCGGTGAATACTCTGAACGAAGAACCTTTTATCACGGACACTCCTACACAGGCAACCCGTTGGCCTGCGCAGCCGCCCTTGCTAACCTTAAAGTATTCCGCGAGGAAAAAGTTCTGGAAGGTTTAGCTGCGAAGATCGAAACAGCGCAGACCAGTCTTTCTGAAATCAGCAGATTGACCTATGTCGGTGACATAAGACAGCGGGGCCTGATAATCGGCATCGAACTAATGAAGGATAAAGCTGCTAAACAGCCCTTTCCTTGGTCAGAGGCCACCGGTGCAAAGGTCTGTCTGCATGCCCGCCAATATGGCTTACTCATCCGCCCGGTCGGCGATGTAGTTGTATTCATGCCGCCCCTCGCCAGTACACCGGCCGAAATAGAGACTATGCTGTCAATTGTCCATCGTGCAATAAAAGAAGTAACTGAATCCCCTGACAACTGTCCGGAATTAACAAATATGTCGGCTATTTCGGTATAAAAAAGATTGTCACACTCTGTGTGACAATCTTTTTTTGCTTCTATCCTTCATGCCCTTTACATATTAATCATCAGGATAATTTTGTTAAAAGCTTCAAAGGGGTGATAGACATGAAGAAAACAGCTATTTTCCTTTGTCTCTGTGTTATCGGCTTAATATTTTCTGCTCCACTTTCAGCCTCTGCGGCTGAGGCGAACGGCCTTCGCTATACTGTTGCAGTTGCAAAGTTTGAAAACCGATCCGGCTGGGCAGGTCAATGGGACATCGGCAATGCTTGGGGTGTAATAATGACAGACATCCTTAATCAAACCGGCAGATTCATAGTATTAGGGGAAAACGATATGCGGGGAGCGGCTTTAGCAGAGCAGGATCTTGCCTCTTCAGGCCGGACAGTCCAGGGCGATATCACCCCGCAAGCAGGCGTCATGACTCCGGCGCAGATTCTTGTAAAGGGTGCTATTACTCATGTTCAAAATCATACTTCGGATGGCCTTGGCGGCGTCTCTATTAGGGGCATTACCCTTGGCGGCAGTAAGTCGACCTCTGAGGTTAACGTTACTATGTATATGATTGACTCGACCACTGGTCAAGTATTGGCGTCAACAAGCGTAGTAGGCAAGTCTAACAGCTCTGGCAGCTTTATCGGATATTCAGGCGCTGGGTGGTCTGGGGGATTAGCTAACTTTAAAAATGATAATGTGGGCAAGGCTGTTGAAGCTGCAGTAAAACAAGGTGTGCAGTGGATGATTGGCCAGCTGCCCAAGATTCAATGGCGCGGCTCGGTCGTAATGGTTAGAGACGGCCGTGTCTATATTAACCGCGGTCAGCGCGAGGGTATCAAGCCCGGCCAGTTGCTAGTTGTCGGTAATGTTGAGGTCATCCGCGACCCCAGCACAGGTGAGGTGCTTGATCAAAGCGTGACAGAAATTGCCCGAATAACTGCAGTAAATGTTAAAGAAAAAATCTCAATTTGTGATGTTGTAAGCGGCGATATTTCCAGCATCGATACAGGGCTTAGTATTACATTGCCATAGCCGCCAACTTATTGTCGAAAAGTGTTGTCTCTTTTTCATCATACCGCAAGGGAGCCCTTCATATAAGTTAGTGTTATAGAACTTGTAGAGAAGGGATTGTCTGTGCATTTTATTAAGTTGGCAGCATTGGCGGGCATAATGTTATGGGTGATATTCATTCCTATTCCCGCTCATGCTTCGGAAGAGCCCGATACCCCTGCAATTATTATTAACCTGCCTAGCCGGACGCTCGAATATTATGAAGCCGGCAGTCTGATTAGGGAATATCGGATAGCCATCGGCAGCGCATATTCTCCAACGCCTTTAGGTACTTTTCACATTACTGACAAGGAAATAAATCCAGCATGGTACCCACCAGGAAAAGGCTATTCAGTACCTTCTGGTCCTTCCAATCCCTTAGGTTATCGTTGGATGGGCTTTCTGCCCACCTATGGTGTTCACGGCACTAACATGCCGTGGTCCATTGGCCGGGTTGTCTCTAACGGCTGCATCCGTATGCTAGAGGAAGATGTAGAAGAATTATTCGAAATGGTAAGGTACCGTACCCCTGTCAAAATCACCTACGACCGAATAAAACTAAGAATTGATCCTCAGGGCAATGCTTCTATTGGTATCTACCCCGATGTTTACGGGTACAAAAGCATTTCACTGCCCCAGATTGAAGCTTTGCTTGTCGAAAAAGGTCTCTCCGGTCTGGCAGATGAAGGATTCTTGAGAAGACTGATTGCTGACGAAGCCGAGCAGCAGATATTCTTTGCCCAGGTATTCGATCTTGAGGTCAACGGTCTTAAGCTAACCGATCATGCCGTATCACTGGACGGTGCACTGTATATTCCCGCAATTGCTGTAGCAAATATTATGAACACTAAGCTATCTTGGGACCAACATAACCATACTTTAACCCGCAAGCACCAGGCAATACCCGCCCTCCTCAAGGGCAGCACCATTTATGTTGACCTCAGCTACGTATCAGATCTCTTTGGCGGCAAACAAACATGGAAAAATTTTGGACGGTGTCTTTCCCTCCAGATTCCTACATTGTTCTTTGCTGGCCTGCCGCTAACAAGTGATATCCATGCTGTCGGTGAGCAGAAATTGATTCCCGCCCTTGTCGCTGCCGATGCACTTGGGATTAAGCTTACCTGGAACGCTGATAAGAAGCTGCTGCGTAATAGCATCCGTCATATACCTGTTGAGATTATCGACGGCGAGCCCTACCTAGCCACTGCTAATCTCGGTGAGTACTTCAATGCCGCCGTTAACTGGGATGACGAACGGCAAGTCCTTGAAATGACCGATTCTGTTTACGCGCTCGATTGTTCGATGTATCTTGACTTGATGCGGGATTTTATTGAGCTGTGAAATATATTTGTAGAGGATTGCCGGAAAGTAGTTTATAATGAAGAAGTGGATGCCGAAACTGGCATTCCACTTCTTTGTTTTTTTACTATATTTCTTTACTAATTTGGAAATATTCGGCTAGGACCAAAATAGGAGGCCTTTTGTATGGAACAGCTTAGTACTGATATGTTAGTTTTTCTAATAATTGCTGGCTTTGTATCAGCCTTTATAGACTCAGTTGTCGGCGGGGGCGGCCTGATATCATTGCCGGCGCTGCTGCTGACAGGTTTGCCGCCAGGAATAGCTCTAGGGACTAATAAAATGGCCAGTGTCATGGGCAGCTTGACAAGCACAATTGCCTTTATGCGTTCCGGAAAGATTAATTACAATTTAATAAAATATCTCTTTCCTATATCGCTGGTAAGCTCTGCCCTCGGTGTATATGTTGTACAACAGATCCCTTCACACTTCCTAAAACCGCTTGTCGTCGTGCTTCTCATCGCTGTAACAATATATAGCCTCCTCAAAAAGGATTGGGGCGATGAATCAACCTATACTGGAATAACCCCTAAAATAGCTATCCTGAGCAGCGTCGCCACCTTCGCCTTAGGCTTTTACGACGGCTTTTTCGGACCGGGAGCAGGATCATTCTTCCTATTTGCCTTCTTGATGATTGGTTTCGACTTTATAACAGCAGCCGGGAACGCCCGTGCACTTAACTTTGCCAGTAACATCGCGGCCGTCATCTCCTT
>Ga0074195_1002651_pt1 | contig 19180 bp, 15 predicted proteins | sample EPASupsiteHSE623_FD_64525 | JGI IMG/M metagenome (GOLD analysis project Ga0074195, IMG submission 64525) | Bioremediated contaminated groundwater from EPA Superfund site, New Mexico - Sample HSE6-23 | ecosystem: Environmental > Aquatic > Deep subsurface > Groundwater > Contaminated ...
GGAGAGAAAGAAAAAAAAAACCAAGGGAAATAAATTGGCCACGGTGGAGCACGGGCTCTGCGGTCTGCTCCATGACGATCTTCCCCGCCATATCATCGACAAGTGCGGCGGCAACAATGACACCCTCAAGGAACGGCTTGAGCGTTTCTTTGACACCGGAATGCCGGTCATGAAGGCCGCCGACAGCGAGCCGGCGCAGACCGTCGCCTTCAACCGGGTCCTGCAGCGGGCGGTCAGTCATGTCCAGAGCTGCGGCAAAAAGCAGGTCGACACCGGTGATGTCCTGGTTTCCATCTTCACCGAACCCGATTCGCATGCGGTCTATTTTCTTGGCAGCGAAGGGGTCGGCCGCCTGGAAGTGGTGGAGTACATCTCCCACAACCTGCCGGAATATCTGCAAAGCGAGCCGCTCCGGCAACCGCCTCCCGGACAGCAGCAGCCCTCGAGGAAGAAACAGGACGCGAAACCGGCCGATGCCCTGGAAGAATTCACCGTAAATTTCGCCAAACGGGCCGCCGAGGGAACCATCGATCCCCTGATCGGCCGGGACCGGGAACTCTACCGGATGATGCAGGTGCTCTGCCGGCGAAAGAAAAACAACCCGCTGCTGGTCGGCGAACCAGGGGTCGGCAAGACAGCCATGGCCGAGGGCCTGGCGCTCCGCATCCATGAAGACAGTGTTGCCCGGCGCGAACCCGATCCCAACCCGAAGAAGCTGGTTCCCGACCTGCTGCAGGATGCGGAGATCTACATGCTTGATCTCGGCACCCTGGTCGCGGGCACCAAGTACCGGGGTGATTTCGAGAAACGGCTGAAAGAGGTGGTGGCCGCCATCGAGAAGAAGGACAAGGCCATTCTGTTCATCGATGAGATGCACACCATCATCGGCGCCGGTGCCACCAGCGGCGGTTCAATGGATGCCTCCAACTTGCTCAAGCCGGCGCTCCAGGCCGGGACCATCCGTTGCATCGGCTCCACCACCTACGAGGAATACAAGAATCATATCGAAAAGGACCGGGCCCTGTCGCGCCGCTTTCAGAAAATCGATATCGACGAACCTTCGGTGGCCGATACCTGCAAAATTTTGCGCGGCCTCCAATCCCGTTACGAGGAACACCACCAGGTCCGCTACGCCCGGCCCGCGGTCGAGGCGGCGGCGGAACTGGCGCATCGCTACATCAACGACCGGTTCCTGCCCGACAAGGCCATTGATGTGATGGACGAGGTCGGCGCCTTTTTCCGCTTGAGCGGTAAAACCGGGCGCACGGTCGGGGTGCGCGACGTCGAGCAGATCGTCTCCAAGATCGCCCGGGTGCCGGTCAACAGCAAGGCCGGCAGCGACATCGGCGAGCTCCTCCACTTGGAAGACAAACTGAAGGCCGTCATTTTTGGCCAGGACGAGGCCATCGACGCCCTGGTCAAGGCGGTCAAACGCTCGCGGGCCGGGCTGGGCAACCCGCAAGCCCCGACCGGCTCCTTCCTCTTTGCCGGTCCGACCGGCGTGGGCAAGACCGAGGTGGCCCGCCAGTTGGCCGCCTCGCTTGCGGTTCATTTTGAGCGTTTCGACATGAGCGAATACATGGAGAAGCATGCGGTAGCCCGTCTGATCGGCGCGCCTCCCGGCTATATCGGCTTTGATCAGGGCGGCCTGCTGACCGACGCCATCCGCAAGCACCCCTACACGGTGCTCTTGCTCGATGAGATCGAAAAGGCCCACCCGGACGTTTTTTCCATCCTCCTCCAGGTCATGGATCATTCCACTCTCACCGATAATGCCGGCCGCCGGGCCGATTTCCGCAACGTCATCCTGATCATGACCACCAACGCCGGTGCCCGGGAAATGAGCGAGCGCACCATCGGCTTCCTCGGTGATTCCAAGGGAAAGGAACAAAAGGTGCTGAAGAATCTCTTCTCTCCCGAATTCCGCAACCGGCTGGACGCCATCATCACCTTCTCGGCCCTGGAACCCGAAACCGTGGAAAAGGTGGTCGGCAAGATGGTACTGGAATTGCAACAGCAACTGACGAGCAAAAAGGTGACCATCACCCTGACCCCCGCCGCCCGTTCCTGGCTGGCCAAGGAGGGCTACGAACCGGCCTTCGGCGCCCGCCCGCTGCGACGGCTGATCATGAAGGAAATCGGCGATGTCCTTACCGAGGAGATCCTCTTCGGCAACCTGACCAAGGGCGGCGCGGTGACCATCAGCCGGAAAAACAACAAGACCACTTTTTCCTACCGATAAACTGCCTCCACCAGCCGGGCGATGGACGGTCGCCAGGCTGGTGTTCTTTCCCCTCCCCGCGATATAATTTTTTTTACTCCCTCCTTCTGTTCAATTGACATCAATCAGCAGGCACGCTATTGTTGCCCAACCGTTAGGAATCTTACCTATTGTCTCCACTGCCGCCCTTGCACTGCCGAACGCTCAACTGCGAAGTTTTTGCCGGGGCAATACCTGGGAATCAACCGAGAGGGGGGAAAAAATGGTCAAAAAAATTTCCGTGCTGGCCTTTGTTGGGCTCTGTGCACTGCCTCCATTTGCAATCGCCGGCGGCGGTAAAAATCAGGCGGACCTGGAGCGCAAGATCGATGAACTGTCGCGCCAATTGGATCAGCTCAAAGCCCAGATGGCCCAACAAAACGAGACCATCTCCCAATACGGCGACAAGGTTGAAAGCATGGACACCATGCTTGAAGAAAAATCGGAGAAATGGGACCTTGCATCCCGATTCCAGTTTGACGGCGATTTCCGGGCCCGGGGAGATTACTACAGCGCCGACACCCTTTTTGCAGGTGGCGATCTGGAGAACGATACTATTCTGACCAATCGGCTCCGCCTGAACATGCGGGTCAAGGCAACCGAGGATCTTGAATTCAAGGGCCGGCTCGCCATGTACAAGGCGTGGGGCATGCAATCCACCCCGGACGGCCTGGGCGGCGGAATGCCCCTTTTTGACGGCAACACCACCCGGACCCCCGACGACAGCGCCCTCTATGTCGATCGCGCCTTCGTCAACTGGAACAATATCGGTGGCGCCCCGATCTGGTTCTCAGTGGGACGGCGGCCCACCTCGGACGGACCGCCCGCGCAGCTCCGCATGAATAACGACGAGCGGATGGGGACACCGATCGCCTATATGGATTATCCGTTTGACGGGCTTTCCCTGGGTTATGGGTATACTTGGGGCAATGAAGCCTTAGGGGATGGCCGCTTCCGCTTCTGCTATGGTCGCGGTTTCGAAAATGGTTTGCAAGACGACTCGGGTCCAACGCTGGATGATACCGATTTTGCCGGTTTTGACTGGGATATTTTGAAAAAGGGGCCGCGCTTTCTCAACCTTCAGGTGTTTGGCGCCTACAATCTTTTCAACTATCCGGCTTTTAGCAGTGATTTTGTCAATTATGGAGCAGCTTTCCCCCCTCCCGCAGGTTATGGGGACAGGGTCAATCTCGGCAATATCTATCACACCAGCGCCACTTACATGGATAAGTTCAAAAATTTGAACTACTTCATCGCTGGCGGCTGGAGCCGGACCGATCCCAACGAGAACGGCATGTTCAATGATTACACCAGTGCCACCCCAATAAATACTGATTCAGAAAACGGCTACTCGGTCTATGCCGGCGTGCGCTACGACATCAACAACCTCGGCCTGAAACTCGGCGCCGAGTACAATTACGGCTCGCAATACTGGGTCTCTTTCTCGCCCGGGCATGACGATCTGTATATGTCGAAGCTGGCCACCCGGGGCAACGCGTACGAATTGTACATGATTTATGATCTGCCCACCGGAGAGGCGATTTCCAAATACGCCAAGACCTTTATCCGGCTGGGATGGCAATTCTATGACTACAACTACTCCGGCGGCTTCGATTGGAACATGAAACCCTATGATCTGGATTCCGAGAAAGCGAATTTGCAGATGCTGGGCCAGAATCCGGTTGAAAGCGCCAATCAGGTCTACCTGACCTTTGAGGCCTATTTCTGATTCATCGAACTCATTTCACTTGATGCAAGGGAAGGCCGAAACGCCTTCCCTTTTTTATTCCTCCTCAAGCCCCCATGCACCTGCACACAACCCCGCTCCCCTATTTCACCAGCCCCCTGCTGGCCGTCCCCCACGGCATGTTCACCTGTGCCGGAGGAGCGAGCAGCGGGCCATTCACCTCCCTCAACCTCAGCTATCATGCCGGCGACGAAGCCGGGCGGGTGCGGGTCAACCGGGGCCGTGCCCTGGCGGCACTGGGGCTGCGGCAACTGGCCTCGGCCCATCAGGTCCATGCCGATCGAATCCTACGGGTTGACCAGCACCATGCCGGGGAGGAACTGGATGGATTCGACGCCTTGATTGCAACCCAGCCGGGCACCGGACTGCTCATTCAACAAGCAGACTGCCAGGCCATCCTCCTTTCGGCCCCGCAGCAAGGGGTTGTCGCCGCCATCCATTGCGGCTGGCGGGGAAGCGTGCTCGATATCATCGGCAAAACGATAATTTGCCTGCAAGCCAGCTATGGCGTGACGCCGGACAGCCTGCTCGCGGCTATCAGCCCATCCCTGGGCCCATGCTGCGCCGAATTTGTCCATTACCGCACCGAGCTGCCGGCCTGGATGCACGCCTATCAGGTCCGGCCGCTCCATTTCGATTTCTGGGCGATCAGCCGAAAGCAACTGCTCGACGCCGGGCTACGTCCCGAGCACATCGACGTGGCCGGCCTCTGTACCCGGTGCAATCCCCAGTTCTTTTCCTACCGCCGGGCCAGTGCGACAGCCAATGGCATTACAGGAAGAAACGGCTCCATCATCGGCCTGCCGGCCGCCGTCTGAAACAGAAGGGCAAAAAAAGGCGGTTCCGCAAACAGCGGGACAACATCCGTTTTGACATTTCGAGCACAGCGATACATCCCGGAAGAACAAGGGGGGTTATCGTCGCTGTGTTCCTCGGAAGGTCAGCATTGGACTCTTCTTGGATTCCTTCGGCAACGATGCGGGAATTCCGCTCAGAAGGCAAAGTCGCAGATCAGGGGGGCGTGATCGGAAAAGGTGACCGGAGGAATTTGAAAATTCACCACCTTGAGTTCCGGGCTGTGGAGGATGAAATCGAGTTCCCGCTTGGGGGCGCGGCTCGGATGCGACGGCTTTTTTTCAGGATTGGCGCTGACCAGACCGGTGGCGCCGAGGAACAACTCCAATTCCCGCTTTCCCCAGAGGACATTGAAGTCACCAGCCAGAATCGTCGGCCGGTCGACCGTACGGATCAACTTGTACAGCCGTTCGAGCTGATACTGCCGGTTGCGGTAGGTGAGGGAGAGATGCACCAGGAATATGGTCAGATGCTCGGTGCAGACCTGGATCACCAGCCGTTTGACGCCTTCGTCGAAATAATGAAACCGGTGACTGACGATCGGCATCCGGGTGAGCACGGCGTTGCCTTGCGTCTTGAGCAAGGGCAGCCGGTGAGCCATTGACCCGGATCCGTACTTGGTTTCAATGACATGATGATAGCCCAGTTGCTCGGCGATCATCTCCGCCTGGCACTGCTGCCCGGTACGGAAGGAGCCGCCATCAACCTCGACCAGCCCCATGACGTCCGGCTGCACCGAGGCGACAAACTCAAGGATTTTATCGAAATTGTTGCGAGAGCGCCGCAAATACCCGGCATAGGGAAAGGGGAAATGAAAGCGACCGCCATGACCGGCGGCATACCGAATATTGTAGAGTAAAAAGCGCAACCACCACCCTCCGGACCTGCTAATCGTTATGCCGGCGCAAACCAAACACTCCGGTCTTGGTGCTGCTGAAGGCCGGATTCATCGCGCCCCGCCCTCTGGCCCTCGATTCACCGCCGCCCCCTTCCTGAACCGCGGGCATCACGGCAACGACCTCTGGCTCCCGGTGCTCAACCACGAACCGTTCAGCCTCAACCGCCATTATTCCTTGCGATTCCAGATAGATATCATAAAAACGGGAGCAGTCCCGGTAATAGCTTTTTTTCTTCAGCCATTTGGGGTCGCCCCCCTGACTTCGGGCATGATGAAACGTCGAGAGGTTGATCAGCAAGGTGGTCAGTGATTCCTTGGCCATCCGCTGCACATTGAACGGCTCGCCAAAGGCGCTATCGACATCCTCCCGGATAGCGCAGGACAAACGATGAAATCCCTGCCCCCGGACATTGGTTTCCGGCAATTTGAATCGCTGACAAGCCCACGGCAAAAGCAGCGAGGCAAAAAGAATAGGTTCGGGAATTTTTACTGGTTCATCCTCTGACCGGCGGGCATGGAGCCGATCCAGAACGGCAAAAATATTCAGCAGCTCCCGCTGAACCTTTTCGCCCTGCTCGCCTTGCAGAGAAGTGCCATAGAGGGGAAAGAGCGTCAGCCACAAGCCCGAGGTCATGCAGAGTTCAGCCCAGGCCCGGCATGCCCCGGACTGCAGATCCTTCAGCACCTCGTCCCGGATACGCGAGGGCGGACACAGCCCCAGTTTGTCCCGGTGCCGCTGCAAGGCGGCGAAGGTTTCCTCTTCGATGGAGAAGCCGGTACGGGCCGCATGGCGGATCACCCGCATTATTCGCACCGGATCCCTGGTGAAACGCCGGTCCGGGTCGCCGACCATGCGGATGATGCCCTGATCGAGATCCCGCACGCCACCGGTATAATCGATAATGGAGTGGTGATCGATCTCGTAAAACAGGGCATTGATCGTGAGATCGCGGCGAAAGGCGTCTTCCTCCAGGGTGCCGAAGGTGTTGTTCGAAGGCAGCACCTGCTCTTCACCCTCGATGTCATACTCGCTGCGCGAACGCAAGGTCGACACCTCGACGATCTTGTTGCCCCGGAAATACACCTGCACCAGACGAAAACGGCGGCCGATGGTGCGGCTGTTGCGGAACAACTGCCGCAGCTGGCCCGGGCGGGCATCGGTGGAGATATCGAAATCCTTGGGCGTACGTCCCAGGTGGAGATCGCGCACCCCGCCGCCCACTAGATAGCCCTTGAATCCAGCGTCGCGGAGGCGATACAGCACCTTGAGCGCCTCCCGGTCGAGCTGGTGCTCGCGGATGGGATGCTCCGACTCGGGGATCACCCTGGCCGCCGCCCCGTATTCCTCCTGCGCAGGCGCCTGTGCGGACGGCTCACCGGTCATACAATCTGCAATGCAAAAGAGAAATCACGTGTCATGGTCCAACGGTTTTATGGGAATTAATAGGCGGCGCACTTTTCCTTGTACACCGACTCCGCAGCCTTGACGAAGCTATCAAAAATTTCCTTGACCGATAGAATTTCCTTCATCTTGAAGGTGTTGGCCCCGGAAAAAACCAGCCCGTTTTCGACGTCGCCATTGAAGGCAGCCATCAACCGCTCACTGATGCAATATTTATAATTACACTTTTTCAAGCATTTAAACATGCATTTACTGGAGGATATATCCTCATTCTGCAGCATTTTCTCCACGAAAGGCGTTTTGATCGCCCGTCCCGGCATGCCCACCGGAGAAGACACCAGCACGATATCTTCCTCCTTGGCCTTGAGAAAAGCCTCTTTGAAGGCCTGCGACACCGAACATTCCTTGCTGAGGACGAAACGGGAGGCGATCTGGACGCCATCGGCGCCATATTTATCCATCATTTCGGCCATTTCGAAACCATTGGTAATCCCACCGGCGGCAATCAGCGGAATTTTGGAAATCACCTTGCGGATGGAAGGAAAAAGCTCCCGCAGCGGCGTCTGGGTTCCCAGGTGCCCCCCTGCCTCGGTTGCCTCGACAATCACCGCGGCAGCGCCCAGCTTTTCCGCCATGACGGCCAGGCCGGGCGAGGAAACGATCGACACGATGGGGATATCGTGCTGCTTGCCGATTTTAAAAATATCGCGGGAAAATCCGGCCCCGGTGATGATCATGTCGGCACCCGCCTCAATGGAGGCCATCACCAATTCGTAGAAGTCTTTCATGGCGTACATGATATTGACGGCGATCACCCCGGTGGTGGCATTCTTGGCCTTGCGGATATCCTCCTGCAGTTCAGGCACCGGAATTCCGGACCCGCCGATGGTGCCAATGCCGCCGCATTCGGCGACCGGCACGGCAAGAGCGGAGGTCGACACCCGGATGGACATACCACCTTGAATGATCGGAATTTTGGCGACAAACGAACCTATTTTCAGTTCTGGCAATTTCATTCAAGCCTCTTGGTCAATTATTGCTATGTGGAAAAAATCAAAAACTCTCCGCATTCCCGATGGATGTCCGCATCAAGGTATCAAAGAATGCCGAGCTCACTTCTGTTTGTCAAGCATGGAGACCCGCTTGGGGCGCCGGCAAAAAGAAAATGAAAGGCATTCTACCACAACCTCGCCACATCGGCTTGACTTTTCACCCCTTTCTCGATTAGATTTTACCGTTTTATTGGCATCGGCAACGCAACTGAAGAGCTAACGATGCCGCGCACGGATTTTATCGGAGTTTACCTTGAAAATTCAGGCTATCAACGGGTTCAAAGACATCCTCCCCGACAGCATCGGCCGCTGGCAGCTCATCGAACAGCGGGCACGGGATATTTTCGAGCGGTTCGGCATGCAGGAGATACGGATGCCGATCCTGGAAAAGACCGAACTCTTTGTCCGCTCCATCGGTTCGGCCACCGATGTGGTGGAAAAGGAGATGTACACCTTTGCCGACAAAGGGATCACCATGCGCCCGGAGGCCACCGCCTCGATCATGCGCGCCTTCATCGAGCATGGCCTTCATGTGCAGCAGCCGGTACAGCGCCTCTACACCATCGGCCCGATGTTCCGCCACGAACGGCCGCAGAAGGGCCGCCTGCGGCAGTTCCATCAACTGGACGCGGAGATCATCGGCGCGGCGGAACCGCGCATCGATGCCGAACTGATCGCCATGGGACAGATGCTGCTTGATGAGCTGGGCCTCACGGTCAGCCTGGAGCTCAACTCGCTGGGCTGCCCGGTCTGCCGGCCGCCGTTCAAAGAGCGGCTCGTCGCCTTTCTGGAACAACAGACCGACAGCTTATGTGACGACTGCAAGCGCCGCACCCACACCAACCCGCTGCGGGTACTCGACTGCAAGAAACCAGCCTGCCGGGCCGTGGCCCAGGAAGCCCCCTCCCTGCTCGACGTCCTCTGCCCCGATTGCGACCGCCATTTCCAGGAGGTCCGGCAAGCGCTGACGGAGCTGGGCATCCCCTTCCGGATCAACCGGTTCATGGTCCGCGGCCTCGATTACTACACCCGCACCACCTTTGAATTCCTCACCACCGATCTCGGCGCCCAGGCGGCCGTAGGGGCGGGGGGCCGCTACGACGGCCTGATCGAGCAACTGGGCGGACCGGCGCTCTCCGGCATCGGCTTTGCCATGGGCCTGGAGCGTCTGGCCCTGTTGATGGAACAGCAGGATGGCCGCACGCTTCCCGCCAGCGCCATGGACATCTTCCTGGCCGCCCTGGGCGGCACCGCCCTTGCCCCATGCAGTCAACTGGCCCACTCCCTCCGCCAACAGGGCGCGAAAACAGCCATCGATTACAGCGGCCGCAGCCTCAAGGCGCAGCTCAAACAGGCCGGACGGATGAATGCCCGCTACACCCTGATCGTCGGCGAGGATGAATGGATGCGGGGCGAGGGCATCCTCCGCAATATGCGCACCCAGGAACAGCATTCCTTTGCTCTGACCGGCTCAGTGACAGAACAGGCACGGCGCCTGATTGACGTCCTGCGGACCATGGCGGCCTGACCACGCTCGGCTGCACGCCCCGCGAACCACCAACCCCGGCAGTTTTTTCCGGGCCTGCCCCAAAATGGCTGCCCGCCCTTTCATATGGAGAAAGAAGATGGAATCAATGGGAGCGCTGCGGCGCACACACACCTGCAACGATCTTGGCCTGGCCTTCCTTGACCAGGAAACCACCCTCATGGGCTGGGTGCTCCGCCGCCGCGACCACGGCGGGGGCATTTTCATCGATCTGCGCGACCGCTGGGGCCTCACCCAGGTGGTCTTCAACCCCGAGATCAACGAAGAGGTGCACGCCAAGGCCCACCTGTTGCGCAGTGAATGGGTCATCGCCGTGCGCGGCAGGGTGGTCAGGCGCCCCGCGGCCATGGAAAATCCGAAGCTGGCCACCGGCGCCATCGAAGTCTTTGTCGACGAGCTCCGCATCCTCAATACCAGCGAAACTCCACCCTTTCCGCTGGACGAGGAGATCGAGATTTCCGACACCCTGCGCCTGCAATACCGCTATCTTGACCTGCGCCGTCCGGAAATCGCCAGGAACCTCATTCTCCGCCACCAGGCCCTGCAAACCGTGCGTTCCTATCTCAACGAGCACAACTTCCTCGAAATAGAAACGCCGATGCTCACCCGCTCCACCCCGGAAGGGGCCCGGGATTATCTGGTGCCGAGCCGGGTCAGCGCCGGCAAATTCTATGCCCTGCCCCAATCGCCGCAGCTGTTCAAGCAGTTGCTGATGGTCTCGGGAATGGACCGCTACTACCAGATCGTCAAGTGTTTCCGCGACGAAGACCTCCGCGCCGACCGCCAACCCGAATTCACCCAGATCGATATGGAGTTGAGCTTCGTCACCGAGGAGGAAATCATCACCATCGTCGAGGGGATGATCAAAAACTTGTTTGCGGCCGCCCGAAACATCGACCTGCAGCCGCCCTTTGCCCAGATGACCTATGACGAGGCCATGCGGCGTTTCGGCACCGACCGGCCGGACACCCGTTTCGGCCTGGAACTGGTCGACCTGACCGGTATTGTCCGGGACTGCGGCTTCAAGGTCTTCAACTCCGCCATCGAGAAAGGCGGCGTGGTCAAGGCGATCAACGCCAAGGGCTGCGGTTCCTTTTCCCGCAAGGATCTCGACGATCTCACCGAATACGCCGGCCGTTTCGGGGCCCGCGGCATGGCCTGGATCAAGATCAAGGACGACGAATGGCAGTCGCCGATCACCAAATTTTTCAGCGAAGCGGAGATCGCGGCCATGGGCCAGGCCCTCGGCGCCGAGCCCGGCGACCTCATTCTCTTCGGCGCCGACAAGGCCAAGACCGTGCATCAGGTGCTCTCGGAACTGCGGCTGGAGCTGGCCCGGCGGTTGGAGCTGGTGAACGAAGGGGAGTTCAGCTTTCTCTGGGTCACTGATTTTCCCCTGCTCGAGTACGACGAGGAGGAGAAACGGTACTCCGCCGTGCACCACCCCTTCACCGCACCCAACGAAGACGACCTGCCCCTGCTGGCGACCGACCCCGGCGCGGTCAAGAGCCGGGCCTACGACCTGGTGCTCAACGGCAGCGAGATCGGCGGCGGCTCGATCCGCATCCACAGCCCGGCCATGCAGAAAACCGTGTTCCAGGCCTTGGGCATCGACGAAGAGGAGGCCCAGGAAAAATTCGGCTTCCTCCTCCGCGCCCTGGAACATGGCGCCCCGCCGCACGGGGGCATCGCCTTCGGCGTCGACCGGTTGATGATGCTGCTCACCGGCTCAACCTCCATCCGCGACGTCATCGCCTTCCCCAAGACCCAAAAGGCCACCTGCCCGCTCACCGACGCCCCGGCGCCGGTGTCGCGCAAGCAACTGACCGAACTGCACCTGCGCCCCGACTGGAAGGAGAAAAACTAAAGCCGGCGCAACGGACCCCTCGCACCGGTGCTGGCTCAATATTGGCGGGATCGCGGAAGGGTTGCCGAAAATCGAAGGCGCTGCGCCCCGGTTCATCCCTGTTCCCGCCAGATGCCATCGATCAGCAGTTCGTGCGGGCGGAAGGCCTTCTTGTAGTCCATGCCGGCATGACCTTCGATCCAGTAGCCCAGGTAGAGCAACCCGATGTTCTGCGTCCTGCAGATGTGGTTGAGGGTGAGGATATTGAGGGTGCCCGGACTGCGCCAGCCTTGGTCCGGGTCAAAGAAGAAATAGACCGCGTTCAACCACGAGGGCGCGCCGTCGACGATGGCCACGCCGAGCAGTTGGCCGTCCACCCGGTAGCGGATCTCGAAACACCGGCTGATGCTGGTGATGAAAAAGCCGGAATAATAGCTCTCGGCGCTGCTGCGGCCGGCGGGAAACCGGGTGGAGAGAAACCGTTGCAACAGGGTTACATTTTCCCGCGACATGGTCAGGGGTGCAATCTCGACCGCCACGTCCTGGTTCTTTTTCCAGACCCGGCGCTGGTTGCGGTTCGGACGGAACCGCTCCGGCCGCAGCCGTATCGGCATGCACAGGGCGCAGCCGGGACAGTGCATGGTGTAGATGCAGTTCCCGTTGCGGCGGTACCCGTGGGCCAGAAAGGCGCCCATGGCCTCGTCGCCGAGCCGGCCGAACACCGCCTGGTGATAGACGGCGTTGGCGGCCATGCCATACGGGCATTCGGCCACCGCATGCATGAAAAACCGCTCCAGATCCCCGGCGATATCACCGGTAATAATCCGCGGCCCCGTATCATCCCTTCCAGCCATCCGTCCCCTCCCCGCCGCTAGACCAGTCCTTGGTCGAGCATGGCGCCAGCCACCTTGACGAAGCCGGCGATATTGGCCCCGGCAAGGTAATCGCCTTCCCGGTCATAGGCCGAGGCGGCATCGAGACAGGTGCGGTGAATATTGCGGATGATCGCATGCAGGCGGGCATCCACCTCCTCGCGGGACCAGCTCACCCGCATCGAATCCTGGGTCATTTCCAGGCCAGACACCGCCACCCCACCGGCATTGGCCGCCTTGGCCGGCCCGAACAGGACGTTGTGGCCGCGGAAGATCTCTATCGCCTCTGAAGTCGAGGGCATGTTGGCACCCTCGCAGACCAAGCGCACCCCGTTTTCAACGAGATGGAGGGCGTCGGTGCCGTTGATCTCGTTCTGGGTGGCCGCCGGAACGGCGCAGTCGGCCCGGTACCGCCACAACGGATTCCAGTCAAGAGCGGGATCGACCGGCACGTAGATGGCCTGCGGATATCGCTCGCAATATTCCCGGATGCGGCCGCGGCGGATATTTTTCAACTCCTTGATCGAGGCCAGCTTGGCCGCGTCGATCCCTTCCTCATCATAGATATGGCCGGAAGAATCGGACATGGTGAGGACCGTGCCGCCCAGCTGCAGAATCTTCTCCACCGTAAACTGGGCGACATTGCCCGAACCCGACACCAGCCAGCGTTTTCCGGCCACGGTCTCGCCGTGGCGCCCGAGCATCTCCGCGGCAAAATAGACCACCCCGTAACCGGTGGCCTCCGGACGGATGAGGCTGCCGCCCCATCCCAGCCCCTTGCCGGTCAGCGCCCCGGTGAACTTGTTTTGCAGTTTCTTGTACATGCCGAAGAGATAGCCGATCTCCCGCGCGCCGACCCCGATGTCGCCGGCGGGCACATCGGTGTCCTCGCCGATGTGCCGGAACAGCTCGGCCATGAAGGCCTGGCAGAAGCGCATCACCTCGGTGTCGGAGCGTCCCTTGGGATCGAAATCGGCGCCGCCCTTCGCGCCGCCCAGGGGCAGAGTGGTCAGACTGTTCTTGTACACCTGCTCGAAGGCAAGAAACTTGATGATCGATAAATTGACCGCGGGATGAAAGCGCAGCCCGCCCTTGTAAGGGCCGATGGCGGAACTCATCTCCACCCGGTAGCCGCGATTGACATGCACCTCGCCCTGATCGTCCATCCAGGGGACGCGAAAGAGGATCATCCGTTCCGGTTCGACCAGCCGATCCAAAACAGCCAGCCGGCGGTATTCCGGATGCCGATCCAGCACCGGCTGGACGCTGACAAGAAATTCCCACACCGCCTGATGAAACTCCAGCTGCTCGGGATCACGTTCAACAACGCCTGCTAACACCTGCTCCATGCCTTCATGTTCCCGTCTGTGTTATTTCGCTTCCGTTCGTTTTCCGGTGTCCGCCGCCCGTGTCGCCCCCGGGGAAAACCGGCCGAGATCCTGGGGCGTGTTGACGTTGCGCCAGGAAGCCCGCAGCACAAGCGGCGGCTGCGGGGTGAGCACCCCCTCAACTTCGCGCAACCATTGCATCCGCCGCTGGCCGCTGGCCGCCATCGCTTCCAGCAGGGGCCGACACGCCCGGTCATAGTAGGCCAGCAGGGGCTCGATCCGGCCATCGTCCGCCAGATCGGGCAGCACCGCCAGAATGCCGGGGCCACGATGAGCCAGCAGCCAGCGCAGCGCCTCCTCCTCCATATCCGGCAGATCGCAGGCAGCCACCAGCCAGGACACCTCGGGATAGAGGCGAAATGCCGCCAGGATGCCGGCCAGCGGGCCGCCAAGACCGGCCACATCGCCCACCCGGCGCACCCCGGCAAGGGACGCGGGCAGATGGCCTGACCCGGCAACCACCACCTGCTCGACGCGGGACCGGAGGAGGGCAACCGTACGCTCGATCCAGGTCTGTCCATCCTGGTGCAAGAGATGTTTCGGCTGCCCCATGCGACGGCTTTTACCGCCGATCAGCACGCACCCCCACACCGGATCCGCCATCGTGCAATGGGTCACGGTCATGGCAAGCCGTTTCCGGCGGGAAAGAGTCCCGCTGCGGCTCCCCGGCGCAGCAGTTCCCGCACCGCATGCGCCCCCTCCTCGCCCAACCCCTTGGAATACTCGTTGACGTAGAGACCGATGTGGCTGCGCATGACCTCCGGGTCCATCTCCTGGGCATGGGCCCGGATGTAGTCCCGGCCCTCTCCGGGATGGTCCTCGGCCCAGCGGATGCTGGCTCCGATCGCCCCGTCAATTTCTTGAAGAATGTCCGGCGGCAGCGACTTCTTCGCGGCGATGCAACCCAGCGGAATGGGAAGGCCGGTGTTTTGCTCCCACCATGCGCCCAGGTCCTGAATGCACTGCAACCCCAAATCCTGGTAAGTGAAACGGCTCTCGTGGATGATCACACCGCCATCGACCTCGCCCCGGGCAAGGGCTTCCATGATCCGGTCAAACCGCATGACCACAAGGTGGCGGCAGGCCGGCTGATAGAGACGCAACAGGAGCGCCGCTGTCGTGTACGTTCCGGGAATGGCGATCGTCCAGTCGGCCAGATTGGCCGGCTGGGCACCGGTGCTGGCGATTAGCAGGGGGCCGCACCCCCGGCCCAGCGCCGACCCGGCCTGAAGCAGCGCGTAGCGCTCCCGCACATGGCCAAAGGCATGAAACGAAAGCTTGGTGATATCCAGACGTCCCTGCAACGCCCATTCGTTGAGCGTCTCCACGTCCTCGAGGTGCACGCTGGCCAGACTGCATCGCGCCAGCTTCACCTTGCCGTGCACCAGTCCATTGAAAATGTAGGTATCATTGGGACAGGGAGAAAATCCGAGGGTCAACGCCATTGGTTCAGACATGCCGCAGTCCTTTGACGACAAGGGCCGCCACCTCGCCGCAGCGGGCGCAGGCCTTGCGCAGTTGCCAGTTTTGGCGGTTGCGGTCCTCAACCAGGTTGGAGACACACCGCAGTTCAAGCAGGGGCAGCCCAAAATGCTGGCATGCCCGGGCCACGGCAGCGCCTTCCATATTCTCGCAGAGGGCGTGGTGCTGACGGGCCAGCATCCCACCTCGCTCGCGGGTGCCGCTGACGCAACTGACCGTGGCGAACACGCCGCTTCTGTGCGGGATGGAGGCCGCTGCAAGCAACGCTTCCGCCTGGCGCAGCAAACCGGGGTCGAGGTCAAAGGTGTCGTTCATCTCGAGTCCTTCACCACGCAACCGTTTCACCTCGGCGCCGGAACAGATGCCCAGATCGCCCAGCACCTCCCGCTCGGCCAGGCAGATGTCAAGCACGGCCGCGTTGTTCCGGCCTTCCAGGAGATACGCCCCGGCCACCCCGAAGTTGACCACTCCGGCCAGGGGCCGGGAGCACTCGGCCAGGAAGGCGGTCAAGCGGACCGCGGTTTCCACCGGGCCGACACCGGTCACCAGCGAGGCGCATGCCTCGGGCGGACAGGTAGGGTGGAAGGCCTCCATCTCAAAATCGGTTGCGGCGGTCACCAAAAACATGGCATTCCTTCAAGACGATCCCCAAACTGGTTTTCACAGCGGCTTTTCCACCCATTCCGAGCAGTTCGGCCAAGACTTTTCGCGCAATGTAAAGTAGGTTACCGTGCTTTGCAAGCAAATCACCCTGTCACTTCCCCGCTGTCCGTTGCCCATGACCGATCACTCCCTTCGTTTGGACGATTACGACTACGACCTGCCCGCCGACCGCATCGCGCAGTTCCCGGCGCGGGAGCGCGACCGCTCCCGCCTGCTGGTGCTTGAAGCCGGAGCGCCGGCGCTCGCCCATCGCACTTTCACCGACCTCATTGACTATCTTCGCGCCGGCGACCTGCTGGTGGTCAACACCACCAAGGTCTTTCCGGCCCGGCTGCTCGGCCGCAAAGAGACCGGCGGCAGGGCCGAGCTGTTCCTCCTCTCCTTTCCCCGCGCTGTACCCTCGCCGGACGCGGCATCACCGTGGCGGGAAGCAGCCGCTCCGGCCCTAATCAAGAGCTCAAAACGGCCCCGCGTGGGCAGCCTGCTTCACTTCAGCGCCCAGCTCCGGGCGCGCATCGATGTCCTCCATCCGGACGGCAAGGCTGAGGTGACGGTGCAGTATCAGCCGGAAGAGGGGCAGTCCCTGGAGTTGCTCCTGGAAACCCACGGCCAGATGCCGCTGCCCCCCTATATCAGCCGGCCGCACGGCAGCTCAGGCGAGGATCAGCACCGGTATCAAACCCGGTACGCGCGCCAGACCGGCTCGGTCGCGGCCCCGACCGCAGGGCTTCATTTCAGCGACTCCCTGTTGAAGGAGATACGGGCCAAGGGGGTGGAGATCGCCAGCATCGTCCTTCACGTCGGCTACGGCACCTTTGCTCCGGTGCGGACCGAGGACATCCGCGATCATGTCATTCACCAGGAAACCGTGGAAATTTCCCCGGAGACCGCGGCAACCATCCAGCGGATCAGGGAGACGGGAGGAAGGATCTGGGCGGTGGGCACCACCACCGTGCGAACCCTTGAATTTGCAGCCGATGCCCAAGGAGGCATCCGCTCCGGCACCGGAAACTGCGATCTCTATATTTATCCCGGCTATCGATTCCGGGTGGTGGATAACCTGATCACCAACTTTCACCTGCCCAAGTCATCGCTGCTGTTCCTGGTCTCGGCCCTGGCGGGCCGGCAACGGATCCTCGCGGCCTACCGGGAGGCGGTCACCGCCGGCTACCGATTTTTCTCCTACGGCGACGCCATGGCCATCATCACCAAACTGTGATCACGGCGCACCATTCGTCCGCCGAAAAAGACGAGGGAAAATGAAAAACCCGGCTCAAGGCCGGGTTTGGTGTCCTTTGGGCACTGTCGATCAAGTGGCAGCCGGGCACTGGCAGCATGCACCGCCAGCCCCTGGGCAGGAGGATGCGGCACCAGAGTCGGCGCAGGGCGAAGGGCCTCCCTTGCCGCTGCCTCCATTACTGTAGCCATCGGTGTACCAGCCGCCGCCCTTCAACTGAAACGAACTCATGGAAATCAGCTTCCGCACCTTGCCGCCGCATTCCGGACAAACCGCCACCGGTGCATCGGCGATGCGCTGCTGAATTTCAAAGACTTTCTGACACCCGTTACATTCATACTCATACACCGGCATGGCAACACCTCACCGCTCAACATGTTATTATAGTTAAAAAAAGATCGGAACATCAAGTACGGGCAATATTAATGTCTCCCCGGCAGACTGTCAACTCCCGCAACAGGATAATCCGATGCACGGCACAGTGTCGGCCGAAGGATGAAAATGCCTCGTTTTTCCAGCGACCTCAACGGCAACGCCTTCTCATGTTGTGATTTCAGAATTCCACAAGGTTTCATCAACAAATCATTTTAGTTCTCATTTTTGTATCCTTATATTTTTCCTGCAACGACACAAAAAATTTGCATTGACCGGATTCCTGTTCTATTATTGCAGCAAGAGCAATCTCAAAAAATATACATCCAGTTTAACTTTTCTACTCAGGAGAAAGCGATGAGTAAATCACTCGTTGAAATGACCGCCGAAATCATCCAGTCCCAAATCAGCAGCAAGCAGATGACAACCGAAGAAATAAAGGCGGCTCTTAACGATACATTTCAAACCCTTAAGGCGCTGCAAGACTCAGAGTCCATCGGAATTGAACCAGAGCCGGGAGAGGTGAATCCTGTTATCGATCCGAAAAAGTCCATTCAGAAAAATAAAATTGTCTGCCTGGAATGTGGTCAGGAGTTCAAGATGCTTTCGCCAAAGCACCTGAAATCACATGCACTCACCTCCAAGGAATACCGCAAAAAACATGGTTTTTCAGCACGGCAGCCACTGTGCGCCAAGGCTCTTTCCGAAAAACGCTCGCAATCGGGAAAAGAAAGAGGACTGCCCGACAATCTTCGCAAGGCCATTGAAATGCGGACAAAGGATAAGACCAAGAAAAAATAATTCGTTTCCCTCACGCGCAGGCGAGACATTGCATCAGGCGGCGGCGTTCCACAATGCCGCCGCCTGTGCGCATGCCTTGAAACCTTGCCGGAGTCTCGACAACAATAAAGATTTCTGCCTTGTGGTTCCAGTCCTTCCGCAGTACATTTACCCCAATTCCCGTGCCTGCACACCACACCTCCCGCTCTTCGTCACCAACCGGTAATATTAACAAATGATTGGAATTTTTGACTCCGGCGTCGGCGGCATGACCGTTGCCCGCGCTATCGAACAATCCTGCCCGGGATACCCTTTGGTGTACCTCGGCGATCTTGCCCGCACGCCCTACGGTTCCAAAAGCCCGGCCATGATTACCGAGTACTCGCATCGCAACACTGAATTTCTTCTCCGCCAGGGCGCAAAACTGATCGTCATCGCCTGCAACTCGGCGGCGAGCACCGCCTCCGCGTTTCTGCGCAATCACTACAGCCAATCGATCATTGACGTCATTTTCCCGGCAGTGGCCAAGGCCGCGGCCGTCAGCGCCACCGGCAGAATCGGCGTTATCGGCACCAGGGCCACCATCAATTCCGGTCTTTACGAACAACGCCTGCAGGCGGCCCGGCCAGATTGCAAGGTATACAGCCAGGCCTGTCCGCTGCTGGTGCCCCTGGTCGAGGAGGGGTGGCTGGACCAGCGGGAAACCAAAATGATCGTCAAGAAATATCTCCACCCTTTGCGCGACAAACAAATCCACACCCCCATCCTCCCCCCCCCCCC
>Ga0074195_1002652_pt1 | contig 19180 bp, 16 predicted proteins | sample EPASupsiteHSE623_FD_64525 | JGI IMG/M metagenome (GOLD analysis project Ga0074195, IMG submission 64525) | Bioremediated contaminated groundwater from EPA Superfund site, New Mexico - Sample HSE6-23 | ecosystem: Environmental > Aquatic > Deep subsurface > Groundwater > Contaminated ...
ATACTAATCACATCAAACCGGTGCCGGAAAGAGGCGGAAAATATATCGAAGCTTCGGTTGGCGCGCCTAAATATATAAATCCTCTATATTCATCGTTAAGTGATATTGATTCTGATATTACTAATTTGGTATATTCGTCGTTATACCGTTTGGATAAGAATGGAAACTTGGTTACAGACCTGGTTCTGGTTCAAGCGGTAAGCGATGATCAAAAGGTTTATACATATAAAATTCGTGAAGATGCCTTGTGGCACGATGGGGAAAAGCTGACGGTTGATGATATTATCTTCACTTTCAATTTGATAAAAAATTCTTCATATAAGTCGCCTTTACGGGCTAATTTCAGCGGAGTAAGTATTGAGAAAATCGATAATTACAATTTCCGTTTTAATTTATCAAATCCTTATGCGGCTTTCAACGAGCTTTTGACTTTTGGGGTAATGCCGGTTCATGTTTGGGGAAATACAAGCGCAGAATCGATTAGCTTAGCAGATTGGAATTTGCATCCAATCGGTTCAGGCCCTTATAAATACAATAAGTTGATTAAAGATAAAAGCGGCAATATAAAAGAGTACGATTTATCTATAAATGAACAATACTACTCACCTTTGGTGAATGTAGAAGTCGTTTTTAAATTCTTTGATAGTTTTGAGGAAGCGATTGGGGCATTGAATGACAACTTGGTTGACGGGATAAGTTATCTTCCGCAAGAACTTCGCGGCGATATTGCAACTCCCAAAACCTATAATTTTCACAATTTGTCTTTGCCGCAATTAAATGCAATTTTTTTCAACAAGGAAAATAATTCGCTTTTAGCAGACAAAGAGATTAGAAAAGCTTTGACTTATTCGATTAACCGTCAAGAAATCATTAATCAAGCTTTAGGTGGAAATGCCCAGATTGCTTATGGACCGGTTTTAGCCAATAACTTTGCTTATAGTGATCAGGCCGAAAAATATGAATACAACTTAGAGGCTGCTAACAAGATTTTTAACGATAAGAAGTGGGAGAAGTTAACGATAACACCCGAAGAGATTGATGCAATTTCGAAAAAAAGTGAATCGGAAGAAGAATTAAGTTCCGAAGAAAATTTAATTTTATCTACTGGAGCTGGTTCTTGGCTCAAGAAGGATGGTAAATTTTTTAGTATTAAATTGACAACGGTTGATACAACGGAGAATGTAAAAGTCGTTGAAGAAATAAAAAAATATTGGGCTTTGTTGGGCGTGAAGGCCGAACTTGAAGTTTTGTCACCTAGTCAAATACAAGCAGAAGTGATTAGGGGCCGAAACTTTGAGGCTTTGTTCTATGGACAAGGATTGGGAATTGATCCAGATCCATATGCATTTTGGCATTCATCACAAATCGGTGAGTCCGGTTATAATATCGCAAACTTTTCCAATAAAGAATGTGATCAGTTGCTGGAGGATGCTCGCATCAGCGCCAATACGGAAGAACGAAAAGAAAAATATGCTAAATTTCAAGAAATTGTCAATCAGGAATTACCGGCAATCTTTATGTATTCTCCCTCATATACATATCTTCAAACCAAGCAAATAAAGGGATTTGATGTAAAAATGATCATCAATCCAAGCGATCGATTTTCCAATGTGACAGAATGGTATATCAAAACTAAGAAAAAATTAGTTTGGTAATCTAAAGACCTCGTAAAATTAAATATTTACTCAAAAGAAAACAGTATTTTTCTGTTGTCTTTTTAACTCATTAAAAATATGATAAGAACATTTAAGCCTAAAGCGGTGACAACGTCGCCAGCGGCTAAAACCTCGACTGCTATTGGTCAGGAGGAAAAAAAATATCCGATGAAGGATTCTAATAAAAGAAAGATTTTCAACAAAGGAAAAAATAACCAAGAAAAAAAATTTAATAAACCAGAAAGACAGACAAAAACTTTTGAAAAAGGAAAACTTAAGGTAATTGTGATGGGAGGACTTGAAGAAGTCGGTCGTAACATGACTTTGGTTCAATACGAAAATGAGATAATCATTATCGATATGGGTCTACAGTTTCCGGAAGAAGATATGCCAGGAATTGATTATATCATTCCTAACACCTCTTATTTGGAAGACAAAAAAGATTGGATTAAGGGTGCGATTATTACTCATGGACACATGGATCATATTGGCGGCATCCCGCACATGATGGGCCCGATTGGTAACCCACCGATGTTTATGGGTAAACTCACCAAAGGGTTGGTTGAGAAGCGTTGCGAAGAATTCAGATCTTGTCCGAAATTAGGAATTTCTGTCATCGATGAAAATTCTAGAATCCGATTAGGTAGTGCTTTCCGTGTAGAATTTTTACGCGTAAATCATTCTATTCCTGACTGTTTTGCTATTATCGTGCATACTCCGGTTGGGACATTGATACACACTGGTGATTTCAAAATTGATTTCTCTCCAGTTAATGATAAGCCTGCGGATTTAAATCGGATTGCGCAAATTGGGGCAGAAGGAATTATGCTATTGATGTCTGATTCAACTTCATCAGCCTCTTCAGGCTATCAGGTTTCTGAATCTTCAATCGGAGATGAAATGGATCGTTTGTTTGAAAAAATTACTGGTCGAATAATTATTGGTACTTTTGCTTCACAGCTTAGCCGTATTCAAAAATTATTTGATTTAGCACAAAAGCACGGCCGAAAAATCTATCTGCAAGGACGTTCAATGAATAATAACGTTGAGATCGCCCATAAAATTGGCTACTTAAAATTCAATCCTAAAATATTGATTGAAGATCGTGATTTAAAAAAATTACCGGATAATCAAATTTTAATTTTAGGAACCGGTGCACAAGCCGAAAGTAATGCGTTTTTATCTCGCGTTGTTAATGGTGAACATAAAACTATTTCCTTGAAAAAAGGTGATACGATAATTTTCTCATCTTCGGTTATTCCGGGTAACGAAAGAACCATCCAAACCTTGAAGGATATGATAGTTCGTCAGGGCGGCCATGTCATTCATTATGAAATGATGGATGTTCATGCCGGTGGTCATGCTAAGCAAGAAGACTTGAAATTGATGATGCGTCTTTTAAAGCCGCAATATATGATGCCGATTGAAGCTAACCATTATCTTTTGCGCGCCCATGCCGAATTAGCGGAACAGGTTGGCATTCCTAAGGAAAATATCTTTGTCGCTGACAATGGACAAGTAGTTGAGTTTGTAAAACAAGGCACAAATATCAATGGTCATTTGAGCAATGAAAAAGTCAACACTGATTATGTTATGGTTGACGGCTTAGGTGTCGGTGATGTTTCTAATATTGTTTTACGTGATCGTCGTGTCATGTCTGAGGACGGTATGATTGTAATTATCGCCACAATTGATAATAAAACTGGTGATACAATCGGAAATCCTGATATCATTTCTAGAGGTTTTGTATATATGAAAGAAAATCGTGAATTGATTGAAAAAACTCGGATGAAAGTTAAGAATATAGTTAAAGATCATGATCCGAGAACACCAGCTGATGATGACTATATCAAGAATAAAATCAGAAACGAAATCGGACAATTCTTGTTTGGTCAGACGAAAAGACGCCCGATGGTTTTACCGGTAGTAATTAAAGTCTAATATCCACAAAAAATAGCTAACTTCAGCCACGAAACGTGGCTGAAGTTTTTTATTTTTGATTGACGTTTTGTTATATAAAATGGTATTATTATTGATATAAAATTAAAAATATTTACTATCAGAAATACAAAAAAAATCGTAATAATGGTTTAATGCGCGCATTGATCGGTTTACTAATAAACGGATTGATTTTTTTGATAAAATTGATTTTGTTGTTAAAAAACTTTTTTGTCAAAATTTTTATTATCTTTTTATTTAAGCCTTTGCGCTTTATTTCTCGTTTGTTTTTTTATCGAGTAATAGTAAAGCTATATTTAAATTATTTGGCTTTTATCAAGCGACTAGGTTGGAGTGGTGCCAAGGACGGTTTATTAGTGTTTGTCGTAAACCAGAAATTAGTGCATGTAATGGTGGTTTTTTTGACCATTGTTTTGGTATTTATTAATCTTACCGCCAAGTCAAAAGCGGAAACTTTGATTAGTCCGTCACGAAATACCATTTTAGCTAGTTTAGTCAAAAGTGAGTTTAGTGACTTAGAAGCTGATACGGAATATATAGTTGAGTCTTCTGAACAAGGAACAGCCCTTTCTGTGAAGCCTAAAACTTATATCGATAAACAAGGTGTCGTTCATTCGCAAATTGGGGTAGGAGTAGAAGAAGAATATGAAGACATGGGTAGTGGTTTGCAAAATAATTCGGCTATCTCCCGTCCGGGCTTACCAGGAACACAAATATCAAAGAGACAGCGCTCGGGCATCATTGAGTATACAGTTAAAATGGGAGACTCGATTAGTACGATTGCTGAAGAATTTGACATCAGTGTTAATACCATCCTTTGGGAAAACAACCTTAGTTCGTATAGTCTAATCAAGCCGGGAATGACTTTGAGTATTTTACCGGTTTCCGGGTTATCTCACACTGTCGCCAGAGGAGAAACATTAAGCAGTGTAGCGAAAAAATATGATGTAGCTGAGAGTGATATCATGACGATCAATAAATTAGCTGATGCTTCACAACTGAGCTCCGGGGCAAAGATTATTATTCCCGGTGGTAAAAAATCCAGCTTGCCTGAATATAAACCTAAAACTTATACAGGATATACAGCGATTAAAAATATCATAAAATCAAGTGATGCCCCGCCAGCGGCCGGCAACAAAATGAATTGGCCGACTCAAGGTCATATTATCACTCAATACTATTCTTGGCGCCATACCGGCTTGGATGTCGCAAATAAAGTAGGGACGCCTTTGTATGCCGCTGATTCCGGTACTGTTACTTATTCCGGTTGGAGCAATGGTTATGGTTATAATGTTTTGATCGACCATGGTGGTGGGAAGCAGACACGCTATGCCCATGCTTCAAAATTGTACGTAAAAGATGGCGAAAAAGTCACCAAGGGAGAAACAATTGCCGCCATGGGTTCAACGGGTTGGTCGACCGGTTCTCATATCCACTTTGAAGTTATTATCAACGGCAAGAAGTTAAATCCTTTAAATTACATTAAATAATTTTTTAACAATATTATTATGAACATTATTTTAGGGTTATTAGGAATCGGCATTGGTTTTGTCATTGTTTGGCAATCAGAATGGCTCTTGCAAAATTTTGGCCGAATCGAGTTTTTTGAGGACAAGTTGGGTACCGAGGGCGGTTCGCGGCTTGGTTATAAGTTACTCGGAATTTTAATTATCTTTATCGGTATTTTGGTTTTGACTGGGATGATTAAGGGTTTCGCACTTTGGATATTATCACCATTGATGCGCTATAGTCAAAATATGCCGGCATAGTTCAATTAAGAATTAAGAATTAGGAATTATAGATAAAAAACCCGTTCTTTTGAAACGGGTTTTTATTTACAGGAAAAACAAGATTAGAATGTGAGAACGTATTCAGGAATGAAGGTTTGTGTGTGGTCACAGTCGCTGCATTTCAGTATCACTTTTCCTGCCACTTCAACCGGTTTGAGATTGGCATGGGTTGAATCATTGCCGCAGGTTAAGGGGTGAGCATTGAGGGTATTTTGATAGCGATTGATGGCGGCGATCTTGTCTTGATTTGTCATCTTATTCTCCTTATGAAAATATTGTTGGGAATGAACCATTTGCATATTATCAGGGGTGGTGCTTATTGTCAATTTACTTTTAAGGTTTAATAGGAAAAATCTTATGCTCTTGACAATGGCCCAGATATTCTCTATTATAATACCAGTATGTTAAACGTATCACGTACATACTTTTTATTTTTATAAAATGGGCCTTTAGCTCAGCTGGCTAGAGCACCTGCTTTGCAAGCAGGGGGTCAAGGGTTCGAATCCCTTAAGGTCCACAGAAACATCACCAGTATTGGTGATTTTTTTGTATAAAAAAACCGGTCATCGTGGTGATGACCGGGTAAAGCGTTGTGGAAAATTAGGGCTCAAGGGAATAAAGATCACCCCAACTTTTTTTGTTTTCGGCGGTCATGCCGCTAAAAACTCCCAGCCAGAACATACTGACTGAAAACCAAAACGAAAATGGCGTTATTGGGTTTTTTTGAACATATGTCCAAAAATCAAGTTCCTTTTCCATTTTTGTCTCCTTCCGGCGTCTCTATGGGCGCCCAATATTTTTTCAGATGATTGATAGTTTTGTCCCAGTTAATAAGGACATAACAAAGGGTCCCGATAACCAAAATTGGGATTAAAACGCCAAAATTTTCTGGATTGCTGAAAAATGCTTTCAAAAGTATACCTCCATTTTTTTTGTTAAAAATGTGCGAAAAGATGATTAATCTATACCATGTAATATAAAAACTGTCAATGATTTTGTATGGGATGGCCACTTCCTGCCCTTTAGGGTTGATAACTGGTAAGGGCACCCACAAGGGAGTGCCTCTACAAGTTGTTTATCGTAAATCGGCCTTGTTTTGGGGGGCTAGATATGGAATAATGAATATATGAGCAAACAAAAGAAAAAATTAATAATAATTGACGGCAATGCCCTAGTGCATCGGAGTTTTCATGCTTTGCCGCCGACAATGGCTACCAAGGATGGTCGGATTGTGAATGCCGTTTATGGCTTTGCTTTGGTTTTGTTGAAGGCGATTCGGGAATTTAAGCCGGAATACATGGTGGTAACTTTCGATAAAAAGGCGCCAACTTTCCGTCATGAAAAATACGAAAAATATAAAGCAACGCGCGTGAAGGCACCCGACGAGCTTTATGAGCAGATTCCTCTCGTCAAAGAACTGGTGACAGCTTTTAATATTCCGATTTACGAGCTTTCCGGTTATGAAGCGGACGATTTAATCGGGACAATCACCCGCCAAGTCAATGGCGATGTTGAAAAAATTATTGTGACTGGTGATATGGACACCTTGCAATTAATCAACGATCACACCAAGGTTTATACAATGAGCCGTGGAATGTCTGATAGTGTTTTATACGATGCGGGCGCGGTAAAAAGTAAATATGGTTTTAGTGTTGATCAATTGGTTGACTATAAGGCCTTGCGTGGAGATACTAGTGATAATATTCCGGGGGTTCGAGGTATTGGGGAAAAAACTGCCGTTGAACTTTTGCAAAATTTTCATTCACTCGATGGTGTTTATAAAAATATTGATTCAGAAAAAATTAAAGACCGAATTCGCGGTTTGTTGAATGAGTATCGTGAAGATGCTTATCTTTCTCAAGAGCTCGCAACGATAAATTGTGAAGCCCCAATCACTTTTGATTTGGATGAGGCTCATTTTGGTAATTTTGATAAACAAAAAGCGCTTGAATTTATGAGCGAAATGGAGTTTAAATCGCTCTTGCCACGTTTGAAAGATTTGGGGGGAGTAGCTGGCAAAAAAAATATTTCCGCAATTTCTAGCGAGGATAAATTTTTACGTAACCAAAATGAATTTTCTTATGAGATTATTGAAAGTGAAAAAGATTTTAAGTCATTCTTGAAAAAGTTAAGCGCACAAAAAAGTTTTACAATTGATACAGAAACAACTGGACTTGATCCTTTGACTTGCGATTTACTGGGGATTAGTTTTTCTTGGGAGGAAGGAAAAGCTTTTTATGTGGCAATAAACACAGCCGATTCACTTGAAAAAAAATCAACGGAAATTAATCTATTTAATTTTAATCAAACTCAAAGCGCAAACAATCTTGATAATTTTTTAAATCAACTCAAACCGATTTTAGAAGATTCGAAGATAAAAAAATTTGGGCACAATATGAAGTTCGATTATCGGATTTTGCTTAATGCCGGAGTGGAAGTTCGAGGAATAGATTTTGATACAATGATTGCCTCATTTTTGTTGAATCCGGGAACAAGGCAGCACAATTTAGATTCTTTGGTGTTTACTGAATTTGGTTTTGAAAAAATATCCAAAGAAGACCTACTTGGCAAAGGGCGAGAGAAAATTGATTTTAAAGAAATTGCAAAAGAAAAATTGGCAATATATTCTTGTGAAGATGCTGATTTTACTAATCGTTTAGTAGAAAAATTAAAAAAACCACTGAAAGAGAATGGTTTAGAAAAATTATTTATAGAAATTGAAATGCCCTTGGTAAAAGTTTTGGCAGACATGGAAGAGGCCGGAATTGAAGTAGATACCAAATTTTTAGGTGAGATGAGCAAGGAGATGACTTTGAGAATCAAGGCGCTCGAAAAGAAAATTTATAAAGAAGCTAAATGTGAGTTTAATATAAAATCAACTAAACAGCTTGCGGAGATTTTGTTTGAAAAATTGGACATAGATACTGGTGAGATCAAAAAAACTAAAACCGGTATTTCTACTGCTGCCGAAGAATTGGAAAAACTTAAAGATAAACACCCGATAATCATGCTGATTCAAGAATATCGGGAACTAACCAAGTTAACTAGTACTTATGTAGACGCTTTGCCGCTTTTAGTTAACCCAAAGACCAAAAGAATTCATACTAGTTTTAATCAAACTGTGGCAGCAACTGGCCGCCTTTCTTCAAGTGAGCCAAATTTACAAAACATTCCGGTGCGAACAGAATTGGGCCGCGAGATTCGCAAAGCTTTTGTGGCACCGCGTGGAAAAAAAATACTTTCTTTGGATTATTCTCAAATCGAATTACGTTTAGCAGCGCATTTGTCCGGTGATGAAAAGATGATCGAAGCTTTTGAGCATGGTGCCGATATTCATACTTCAACCGCTGCCGAAATCAATCAGGTTGATGTTAGCACGGTAACCAAGCAAATGCGCAATGAAGCCAAGGCGATTAATTTTGGCGTGCTCTACGGACAAGGTGCTCATGGCCTAGCTCAGGCTGCCGGAGTGCCCTATTGGCGAGCTAAAGAATTTATTGATCAATATTTTACGGTCTTTACTGGCGTCCGTGAATATCTGGATGAAACAATTGAGTTTGCTCGAAAAAATGGATATGTCGAAACGCTCCTGGGAAGACGACGATATTTACCAGAAATTAATTCGACCGTGATGATGGTAAAAAAAGCCGCGGAGAGAATGGCGGTTAATACCCCGATGCAAGGTACAGCCGCTGACATGATTAAGAAAGCGATGATTGAAGTTGCGGCGGAAATTGAAAATAAAAAATTGCCAGCTCGTTTATTATTACAAGTGCATGACGAATTAATAATTGAAGTGGAAGAAAAATCGGTTTTGGAAGTAGCGGCGAGCATCAAAAAAATTATGGAAGAAGTTTTGGTTTTGAAAGTGCCGGTGATTGTTGAAGCAAAGTTTGGTGATAGTTGGGGGGAGATGGAGAGAATAACAAATAACAATTAACAATTGACAGTTGATGATCTTACTAAAGCCTAAAGGCTAAAAACTAACTGCTAATTATGAATTTAGATAGATTTAAAAATAAAAAAATTGCGATACTGGGTTTTGGGATTGAGAATCGGGCCTTGGTTGATTTTTTGTTAAACAAAAAAGTCGAATGTGAAATTACGATTTGTGATGCGCAAACTGAGATTGAAAGTGAATTAAAAAAACAATATCCATCTTTAAATTTTCAACTGGGGAAAGACTATGATCAAGGTCTAGAAGAATTTGATATTGTTTCGCGGGTAGCGGGTTACCCTTTATTTTTAGAAACTCTAACAAAAGCTAAACGGACTAAGAAAGAAATTACCAGTCCGACTAAATTGTTTTTTGAACTTTGTCCGACAAAAAACATAGTTGGTATTACGGGGACTAAAGGAAAGGGAACAAGTTCCAGTTTAATTTTCGAAATCATAAAAGCATCTGGGAAAAAAGTTTTTTTTGGTGGGAATATCGGGACACCGATGTTTAGTTTTATGGAAAAAATCAAAGAAGATTCTTGGGTGGTTTTGGAATTATCAAGTTTTCAAACGGAGGATTTAGAAATCAGTCCTAAAATAGCGGTATTCACTAATTTTTATCGCGAACATCTAGCGCCGGCTGATCCGAAAAATCCCAATTATCACAAGACTTTGGCTGATTATTGGCGGGCAAAAGCTAATATTTTTTCTCATCAAAATAAAGGCGATTACCTGGTGGCTAATGAAATGCTCAGAGATAGAATTAGTAAAACCGCATTTGAAAGCCGGATTTATTATTATGAAAAATCAAAACTTGCAACTTCATTGGTTGGTGAACATAATAAAGAAAATATCGCCGCTGCTGAAAAAGTTGCTGAGATTATTGGAATTGAACCGGAAATAGTTGCGCGAACTGTGAAAAAATTTAAGGGGCTTCAATATCGGATTCAATTTGTCCGTGAATTGGAAGGAATTAAATATTATAATGACAGTTTTGCGACTACACCTGAAGCAAGCATGGTAGCCTTGCGGGCGTTTTCTTCGCCAATTGTTTTGTTGGCCGGAGGAGCAGATAAAGGAGCTGATTTTAAACAGCTTGCTAAAGAAATTAAAGAAAGAGTAAAGTTTGTTGTACTTCTGCGCGGAAAAGCTACGCCTCGCCTTAGAAAAAATTTGGAGGCAATTGGATTTACGAAAGCAAGCATGCGAGTGGTTGATGATCTTGTTGGCGCTTTAAAATTAGCACGTCAGCAAGCTAGTAGGGGTAATATTGTTTTACTTTCAACTGCATGCGCCAGCTTCGGGATGTTTAAAAATTATAAAGAGAGGGGCAGATTGTTTACGGAGAATGTGAATAATTTGAAATAGGGATATTTATTCTTATTAAAAAAGGTAGAAAAAACAAGATATAGTTATATAATTATAAATTTGTTTATTGTATCTTGGATATTGATTATTGAATAAGTTATGATTATATTTTTATACGGCGAGGATACTTTTCGTAGTCGAGTTAAATTGAAGGAATTCAAAGATAAGTTTATCCGGGAAGTGGATCCGAGCGGCAATGACATTGTTGTTTTAAATGGAGAAACGGTTAATCTTCTGAAGATTAAAGATGCTGCTAGCGCCGCTTCCTTATTTTCTAGAAAAAAGATGGTAATTGTTGAAAATGTTTTCAAGAATAAAAGCAAAACGGTTTTGGATGAAATTGCCGAATATTTTCGTAAATTAAAATCAGACCAGGAAAATATTATTGTTTTTTGGGACGAGATGAGTGGTGCGAAAATGTCAAAAAATAAACTTTTTAATTTATTGTCTAAAGAAGATGATAAATTGTCTTTCAAAAAGTTTGTTCAGGTCTATCCTGCGCTCAGCGATCAGGAAACTGCTGCTTGGTTAAAATCGGAAATACAAAAAAGAGGTGGACAGATTAACCCTCAGGCGGTTTTTTCTTTGGTAGCGGCCCTGGGCAATGATCTATGGTCGCAAAATAACGAAATTGATAAACTGGTCGCTTATAAAAAAGGGGAAGAAATTACGCCAGCAGATATTCAAAAAATGGTGAGCGGAAAAATTAATGAAAACATTTTTGCCTTGACTGATGCAATTGGCACCAAGAATCGTCGCCTAAGCATCGAGTTGCTTGAGAAAGAAATCGAAGCCGGAGCGGCGGAAATGTATTTATTGTTTATGATTATGCGGCAGTTCAAGATCATGCTGCAGATTAGAACAGCCCTGGATAAAGGAAAAAGTAATGCCGTTATTGCCTCTGAGTTAAAGATCCATCCTTATGTTGTTTCAAAGAGCAGTCAACAGATTAGAAGTTTTTCTGGAGAATTTTTGCAGAATATTTTGAACAAATTGATAGAAATTGATTATCAAATAAAAAATGGCCAAACCGAACTAGTGAGCGCCTTGGAACTTTTGTTGGTTCGACTTTAGATTAATTTTTACAAAACAAAAGCCGCCTCGGAAGGCGGCTTTTGTGTTTAACTTGAAAATTGATTAGCGAATTTCCTATTCGGCAATTAATTTCCAATTCTTAGAAAGAGCATTCACTCCCATTGTGGGAGCTAATTTAAAAACAAAAAAACTGTAAATAATTTATTGGAAATACAGTTTTTTCGTCTTTATCTTAGCTTTTCTTCAAAGATTTATTCAGTTTGGTGTGCAATCTTGATTTCTTGCGATCGCGGGAATTCTTTTTGATAATACCTTTTTGCGCCGCTTTGTCGATTGCTTTCATGGTTTTTGCTACCAATTCTGAAGCATCCTTTTCACCAGCTTCAATCGCTTTTCGGCTTTTTTTAGTCAAAGTTTTGATGGTTTCTTTGATAACCAAATTTCTTTGCTGTCTGGTTTTGCTTTTTCTAAGTTCTTTTATTGCAGATTTTTTATTCGGCATATTTAACTTATATTTAATAAAATTTTCGCGTGTGAGAGCTACTGGAATATATTAACATAAAACTATAATTTTTTCAAGCCCTCTCGAGGGTGGCTCTTTTTTTTGTAAATAACGGCTAAAATTATAGCAAAAATCAGCAATATCAGCGACATAATTTGCGGGAAACGCAGACCGGCCATTTCGGGGGTATAATCAATGCGGATGATTTCCGTACAAAAGCGCAAGATAGAATAAAGGATTAAGTAAAGGCAGATTACGTTTATAAAATTACTTTTTTCTTGTTTATTCTTTTTTATCATCCAAGCGTGGACTGAAATTAGAACGATAAAAATTAAGAGATTGCCAATTGATTCGTATAAGAAGGTTGGGTGAAAATAAGCATAATCCAGATATCCGGGGACTTTATTGATAGTATCAATCGGAATTCCCCAGGGGAGGCTGGTTGGTAAGCCATAAAGTTCTTGATTGAAGTAATTGCCCCAGCGACCAATGGCTTGGCCAATTGCTACACCGGGGGCGGCGATTGCGGCTAATTTCCAAAAATCAATTTCATATTTTTTTACCAAATAATAAGCTGTAATAACGCCAGCAATAATCGCGCCATGAATAGCAAGCCCACCATTCCAGATTTTTATAATATTCAGCGGATTAGCCACATAGTATTGCCATTCAAGGCCGACATGATAAAGACGGGCGCCAATGATTCCAAAAACGACTATCCAGAAACCAATATCAACGATGTCATTTTTATCAATATCATAAAAATCGGCTAAGCTCATCATAATATAAAAAGCAGCGAGAATGCCACTGACAATAAATAAACCGTACCAGTGAATAGTGATTGGTCCGAAGGAAATGAGAATCGGTTGTGGCAAAAAAGTGTGAAGAAAATTAAACATGGAATCGCGTTAGTTTTATATAGTAATTTTCTTACTTTATTTGATTATAGTCAAGCGGCCGCCGCTTCGCGGCGAGTTGAAAGTTAAAAGTAGAAAGTAGAAAGTTTTTTTATAGAGAGAAGCACAGCTTCTTGGGGATGGGGAGAGGATTTTGTTTTTTATATCTTAATAAAAAACTGAATTTTACTAATCCACTGACAAATTAATAAGAAACAATACCCCTTTTTGTCATCTTGAGCGAGGCGGAGCGGAGTCGAAAGATCTATAATACTTGAATTATTTTTACACTAGGTATTTTAAATATTTCTATAATTCTAGATTTACTAAGAAAAATCTCGAGGTGAATCATTAACCTATTATAGATCCTTCGGCTTCGCTCAGGATGACAAATGGGGCGTTTTGGCTGAAATTTTATCATCAGATTCGTTAACATCTTTAGGAATACAGAAAAAAAATTTTTTTGCTTTGACATGAAGCGGTCCGACCGCTTAGCGTAAGCGGTCGGACCGCTGGGTGTTTGCAAAATAAAAAAACAAGCCCCGGACGAAGTGCTTGTTTGTTTTTGCACTTGCCGGGGCGGGGTACTACAGGTCTGGACCTTCGTTAAAGGTGCCAACTTCTTTCTGATTGGGTTTTTCCATTGAATAGATGCTGATCGCGCCATTGCGATGGAAAACAATCATATCCTCCGGATGATTAGTCCGGTAAGACTTTTCATCGAAGTCTTTAAGTTCTCCTGTAATTCTGAAGGCGAACTCGGCATTCCATTTTTCTGGGGCAACCCCTTTTATTGGTGTTGGTCCCTCATTCTGGGCAGGTGTTTTGTAAATAACCAGCTTTTGGATGATAGGTTTTTCGTCAAGTGATTGACGAATAAATACGAAGAGCGTGAAGAATAATACGATGAAGATAGGTAAAACGAATAACGGAGGAAAATTTTTTTTCATGATATGTTTCCTTTCATAGAGGGTGGATTATATAAAGAACTAAAATTGTATAAATAAATAATAACACATTTTCTTGAAAAAGTCAAGTATATTGACTAGAAAATGTGTTATTTTGGCTGATATTGGCTATTAAATCTCTTCGAGTAATTGGATGATTTCTCCAATGGTAATTTCTTTGAGGCCTTTCTCAAATAGATCGTTATTGTCTAATTCTACCAGAAATTCATCTTCGAGTTTCCAGAGTAATTCTGAAAAGCTAAGATCGTCAATGCCTAAATCATCAAGCGAGTGGTCATTTGTGATCCTCATGTGGTCAGGTCTTTTGGTAATTTCATGAACAATTTTAATTACTTTGTTGGAAACGGCCATGATTTTTCCTCCCTATATTGTTGGATAATGAGCATTAGAATTGTCAATATTTAATCACATTAGTAAACATTTGTCAATTTACACCGTGCAAAGTTCTCGATAAAATGCTAAGATATTATATACAGTAAATAATTTTATAAATATGAAAAAAACAATTTTTTCCGGCGTGCAGCCGAGTGGAAATCTGCATATTGGTAATTACCTTGGTGCGATTTCTCAGTGGGTAGAAATGCAAAAAGAGAATAATTGTATTTTTTGCGTAGTCGATCAGCATGCGATTACCGTCAAGCAAGACCCGGCGAAATTACGTGAAAAGATTATTGACGTTACTAAAATTTATTTAGCGGCCGGGATTGACCCAAGGAAAAGTATAATTTTTCAGCAATCAGATATCTCAGAACATGCCGAATTGGCTTGGTCGCTAAATTGTGGAGCCGCTCGAATGTCAGATCTTAATAAGATGACACAGTTCAAGGACAAGGCTGGTGACAATCAAGAAAATGTCAGTGTTGGTTTATTTGATTATCCGGTTTTGATGGCAGCAGATATTTTGCTTTATGATACTGAGCTAGTGCCGGTCGGTGATGATCAAGTACAACATGTTGAATTGACACGCACTTTGGCGCGACGTTTTAATAAACAATTTGGTGAAGTTTTCCTTGTGCCGGAATATCAAATCCGCAAAGAAGGAGCGCGGATTATGGGACTTGATGATCCGGAGAAAAAAATGAGTAAGAGCGCCAAGAGTGAATATAATTATATTGCTTTGACTGACAAACCAGAAGTGGCGGCAAAAAAAATTATGAAAGCAGCGACTGATTCGGAGAGTTTGGTGAAACATGATCTTGAAAAGAAGGCGGGAATTTCTAATTTGATGGTAATTTATTCCTTGCTCGCTGGCCTGGATATGAAAGCAATTGAAAAAAAATATGCAGGTAAAGGCTACGGAGATTTCAAAAAAGATTTAGCGGCGCTTGTAATTAAGTTTTTAGAAGAGTTTCAAGCAAAGTATAATAAAATTTCCGATGAAGAAGTGCGTAAGATTTTACGGACCGGTGCCAAGAAAGTAAAACCGTTAGCAGCCGCGAAAATGCTGAAAGTGAAGGAAGTGGTGGGGATGAAGTAAAAGTCTTAATTAAGAATTAATAATTAATAATTTAAAATTAAGAATAAATAATTAGGAATCAAGAATCAAGAATGTTTTGTAAATGTAAATTGATTGTCCGTTGTCAAAAGTCAATTGTCAAAGGTCAATAGTCAAATATATGTCAAATGCTTATAAGCAATGTATGGAACAGCTGGATAAGACCTGTGAGGTCGTCGCAGCTATAAATGCGCAAGGAGAAAGTTTTTCTTTGTCTAATGATGAAATTGAAATTTTAAAAAATCCTAAAAGGGTTTTGGAAGTATCCTTGCCAGTCAAAATGGATGATGGGACTTTGAAAGTTTTTAATGCCTATCGGGTGCAGCACAATGATATTCGTGGTCCCTTCAAGGGCGGAATTCGTTTTCATCCCCAAGTTGATTTGGACGAAGTAAAATCTTTGGCCTTTTGGATGACCTTTAAATGTGCGGTAGCTGACATCCCTTATGGCGGTGGCAAGGGTGGAGTAACTTTAAACCCGAAAGAAATGAGTCAAGCGGAATTGGAACGCGTTACTCGTGCGTATGTGCGCGCGATCAGCGATAATGTCGGTCCGCAAAAAGATGTGCCGGCTCCGGATGTTTATACCAATTCGCAAACCATGGCGTGGTTCATGGATGAATATAGTCGCATCTCCGGTCACAATGAACCGGCCGTGGTAACGGGGAAACCAATTGAAATTGGTGGATCACTGGGACGGGATACCGCAACCGCGCAAGGTGGCTTCTTTGTTTTTGAAAATATTTTTAACAAGATGATTCTTGATAAAAAGAAAGCGATGGTAGCAATTCAAGGTTTTGGCAATGCCGGTATGAACTTTGCGAAAATTGCTCACGATGCTGGTTACAATGTCGTGGCGGTTTCTGATTCACGCGGCGGAATTTTCAGTGAAGAAGGTTTGGATATTGAAAAAGTAATAACTCACAAAGAGAAGAATGGTTCAGTTCAAGATTTTCCGGCAGCCAAAAATATAACCAATGAAGAATTATTAGAGCTAGAAGTTGAAGTTTTGGTTCCAGCGGCTTTGGAGGGAGTGATTACTCTAGATAACGTTGAAAAAATCAAAGCGAAATTAATTTTGGAATTAGCCAATGGTCCAGTGACTATTGAAGCCGGCGAAGTTTTACACAAGAAAGGAGTTGTGTTTATTCCTGACATTTTGGCAAATTCTGGTGGCGTAATTGTTTCCTATTTTGAATGGGTGCAAAATTTGCGTCACTTCTATTGGAGTAAAGAAAAAATTCACAATTTACTTAATGAAAAAATTACCAACGCAGCTAATTTAGTTTGGGAGAGAATGCAAAAAAGTAAGATAGATATGCGCACAGCGGCTTATGTTGTGGCGATTGAAAGATTGGCAAAGGCGCTTAGGGTGCGGGGAGTGTAGTTTAATTAATAATTAATAATTAAGAATTCAGAATTTTTAGTATTTAATATTTTACTTATTTATGAATATTGACGATTTAGTTAAGGATGCGATAAATCTCACGGATGAAAGATTTGAGATGAGACTTAATTCTTTGGTTCGTGAAAATAGCAGTTTTCGAAATTTAGATGAAAAAAATCGGGAACTAGTTATTGATATATTTAAGAAATTTAAAGAACGTTTGCGCAAGGGTTACGACATTTCTGATCGTCTGATCAAGGATGAATACATGCATCTCTATAAAAATCGTTTGGAATTAAATTTGACCGAAGAAGATTTGAAAGATATCAAAGCAATCATGCGTGGTTTTCAAGGTAAAAAAGAAAGTGGTGGTAAGTCACTGTTTGCTTGGTTGGGATTTTAATTTACGAATTACAAATTTGTACAAATTTACGAATTAATAATTTTTATTGTAGGAACAGGGCGGTACTCAGTTCTTATGATCTTAGATAGATAGTGGAATTATTTTAATTAAAAACAGAGGAATGGTGTCCTCTGTTTTTTGTATTTCTATTTTTAATTTTCTAGACTTTCTACGTTTACACCAAAGCTCCAGTCGATTTCTTCATAAGAATGGAGAAGTTCGTTGATGTAGGTTTTTAGTTCATCGTATTTTTCTTCTGTAGTGGCTTCGAATTTGATAGTGAGGTAGGGGCCATTTTGTGAATAACGGACAATGAACATGGAGTCAGATAATTCCAGACGAACACCGTCACCGGCGCGTTCATCAGCGATGACTTCCGCTGTCGGATAATCGGCGTGTAATTTTTCGGCCAGTTTTTCCATCAAACCAACTTTTACGTCATCAGGACAACCTACTTTAATTTCCGGACTTGAAATATAGTATGGTAATTCGGCTACGACTTCTGATAAATTTTTGCCAGAGCGAGAGAGCGATTGCAATAAGCGTAACATTGAGTAAGTGCCGTCATCGTGATTGTAGAAATCCGCCGAAAAGAAAAAGTGACCAGATAATTCACCGATGAAAGCTGCTTTTACTTCTTGATTTTTCTTTTTCAAGAAGGAATGACCGGTGCGCCACATAAAAGGTTCTCCCCCATTTTTTTGAATTGTTTCTGGCACGACTTTTGAGCAGAGAGTATTGAACATGATTTTGGCGCCGGGATGGTCTTTTAAAACATCAATTGCAAAGATGGCTACCAAAACATCATTCCAAATAATTCCACCTTTATCATCCACGATACCGATACGATCACCGTCAGCGTCGAAAGAGAAACCTAGGTCAGCGCCTTCGGCTAATACTTTATCACGTAATCTTTCTGCGACGATAGTTTCGGTTGGATCAGGTGTTCCCAAGGGGAAACTCGGATCAATTTTACAGTTGCTTTCAATAACTTCGCAACCAAATTCTCGCAAAACGTTGGGAATAATTGCGCCGGCGGTGGAATTGCTGGGGTCAACAACTACTTTGAAAGCTTTGGTAATATCAAAACGTTTTTTTAAATCCGCTAGATAATCAGCTTGAATATTTTTATTTTCAATTTTTCCAAGATTTTCAGCTTGGTCATAATCTTCTTCTTCAACCATGCGGCGTAATTCTTGCATACCGTCAGAAACCAAAGTTTCGGAAAAGTCGATTGCAAATTTGAAACCGTTATATTCAGCGGGGTTGTGAGAAGCAGTTACAAAAGCTCCTCCCTTGATATTCAAGAAATACTGTGACCAGTAGAAAGTGCCGACCATGGTCATGCCAATATTAGTAACGTCGATGCCGATCCAAGCCATGCCACGAGCCAAAGCAGCTGCATAGGCTTCGCTTGTTGCGCGACAATCATAACCAATTACAGCTTGTTTGATGCCACGTCTAGACATGAGGGTGCCATGAGCACGACCCAAGTGTTCAACAATTTCTTCGTTTAGATCTTGGCCAACAATGCCGCGAAGGTCATAGCCACGAAAGATTAAAGGATTAATTTTCATAGGTTTATTCATTAAATAATTTATTGGTATCTTAATTGAAAAAGATTAGTTTGGCAAGCGGTTTTCAGTTACTTCTTCTTTGAAATAAATCAGGATGGCACCCATACCCCACCAAGTAGCGAAGATTGATAAGAACCAACCGATAAAGGGTAAAGAAAAAAATAACCAAGAAACAATAATACCAACAATCATTGACCAAAAGCTTG
>Ga0074195_1002653_pt1 | contig 19175 bp, 19 predicted proteins | sample EPASupsiteHSE623_FD_64525 | JGI IMG/M metagenome (GOLD analysis project Ga0074195, IMG submission 64525) | Bioremediated contaminated groundwater from EPA Superfund site, New Mexico - Sample HSE6-23 | ecosystem: Environmental > Aquatic > Deep subsurface > Groundwater > Contaminated ...
GGGGTTCAAGGAAGGGGGGGTGTTGGAATTGGGGGGGCGGGCTTGGGAGGGGGGGCTTTTGAAGATCAGGGGGGCCTCAGGGCCCAATATGAGCCCCTTTGAAAAGAAAGGGGGGTTTTGGATTCTTTGCCCCAAAGGGGGCTATCGCCGAGCTTTGGCGGATCCCCAAAGGCTCGGTCGATTCGGGTTTGTTCTACCTCAAGGCAAGCCTGCGCGGAAAGCTTGAAAAGCCCTGATCCATCAGGGTATTCTCCCTGCATGGATATTCTCGTCGCATCCTTCAATACGCATAAAATAGATGAGCTGAAGCCGCTCTTCGCCTCGCATCGCCTGCTGAGCCCCACGGATCTCGGATATGGGGAAATGGAGATCGAGGAAGATGGATCGAGCTATTTCGAAAACGCCCTTATAAAGGCCAAAGCGCTCTATTCGCTGGCCGGCATGCCAACGCTGGCCGATGATTCCGGCTTATCGGTCGCAACCCTTGGCGGCGCTCCTGGCATTCATTCTTCCCGATATGGGTCGAAGGATGGGCGCAGCAAGCTCTCGACCGCCGAGCGCAACGCTCTTCTTCTGGCTGAAATGGAAGGCGTGGAGGACAGGGCCTGCGCGTTTTACTGCTGCCTCGTCTTCATGTATGGCCATGATCGCTTCCTCAGCGTCCAGGAAACCTGCCCGGGAATCCTCGCGGAAACCCCTCGCGGCGCTGGCGGATTCGGCTACGATCCCCTCGTTTTCCTGCCAGAATTGGGCAAGACGGTCGCCGAGCTCGATCCAGAGCAGAAAAACATGGTTTCCCACCGGGGCAGAGCCTCTCGGACCATGAATGCCCTGTTGCGGTCTTTCGATCCGCGGCGCTGATTAAAAGACAAAGACTTCCAGGGGAAGGCTCGCGAGGGAAGGCCTCGACAAAAAAAAAGCCGCGCGGGATAAAACCCTCGCGGCTTTCTCATCACGTGATGGAGCCTTATTTCGTTTCGGAAGCCTTGATTCCGTACTTGCGGTTGAAGCGCTCGATGCGTCCAGCGGTGTCGACGAGTTTCTGTTTTCCGGTAAAGAAGGGGTGACAGGCTGAGCAAATTTCCACCTGGATGTTCTTTACCGTCGAACGGGTCTCGATGACATTGCCGCAGGCGCAGGTGATGGTCGCATGTTCGTACTTCGGATGAATTCCCACTTTCATATCGTTCCTCCACTGCGTCGCCATGGCAAACAATGCCTGAAAACCGGCCATTGTGACGGCGATTGAATATTGGCCAGTACTATACTCCCAAAACCCTTGGAGCGTCTATCAGTCCGCGCTGGAATAGGAAGGGCCGCTCATGGATTTCAGGAAGGCCTCATTATTCTTGGTTTTCCCCATCCTGTCAATCAGAAGCTCGATGATATCCGAATCGTCCATGGGATTGATGACCCTGCGAAGGACCCAAATCTTCTGCAGCTCCTCCTCGGTGAGGAGAATTTCTTCCTTCCTGGTGCCCGATTTCTTGATGTTGATCGCGGGGAAAAGCCGCTTGTCGGAAAGGCGCCTGTCGAGGTTGATTTCCATATTGCCGGTGCCCTTGAATTCCTCGAATATTACCTCATCCATTCGGCTTCCTGTATCGATAAGGGCGGTGGCGATGATCGTGAGCGAGCCCCCCTGCTCGATGTTGCGCGCCGCGCCGAAGAAGCGCTTGGGCTTGTGCAAGGCATTCGAATCGACGCCTCCCGACAGGATCTTGCCCGAGGTGGGCACGGTTTGGTTGTAGGCGCGGGCAAGCCGCGTTATCGAGTCGAGGAGAATAACGACGTCTCGGCCGTGCTCCACGAGGCGTTTGGCTTTTTCGAGGACCATTTCGGCGACTTGGACATGGCGCGTCGCCTGTTCGTCGAAGGTCGATGATATGACCTCGGCTTGAACGGAGCGTTCCATATCGGTGACTTCCTCGGGGCGCTCGTCGATGAGAAGCACGATGAGGTACACTTCCGGATGGTTGGTCGTTATGGCGTTGGCGATTTTCTGGAGGAGTATGGTTTTGCCAGTTTTGGGCGGCGAAACGATGAGGGCGCGCTGGCCTTTTCCGATGGGGCAGAACAAGTTGATTATCCTGGTGGATAGTTCTTCGGTCGTGGTTTCGAGATTGAGCTTGTTGTTGGGATAGAGCGGGGTCAGGTTCTCGAAGGGAATGCGGTTTTGAGCGACGGCGGGCTCGTCGAAGTTGACGAGTTCGATGCGCAGCATGGCGAAGAAGCGTTCTCCTTCCTTCGGGCTCCTGATCTGGCCGTAGACCGTGTCGCCCGTCTTCAGGTTAAAGAGCCGGATCTGCGACGGGGAAATATAGATATCGTCGGTGCCCGAGAGGTAGGAATTCTGCGGGGAGCGGAGAAAGCCGTAGCCGTCGGGCAGGATTTCGAGCGAGCCGTAGGCATAGATGATGCCGCCCTTGTCGGTGTGGGATTTAAGGATGTAGAAAATCAGTTCCTGTTTCCGCAGCGCGATGAGCTCATCGTGGTTTATGCCATACTTTGCCCCGAGATCGCGAAGATCCTTAATGCCCATCTTCGACAAATCATTGATGAGAAGCCTTGCGCGCGAATCGCTGTGCTGTTCCTGCTTTCCGTTTTCATGCGGCCGCTCGTTGATGAGCCTATCGAACGATTCCTGCTTGCGCACGAACCCGTTTCTGGTTTCTCGCTCTATGGCCGCCGCCGCCGCCACGTCGAAAGCCTGCCGCGGAGGTCCTCCCGCCGTTTCCAGCTCCTGTGCTACTGCGCGGGAAGGAAGCCCCTGTTCCATATCCATAGGCTGGCGCTGGGGGAGATCGTCATTTTGACCAGGCGCGGTCCCGGCGTGAGCCGGCTTTCGCCTAAGCTTGATTCTTTTCATCGATTTTCCCGCCGCGGACGTGGCGTTCCCGTTTTCGTGGTTGGGCGATTCAGCGGTCGGAAATTGCGCTTCGATTTCCCCGAGGAGGGGCTGGTCAGGACTGGCGTTCTGCGCGGAGGATTCGGTTTCGGTTTCTTCCATCTGATCCTTCTTTTGGTTTTCCAGCATACGAGTTTTTCGGAAAATAGCCATTAAAAAACTCCGTTGTAGGGCGGATATCGGACGTACCCGACTGCATGATCAGGTTGACCGTTTATCATTTCATTGATTGTCTATGGATTCATGTAAGCAGTGGATTCCGGCATTGGACAGCCCAGCGCCGGTCAAGGCACCCGCCTAATTTTTTCTCTCGCTGAAAGGCAGTATTCTGTCTGCCAACAATACTATAGTATTCAGTCTCCAATATGTCAATCGTCGATTCCACGCATCGCGATGCGACCTTCGAAGCGAGAGGCGCTGGAAACGCTCATCGCCGGCGCTGACACCTCGGCGCTTACGCTGGACTTGTCGCATAGTTCCACGAAGTCGCTCGCCTTGATGGAGCCGCTGAAGCGGCCAAAAACCGAAAGAGAGCGGGCGTTTAAGGTGCAGGAATCCACGATGGCGCCATGTTCGATCGTGATATGCGCCAAGGATTCGATGGTACCCGAAAAACCGCCTTTGATGAGAAGGCTGGCTTCTGTTGTAAGGCTGCCCTCCATTCGTACGTGTTCACTCAATTCCGTCGAATAGAGCAGGGGGCGTATCGTCCGAGGAATTGCCATGGCGAATTTTTGCATGGGCCTTGGATGATGTCAATTAAAAAAGGAGCGAAAATCCTTGAGGTTTTCGCTCCTTTGCGCTTGTAGATGCTGGGTCCTTGAACTGTCTATGGAATGACGAAAGCGGGTTCGCGTATCCCTCAGGATTTCTTGAAGGTTCGCGAGATGATGGAAGCTTCCATTTCCCACGCGGCTTTCTTCAATTCGCGCCCGGGCCTGAAACCGGCGACGCCGTGGTCCTGAACCGAGACAATCTCCCCGGTTTTTGGATTTCTGGCTTTTGTCCGGCCTTTGCGAAGCTTGACTTCAAAGGTCCCGAAGCCGCGCAACTCAACCGTCTTGCCGCTCAGGATCGCTCCCTTGATTTCCGAAAATAATCCGTCGATCAGCTCATGTATCTCTTTCCGGGTCGTTTTGCTCGAAGGAGAGAGGGTCGCATACAGCGCATCGATCAATTCGGCCTTGGTAAGTTTTTCAGCCATTTCGCTTATACTCCCATGATCCAGAATGCCAGCGACGCATCGCACCGGCTGAAGAAAATCCTAAAATACTCAACACGAGGGGCTATTAGGCGCCAAGTCGGTTGACGAGTATCTGCATTCGGGACTTCTTGCGCGCCGCCGTGTTCTTCTTGACAATGCCCTTGCCCGCGGCGGTATCGATGCGTTTGATCATCTCAAGAAGCGCTTCTTTCGCGGCTGCCGTATCTTTCTTTTCGGATGCCGTAACCACTTTCTTGGCCGCGGTCCGGATAGCGCTCTTCACGCCCTTGTTTCTGATGCGGCGCTTTTCGTCCTGCCGCATTCTTTTTTCAGCAGACAAATTCTTCGTGCTCAAAGGGAGTCCTCCCAGGATGATGCTCGATTCATAATGAACCGGTATATTCACATAATTCGACTAGGAAAATTAACAGAGAGAGCCGATGATTGTCAAGACTGCAATTGACTCCAGCTCCTCATTCTGATTAAATAGGATAACGAATTAGCCTGTTTATCGAGAAAAACGCAATGAATATTGTAATCGTGGCTGTCTTGTTGACCGCCTTCTTTTTTTGGGAAATCCCCCTTCTTCTCACCATCATCTTTTCGTCCAAGGAAACCGTGAAGCGACGTACCTTGTTTTTTGAGGACAAGGCTATCGGATCCATTGTCTCGCTTTTCCGCACCTACAGGGGTTTCGTCGTTCAGTTCGAGAACCGCATCGGCCAAGCGCTCCCTGAGCGCTATATCGTCGTCTCGAATCACCAGAGTCTCTTGGATATCCCCATCATCATGGATCTTCTCCCCGATGGCCGCCGAGCGCGCTTCGTCGCCAAGCGGGAATTGGCATGGGGAATCCCCCTCATTTCCTTGCTGCTCAGAACATCGGGGCACTGTCTCGTGAAAAGAAAGGGCGATGCCCTGCAGGCGGTGAGATCGGTGCGCGCCATGGCGCTGCGATGCAAAGAAGAGGGGACAATCCCGGCGATATTCCCCGAAGGCACTCGATCGCGAACCGGGGCTTTGGGAATATTCCATTCCGCTGGCTACAGGAAAATTCTGGAAGTCGAGCCGCTCCCAATCCTCGTCATTGCCGTCGAGGGAGGCTGGAAGGTCGCGAAGTTGAGGGATTTTTTCAGGAATTTTGGCAAGACGGAATATTCAGTGCGCTTCCTCGCGGTCCTGCCCGCCCCTAAAGGCAGGAAGGAAGCTTTGGCGACACTGGAAACGTCGCGCGCGCTGATCGCTGAATCGCTTGAAGAATCGAGAGGCAGAGCGGCCCCGGACAAGGCCGTCAGGGGCCGCTAGAAAAATCAGTTAAAATCGCTGGGCTTTCGCTCGACGCGCTTGCACTTTTCACATTCCGCGACATTCTTCACTTTGCCGTTTTCGAAGATTGTCTTCATCTTAACTTCACCGCCGCAGGGGCAGTAGAAGTGGTGTGTGCTGCTGGACGTACGGGCGTTCTTGGAAATCTGTGCCATTGCATTCTCCTTGGAAAGACGAGATAAGATATACGTTTAGTCTCCTCTGTGTCAACCTTTCAGCGCGGCGCCGCGATTGAGGAGCGGCATAAAAAAAGACCGCCGGATAAGGAGGAATATCCGGCGGTCAACGCAAAAGGAGGCGCATGAAGAGCGAATTGCTGTCGTCCTGCATTAATAATAATAACGCAAAACGGCGGAAGTTACCAATGAAAAGTTCAATTTCTTCATTTTCTAAAAAACTTCTTGAAGAAGCGCAAAAAAACGCTCTTAGGGCGGGAGCGCCGTCCGTATGCCTTGGTCTTGAAATCCCTGGCTGCATCGCCAATGCCGATATCCTTGTGGCTGACATGCTTTTTTAACTCGTCCCAATGGTGGACGAGATAGAGATAGAGGTCGGCGAGAGTCCTCCCGGGGAAGAGGGAAAGGATCCTTTCCTCTTTTATGGCGAGCACGATTGGCGAATAGACATTTTCGTGCCAGGACCACATCGCGGAAGAAAACTCGATTTCCACGGAATCCTTCTCGTTCAAATAATATTTATGGACCGCGATGTGCTCACGGATCGTATCGAATCTGCCGGTTTCCGAAAAATCGAGATCGTCCTCGCCGATGACCAAGAGATACTGGGTATTCTCAAAGAACTGCTTTTTTTCATAAGCGATCGCCGCCCTCTTTAGCTCCTCGATCGTCATATTCGGCCTGAGCTCAATTTTCGCCTGTAGCGAAACGACTTCGGCGTCGATATCCTGCTGTCCCAGCGATCGCGCCACCGAGACGCGGTGGTTGCCATCCCTGACGAAATAGATGCCGCCCATTTCGTAGAGCCTCACGGGCGGCAAGCCTATGTCCTGATAATAGGTTTTATCGATGTTCATCCAGCGCTGTTTCAGGTGCTCCTTCCGGGGAAGGAAATGTCGGTTGAAATCCCTGTATCGTCCTTCGCTGCCGACGATTTTTTCCAGGGGCACGGTCACCAGGCCAGAATAAACCTCCCCATCGGGCTTTAGAAGCTGCTTCGCCACGTCGAAGGGGAGAAGATCTTCCTCGGAAGGCTTGAAGATGTGCGAGAGTCTGGATAGCAGCGCCTTCGTCTGCGCCTTATAGAAATCCTGCTCGGCCAGGGAATCGAATACGCCGCTCATCGCGAGTTCTCCTTGGAAAGCGCGAGCACCCTGTGCCCGTACACATTGACCACGATCGTGGCGCCAATCCTCTGCTCCCGCAGCTCTCGGCTGTCGTAGACATGGACATGCCCATGCACGAAATAGGCAGGGGCAGCCAGGGCTATCAGCCATCTATATGACTTGAAACCTTGATGACAGCGATCCTTGGCGTCATGCATGCCTTTTGGGGGCGCGTGCGCGAGGATTATGTCCACGCCCCGTCCCTTCAGGAGCCTCCTGACGAGGAGCAGGGGCGCCAAGGCAAGGAGGCGCATCTGCATCGAAAAATCCGAGAATTGGTTGGGACCGCCGTTGTAGAGCTTGGATCCGGGCAGGCCAAGCACCGATATCCCCGCTTCTTTTCTGACGCGAAAAGCGAGCCGCCCCAGGCTATATCTCGAGGCTACGGAACCGAACTCCCCGCCGGCCGCCGAAAGCAGGGGGCTTCGTTGCGCCCTGTCGTCTGGGTCGTGGTTGCCCGCTACCGAGATAAGGGGGCGATTCAGCATTGAGGCGATGAAGCCCAGATACTCATCCGGGAGGTCCCCCGCCGAGAGGATGAGATCCGCGTCCCCAAAGCGTTCCCGGATGGATGAGGAATAGACGAGGAGGTCGACTTCGTCGGCCACGCAAAGAATTTTCAGCTCTTTCATGCCGTGATTCTCCCTACCATGCGGTACAAAGCGGTCCGGTCGAATCGCGCCCATATCGGCCTGCCGTGGGGGCAGCGGGGAAAGGGGAGCGCGAGAGCCCTGGCGATTAGCGCCTTCGCCGCGAAATCGTCGAGGAGATCCCCGTCCTTTATCGCGGCTCTGCACGACATTGTCGCGATAAAATCATCGCCGGCGCGACCTCCCACGGCATCCTCCCCGAAGCAATCGACGAGAGCGGGAATCGCCTTCTCGCCGAGGAATGCGGGGATAGCGTTCACCACAAAGGCGTCGCCGGAACGCTCGATGGCATAGCCTATCCTCCCCAAATCGGGCAAAGCTTCAGTCAGTCTGCGCTTCACGCCCTCATCCTCGCTTTCAAAGAGGAAGGGCACCAAAAGGGCTTGGCTCGCGGAGGAGGATCCTGACAGCTCATCGTAGAGGATTCGCTCATGGGCCGCGTGCTGGTCCAGGATGAAGAGTTCCGAATCCTTTTCGAAGACAAGGAAGGGGCCGAAGGCTCTGCCCAGGTAGCGGAAAGCAGTTGGGGAGTCGGAGGCTTGGGGCGCGAGGCTGGGCGAGGGTTCTTCGCGCGCCCAGGCTTCGCCCGACGCGCCGCGCGCGGCGGCAAGCTTTTCCCAGAACGCCCCATCGAGGGCCTTCCCCTCGTTCCCCGGCTGATGGCGATTCCTCGTTTCGGTCGCCTGGGAAAATCCGGGAAGCGAGGCTTCGAGGCCATGTCCCACCCACATATCCGTCGGGCCGGCCCCGAGCGCGGCATGCAAATGCGCCCTAAACTCAGCATGGAATGCGGATTTGATGGGCTCGGGATTCTTGAGGCGCACCTCCCTCTTGGCGGGATGGATGTTGAAATCGGCCTGGGAGGGATCGATCTCGGCGAAAAGGAAAGCGCAGGGCTTCATCCCGCCCGGCAGATACTCGGAAAAGGCGTATTCGAGCAGGCTAGAGAAGCCCCATTCAGGCACTTTGCGTCGGTTCACGAAGATTTGAAGATATTTTCGGTCCTTTCGGTGAAAGGAAGGATCGGCGTAAATCACCCTTATATTCGCCCCTCCCGCATCCATATCGAAGCGCGAGAGCGTGCTGCCTGGTATCTCCTTATAGAGCAGCGCTATTCTCTCCTCAGCCTCCGCTTTGGGAAAATACTCGGTTTCGCCGTTCGAATTCCAGATAAACCCTACGGAAGGGTGGGCAATGGCCCGTTCTATGAACGCCTGACGGCAAAGCAGAGCCTCCGACGCCGGGCGCTTCAGGAATTGGCGGCGCGCGGGAAAGCGCTCAAAAATTCCCCGAATGGCGACCGTCGTCCCTTGCCGAAGGGGGAGGGGCGCGATGGAGGGATCGCTTCCCGGCTCCTTCTGAAGGCGCCATCCAACATCGGAACCCGATTCCCTGCTGGTGATCTCAAGCCTGGCGACCGCGGCTATGGAAGCCAAGGCTTCGCCGCGAAAACCCAGGGTCTTGGCCAGGAGAAGATCGTCGGCGCTCTCGATCTTGCTTGTGGCGTGTTCCAGAATCGAAAGCGCCAAATCCTCTTTCGACATTCCCAGGCCATTGTCGGATACGCGGATAAGATCGATGCCGCCCTTCTCGATTTCGATGCCGATCTCCGAGGCGCCAGAGTCGATCGCGTTGTCGATGAGTTCGCGGAGGGCCGATGCCGGCCGGTCGATCACTTCTCCGGCGGCGATAAGCCGGGAAGTTTCCGGCGGGAGCAGGTGGATGCGTGCCATGGCTTCAATATAGCCACTCCATGGATTTAAAAAAAGGACGCCTCGGTGGAGGCGTCCTGAAAATCGGAGGGAAAGGCAAGGGGCGCAGCGCCATGCGGAGGCGCCGCCCGCTTTGCATCCCCTAGAACCTGAATCTGGTCTCGATCGTGATGGCCGGCGCCATCTTTATGCCCTTGCTCGGGTCAGCGGAATCGATAAAGACAACATTGCCCAGCGAATCCCTCTCGGCGACAGCCTTGAAGATCACGCCGACAGCCAGGTTCGGGGTGCTGGGAATCGGAATTTCGATCTCGCCGGCGAAGGCCGTCTTTTCATCGAAAAACACGAAACTGCCATCGATGAGGGAGTTGACCAAGCCCCACTTGTCATAGTAGATCGCGCCCGCGACATCGACGACGGGGATCAGGCCCTTCTTGATCGCGACTCCTGCGTGGAACTCATCGTTGGCGACAGCGCTGAGCGTAAAGCCCGCCGCGGGATCCCAGGGCCACATGTAACCCGCGCTGAGCGATAGCTTGTCCTTGAAGAGCGAGAAGCCCGCCTCGCCGTAAATGCCCATGACCGTGGGCGCCGTCGATATGCTCTGCGTGCCATCGAGATACGCGATGTATTGCTGAACATAAATCGAGCGGCTTCGCTCATAAGTCGAATCGAAGAAGGCGGGGCGGAATATGCCGGTAAAGTAGCGATATTCCAGCCGCCAGTCGATGAAGAGAACGTTGCCGAGGAATCCGGCCGCGGCGCCCCAGTTCTTAGGCCCGCCATCCCAAAGAAGGCTGGTCTGGAACCCGCTCGATATGTCCTGCGTCGCGCCTGCATTGGGGCTGGCAAAGCCGGTCTTGACGTAGGGGATCGTGGCCGATGCGTCGGCGAAGGCTCTAAGGCTGAAGATCGAGTTGGATTTGATGATCGGAAGGTCGAGATCGACGCCTGATCCAACGAATACGAAGTTATCGGCAGCCGCGGCGTAGGCCGTTCCCGCGAGATCCTTGGACGCCGCGAGGTCAGCCACGCCCGATATGCCAAAGGCCAACTTGGAATTCTTGATGGGGCGGAAATACAAGCGGGCGCCGAAAATCTCGGGCACCGGCAGATCGTTGGCCAGTGCCTCGAAGCCGAATCTGCCAAAATCGATGCCTGTATTGACGCCCGTTCGCCTGATGCTGGGGAAGTCGCTGTCGTTGCGATAGTTCCTCATGATGAGCCCATGGCCTATCGTGAGATCGTGAAGGTTGCCGATCTTGACGAAGAAGGGATCCTCAAGGGGCTGTCCGTATTCAAGGTATTTCACCTTGAGCACGAGGTCGGCCGCTACATCCATAACCGCTTTGAAGGTATTCGTGCCCCAATATCGGGCGCCGAAATCCCATTCGTTGTTCCCGCCCGGCTCGTACCAGGTGGAAGGGTTGAAAAGATCGTCATTATAGATGACCGGCAGGTAGAGACCGAGTTTCAGTCTCCCGATCCTGACTTCGGGGGCAAGGACGACTTTCGAATAGCTGGTCCCGTCGATGGTGACGGAGCCGATCTCCATGCCCATATTGTCTTTCATCCAAGCCATCACGCTGGCCGCGGGGCCGCCCGCCTGCGCGAGGACGACAGCCGGCGCCAAAAGCGTGAGCAATGCTATGAATAGTATGATTCGTTTCATTCATGACCTCCGTTTCGGCTTAGAAACGCACCGCCGCGCTCAAGGAAGAACTCACGTCAAACCCGCCCGCCCCGCCGTTCAAGGAAGGATCCCAGCGGTAGGCGTAGTTGAGCGTCAGCACGGTCGCCCCGGTTTTGTAATTTACCGCGAATCCGATCACCGCATCGGTAGGATCGATCAAGTCGCTGAAGAAAGCCGAACGCCTGCCGATAAAATATTTTTCATAGCCGCCCTCGAAGGAGAGGCCGCCGATCATGCCTTCGCCGAGGACCAGCTTCCCCTTGAGATGGGGATAGGCCGCGCTGTTGTCCGAAGCCGGCGCGGGAATTGGCGCGAAGGGGCCGTCGAGGCGGGCGCTGAACACCAGTTTCTGGTTGAACAGATCGAAGCCCAGGCTCGCGAGCCAGCCAGGCACGAAAGCTCCGGTCGCAGGATCGTGGCTCGCAATGTAAGCGTAGCGATCCGCGCGGTAAAGATCATAGGTGGCATCAAAGTAGGAGGGAATGAAGTCCTCCTGAAGGTAGCGGATCTGGGCTCCATAGTTGATGAAACTGATCAGCTTTCCGCTGACGCCCACGATGCCCCCCATCGCCCCGTTCATTTCCCTCGCGCCTTCGACGAAAGCCGTCAGGGAGAAGATGGTGCCGGGAACGATCGGAGCGGTGATGTCGGCCCCAACCACATAAATGGGAGAGGCGGTGCCAGGAGCGGCCGTATACAGGTAGGGATCCTTGTCATAGACGGCGGTAGCCCCAACCTGGACTCTTCCGAGGATGGATGAGCCGAGGAAGGCGAGGGGGCGCACATAAACCCTTCCGCCAAGCACATCGAGTTTTGCCAGGTTTCCGGTAAGCGCCTCGAACCCAAAATAGGGCACTTTGAAAAGGGCGCCGTCGATACCTACCTGCATGCCGAAAAGCCTTGTGTCCGGCAGGAATCGCGTGTTGGCATAATCGGAAATGATGAGGCCATTGCCGAGACTGAAATCGTTGATCGATCCAAGCTTGACATAGAACGGGTCGATACCACGGATTCCGTAGCGCACATACATGATCTTGGGCAGGTAGATGTCGAAGATCGTCGTGGTTCCCTGGGGTATCCAGTCGGGGCTGTAAATCTCTATGGGCGTATTGGGATCTGGGTAGAGCTTGAATCGAAGCGTGAGATCCAAGCCAATCCCGAATTTGCCGATGGCGAGGTCGGGCTGGAATCCCAGCTTGGACCAACTGGAGAACACCGTTGGATCGTTTGGATCCGGAAGAAGGTCAGATCCTAAATTGAGCCCCGCGGAAAAACCCGCGCCACCGCCAGCCTCCTGGGCGGAAAGGGGAAGCAGCAAAGCTATCATCGCGAGGATCAGAAATAGTCGCTTCATCGTTGGTGAGCCTCCTTGTTAGGCGATTCTTGTCATGCGCCTATTTTCCTTCAAAAAGTATATACTACTTGTTCCAGGAATGCACGCGCGAATTGCTTTTTTCGGAAAACCATTGCCAGCGCGCGCGTTTTTGCGCTGAATCCTTGCAGCGGCTCGGCAAACTATGTAATGTACCAGGAACGTGGCCGCAGGGGGAAAATATGGATTTTTTTGAACGGATTGGAGAACTCGTTGAAAGCAAGGGAACAAGCCTCTGCATAGGGTTGGATCCTTATTTCAGCCGGGAAGACCGGGCGAGGCGGGGGGATGAAGCCTGTCTCGGCGATGCGCTGAAGGCGAATCTCCGCATCATCGACGCGACCCATCCCTACGCGGCCTGCTACAAGCCCAACGTGGCATTCTATGAAGCGTTCGGTCCCGCCGGGCTTGGAGTGCTTCGACAGACGCTCAATGCCATACCGGAGGGGATCCCCGTGATTTTGGACGCGAAACGCGGGGATATCGATTCGACGGCCAAAGCTTACGCCGACGCCCTTTTCGGTGAATTGGGCGGCGACGCCGTCACCCTAAGCCCTTATATGGGCAGGGATAGCGTGGACCCTTTCCTGGCCTGGGAAGGCAAGGGAGTGTTTGTCCTCTGCAAAACCAGCAATCCGGGAGCGGGCGTTTTTCAGGGACTCCAGGTAGGGCATGAATCGCTGTTTATAAAAGTCGCGAGGGAATGTTCCTCCTGGTCGGAGAGGGTTGGCCTCGTCGTCGCCGGCAATGACGCGAAGGCCTTGGCGGCGGTGCGCGCCGCCGCGCCGCAGGCATGGTTCCTCGCGCCCGGCATCGGCGCCCAGGGAGGAAAAGCCGACGAGGCGATGCGCGCGGGCGCCCGCGCCGACGGCTCCGGCGTCCTCGTGGTGGCCGCCCGATCGGTCGCGGGCGCGGCTGATCCCGGCGCGGCGGCTCGCAGCCTGCGCGACGATATGCGCCGCGCCTCGGCGGAAGCGAGGGAGTCCAGCCCCGCCAAGCCTGGTTGGACTCCCGAGCCCCCCGAAAGCGCGACCCTCAAGGATAGCCTCGTCGATCATCTCATACGAACAGGCTGTTTCAGGCTGGGGGAATTCGTGCTCAAGAGCGGTAAGAAAAGCCCCTTCTACATCGATCTCAGAAAACTCATATCCGATCCATCGGCGCTGAGGGCCGCGGGGCAAGCCTACGCCGAATTGGCCCGCGACTGCGCCTTCGACCGCCTCGCCGGCATTCCCGCCGCCGCACTTCCCCTGGCGACCGCGGCAGGCCTCGAACTTTCCGTTCCGATGATCTGGCCCCGGATGCCGGTGAAGGAGCATGGAACGGGAAACAAGGTCGAAGGCGAATATGCGGCCGGAGAACGCGTCCTTCTGCTCGATGATCTTATAACGACGGGAGCCAGCAAGCTCGAGGCGATCGAGATACTTCGCGGCGAAGGCCTGAAAGTGGAAGATCTCATCGTGCTCATAGAGCGCGGAAAGCAGGGCAGAAAGGATATGGAAAAAGCCGGCGTCAATCTGCGCGCCTATCTTGGCGTCAAGGAAGTATTTTCATCCTGCGAGCGGCTTGGCCTCATCGACGCGAAGACAAGAGCCAATCTCGAGCGTTTCGTCGACGAGGAATGAGGCGGGGTTCGCGAAGGGCTTACCGCATCGAGCCGGAAAGCGAGGCTGCCGCGGGCGAGGTCCTCACATCTCCATCAAATCGGCCAGCGTTTTCGAGGAAGCGTACTTCCTGAGCTCATTCTCGAGGGACATCCAGAAATGCCCGGCGCTGCAATCCTTGAATCCTGAACAAGGCGGCTTGGAGCCTTCCCTGCTGAGAGCGCAGGGCGAAAGCTCCATCGATTCGCCCGCGGCTTCCAGGATTGAGAGAACGCTGATTTCGCTCTTGTCCTTAAGAAGATAGAAACCGCCCCCCGGCCCGCGATACGCGGCGATCAAGCCCGCCTTCCTGAGCCGGAAGAAGATTTGCTGCAGAAATTCGGCTGATATCGCCTGATCTTTCGCTATGATGTGCAAGGCCAGGGGGTTGTCCTTGCTGGAGTCGGCGGCAAGGGCCAACATGGCTTTTAGCGCGTAAAGTCCTCTGGTCGTCGTTCTCATTTTGTTCTCCTTATGAAATAGGGACAAATCGCATTATAGCCGCGCTAAGTAAACCGTGCAACTTTTTTTTAAGATAGACAATTGATGGGAATTCGGCCCTGCCATACTCCCGCCCGGGACCGCTGCTCGAGCCTGGCATGACTCAGGATAGGCGCATGAAATCGTCGCCTTTCATAAGTCGCCCGGAATTCCCGACAAGCCAGCATCGATGGATTTTCCTGTTCCTGAAATCGGGAGGGATCGACAATTCGCTGATATCGCGCCATGGCGAGTCGATTGCGGAAGGATCCCATTTCAGCTGCCGCGAATTAGAGGAGAAAAGAATCACCCCCTCATCGGCGAGAACGTCTTCACAGGCGTGAAGCAGCTTGGGCCAGTCGCGATTGATATCGAAATCCTCTTTGGCCATGGTCGAATTGGAAAAAGTCGGGGGATCGGCGATGATGATGTCCCAAGACTCCCGCGAGCGCCTGGCTTCGGCGAGAAATTCCATGACATCGGCCTTAATCATTTTGTGAGGCTTGTCCTGGAGCGCGTTGAGTTCGAAATTCACCTTCGACCAGGCCAGATAGGTATTCGAAAGATCCACCGACACGACTTCCCTGGCGCCGCCTGAAGCCGCGTAGACCGAGAAAGCGCCTGTATAGCTGAAGAGGTTGAGAACGCTCAAGCCGGCCGAAGCCGCGCGCAGGGCTGCCCGGGCGGACCGATGATCGAGAAAAAGCCCGGTATCGAGATAATCCGAGAGATTGACCCTGAACAGCAGACCCGATTCCTCGACATCCATCTCGGCTTTGAGCTCTCCGCTCCGCGCGTATTGGGAGAGGCCTTTCATCCGTTTCCTTGTCTTGAAATGAATCCGGGAGAGGGGAACCCCGAGGGAATCGGCCGCCGCTTGCGCCATGAGGCCCAGCCAGGCGACTTCCTCGCTCTCGTCCTTTTCGTATGGACGCTCATAGAGCGCCATGACGAGCGAGGAGCTTTCGCCGTCCCCATAGCGGTCTATGGCGAGGGGCACCTCGGGGATATCGCGATCATAAAGCCTCAGCGCGTGGACATTTTCCTTTCTGGCCCATTTGCGGAGCAGCCTGCTGTTCCTGAGGAGTCGATTCGAGAGATATTCTGCTTGCCTGGCGTCTTTCTCCGAGGGGGAAGACATAGCCTATAGATCTTCTGTTTCGCTTTTGAGCGCCATCTTCCTCATCACCGAAAGCATCGCGTAGCCGGATGAAAGATCTTCCTTCCAAACCGTGATGCCTTCCGGAACCTTGAGCTTGATGTTTGTGAAATTCCAGATGGACTTGATGCCCGCCTTGACGATACTTTCGCAGCTGCTGTTCGCGAAAGGGGAGGGAACGGTGAGAATGGCGATCTCGGCTTGCACCGATGGAGCTATTTCCTCGAGCTTTTCGAGAGCGTAAATAGGGACGCCGTGAACGACATGTCCGACCTTTGATGGGTCGGTATCGAAGGCGGCGACGATATTGAGGCCGTGATTCCTGAATTCCTGATACCCGGAAAGGGCGGAGCCCAAGTTTCCGGCGCCGACGACAATCGCTTTATGCTGAATATCCCAGCCCAGGAAGTGCTCGATGGCGGTAACGAGTTCATTGACCGGATAGCCTTTCTTGGGTTTGCCGATAATCCCCGTGATCGCCAAGTCCTTTCGGACTTGTATCGGTTCGAGCGTCAGTTCGGTGGCGATCACCGTACCGGAGATGAACTGGTCGCCATTGCTCTGGGCGTGCTGGATGATATGAAGATACGAAGGCAAGCGGCGTATCGAAGGAGCAAAAGAAACCTTTTGTCTATTGGCCATATTCTCTCCATTGTAATTTTACTATATCGACGTATCGATAAAAGTCAAGCGAAAAGATAGGAATATTCAATATAATTAATATATATAAATACAATAATATTGAGAAGAGTCAATCGCTCATTCCCCAACCCGGCGCAAGGGTTCATTCCCACCAGACCTTGGCGCAATAATCAGGCTTTATCGTCGCGCCCGCATGGCGAATGGAGCAGGCGGTCCTGGTTTGGGCGAACAAGGGGGCCATCCTTTCGGCAAAGAAGGTCAAGGTTCTTCCTCCGGCTACATCCTCATCGTAAATGAGGGCTTTTCGCTCCTTAAAGCCATACAGCCAAGCCTGATCGGAGAAGGTAATGATAGGCTCCTCGTCATTGCGCTTGAACATGGAGAAGCGTATGAAATACAGTGGGAGCCGCAGTATTTCCGAAAGAAGGAGAGCGGGCATAATGGACCCATGGGCCGCCGCGACGATAATATCGGCATCGAATCCTTCGCGTATCATCGCGGCGAGGCGATGCAGGAGTTCAGGGTTCGAGCCTCTCCACGTGTAGGCGTCGCGCGTTCCCGTGTAGATGAAGGTATTGAGCTCGGCAGGCAGCGCCGCGTGGAAGGCGGCAACCTGGTCCGCGAACGACGCGTCGAGCCTGAGGGCGGCCCGCGCGAGATCGATCGATTTTCGGTAAAGCCGGTTGGCCAGATCGACCGCCGGAAGCCCGTGATCGATCTTGTATTTCCTCGCCTCCCTGAGCTCGTAATAGACGGTCGGGTGAAGAGGCAAGTCATGTTCCACGCAGATTTTATAATTGAGCATGACATTGACGATAGCGGGAGCCCGCACATAGAGAGCGATGGCCGATTCCAGCGTTTGATGCCATCCGGGGGAGTCGAGCCCTCCCTTGGATGCGGAGAGCGTCGCCACAAGCGAGGCGATGCCGCGCAGGAGCTCGCCGTAGGAAGCGGAAAACTCCATCTCCGAGGGAGGATTCGTCCAGTCGGCGGCGCCAAGCAGATCGGAGATCATGATGGATAGTAGCCGTGGCCGATGAGCCGCGCAAGCCTGAGACGCTTATGAGCGGGGGATTCGAGGTGATGGCAGAGGTGACGATCGCGATATTGGCGGGGGGGAAAAGCAGCCGCTTCCAGGGCATCGATAAGCAGGAAATACTATTCAATGGCCAAAAGTTGGGACGCGTCGCCGCGAAGAATGCCCTTGCTTCCGCTTTTCCCGTCATCATCGTAGGCAGGAACCATTCGCCCTATGAAGGGTTGCCGGTGGTTTTCACCGAGGATATCCTGCCCGGTTTCGGACCGCTTTCTGGCCTGCACGCGGCGCTTTCACGATCCGCGACCAAATGGGTCTACCTCATGGCCTGCGACATGCCCTTTTTCAGCCAAGAGTGGTTGCGTCATCTTCTCGCGCTCAGTCGGGGCACCGAGGCGCTGGCGATGGCGGCGCAGTCGGGGCCTTACGCGGAGCCTTTCCATGCGCTCTATTCGCGCGACCTTATCCCCCGGCTGGAAACCATCTTCGCCGAAAGCCCCGCTTCGCAGGGAAGGTTTTCCTTCTCGCGCCTGATCGCCGAAGCGCCGCATTTCATCGTTTCAGAAGCCAAGGCCCGAGAATACTCAGCCGACGGGAGGCTCTTTCGCAGTGTCAATACTCCTTCCGACCTGGAGGCTTTGCAGAAGCCCCAATGAGCTCCCGCTAGGGCCGCTTTCTGTCTTAATTTTTTGCAGCTACTAGAATAGATTTACATTTTTCGCATATAATTGCGTACAATGACATTTGAATCGCTCGGGCTGTCGCCCGCAATGCTGGAAACCCTGGCAAAAAAAGGGTTTGAAGAGCCGACTCCCATCCAGGCTCTCGCGATCCCAAGGCTTATGGTCCCCGGTCCGGCTATCGCCGCCCGCGCGCGCACCGGTACGGGCAAAACCGCCGCCTTCGGAATTCCACTCATAGAGACTATCGGCACCGATGGCCCCATCGGCAGAACCCCCGTTTCCGCCCTCATCCTCGTGCCCACCCGCGAGCTTGCCCTGCAAGTCACCGAGGAAATCTCCTCGCTGAAGCATGGCGCCAAGCCGAGGCTGGCCTGCGTCTACGGCGGGGCCTCGATCGGGGAACAGCTGCGCCGACTCGCCCAAGGCGTCGATATCGTCGTTGGGACGCCGGGCCGAGTCCTCGACCACATCGGGCGGGGCAGCCTCGATGTATCCCAGCTTAAATTCTTCATTCTGGATGAAGCCGACGAAATGCTCGACATGGGTTTCATCGATGATATCCGCGCTGTCATGGAAACGATGAACACCGATGTGCGCATGCTTCTTTTCTCGGCCACCCTCGCTCCCGCCGTCCTTGATATCGTGAGAGAGAGGACAGGCAAGATCGAGATCCTGGAAGACGAAAGCGAAACCCTGCCCACCCAGCTCGCCGAGCAGCTCTGGATCGAAGTCCACTCAAGGGACAGGCTCGAGGCGCTTTGCCGCATAATCGACAACGAAGAAGAATTTTTCGGGATCGTTTTTGTCTCGACGAAGGTCGAGGCCGACAAGCTCGCCAGCTCCCTGGCCGAACGAGGCTACGACGCTGAAGGTCTCCATGGCGACTTGAGCCAGGACGCGCGAGAGAGGGTCCTGGGAAAATTCCGGGACAAGAGACTGTCCATTCTCGTCGCCACCGACGTCGCCGCGCGCGGCCTCGATATAGAGAAGCTCACCCATGTCATCAATTGGTCGCTTCCCCATGACCCGGATTCCTACCTCCACAGGGTTGGAAGGACGGGGAGGGCGGGAAACAGCGGCACCGCCATCACCTTCGTCACCCCCGATGAATATAGGATGTTGTTCCGCTTCAAGAAGCTTTCAGGCAAGCAACTCAAAAAGGGCAGCGTGCCGGCCATCGCCGGAATCCTGACGGCGAAAAAGACCCGCCTTGCTTCGAAAGTGGCGGCACGCGCGGCCACCTTCACCGAGGAATCTTCGCACCATGAAATATGGCTCCCCGTGGCCCAGGGAATCCTCGAGGTCCCCGCCCCCCAGGAAGCGCC
>Ga0074195_1002656_pt1 | contig 19120 bp, 12 predicted proteins | sample EPASupsiteHSE623_FD_64525 | JGI IMG/M metagenome (GOLD analysis project Ga0074195, IMG submission 64525) | Bioremediated contaminated groundwater from EPA Superfund site, New Mexico - Sample HSE6-23 | ecosystem: Environmental > Aquatic > Deep subsurface > Groundwater > Contaminated ...
GAGAAACTGCCCCGGTTGCATCAAGATGTCGACCATCTTCCAAGCATTGATTCGTTCTTGAATTTCCGATAGAGAATCGGTGAATCCTTTGCGAATTTCCCTTGAGTATTCAAAGGTTCCTTGATTTTCTGGGGTTCTGACGCATTCCCCGTTCTTGCAGGGCAGGCCGAAATCCTTGCATGACCGGCATCCGTCACTGGATTCTTCCATGCAGGGCCCGCAACCGCAAAATCCATAGGGAGGCTCTTTCGGAATCGGCGAATAGTCTTCCCAAACCTTCCCCATGCTTTCGCATGCCATACACTTCTTTTTGAAAGAATTATACCCTTGTCCGCGCGGACAATCCTGCGCTAATGTCGAGTCAGCCAGCAAAAATGCAAATACAAAAAGCGACAGACATAGAAAACTCTTTCTCATCGCTCGTCCTCCCGTAGTTTATTCGTAGCTATGCGGCGGTGGCCAGCAACCATAATTCCTACATTCGTCCCAAACAGAGTCGGGGTGAAAAGGAGGTCCCGCTAAGACCTTGAGCTTTCTGGGTAATTTATTACAGTCAGCTTGACTAGGACAGCAACAAACACCGCAACACCATATTCTATCGCCACATGGTTTTACCACCAATCTTCCAATTCTCTGCTCATTCGGTGAGGACAACGTCTGGTTAGTTTGAGAATTTACGATTGGAGGCGGGTTGTATCTATCAGGTTGTCTTACAGGTTGTTCGGGATGTTGCTGGTTGAAATTCTCCTGTTTTCTTCGCCTTTCTTCTTGCTCCTCTTTGATTCTTTCCCTTTCTTTACTCTCGACGAATTGCTTGATAGCCGATCTTGACTTCTCCTTGTACTGTTCGGCGGTTACGCATCTCCCGTCGAGACAGTGAAGACCGACATTATAGCAATCCTCGCACTTTCCGTCTCGGTAGACTTGGCATTCTCTGCAATCTGACGATCTTTGCTCGCGAGCCTTCCTTTCTTCTTGTTCTTTTTCAATCCTACTTAAAAAGTCCTGATAACAGCCCAAGGAATAGCAGGCTTTTTCGCCAAGCGGTTTGCCTAGCGCTTCCCAGCATGCCAACATTCTTGCAAAACTCGGACAACACCAAGACTCAGGGTTTGGCGGCATGTTCACGACATGCTCTCCGTTTTTTCACTCAGCTGTTACAAGGGAAGGGAATACAAAGACTCCCAATGCTAATGCAACCAACAATGCTTTTTTCATCTGATTCTCCTTTTCTGGATTCGGATTCTTGGCGAAGCGCGAAACGCTCCGATATTTAACTTGTTAAAGGGCAGTCCTCTGTAAACTTAGATCCTTCGACTTCGGTCGCCATGGCGACCTACGCTCAGGATGACAATTAATAATAAGGATAACGGTTTATTATCTAATTTAGTACGTTTTTGTCAATAGAAAAAGGGTTTTTATTGATTATAATCAATAAAAAAAGGCGGTGTCGTCGTTGGATGACGCACCGCCTGGGTCGATCGCTGTAATACCTCCTTGTCGATCTACTTGTTCGGCAAACAGAAGAAAAACCAACTTTCCATTACCGGCCTGGACGAGTAGATCATTCTTTCTGCGGATACCATGGTGTATCCTTTCTCGTTCTGGCAATTTAACCTGGCGAGGGCTCTGGCAAACAAGTCCTTGGTGTTCTCCGGAAGCTTGTTCAGGTTTCCCGTGACTCTGTCGAACTGGTATACGGATATCGGGGGAATAATCTGAATTTGTTCCAAAAGCTGGTCATCGCTGAGCTTGTGCAATAAACCAGTTTTGCATCTTTTTACTCCCCAATCTCCGAACGACACCCCGCCTGCTTTGTCAAAAGACACGCTCAGCCTTACTTCTCCAACTTTTATCTCCTTTTCTTTCTCGCGGGTAGCGGTCGTTATCAAGCTGGATACGGCGCAGGTGAAATACCAATCAACTTTCTTCGGGTTTGCGTCGGACGGTTTCATTTCGGCTAACAAGAGCTCGAATTTTTTATTCTTCGCAGGCTCTCGAGGAAGGAATCTTCTCAGGGATTCTCCGAATAAATAGCCGATCGTGTAGGCTGACGAACATCCCTCCTTCTCATAATCGATCGAAAGAGCCGGCAAGTAGATTACCGCCTTGTCCAACTCTTCTTCTGTCAACGCGAAAATAAGACTAGTCCTAGCGAATTTTATAGATCCGTCCGCGTTCAAGATATTTCCATCTTCGCCGACCGATATTCCCAGTCTGACTTCTCCGGAAGGGAAGACTATCTCGTTTCGATCTTCGGCTTGGCAGGTTTTTATGCAGAGTAACACTGTGACAAGGGCTAGTACTGAAGCCCAAACCATCATTATTGTTCTTCTCATCTTCAATCTTCTCCCGTTTTCTGAATTTCTTACGGAATGCGGAATGTCATTCCGATTGATGCAATGCCACTGTCGAGTAAATAAAATATCCCGTAGCAAGAATAAAAACACCAACCACGACATCCGCCAAGTCGGCCGCCATTACTGTGCCGAGAGCCTTTCCAAAAGCGCGAAGCCGGTTTTTGATCACGGTTTCTTTCCTTTCTGTATGAGAACTTTTTAAGGTGCCTGACCTGTCCGCGGACAGGAGTTTTACTGTTTTTGATCAACGCTTAATTATCTAAAATACTACACTTTTGTCAAGAGTAAATTAGTTTTTTATTATAGAGGCAGTAAATTGTTTACAGGAAATTGATTTTAAAACAAAAATGGATAAAAAATCTCTGCCGAAGGCGGGCCAGCTTATGGCTGGAAAAATATTTTTCCTTATTTTTTTCTTGCTGATCGCGGGGTCGGTGGCCGCAACGTACTATCGGATAATGATAAAACGCGATTATATCGTTTCTGCCCAGCAGGAATGCGATCCGACACTGGAAGCGTGTTTTATCAGCGCCTGTGATCCGGAAGGCGACGAGGAATGTGCGGCTCTTCCTGAAGAGGAGCGCATAAATTACTATAAAACTATCAATAAAAACGCCAAGAATATTCCAATTTGCGACCCGTACAAAGGCGAATGTCCGGAAGAACTGGCCTGCGAGCCGGAAGAAGAGGAGTGCGAAGTAATATTGTGCGACGCAAACAACGTGCCGGAAGGAGAGGAATGCAATGATCCCGCGAAATATTTAGAAGAAAATCCTTCGGATCCAGCTGAAAATAGTTGCGGAGAAGAAGGCGATGCAGGCGAAAGCGCAGAAGAAAATATCGAATCAGCCGAACTTGATTTGTCTTTCGATCCGGAACCGGATAAAGGGGAAGCCGGGAATGGGGTGTGCGGAGGAGAACCTATACAGGAATGACCAATATCTAATTGCCAATTTCTAATGAAATTTCTAAGGAAAATTGTAATGTAAAAACGGACTCATAGGTCCGTTTTTTTTGTTTTTGAGGTAGAATTAATATTTTTTTAACAACTACAGAAATTGGGTATTGGGAATTAGAAATTCTTAGGCGGGTTTTTTCTCCATTACGACTGATTGGATAAATTTCTCGCTAGGAGGATTTATGAGATTCAAAGGAAGCTCTATAATAAACGAGCTGCCCCGGCCTTCGCCGGCAGACTCGGCCCAGATTTTACCTTTATGCGCTTCAATCATTTTGCGCACCACATAAAGCCCTAGTCCGGTGCCGACAGTACTCATCTTGTTGCCTCGGCCGGTGCGGACAAACTTTTGGAAAAGATGTTTAATTTCATCTTTTCTTAGTCCGATTCCAGTATCGATTACGTTTACCCGAACGTTGTTTCCAGCTTTTTTCACCTCAATTTTTACTCCGCCTTTGCGAGTGTATTTTATTGCATTATCAACAAGATTAGATATAGCTTCAGTAACCTTGCTTTCATCCACCCAAGGAAATAATTTTGATTTTTTCCAAGGAGAAAATTTTAGGTAAAGTTTTTTATTTTGCGCTTGCAGAGCGAGTCCGCCGACTGCTTTCTCGGCAACGTCGTTGATGTTTATTTTTGCAAAATTAAAATCCACCTTTCCTTCGTCCAAGTGGGAGATATTGAGCAAGCTCTCAATTAAGCCGATCAAACGTTCGTTGCTTATATACACCTTTTCTAAAGCGTCCTTGATTGACCCGGATATTTTACCATAAGAGCCGTCCAAAAGCATGGATGAGATTCCTTTGATCACCGAAAGCGGGCTCCGAAGTTGATGGGAAGCAGCGCCGATGAACTCGGACTTGGCTCGATCAAGCTTATGAAGAGTTTTGTTGGCATCATAAATTTTCTGGGCAGTATCCTGAATCTGCTTTCTTTTCTGAATTTCACTGGTCACACTCCTAACAAGCAGGTGGGACAAGAAAGCCAGAACGATTATCAGGATTGCCCGCAAGACAATCTCTTCGACACTGCCGGAGTTTAGAATGCTTATTAGGTTGAATATGACAATTAAAGACGCGATGAACTGAGTGAGAAGCACCTTATAACTCAAAAAATAGCGGCGAGTGATGACAAGCGCTTGTACGAGGAGAATCGTAAGAAAAGTGATTATTAAAACTGTTAGTAGCACACCTCGCATCGCAATAGGGGCTAATAAGGAATAAGAGAAAATAAGGCATCCTAACGAAAACAAGAGCCAAGAAAAGCCAAAGATCCAAGCAATGGCATTATCTAAGGTTCTATCAGGTCGGTTTTTCACGCCATTAAACAAACGAAATGCGGAAATCAGAGTTAGAACAGAACTCTCGGCTAGAAAAAATAATGTCAGGTAAAACAATACTGATTTAACTGCAACCGAGAGAGCCAAGGAAAGATCTAAAATGTTGGAAATTAAAAGAATAAAAGTGAAAAGCGCCACCCCGATAAGAAATATCTCTACTCCCAAAATCAAGCTTGCCCAAGCGGGGAAGTATAGATATTTTTCCGGTAAGATTCTTCTTATGCTGGTTGTGAGCGATTCCTCGCGGTTAAGCAGTAAGAATAAAAAATAAGACAGGATAGCTGGAAGAACTAAAATGTAGACAGCGATATCCGGGTTGTCGAACTGTTTTGAAAAATTGAGAAGAAAAAACCAGGCGCTTCCTAAGACGGCAAGCACTCCAAAAAGTGCGTTTAAGTGCAGTCGATAGTTACGAAAGAGAATAAAAAAAGCGAAAAACGCGGTGATTATACCGCTGAAAACGGCGGGAGAGGAATAATCGATTGAGATGTCCATTTTTATATTTGTATTTTTTAAATTGAAAATTGAAAACCATAAGTTCCAAACAGCATTAAATCCTAATTTTTAGATTAGTGTTTATAGTTTAGAATTATTCGGAGCTTAGAATTTTCAATTTTTCATTTCTTCTCAATGATAACTCCGTCTTTTCCCGCTGTCACTTTGACTACATCTCCTTCTTCTGCTTCGCTTTTAAGCAACATTAGGGCCAACGGGTTGAAAATTTCGTTCTGGATAAGCCTTTTTAGCGGGCGGGCGCCGAAAATCGGGTCATAACCTTTTTTTGCCAGCCATTTTTTAGCGCTTTCGTCGATCTCGATAGTAATTTTTTTCTCCCTCAAGCGTTTTTTAGCCAGCTCGATTTGAAGATCAACGATGTCGCGGAGATTTTTCTCGCTGAGGCCGTGGAAAATAACCAGTTCATCAACACGATTCAAGAATTCTGGACGGAAATTGTTATGCAAGGATTCGAGTACTCTTTCCCGCATTTCGTTTTCCGAAAGGCCTTTTCTCTTCTTATTGGAAACAAAACCGAGACTTCCTGTCGCGCGATTGATAATGTCGCTGCCGACATTAGAAGTCATAATTACGACCGTGTTGGTAAAATCAACTGTTCGGCCTTTGGCATCGGTTAGGCGTCCGTCATCAAGCACCTGGAGAAGAATATTAAATACGTCCGGATTGGCTTTCTCTATTTCATCAAAGAGAATAACCGAATACGGCCGGCGGCGTACCAGGTCGGTCAATTGGCCTCCTTCTTCGTATCCCACGTATCCGGGAGGGGAACCGATCATTTTGGAAACCGTGTGTTTCTCCATATATTCGCTCATATCCAAGCGGATAAAAGATTCAGGATTATCAAAAAGAAATTCGGCCAAAGTTTTTGCCAGCTCAGTTTTGCCTACTCCGGTAGGACCCAGGAAGAGGAACGACCCGATCGGTCGATTCGGCTCCGAAATGCCGGCTCGGTTCCTTCTAATGGCGTTGGCGACGGCAGAAATTGCTTCTTCCTGGCCGATTACCTTCCTTTTTAACTCTTTTTCTGCTTGGGCTAATTTGGTTTTTTCGCTTTTAAGCATTTTTGAAAGAGGGATTCCCGTCCAACGGGCGACTACGGCCGCGATGTCTTCTTCGGACACCTCTTCTTTAAGAATAGGATTCTTCTTTTGAATTTTTTCCAGCTTGTTCTGGAGCGATTTAAGTTTTTTTTCTATTTCAGGAATTTTACCGTATCTGATTTCAGCCGCCTTTTGGAAATCGATTGATCTTTCCGCTATGTCCGCTTCAGCTTTACGCTTCTCAATCTCTTCTTTAAACGCCCTGATGCCAGTGATTACGTCTTTCTCGTTGCGCCAGCGGGTTTCCAGACTGTTGCTTTTTTCCTTGATTTCCGCCAGTTGTTTTTCGATTCGGCGTAATTTTTCTTTGGCCTCGCCGTTTTTTTCTTTGAGCAAGGCGTGTTTTTCAATTTCCAAACGCCTGATTTCCCGCTTGTATCCATCAAGTTCGTCCGGCATACTTTCGATTTCCATGCGAAGAGCGGAAGCGGCCTCGTCAATAAGATCGATGGCTTTGTCCGGCAAAAAACGGTCATTAATGTAACGTCGGGATAGCTTTACCGCGGAAACTAAAGCCTCGTCGTTGATGTGCACCCCGTGGTGGACTTCATATTTTTCTTTCAGTCCCCGGAGAATCGCGATAGTGTCTTTTACACTAGGTTCTTTAACCCAGATCGGTTGCAGTCTTCTTTCAAGAGCGGCGTCTTTTTCAATATGACGGCGGTATTCACGGGTGGTGGTGGCTCCCACGACTTTAATCAAGCCTCTCGCCAAAGAGGGCTTCAGCAAATTGGCGGCGTCCATCGCTCCTTCCGTGGTGGCGCCGGCGCCTACTAACATATGAATTTCATCGATAAATAGGATGATTCTTCCTTCGCTGGCCTCGATTTCCTTGAGCACTGCTTTGAGCCGATCCTCAAATTCGCCCCGGAATTTGGTTCCGGCAAGAAGCGCTCCTAAATCAAGCGAGTGGACCTCTTTGTTTTTTAAGGTTTCAGGGACGTCTCCGACAGTGATTCTCTCCGCTAAACCTTCAGCAATTGCGGTTTTGCCCGTTCCGGCTTCTCCGATAAGTACCGGGTTGTTTTTGGTGCGGCGGGAGAGTACCTGCATAATACGACGAATCTCCGTGTCCCGTCCAATAACCGGATCCAGCTTGTCTTCGCGGGCGAGTTTAGTGAGGTCTTGAGTATATTTTTTAAGGGCTTGAAACCTCGACTCCGGTTCGGGGGTATCGATCGTTTGGCCGGCGCGTAATTTTTTCAAAACATCCATTATTTGTTCTCTTTGGACTCCGTTTCGGCCAATAATTTCCCCGGTTTTTCCTTGGTCGCTCAAGGCTAGAAACAAATGTTCAGTGCTGACATATTCGTCCTTTAAATCCTTGGCTTCTTGAAGCGATTTGGTAAGAATAGAGCCCATTTCCGGGGACAGATAAAGCGGGGTGATATCAGAAACAGTCGGGGAAGCATTGGCTATGTTCAAGCTGTCACGCACTTCTTGCTCCAATTTGTTCATATCAACTCCTGTACGTTCAAGTATTGCCAGTACAATACTGTCTTCCTGGTGGATTAGAGCCCACAGAAGGTGAGGAGTATCGACTTGTTGTTGGCCTAGCTCTCTGGCGAGAGCCTGGGCTTTCTGGAGAGCCTCCTGGCTTTTAGTAGTGAAATTATGAAAATCCATGGTTTTGGGAATTATGATTCAATATTTCTTATTATTTATTATCACATAAAAGCGAGTTAAGTCAATTGCTAATCTCTGTTTTTATTTTCCATTTTGCATTTTTCATTTAGCATTCATTTACCATTTAGCATTTACAATTTAAATCCTCAATGCAAAATGACAAATGCCTGCCTGCCTGCCGGCAGGCAGGAAAAATTAATGACAAATGAAAAATGATTAATGTAAAATTTTAATCGATAAGAAAAGAGCCCTACATTTTCGTAGAGCTCTTATTCTCAGTACACTATATCTGATCGGGAAGTTCTTTATTTCGCTAGCAATGCGTCTACTTTAGCTTTCAAATCTTCGAATTTGATCGCTCCGCTTACGAATTCGTCGTTAATGAATATGGCCGGAGTACCGCTGATATTGTACTGCTTAGCCAATTCTTTGTCGGCGTCGATATCTCCTTGAAGTTCGGCTTTGTCGATACATTGGTTGAACTTAGCCGTATCAAGACGAAGCTGGGAGGCGAAAGCCTTAAACTTGTCGTTGTTGGTGGTATTCTGCCATTCGTTCTGTCTTGAAAACAGAGTACCGTACATGTCCCAGAACTTGTTTTGCGCGCCGGCGCACACCGAAGCCATGGCGGCGTCATTCGATCGATTATGGAAGCTCAAAGGGAGGTTCTTAAACGAAACTTTCACCTTGTTCTTGTAATCGCCGGTTTTCATCAACTGGTCCAGAGTGTCATAAAACATTTTGCAGTATGGGCACTGGAAATCAGAGAATTCAATGATGCTTACCTTTGCCTCCGGATTGCCTAAAATTTCTTGATTTTTTGACTCAAAAGGAGGCAATTGGGTGTATTTTCCAGTTATCCCGAGTACCGAGGTGTCTAGAAGATAGTTGTCGTCTTTCTGGGTCAGCAAATTTTGGATTTTAGGGAAAACCTCTGTCTTCTCGATGTTTTTGGCAAAAACAAACACCGGAATCATTCTGGAGCCACTCGATTCTAGCAGTTTCTTGCCTTCCGCGCTGTTTACGCTGACAGTTTTTGGCACTACTGTGGGGAGAGCCGACTTAAGACCTAACAAAGCGCTGTCAGTGTTACATTCTTCGCAGTTTTCATCGTTTACGATGGTGAGGTCGACAACCGGATCATTTGAGGCTACCCAAGTTTTGCCTGATCGGTCAACAAAAATATCTTTTCCCGCCAATCTTTTTTGGGAAATCCCTTCACCCCTAACCAAGTCAGCTACATCGACGAACAAGCTTCCGGCGAGTAATCCGGCGAGCAGAATGATAATAGCCAAATAGTTTTGAATGGTTTTGTCTTTTCCTGTTTTGTTGTCTTTATTTTGAGTTTCTTCTTCAGTGTCTTCCTCGGTGGACACTTCTTCCCAGTCGACTTTTTCCTCCTTCTTTGTACTGTCTTTAGCCATAATAATTTGTTTAATTTTAATTAGATGAAGTTAAATATTATTCTCCTGGAAGGGTGGGGACCTCTCCGTTGTCTCCCTGTTGCTGCAATTCTTGGCTTTGCTTTTCAAGCCGGTCTTGCGCAGCCTTAAAGTCAAACGTTTGAGTTACTGCGGTTATTCTGCGGTCGTCCGGGCTGCTAGTGATCTTTGATTTTAGGCTGGATTTTACTAAAAATCCAACGATGGCGCCAACGATTAAAATGGCTACCAACGCCAAATAGGGGCGGTTTTCAGTATTCATATTATTTTTGTGAGTTACAAATTATGATTCATGTGAAGGGACAAAAAATGCTCTGCCCAAGTTTTTTACGAGCGTTCTTTTTATACTTAAGGAAGAAAAAAATATAGTCAAAAAAGTACAAAGTATCAAAGAACAAAGTAAAAATAAATAACAAAGAACAAAGATTCAAAAGCCAAAATAACCCCTAGAGTCTTAAATAAAGAATTACGTTTGAAGTTTGCACTTCGTACTTTTTTTGCTTTGTACTTTGCCACTTTGCGTTTTTAAGTCCTACGACTTGAATAGCTCCTCCACTCTTACTCCAAAAAACTTAGCCAGGCGCATGGCCAAGTGCAGGGAAGGGGAGTATTTTTGCTTTTCCAAAGCGATAATTGTCTGGCGGGTAACGCCGAGGATGAGTGCCAGTTCCTTTTGGGAAATGTTCTTCTTGAGGCGGTATTCCCGCACGCGGTTTTTGAGGGTTTTAGGGGATTTGGGTTTAGGCATGTTTGTATTTTACCAGAGTTTTTATTTCCCTACCTTTGTCATTTCCGTGTAGACGGAAATCCAGGTGTTTGAAACTTTTAACTCTGGAAACCTGGATCCCCGCCGGAGTTTACCCCGTGCTTTGACACGGGGCGGGGATGACAGCGAAAGGGATACTAGGTTGATGTAATATAAATATTACATCAAAGGACTTTTCCCCAGCTTTTGGTAATGTAATATAAAAGATACACTATGGCTTTTGCCCCTGAAGCCACGCCAGATCAAACAATTGGGCGGCAGAACGGGCGATTCCGGCGGAGTGGATAACCACAATAAAGAGTGGATTAAACGAAGTTATGCCGAGCACATCGTCGGCGATGGTAAAATCCATTTCCACGGCCATATTTTTCGGCAGAATCCTGCCTTTTAGGCCTGCTTTGTTAACGAATTTAACCCATTCGCGGTCTTTTTTAGTGTCGTTTAGCAAATGCCACTCTTTTGATTTAAAATTTTTGCGCATTAAACGTTCGGTCCAATTTTCTACCTCCTCCGGAATAATTTCGTATAGCCGGTCGATAGAACTTAAGTAGCGGACGGTTTTGGCGGCGCTGTAAGTTTTATATACGGAAATAACAGCCTCTTTCCCTTCAAAAAACTCAATCCGGGGTTTTTCCCGGCCTTTATCCTGCATTGCTTTGATAAGAGGCATGACAATTCGCAAACTTTCAGCCGCAGCGCTTGCGTTTTGTAAAACTTTGGCTGGATCGGAGGGGGAGTAATGTTTAATTTTACCTTCAGGCAGTTCTTGCGCGTAACCTCTTCTTTTGAGCCGCTCGAGGACGTGGTACACGATCGCTCTTTTTAGTTCGGCTTGTTTTGAAATTTTCGTGGCTGTTCCTCGACCCAGTGCTACGAGAGCCAAGTATACTTTAGCTTCTTTTTCATCGAGGCCTATGTTTCTAAAAATGTTCGTTAAATTTATGTCCATATTATTTGTTTATTTTCTTACTCCTCTTTTTTCTTTATCATTTTTTCCGTTGTCATTCCAATCCTTTTTGTCACCCTGAGCGGAGCCCGAAGGGCGAAGTCGAACGGGTCCCTTTTTGAATTCGAGAGGGATCCCTCGACTGCGCTCGGGATGACAAAAAAAGAAAGGAAGTGCAAGTAGAATATATTGTTAATAAAATTAACAAATTTATTATAAATTAGTAATTTAATTTGTAAATAAAACAAAAAAATTGCTAAAACTCTTGACAAAATTGTATTAAATTATATACTGACCTGTTCGTTAGAAAATAAAAATTCTAACGACTCCTTAAAAAATTTCCGACTTTGTCGGATGATGTATTTCAAAGGAAGGTGAAAGAAAATGAAGAAAATTGGCTGGATGATTTTTTTGGCGATGTTATTGTTCGGATGCTGGGTGACCATGGCTTGGTATTTCGGCCACATCAAAGTCGAGGCTTGCGCCAAGTCTTGTACCAACGTAGTAGCAACTTTCCATGACAGCTCAGTAAGTCAGGAGCTGAAATTGGAAGGGGAGGGGTTGGTTCTCTATACTCAAGGACGGGGAGAGAATAAACAACGCCGGACCGTTATTGGCCGAGCGGATTATTAGGAAAAAAGACCGGTGGGAAAGTCGCTTACGCGATGAGTACCACCGGCTTTTTCATTTGGTTTTATTCAACTCCCCCTTAGATGAAAGAGTGGAAGAGCAAGAAGCAGTCCAAATTACAGCTATTGCGAGCCAAAATATTATTGCGAGGTCGTTTTTCCAATAGGGAGTGTCGATGAGACCATGGATGAGGAAATATATTAGATAGGACAATGCCCACAATGTAAGGAAATCAGTTTTTTTGTCATTCCGACCGGAGCCCCGTACCGTATGGTACGGGGAGGAGCGGAGGAATCCCTTAAACATACTTAAAAGGGATCCCTCGACGTTGCTCGGGATGACAGTAAGTATAGAGAGGATAATTATTGTCAAAAAGGATGCAAGCCCGAATACGCCTAACTGGGTTGAAAAAGCGAGAAAGATATTGTGCGGCATGGGGACGGCCCATTCGATGTACGGTTCAGGGAAGTATTTTTGGTAATCGAGATAGGCTTGTTGAAAATTGCCTCCGCCGATGCCGAAAAGCCAGTGATCCTGGCTGATTTTCCAGGCGCTCTGCCAGATCATGAGGCGGGAATGCAAAGACGAGTAATAATCGCCGTTGAGAATATGTTGAAGCTTGGGATTGTTGAGTTGGGAGAGGAAGAGAAGGGCGAGGAGTAGAAATCCTACTAAAACTCCTTTAAATAAACTTTTTTTGTCATTCCGACCGGAGCGTAGCGCAGCGGAGGCCTGTCCGACCGGATCGTCCGGGCGGGAATCCCTTTTTGGAATTCGAAAGGGATCCCTCGACTTCGACCAGTCTGACTGGTCTTCACTCGGGATGACAGAATGGCTCAGAGCAATAAAAAGCGAAGCAATAAGTAAGGCAAGCCAAGTGCCGTAGGAATAGGTGAGGTAGAGAACAAATAATTCGAGAATAAGGATTAAAATCAATAAATTCTTTCTGGATCCTGGCTGGAGTTTACCCCGTGCGAAGCCTGCCCCGCGGTTTGAAACGGGGACACGGGGCCAGGATGACAAAAAAGGAATCGGGATGGCGAAATGGGAAAATTCTTGGGCAGGAACATAGCGCGCTATGTTCCTACGAGAAAAGGAAAAAAGAATAGCAAAAAGAGCTAGTATCCCCGGCACCAAGGCCATGGCGAGGTGGTTGGGGGAGAGGAAGATGCCGGCCAGCCGCCCGTCGTAAGTATAAATATCAGCTAAAATATAGGGCAAACTCATTAACGAAATGGTTATTCCTCCTAAAACTAAAAAATTTAAAAACTTTTCTCTGAAATTTTCCCACTGAAACACTGATAACGAAGGGAAAAATAAAAAGATTGGCAGGAAAAACCAACTCTTGGCTACCCCTAGAGCCACTTGGGGGTTAACCCCTAAAACCGCGCTAACAAGCGAAAAAAGCAAAAGAAAAAAAATAGAAAAGATTAAGTATTTTCCCAATTTTTGATGCCAAAGAAATTTTATTCCGGACCAGACTAATTTGTAGTTGAGCAATATAAAAATCCCTATTATTATCTCTAATAGATTTGTAGGAATTACGAAGCCGTTTTTGTCCCAAAAATCAAAACCAAGACTAATAGAAAATTTTACCAGATAAAAAGGCAGGATTATGGGCAGAAACAGCAATGTGGCGACAGGTTTTTTTACTGATATAAAAGCAAATCCCAGGGCGAGAAGTAAAACTAAGATTTGCCAAAGGGGATCCGTCAGATAGATGTCCATTTTTTTGTTAATTGGCTTTATAAACTAGAGCATTCAATGCATTAAAGTATAAGAAAATAAAAACGAAAATTTTTCCGTGAAGAAAAAAAAGATAAAGAAAACAAAAGAAAAAGAGAAAACAAGAGCTCTTTTTAAAGAAAAAAAAGTTGAGCCAGCTCCAGTGAAAGGGGCGTTTTCTGACGTTAATAAAAAAATATTATTATATTTCGGTCTTTTTGCTTTGTTGTTACTGCTCTTTCTTAAATTTATCGCGAGCGATTATTTTGTAAATTTTGTCGATTTTTTAATCTCTTTCTTTCCGATGCTCGTTATCGTTGCCATGGTAGCGAGAGGTTATTTTGCCTTCCGGAAGCACCATCACTCATATACTAAATCCGGCTATCCTTTAAGCGAGAAAGAGACCCTGCTGATCGTGAGAAAAATCAGAAGGGAAGTCATCCTGGAAACATTGGGGCTTTTAATCATTACCCTGCTTTTTTACGTTCTTTATTCGCCGTCTTCCTGGTATCCGGTGGTGGAAGCGGTGGGGTCGTTCAACCGGCTGTTGGAACTGGACAACTTTTTTCTTATGCTGGCTTACGGGGGAGTGCTGTATCTCGCGGGAGCGGTGGCTTGGGTGGCGTACAAATACTACAGGGGGTCAACCCCTCCGGCCGCCAGAGGCGGCCACCCCGTCCGAACGGAATCCGATCCGGGCGGGCTCCCCTCATCTGAGGGGAGGAAAGGCTCGGTTTTCTCCCCCTCAGATGAGGGGGAGATCAAAGAGGGGGTTGAGAGTAGAAAGGGCCTTAGCGCCCTTATCCACTCCCTCGTCTACCGCACGTTCATCATCTTTTTCGCCCTCTTCGCCTTCTCCGCCCTGGCTTATCCGGGAGCGTACGCTCCCGTAACCGACTTTGCGGCGGAGGCGTTCTCCGGCGGAAACGTCTTCGAAAGCCTCAGCAAGGCACTCGTCAAGACCGGCAACAACCTATCGAGCAGCATCGTCAAGACCAACACCGACCTCACTAACGACTTGAAAGACACCAAAGACAAGCTGGACCAGTCCATCACCCAGGCCAACAAGGACCTGAAGACCAGCTTGGAACAGCAGCTCACCACCAGGACCATCGTGGTGGAAGGGCAATTGGTGGTGACGGACACGTCCACCACCCAGGACATCCTGCCGGAATCCGACACCAACTTCGACCTGGGCTCTTCCAGCAAATCCTGGAATGCCCTCTACATCCACCAGTTGCACGGAGCTTCCGCCGTCACCATCGGATCCAGCGGTTCGAACCACGGCGTGAACGCCACCGATGACCTGGTGGTGTCCGGCGACGCGGAAGTGAAAGGAACATTATACATAGACAAAGCTCTGGATCTAGCGAGCAACAAGATCGTGAATCTCTCCAACCCGACGGGGGACAACGACGCGGCGAACAAGACCTATGTAGATAATTTAGTGGGCGTGGCCGCCTTCATCCAAAGGTCGGGAAGCACCATGTCGCCCGTAAATGGCGGAGACTCTCTTGATATGTCGTCGGGCAATATCCTCGGCGTGTCCACTCTTTCCGCCGGGAGTTTGAACGTGTCCGGCACTCTGACTGCCGGAACCGTCAGTGCGTCCAATGGGTCCTATACGAATCTGTCAGTCTTATCGACCCCTTCGTCCGCGACTGCCGCCGCTAACAAAGCTTATGTGGACGCCCAAATTGCTACCAAGGATACTTTCATCGAACTCACCGACGCTCCCCACACTTACACCGGATCCTCCGGCAAATTCCTGAAATCCGACGGCTCGGGCCTGGCTTTCGCCGCTTTGTCCGCCGCCGACATCCTGACCGGGAACTTCGACATTTCCATCATGCCCACCGGCGGATCATGGAATCTGACGAGCGATCTCAACATTGAGGGAAACACGCTCTACGTGGACGAAGGGGCGAACCGGGTGGGGATCGGGACGGGCAGTCCGAATGAAGCGCTGGAAGTTTCCGGTAACGTGAGGACTAGCGGATCCTACAAGATAGGAACCCAGCAGGTGCTTTCCCTCGGCGCCGGAGCGCTTACGGGAAACCTGATCGTGGGGGACGGGGGAGGAAACCTCACTCATACTACCGGTGGAACTGGATATTCCAACGTAGCTCTCGGATTCGGAGCATTGGCTGCAGGAACAACAACTCAAAGTGCGGTGATAATAGGTTATAATGCGGGTTCTGGTGGTACCGGCCTTGATTACAGTGTTTTGGTCGGCCGGGACGCCGGAATGAATTTAAATTACGGGGGAAATACGATGATCGGTTTTTATTCGGGCAGGTCTTCCAATAACGCCAGTGAAAACGTCTTTGTCGGCCGTAATAGCGGATACAGCGATACTACCGGTTCAAACAATGTTAATCTGGGCGCTTATGCCGGTCACTTTAATCAAACTGGTGGAAATAACGTTATAATCGGTCATGGTTCCGGCTACGGCGTTACCGGCAATTCCTACTCCAATAACACCTTCATTGGCTACCAAACAGGATATTCCACTACAACTGGCGGAAGTAACCTCTTTGCGGGATACCAGGCAGGGTATTCGAATACATCGGCAACTTATAATACTTTTCTTGGGGTAAGTGCTGGATATGCCGTTACGACGGGAAATAACAGTACATTTGTGGGGACTTCAGCAGGTGGAAGCACGACAACGGGAGGTTCAAACACTTTTTTAGGCTATAGAGCTGGGGCTCTTAATACTACAGGCTACTCGAACGTTTTCATTGGTAACGATGCCGGATTATATAATAGCACTGGTCCTCATAATGTGGGGATAGGGGCAAACGCAATCCTTAACAACACTGCCGGATGGTACAATGTTGCGATAGGGGAAGACTCAGGAAAGGGAGTTGCTTCAAACACATTTTCTTATAACACTTTTATCGGATTTCAATCCGGTTATTCAAATGCCAGCAACGGCAATGCAAATTTCTTTGGGGGATATCGGGCTGGATACTCGAATACTACGGGGTCAAACAGTGTTGTTATTGGAAATGCAGCAGCTTATAGCAATACGAGTGGGGTTAACAGTGTCTATATTGGATCTGGTTCGGGATATTATAATCAAACTGGTTCCAGCAATGTAATTATGGGCTATTTTTCCGGAGGCTACGGGAGTGGAACTGCAAACTCATTCAGTAACAATACTATGATCGGCCATCAGTCAGGTTATTTAACAACGACCGGTGGAAGTAACGTCTTTATCGGTTATCAAACAGGATATACTAATACTGTGGGAACGGCGTTGACTTTTTTAGGTTATCAGGCGGGAAACAAGAGCACGGGCAGCAGCAATACTTTTCTCGGAAACTTGGCTGGAACAAACAATTCGACTGCCAGTTACAATACTTTCGTGGGAAGCGGAGCGGGCCGGTACAATACAACTGGAGAGGCTAACACCGCGATCGGTTTAAATGCTGGTCGAGATACGACTACTCAAGGAAACAATACTTTTCTAGGCTATGAGGCGGGTAGGGAAAATGAGGGGGCGGGAAATACAGGCATCGGACATTCCGCTGGGTTGCTAAATACGACTGGATCAAGCTATACATATATTGGAACAGCTGCGGGAAGGAACAATACTACCGGGATAAACAATACCGCGTTAGGCTATAATGCCGGCTATACTAACTCGACTGGTTCCGGAAACGTATTTCTCGGCTATGGCGCCGGCTACTACGAGACCGGTTCCAACAAACTGTTCATAGACAATGCCGCCAGAGCTTCTGAGGCGGATGCGAGGACCAAGGCTCTGATCTACGGGATATTCGACGCGGCGACGGCCAACCAGTCGGTGACGGTGAACGGAGCATTGGTAGTGGGCAATCCGACCGGCGGGAGCAAGGGGGAGGGAACAATCAACGCCACGGCGGTTTACGACGACAACGTGCTTCTGACCGACTACGTTTTCGACAAATACTTCGACGGGCAAGTAAGAGTGGAGGATCGGCCGCTACACGGGGATTACAAGATGCTCACCATGGACGAAATGAAACAGTATGTCCAGACCAACCGCCATCTACCCACCATCCCAGGCAGGGAAGAATGGGAAAAATCGGGAAAATTTTCTTTGGGGAAATTGGTCAACCATTTGTGGGAGACAAGCGAGACGCAGGGACTATACGTGGCGGAATTGAATGAGACTAATAAGAAACAGGATTTAAGAATAACGGACCTGGATTCCCGCCTGCGCGGGAATGACAATATCACAACCCCTCCGGTCGCCTCTGGCGACCACTCCGTCCGAACGGAGTCCGATCCGGGCGGGCTCCCCTCAACTGAGGGGAGGAAGGACCCAGTTTTCTCCCCCTCAGATGAGGGGGAGATCAAAGAGGGGGTTGGTTTATGGGCGGAGTTGAAAGACGACATCGTTAAAATTTACAAAGAACTGGTGGTTACCGCAAAGGTTATCTTCAATAAATCAGTTTCTTTCTTAGGCAAAGTTACTTTCTTCGACCGAATTACTTTCGGCGATCGCGACATGGGCGGATTCGCCAAAATAGAAAAGGGGAAAAGTACCGCGAAAATTAAATTCGAAAAACCTTATGACAGCCAGCCTGTCGTTACGGCTACGCCGGAAGGGGATTCCGTATTGTTCGAATTGGAGGATGTCTCAAAAAACGGATTCACTTTGAAGCTAAAAGAAGATGCTAAGAAAGATATTATTTTTCATTGGATCGCTCTGGCGATCAACGGAAATATCAAGCCGCCGGTTGTCTCGGCTGAGTCTGTTGAGGAACCCGATAAAACTCAGCCTAATCAACAAATTGAGCCAGAGCAGACACAAAACAACCCGACAGTTATAACAAATTCGAATACCAATATTAACGCCAATGTTAATAGTAATACTAATAGTAATGCCAACGGTAATGTTAATAGTACTAACGAAAATGATAATCTGTCTATAAATCAGCAAGACCAAGAAAATACTAACTCAAGCAAAGAGTAATCAATTTCAATAATAATGAAAACAGGAGGAAGGAAAAATAAAAAAATAAAGAAGAAGCAGAAAACAGGTGATAAAGCTCTCTTGAAAACGGAAATAGCTTCTCGGATTATTCTTCCCGCCCGGTCTAAAAGATCCGGGAACTTTTCTGCTTCTGTTAAAGAAAGCAAGCCTATCGAGCATAAGCCTGCACTACAGGAGAATGAATTCAAAATTAACAAAAAAATCTTAGTTTACTATAGTCTAGGCGCGCTTACTTTATTACTCTTTCTTCGGTTAATTGCTTCCGAATTCTTTATCTCTCTTGTCGATTTCACGATCTCTTTTTTCCCGATGATTGTTATTGTCGCTATGGCAATAAGGGGATATCGAAACCATTATCGCATCCATCATTCCTACAAAAAATCCGGGTATCCTCTTTCAGAAAAAGAGATGGGAATAATTGAGAGAAAAATTAGAAGAGAGATTATCTTGGAAACATTAGGATTACTAGTTATCACTCTTCTCTTCTATGTCCTCTATTCCCCTTACTCTTGGTTGCCAGTCTTGGAAACATTAAGCGATTTCGACAAGTTTGTGGAGTTAGACAATTTTTTTCTTATGCTGGCTTACGGGGGAGTGCTGTATATTGTAGGAGCATTAGTTTGGGTGGCGTACAGGTACTACAGAGGGTCAACCCCTCCTGCCGCCAGAGGCGGCCACCCCCCCCCCTCTGAGGGGGGGGAAGGCCCGGTTTTCTCCCC
>Ga0074195_1002657_pt1 | contig 19114 bp, 16 predicted proteins | sample EPASupsiteHSE623_FD_64525 | JGI IMG/M metagenome (GOLD analysis project Ga0074195, IMG submission 64525) | Bioremediated contaminated groundwater from EPA Superfund site, New Mexico - Sample HSE6-23 | ecosystem: Environmental > Aquatic > Deep subsurface > Groundwater > Contaminated ...
CATGTTGTCTTGGGTATTCGGTGCTGTTAAGAACAATATAGTACATGTATATTCTCACGATCGTGTGGCAGGGTTTTTGGAGTTCGAGAAAGCGCGTGTAAGATATTTTTTAAGCATTAATGTAGATACCTTGCCGGCAGAGGTAAGACTTACAGGAAAAAGAACCTACAGGTCCTTACTTATGGAGGGTCAGGAGATAGAGTTTTCTGACGGGTTCACTGAATTGCATACAAATTCTTACCGAAAAATTCTGGCAGGTGAAGGCTTTGGTCTTCAGGAAGCCAGAAATTGCATTCAGATAGTTCACGATATAAGAAATGCTGCTCCTGTGGGGCTAAAGGGCGATTATCACCCATTCGCAAAACAGGAATTAACCCGTCACCCTTTTGGATGGTAATTAGTTGAAAAAAATATAAAATAAAATAATTTGGAAACTGTAAAACAATTTGCATTAATGGGTGTGGCCGGCTATATAGCACCTCGCCACTTAAAAGCCATTAAGAATTCCGGGAACAATTTAATTGCAGCACTTGACCCTTTCGACAGTGTTGGATTGATGGACAGCTATTTCCCCGATTGCTCCTATTTCAACGAGTTTGAGTTGTTCGACCGTCACCTTTCCCGGTTAAAAAGTGCGAATAAAGGCATCGATTTTCTATCTGTTTGTACTCCTGACTATCTTCACGACGCCCATGTCCGTTATGGTCTTAAACTAGGTGCCAACGTGATTACTGAAAAGCCTATGGTTTTGAATCCAAAGAATCTGGATGAACTTGCTATTGCTGAGAAGGAGAGTGGATGCAGGGTATTTACTATTCTTCAACTTCGCTATCACGACATAATACTAGCTCTAAAGAAATCTATAGAAGAGGGCCCTGCTGATAAAATCTATGATCTAGATCTCACATATATCACATCTCGCGGCAGCTGGTTTTATACAAGCTGGAAGGGCAATCCCCAAAAAAGCGGAGGTATTGCAACAAATATAGGAATTCATTTCTATGACATGTTTCAATGGATTTTTGGCGATGTCAAGCAGAACATTGTTCACATAAAGACTCATGACAGAGTTGCCGGATACCTCGAATTCGACAGAGCCCGCGTGCGCTATTTCCTTAGTATTAACTCCGACACCCTCCCTAAGGAGCTACAGGAAAGTGGTCAACGAATATACCGTTCCATAAATGTCGGAGGTGAGGAGATTGACTTTACCGACGGTTTTGCAGATCTGCATACAGAATCATACAAACGAATCATGAATGGTGAAGGCTTTGGAATTGAAGATGCACGCCCATCCATACAAATTGTAAATGACATCCGTAATGCCACACCAATTGGATTAAAAGGTGATTATCATCCATTTGCCAGTTTAGCACTGGCTAAACATCCGTTCGGCTGGTAGGTCACATGGGGACGCAGCAAGTGTACCCATATTTCATCTCATTTTACATTATTGTGTGTACCGCTACACGGGCCGTACAACGCATTTACCCACTTAGCGCTTAATACAATAAAGAATTGAGATTTCTCAATCTATTATTAGTACTCTTGTTAAGTACTCATATCACCCTACTGTCCCGATTTTCTGCGTTCCAGCTCTGCTTTGATAAGCTGGAGTTCGCGGCCAGTCTGACCCGACATTGAGGTGTTTTCTTCTGCGCGTCTAAGAAGGTATGGTAAAACTTTGTCGACTGGTGCATATGGAACATACTTGCATACATTGAAACCCTCCTTGGCCAGAGTAAAAGAGATGTTATCGCTCATTCCGTAAAGTTGTGAAAAGAAAATCCTCTTATCATCTCTTTTAAGCCCTTTTTCATCTATTAATTGGGCAAGTAGCTGATTGCTTTCGTAATTGTGTGTTCCGCTGAACAATTCAAAATTATCAATATTATCAATGACATATCTGAGGCCATCATTATAACTCCTGTCTGTAGATTCTTTATCGGGATGAATAGGGTCGATATAGCTTAGTTCGTAGGCCCTTGCCCTCTCCTCCTCCATATATGCTCCCCTTACGAACTTAATTCCCGGTATATATCGGTTTTTTACGGAATCTTCATGTAGAAATTTGAGATATTCAAGCCTGTCCTTTCTATACATCTGCAAAGTCTGAAACACAACTGCTCTATCTTTATTATACCTCCTCATTGACTCTTCTACAATCCTGTCAATAAGCTCCTGAGAAGCAAAATGTTCTGCATCAATCAGTATTCTCACATCGTTTTCGTATGCTTTTTCACACAAGGCAAATATTCTCTCTCTGAAGTTTTCATATTCTGCCTTTTCTATGTCACCAAGCGAAGGGAAACTTTCTGATGCCTTAAGAAGCACTCTGTTAATTATCATCGCAGTTGGTTTAAAAACAGTATAAGCTATTGATTGGTTTTCTGCTGCAAACTCAATAGATCTTATTGTCTCTTCATAAGCTTTTTGAACATCATCCAGTTCCGTCCCTCCTTCCGCTGAATAATCTAATACAGATTTAACATTATAGCTATTTAAAGTATTAACATTTTTCATACAATCTTCCAGAGTCTCTCCTCCTACAAACTGACGATATAATGTAGGCTTAACTGCCCATGATAGAGGCAATTGCAACTTTAATGCGAACATAGTCGCACTTTTAGCCGCCTTAACTATTGTCCGATTCTGTATAGTAGAAAACAGAATATAGGCATTACGCAGATCTGCATTGCTTTTCATTGAGAAAGCAATTTCAGTATTATTAAAGTCTATCATTTAATGTTTCTCCGAGTTATTTATTCCACAAGATCATCCACCACCATTTAATTGTAGAAATTTGTTGTTTTCCATATCTTTCAGGTTACCATACAACTCTTTGTGCCTCTCAATATAGGTCCTCACATATGAGCATGATGGCTTAACCCTTAGCCCATTCTCCCTGGCGTAATCCAGAACATAAGCTACAATACTTGCTGCCACACCTCTGCCTCCTATCTGTTTTGGTACAATAGTATGTGTAAGGTCTATTCCTCCCTCATATAGTTCATATTGAACATATCCTATAAACCCCGCATCCTCTGTTTCGAAGCGCTTTAAAGCCTCTCTGTGAATAATTAACCTTTTCATTTAGTATGTAATTAGCTGTACTTTTTCAATAATAACATAATGTTCCAATTTTTGTTCATGGCCAGGTGTACATGTAAAAAAAAGGAGCACCCCAAAAGGTGCTCCTCAATTATTATATAACTATTGTAATTATGGTTTTACAACTCTAACAACAACGTCACGTTCTAGTTTCTGATTGAATAGGTCAGTTACAGTTAACTTAAGAGTAACATCAACATAAGCTTGTGGAAGTTCAGCAACAGCTGCAGTAGCTTTAATATCAAAGTCATTACCGTTAGGAGTTACACTTACCAAGTGAGCGTTAGCTGAAGTATTGGTCAAAGTAACTGTAGCAGCTCTTACGTCTCTAGCTACGCCGAATGCATTAAGGTTAACACCTAGGTAATCATTTACCTTGAAGAATGCACCAACTGATTTAGTAGTAGCAAGGTCACCATTAACAACCTGAAGAGTTTGAACTGCAGTTGCAGGAACTTGTGGAATAGCAACTAAAGCACCTTCTTTAACCTCACTCTTAGAGTATACAGTGATTGTTTCTAGAAGAACAGCATTGTTAGGGTTACCAAAGTAGTAGTAGTAAAGATTTATCTGGTAAGGAACTGCTGAGTACATGGTAGCTGGAACAATGTTAAATCTGTCAGCATTTGCAAAACCAAGAGCTGGAGAAGTTGTCAAAGGATTGGCTGCCGGACCTGCTGGAACGGTAACTTTCCTAGCAAATCTCCATTTGTTAGCAGCAACTTTTGGAGCAGTAGCTGGAACTACAACATCAAGATTTTGGTATGCTCTGTAAAGGTCATAGTAAGCATTACCTGCATTTAACTGGCCAGTACCAAGAAGGTCTGCAAATGTACCATAAACTATAAGCACGCTATTTGTTGCAGCGTCAAATGTATTGGCTTTATGCAAAACTGCATTAGCCATTTCTGTAGTCATATTAGGGTTAGCAATTACAAATGGAAGGCTAACTGTGAACAGGTCTGCAGGATCTACGTAAGCGCGACGGTCAGTAAACTGAAGTTTACCAGTATAACTTCCAGCAAGAGCTGTAGTTTCGTCATATGTGAATCTGATCTTACGAACACTTTGTACTTTAGCAAGAGTTGTAAGTTTTGGTCCCCATGTGCCGGCAACGTCTTGAGGAATAACTAGACCGTTTGCATCCAGGAATTCATAAGCAACGCCAGGTATATTGATAGCTGGAGTACCATATTGAAGTTTAACCTCTACGTTAGTTGCATTTGTTCTCCATAGCTCTGTCTTACCAACACCGTCAAGTGCAGTAAACATAGATGTAAGAATGATCTCCTTTTGGTCAGCAGGAGAAACAGAAGCAGTAAGTGTATGGTCAGCAAAAGGAATAGCAGCAATAACTGTATTCAATGCAGAATAGAAAGTAACGTCAATTCTTGATTCTTTGTAGAAGCCCATCCAGTCAAAAGTCTTCAGTGTGAAAGGAACCAATTTATCATTAAGATTTGTGATTGTAGAAGCACTTGTTCCTGTAGAAACTGTACCATCAAGCTTAGTGATTAGGTGTTCAACGTCTGAGTTACCTGGAAGCTGTACAAGAGCTACTTTATAGAAATCATTTTTAGTTAGAGTAGTAACAGGAAGTGGAGCTGTTCTGTTACAATAGCTTAAAAGATCTTTAGTTGTTCCTATTGGTACAAACACCTCTGGTTGTCCAAGAAGACCAATCTGAACACCTGCTTTAACGTCAAAAGTTGTGTTAACATCTCTTCTAACTTTGATAGCATATTGGTATCCTGAGAAAATCTCACGACCACCTTTAACTGCGCGAACTGCCAGTTCATGAGCCTCACCTACCGGCTTGCCAGCAGGATAACCAGCAAGAGCTTCAGCAGCAGCTGCAGCAGCACGTGTTGGAGTGAAATTCAATGTATATAGGCCATTTGAAGGAGCAGCAGCAAACTGAGTGAACAAACCTGTGAAACCTTCTGTAGGTAAAGCAGCCGGTTGAATAGCATAAGCTGAACCGTCTTGTTTAACAACCTGGAAAGTGTAACCAGCTAATGAAGCTTGAGCAGGGTTGATGATAATAGGAAGTTTACCTGATGAACGAAGAAGGTCGTTGTATGCAACACCAGCAAAAGCAATAGCAGCGTCAGCAGCAGCTTCTGTTCCGAGAGCTGTCATAGCACCCCAACCAGCAGCGTTATCTGTAGGTACATAACCATAGCTGATTAGACCAGTTGTAGTTCCGATTGGAGAAGTAAGGCTGGTAACATCGTTTCCTAGCAAGAAATCAGCAGCCAATGGAACATGGTAAGCTGTAAGTGCTCCAGTTGTAGGATCTTTAAGAGTAACGAGCAGGTTATTGTTAACTGAGTCAAAAACAATTGAAGGAATCTCAACTGTAGTAGCAACGCCACCAACAGCAAGCATACCGTCAACAACTGTAAGTGCATCATTCAATTTAGCTCTGATGTCATTTCCAGCAGAATCTTTCAGACGAACAGGAGTAGCTGTACCGTAAGCAACAGTCCAGAATCCGGCAGCGTCAACGCCTAGGGTTGGAGTAACACCATTTGCACCAGCAGCACCAGTTGCGCCAGTTGCGCCAGTAGCACCGGTTGCACCTGTAGCACCATTAGTACCGTTAGTACCATTCATGACGTTGATTGATGTGTTGTCAGAGAAAGTAAGCGTATAACCACCTGTGATGTTGGTAACCGTTTTTACTAATTTGCCAGCAGTGATAGCCTGATTTAAAGCGGCAATAGCAGTTTTATTAGCTGCTACGTCTGTCTTAAGCTGGTCGATATCTCCTGAGTAATCCTTTTGACAAGAACCCAAAGAGATCACAAGTGTGCATAATAGCACACAAATACCGAAGAATGTGATTTTTCTTTTCATTTTTACTTTTTAGTTAAATACTTTTTGTTAAACAAAATTTTTGATTGGCAAATATAGGTAATTAATTTTAATGTTTTCCATATAATCTGTTAGCGCAAATATACGTATTGCATTATACATATGCAAATATAGGTAATTATTTTTTCAATCAACACACAAAATTAATTATTTCGTGCTTTTTATGCAAATTTTTTATTGAATAACAGGGTGTTATATAATAATGGTAATATTTGCACAAAACTCCTGTTTTATAATAAGCTTATATAGTGATGTTTATGATTTTGAGTATATTTGTTTTACATAGCTTGTTGATCGTTCTTTATATATGTACCAAAAAAAGAAAATTCACAACCTGCACTCAAGCGAGCTTGGCGCTGGTGTGGTATATAAAAAAAGCTGTGCGTTGCACAGCTGAATTTCTTTGGTTTGCGGAGAGAAAGGGATTCGAACCCCTGGACCCTTTCAGATCAACGGTTTTCAAGACCGCCGCATTAGACCACTCTGCCATCTCTCCTTTGGATTGGGCTGCAAAGATATTTAATTTTTCAATACCTCCAAAAATTTATTGTCGTTAAAATTTTATTTTTTGGTATATTTACTAAGAAAATCTGGCATAAATTTTGACGCCAAATCTTAATATATAAAACAACTGACTTCAATAAGACTTCATCATATGAAAAATATAATATTCGAAAAAGAGATACTGGAACTTGAGACAAATCTTTCCAGATATGCATATAGCCTTACATCAAACAGAGATGATGCCAAGGACCTTGTACAAGAGACTTTCTTTAAAGCACTTAACAATCAGGAAAAGTTCAACGAGCATACGAATATCAAGGCTTGGGTGTATACAATAATGAAGAATACTTTTATTAACGACTACCGCAGACGGACAAAACGTCAGACAATGTTCAGTTCCGATGTTCATGAATATGTGCTAAACAACAGACCTGCGGATCTTGGTCCGGAGACAGATTTCGGGTTCAGGGAGCTTAATAAGGTCGTTAACAGTCTGGAACCTGAATTCAGGATTCCGTTCCAAATGCATGACAACGGCTATAAGTATCAAGAAATTGCCGACGAACTGGGACTTCATCTGGGAACCGTAAAGAGCAGGATTCACTTCTCTAGGCAGAAGCTGATGGAGAAGCTGAAGTAAAGAACTTCCTCTCAAACAGCATCATGTATATAACTCCTATTGTTATGCATGAGTCTGCTATATTAAAAATCGGCCTGAAAAACACAAACTTCTCTCCTCCCCATAGAGGAAACCAATCAGGAAGAGTTGTGTCTATAATTGGAAAGTAAAGCATATCTACAACCCTTCCAAAGAGAAACGGTGCATATCCTCCTCCTGCAGGGAGTGTTTTTGCTACTTCCGTAAAAGTTGATTCACTAAACAATAGCCCGTAAAAGAGACTATCGAAAATATTACCTATGGCCCCGACAAGAATCAGAGATACACCTACCAGAACTCCGGCAGGTGCACCTGACTTGATTAGTTTGTTTATATAGTATATTATAAATCCTGCAAGACCAATTCGAAACAGACTGAGTACCAGTTTTCCAATTGTGCCCCCGAACTGCATTCCAAATGCCATTCCGTTGTTTTCTATGAAATATATCTGAAACCAGCTGCCTAACACCGGGATACTCTCACCTAGAGTCATATGTGTCTTTATCCAGATTTTTACAATCTGGTCAATTAACAGAATCGCTACTATTAATATGGTGATTTTCTTTCCTTTCGAAAGTTGCATAGAGTTAATCTCTCTTGTTTTTTGCTTCAACGCTTAGTGTTGCGTGAGGCACAATAAGCAACCTCTCTTTGGGTATAAGTTTACCTGTTTCGCGACATATCCCGTAGGATTTGTTCTCTATGCGAATAAGTGCCGCTTCAAGAGAGCGGATGAACTTGAACTGACGCTGAGCCAGTTGGCCGGCTTCTTCTTTTGACAACGCAGATGCTCCCTCTTCCAAAACCTTGAATGTAGGCGAAGTATCTTCAGTATCATTGCTTGAACTATGCGTAACAGCAGATTTAAGTTGCTGATACTCTATTTCGGCAGCCTCAAGCTTTTGAAGAATGAGCTCTTTAAACATCTGAAGCTCCTCATCGCTGTAGCGGACTTTTTCCAAAACCTCTTCTTCTGGTTTCCCTTTCTTTGTCATATCTCTTTCTTATTAAAAACGTAAAGGTAATAATATTTATGTACAAGGAATAATTTAATATTTAATCTTGCTTTCATTATCTATCCAAGGAATGAACGGTTCAACTCCCTCTTTATCACATATTTGCTTAAACGGGATAGAACGTTCTTCAAATGGCAGGGCAAACTGGTCATATATGAAAGCATCGCTGAATCCTGCACTTTCTGCCTGCATTCTGTCTGCTGCATAAAAAATCTTATCTATGTGGGCCCAGTATGCTGCTGACAGGCACATGGGGCATGGTTCGCAACTTGAATATAGTGTACATCCTGCAAGGTCAAATGTGTTAAGCTTTTTGCATGCCGATCTTATTGCATTAACCTCGGCATGTGCAGTGGGATCATTATCGGCTGTTACAGTGTTAGCTGCCGAACTGACCACTTCCCCATCTTTTACAATAACTGCTCCGAAAGGGCCTCCCGTTGAGGAAACTGCATTTCCGGAGGCTAAAGAAATTGCCTCAAGCATAAATTTTTTGTCGCTATCCATTACTAGTTGTTATGCTATTTTTTCAACTTTAATATTGATTGTAGCCTCGTCCCACTCTATTGATGAAGCCCCCTCAATAACATCCTGAGTCAGTATTTCGGTCGCAAGTGTCTGGTTGCAAATGTAATCTGAATACTCCAGCAAGGTTTCTGCAATTTCCGGCAGTGGTTGCAAAAATATCCGTATTTTATCCGTCACCTCAAACTTACAATCTTTTCTCAGGTTCTGTATTCTGTTCACAAGCTCACGTGCTACACCCTCTTTCCTCAAAGCATCACTCACCGAAATGTCCAATGCAAGAGTAAGTTTTCCATCGACAGCAACCAGCCATCCCGGCATATCCTCAGATGTAATCTCCACATCCTCTCCTTTTAGAATCACATTGCCGGAGATCATTTCCAATACATACTCTTCACTCGCTTCAATTTCTGAAATCTGCTCTTGTGTAAAGTTAAGAAATGCGTTTGAAATCTCCTTCATCTGCTTCCCATATTTTTTACCAAGAGTCTTGAAGTTTGGTTTTATTTTTTTGGTTATCAGGCCTTTTGTGTCGTGTATAAACTCTACCTCCTTAACGTTCACCTCTCCTAATACCAGATCTTGTATCAAGCAAAACTGCTCCTGTATCTTTGGGTCCAGGACAGGTATGAGGATTTTTGCAAGTGGCTGTCGCACCTTTATACTTACCTTTCTTCTCAGGGCCAATATCATTGATGATGCCCGCTGAGCTAACTCCATTCTCTCCTCCAGCTCTTTATCAATTACAGAATTGTCCGCACAAGGCATTAAAGCCAGATGTACCGAGCTCTCCTTATGCAAACCTGAGACATTGTTCAAGTCTGTAAAAAGTCTGTCCATAAAGAACGGGGCAATAGGTGCAGACAGTAGCGCTATGTTTTCCAGGCAGGTATAAAGTGTCTGGTAGGCAGAAACCTTGTCGGCATCCATCTCTCCTCCCCAGAATCTTTTTCTGTTAAGCCGGACATACCAGTTGCTAAGATTGTCACCTACAAAATCCTGTATTTTTCTTCCTGCTCCTGTTACATCATAGTTTTCATATGCGTCGCCTACCTCTTTTACGAGAGTATTCAGAAGAGAAATGATCCATCTGTCTATTTCCGGACGTTCATTTACCGGTATCTGTGGCAAATGGTTTGTGAAATTGTCTACATTGGCATAAAGGGAAAAAAACGAGTATGTGTTGTAAAGAGTACCGAAGAATTTACGTCTTACTTCGTCTACACCACTTATATCGAATTTAAGGTTATCCCATGGCTGTGCGTTTGTAAGCATGTACCAGCGCAGGGCATCTGCTCCATATTCATTGAGAGACAAGAAGGGATCGACCGCATTACCAAGTCTTTTACTCATCTTGTTGCCCTCTTTGTCGAGTACAAGACCGTTTGATATTACTGTTTTAAATGCAACCTTATCACTAACCATTGTGGCAATGGCATGCAGGGTGAAAAACCATCCTCTTGTCTGATCTACACCTTCTGCTATGAAATCACCTGTGTGTCCGAACTCCTCTGTTCCTAGTTTTTCAAGTCCCATCTGTGCAAATGGCATTGCTCCTGAATCAAACCATACATCAATAAGGTCGCTCTCTCTGATCATCCTGTCTCCCTTTGGCGAAACAAGTATGAAATTATCTACAAAAGGGCGGTGAAGGTCTATCTTGTCATAGTTTTCACTACTATAGTCACCTATACCAAATCTTTTGTCTTTAAGAGGATTAGACATCATGAATCCTGCCTCAACAGATTTTTCCAGCTCATTGTAAAGTTCGGCGGCAGAACCTATGATAATCTCCTCCTTTCCATCCTCTGTTCTCCAGATAGGAAGAGGGGTTCCCCAGTATCGGCTTCTGGAAAGGTTCCAGTCCTGAAGGTTCTCCAGCCATTTTCCAAAACGGCCGCTGCCTGTTGCCTCCGGCTTCCAGTTTATTGTTTTGTTGAGTTCTATCATCCTCTCCTGTACTGCGGTGGTTTTAATAAACCATGAATCCAGTGGATAGTAAAGTACAGGTTTATCGGTTCTCCAGCAATGAGGATACGAGTGGACATGTTTCTCGATACGGAATGCCAGTCCTTGTTGCTTGAGCATTACAGACAAATCGATATCAAGGGTAGTGTCATTTTCGTTTAATGTTGGATCGTATGCATTTTTGACAAATCTTCCTGCGTACTCCCTATAGAGTTCTAAATTCACCTTTTGTTTTAAAAAATCCGGATCAAGATCTTCTGTTTTGTAAAATTTTCCTGTCCTGTCCACCATTGCCTGCATCTGGCCATCTGTATCCATTACCATAAGAGGAGGAACTCCGTTTGTTTTGGCTACTCTGTCGTCATCGGCTCCAAAAGTTGGAGCGATGTGAACTATTCCTGTACCATCAGAAGTTGTTACAAACTCTCCCGGGATAACCCTGAAGCTGTTCTCTCCCGGATTTACCCATGGAATCAGCTGGTCATATTCAATTCCGCACAATTGCTCTCCCTTGATTTGGCTTCCTACTCTCTTGAATGGAATAAGTTTGTCTCCGGGTTTGTAATTCTCAAAGACAATCTCCTCTGCCTTCTGATTGAAATGAGCGTAAAGCAGCTCTTCTGCCAGAACATATATGGTTGGCAGATGTGTATATGGATTGTATGAAATGACCTTTATGTAGTTTATATTGGGACCAACGCAAAGTGCAGTATTTGAGGGCAATGTCCAAGGGGTTGTGGTCCATGCGAGAAAATGCGCACTTAACTCTTCAGAATAGAGTTTTTCGTCATTAAAAATAAATTCTGATTTTTTGTCTCTTTTAATTTTAAACTGTGCCACACATGTTGTGTCCTTGACATCTCTGTAGCATCCCGGCTGATTGAGTTCGTGTGTACTGAGACCGGTTCCTGCTGCCGGCGAGAATGGTTGTATTGAATAACCCTTGTAAAGCCATCCTTTTTTGTATATATCTTTTAAAAGGTACCACAGAGTTTCAATATAGCGGTTGTCATAAGTGATATACGGATTTTGCATATCTACCCAGTATCCCATCTGTTCTGTGAGTGCCTCCCACTCCTTTGTATATTTCATCACCTCCTTACGACAGGCAGCATTATACTCTTCTACTGAAATGGTTCTACCGATATCTTCTTTTGTTATCCCAAGCATTTTTTCCACTCCAAGTTCTACAGGAAGTCCATGTGTGTCCCATCCGGCCTTTCTCTCTACAAGAAATCCTTTTTGCGTTTTATATCTGCAAAATACATCCTTAATGGCTCTTGCCATGACATGGTGGATCCCGGGCATACCGTTCGCAGATGGAGGCCCTTCAAGAAAGATAAATTTTTGCGCACCTTCTCTCTCGGTAACCGTTTGGATAAAACAGTTTTCCTTATTCCACTTTTCTAATATAGAGCGATTTATCTCTACTAAGTCTAAATTCTTGTACTCGGCAAACCTCATTGTTGTTTCAATTTTGAATTTGCAAAGATACGATTATTCACTACTTTTGAAAAAAATTGATTATGGGTACTTCTCTTATCGTCGTAGATCTGATTTTACTTCTCATTTTTGTGCCAGCAATCATAGTAGGAATACGGAAAGGTTTTGTAAGACAGCTTGCAGGATTAATCGCACTGATACTGGGTGTATGGGCCGGCTATCACTTCTCTAGCTTTCTCAGCGGAAAGCTTAACATCTGGCTAAACACTATATCTTCTTTTGTTGACATACTTTCTTTTACCCTGATATTCCTTGCTGTACTGCTGGGTGTAACTTTAATAGGACATTTCCTGTCAGGAATCATTAAAGTTGCTCTCCTTGGGTGGCTTGATAAAATTCTCGGGGTTATATTTGCTATCATAAAGACTGCATTTATTCTTAGTATTGTCATTTATATTTTAAATTCATTCGATTCAATCTGGAGCTTCCTTCCTAAAAAAAATCTTGCTGATTCTGATGTTTATCTATTTTTGGAACGGTTGGCCCCAAAAGTCTTTCCATACCTTAAGAATTTACAGGATATAACTTTAGATATCTGATTCTGTTTTTTCAACGCCAATTATTGATTTGCAAATCATTTGTCTTTACTATCAATTTTTTCATCTTTTTACTATTTAACACCCTCATTTGCATAGTACTGCATAAATTTGTTTCTGAAAGGGAGCAAGTTGCGGTTAGGTGATGATCTTAATGAGAGCAGGTAAGATCACGTAGGGTTAGATTAATGCTCCCTTTCTTTATTAAATTAATTTGAGGAGAGAGCAAAATGAGATTTTCCGTAAACATAAGACAACATGATATAAGTGACTGCGGAGTTGCATCTCTGGCATCCGTTGCTGCTTATTATGGATTAAAGGTGCCTCTGGCAAAGCTTCGTTTGTACAGTGGAACAAATTCACAAGGCACAACAATAAGAGGTATAATAGATGCTGCCGAAAAAATAGGTATGTGTGCCAAAGGATTCAAGGGAAAGGTTGCATCTCTTTACAAAGTTCCAAAACCCGTCATTCTCCTTCTTAAAAAAGATATTGGGTTAATGCATTTTGTTGTTTTGTATAAAATTTCGAAACAATGTTATTATCTGATGGACCCTGCCGAAGGCAATACTGTCAGAGTAGAACAGGATGAATTTAATAAAGAGTGGACCGGATATCTTATTGTTATTGAACCGGATTCATGTTTTGTCAAGGGCGTGGACGGAATTTCGACATTCACACGGTTGTATAAGATAATACGAAGAGATATTAGTGAATATCTGAAGATCCTGGCCGCATCTGTTTTTTATATTCTTATTTCGCTAAGTACTTCTGTTTTCATAAAATATATCATTGACGACATTCTTCCGCATAAGGACAACAGAATGCTATTTTTGATTTCAATAGGCATGACTGTACTTATTGTAATTTCATTGATAATCTCGGTATACAAATCAAGGATACTCCTTAGATTATCGCTAAACACCAACAAGAAGCTTATTCTAGCATATCTACGGCATGTTTTCAGACTGCCCCAGAATTTTTTTGACAACAGAAAAACGGGTGAGCTTACTTCAAGAGTAGATGACGCATTCCGGATAGGCACACTTCTTTCTGAACTGGCAGTTAATGTTACTATAAGTATGCTTACGCTAGTTTTCTCATTTATACTGCTTTTTACAATTTTCTGGAAGCTTGCTCTTGTTGTAGTTGTATTTATTCCTGCTTATTTGATTTTATTTTTCACTTATGACCGGTTCAACAGGAGGATGCAAAGAAAAATAATGGAAGAGGCTTCTCAGTTTGAGAGTTCTATGATTGACGGATTGAGATCGGTGAGGAGTATCAAGCAATTTGGTCTTGAGAGTATTATTGTAAGCAGGATAAAAGAGCGGTTATTCAGACTCAATGATTCACTCTATAATGCGGGTAAAACCGGAATTACAGTATCAGGAACAGGTGAGAGCATCTCAAGGATATTATCTCTTGCTGTTTTGTGGATTGGCGGATCGTTTGTTCTCTGCTCATCGCTAAGCACAGGGGAACTCTTCTCCTTCTTTACAATAACCGCTCTCTTTTCATCGCCCCTCACTTCTCTTGCCGGACTTAATGTTTCCATCAGAGAAGGCATCACTGCTGCAGAGAGGCTTTTCGAGATTATGGACCTTGACACAGAGAAAAGTTTTGAAGGCGTAGTGATATCACCCGAGAGCAGTACCTCGCTTAAAATCGACAACCTAAGTTTCAGTTATCAGGGCAGAGAACCTCTGTTTGAAGGATTCAACATGGAGCTGAGAAGTGGAGAGATTACCTATATGATGGGTGAAAGCGGATGCGGCAAGAGCACAATAGCCTCTCTTATTCTGAGGATACAAAAGCCCGTCAACGGAATAATCACCTTGGACGGGGTAAACATCAACCATTTTAACATTGAGCTTTGGCGGCAATGGGTTACCATTGTACCTCAAAATCTTGATTTGTTGGGAGGGACACTCTTGGAAAACATTGCCCCGGGAGAGTCATGTCCGGATTACGAATACATAATTGAACTTTGTGGTGAACTAGGAATTCTTGATTTTATACAAAAGCTGCCTTTGGGGTTTGAATCTAGCATTGGAGAGTGTGGATCTTCTCTTTCCAGAGGTCAACAGCAAAAAATTGCCATAGCCAGAGCGTTGTACAGAAAGCCGAAGATTCTGATACTTGATGAGGCCACATCTTCGCTTGACGGAACCTCGGCAGAACTTATCCGGAATGCTGTTGTGAAGGCTAAGAATAATGGCACAATGATTCTTATGATTACACATAATGAGACAAATATTAGTGGCTCCGACAGGCAAATACGAATTTAAAATGCTGAGAAAAAACAGAGGGTGCACACTCTGGGCAAACTCCTCATGCTTAACTGAGGATAATATTAACATTTATTTATTATGAAAGAGTACGTAGAAAGAGATTGGGGGTTAGAAGCTCTTGATGATGGTGAGCTTCTTGTTTCGGGAGGAATATCATGGAAGCAGGTTTGGATGCTCCTTGAGAAGATCGCAGAACTTGCCGATAAGGCAGAAAAATACTGGCCCAACTTCAGGAAGGGGTTCCAGGTAGGATGGGAGGCTGCATGATGGAAGCGATTACATTCAATGAAAGCTGCATGGTTTCTGGAGGTTCCGGTGCAGGATGGGATTATACAGCAGCCGAATATCTAGGGATGGGTATTGGATATGGAGCGAAAAAGTTATGGAAGGCTTTCCAGTTCCTTAGTGCAAATTTATATGCTATGCGTTCGAATCCTAAGTTGTTATATCAATAAGGATGTCTGTTAAATTTTAAGAAATTGGGAGGTTGTAACAAAAAAAATATAACTTTGTGAATTATGAAAATTTTTTACAAACTCCCAATTTTATTGCTCCTTTTTATCCCACTGGCTCTCTCTGCTCAGAAGAGATGGAGCCTGGAGGAGTGCATTAGATATGCATGGGATAATAACCTGACAATCAAACAACAGGAAATAGCCGTTGAACAAAGTGTGAACAATGTACTGCAGTCAAAGCTCCAGTATGTTCCCACATTTAACGCTTCGGTCAGCCATAGTATGAACTGGGGAAGGTCAGTTAATATGCAGGATCTGCAAATTATAGAAAACAAGCTCAGTCAAAGCACTAGTGCGTCTATGAGAGCTTCAATAAACCTTTTTGAAGGATTTCAGAAGGAGAATGACCTCAAAAGCAAGAAGATTTTATATGAGATTTCCTTACAGAATGTTGGAAGGATAAAGAATCAGATTTCCGTTGAGATCTCAAGGGCATACCTTCAGATACTGCTCGCCAAGGCAATCCTGCAGACAGCCAGCCAGAGTATGGAGAGTGTGAAGCAGCAGTCTGAAAGGACCGGCAAGCTTGTTGATGCAGGAAGTATTGCCTATAGTTCCCTTCTGGAGATACAGTCTCAGCTTGCATCTGAAAGGGTACAAGTTGTAAATTCAAAGAATCAGGTTAACAATGCTATCCTGGCTCTTAAACAATTACTCGATCTGACAGGTGAATCTGATTTTGATATTGAGAGTCCTGACCTGGACCTTATAATTGTCGACTTTTCCGGTGAATCTGTAGATAATCTCTTTGAACGTTCCAAGGACCTTCCGGAAATCAAGAGTGCAAGGCTCAATCTGCAAAACTCCAACATCCAGCTGGCAATAGCTAAAGGGAGTGTTTATCCATCTTTGTCTTTCTCTGCCGGGTACGGAACATATTACAGTGACAGTCGTGAAACCAACTTCATGGATCAGTTTAACGAAAACAGAAACCCTTCCATAAGCTTTGGTCTTAGTATTCCTGTTTTCAATAATGGAAAGACAAATACCGCTATAAAAAATGCACGTCTGGGAGTCCGTAGTTCAGAGATTGATGTCCGCAGCAAAGAGCAGGTTCTTTATAAGGAGATTCAACAAGCTAACAGCGATGCCCTTGGTTACTACGAGAGATACAAAGCCAGCTCACAGAATGTTAAGGCAATGGAAGAATCGTTCCGTTATGTTCAGCAGAAATTTGACCTTGGTGTTCTAAACGCAACAGATTACACTGTTGCCAAGGCAAACCTTTTTAAGGCGCAGTCTGAGTATTATCAGTCTAAATATCAATATGTTTTCCAATTAAAAATTCTCGACTTTTACAAAGGTATCCAGATAACTCTATAAATTATGAATATTAAGAAAAACACTAAATGGATTTTACTTTTTGCCGCCGTTCTGATCATTGTTCTTGTAGTTTATGGGACAACCAATAAAAAAGATCAGATATCTGTTACGACAGAAACTGTTGGTAAAAAGACAATTATTGAAGCTATTCCTGCAAACGGAAAGATCAAACCGGTTGTAGAGGTTAAGATAAGTCCCGATGTTTCCGGTGAGATAATAGAACTTAACTTTAAAGAGGGTGATTCAATTAAAAGAGGTGATCTTATATTAAAGATAAAGCAAGACGTATATATCTCTATGCGAGACAGAGCAGAGGCATCTCTTAACTCAATAAAGGCTCAACTTACACAACAATTGGCCCAATACAATCAAATTGAACTTAACTATCTGAGAAACAAGACTCTTTACGAACAAAAGGCAATTTCTGAATCTGAATATGAAACAGCATTTTCTCAGTATCAGGTAGCAAAAGAACAGATTAAAGCTGCAGAATTCAATGTCAAAAGTGCAAGCGCTGGTCTTAAGGAGGCTCAGGAGAATCTTGTCAAAACAACAATTTATGCACCTATGAGCGGCATTATTTCAAAGATGAGTGTCGAGAGGGGTGAAAGAGTTGTTGGAACAAGTCAGATGGCTGGTACTGAAATGCTGAGAATTGCCAATTTCAAGGAGATGGAGGTGTTGGTAGATGTAAACGAAAATGACATAATCAGGATAAAGCCTAATGATACCACAAAAATTGAGGTTGATGCCTACCCAAACAGGAAGTTCACCGGATTGGTCACACAGATTGCTAACTCAGCAAAAAACATAGGATCGGCACTTGAACAGGTTACAAATTTTGAAGTGAAGGTTTATATTCTACCCGAATCATATTCAGATCTTATAAAAAACGGGGTAAATCCTTTCAGACCAGGCATGTCGGCATCGGTATCGATTCAGACAGAGACAAAAAAGAACATCCTCTCATTACCTATTCAGTCCATAACAACCCGTGCAGATCTTCTTACCGACTCTATAAAAAAATCTCTTGGGACAAATGAAGCTGTGGAACAGGTGTTTGTAGTTAAAGGCGACACTCTTGAGGTAAGAAGAATTACAACAGGAATTCAGGACTTAAATAACATTGAGGTGACTACCGGCATTCTTGAAGGCGAAGTGGTTGTTACCGGCCCATATTCTGCTATCAGCAAGACATTAAAAAGAGGCAAAAAGGTTAAGATCGAGAACGACAAAGATAAATTAAAAGAAAAAGAGAAGAAGGTTGAGTAATATGTCCAATCCGTATCTTCTGCTTATTGAAACCAGCACAGAGGTGTGTTCGGTGGCTCTCTCTGCCGGAGATAGTATTATTTCTTACAGAGTTATCAAAGAGGCAAAGTCCCATGCAAGGGTTATAGCTCCTATTATTAATGAAGTCCTCGCTGAGGGAGGTCTGACTATTAATGAATGTGACGCAGTGGTCGTAAGCGAAGGTCCGGGATCATATACCGGACTGAGAGTTGGCGTATCTATCGCAAAAGGTTTATGCTATGGGGCCAACAAACCATTGATAGCCGTAAGCTCTCTTGAACTTCTCGCCAGACTGGCCGCCAGAGATGGGGATGTTTCCCCTGAGTCTGTTATTGTGTCCATGATAGATGCAAGAAGAATGGAGGTATATGCAGCCAAGTTCGATTCATCGTGCAATCCAATATCTCCTGTTGAGGCAGTTATACTTGACGAATTAAGTTTCTCATCTGAGCTGTCCAAGGGACCGGTGCTTTTTGCAGGTGACGGTGCACGAAAATTCATGAGTGTGGTAAATAATCCAAACGCCCGCTTCGCTCTGGTTGATGCTGATGCAAGAGGAATGTCAACCTCTGCCCTAAGAAAGTATTTATTGGGCGATTTTGTGGATGTCGCATACTTTGAACCCTTTTATCTAAAGGATTTTGTAGCCGGGATAACAAAAAAGAGACTGTTGTAGCAGTCTCTTTTTTTCTTTATATGTTATTGCCCCTATTTTACAATCCGTGATAGCAATTTGTCCAGCTCGGAATTGAACACATTCTTTGCAACTATGGTCCCGCTCTTGTCAATTACAAAGAGTGCAGGTATTTTGGTTACGTTATAGGTGGTTACTGCTGCCGATCGCGGTCCCAGTCCGTCGCATACACTTATCCATGGAAGCATCTGCTCATCAACTGCTCTTGCCCATGCTGTCTTGTCGGTATCTACTGATACCTGGAATATTTCCAGACCCTTATTGCTGTATTTATCATATATCTGCAAGAAATCC
>Ga0074195_1002658_pt1 | contig 19108 bp, 15 predicted proteins | sample EPASupsiteHSE623_FD_64525 | JGI IMG/M metagenome (GOLD analysis project Ga0074195, IMG submission 64525) | Bioremediated contaminated groundwater from EPA Superfund site, New Mexico - Sample HSE6-23 | ecosystem: Environmental > Aquatic > Deep subsurface > Groundwater > Contaminated ...
GAGGAGATGGACATTGATTTTAGAGCTGAAGATCAGAATGAAAACGAGGATTGATCTTTTATCTGTCCCGTTTGGCCTTGAAACGAAAAGATTTAAATTTGCATAGAAATATCTAAATTAACATGATGATGAAGAAAATAATTTTATTAGTTGCCTTTTTAATTTTTGTAGCAGGAGCCTATGCCCAGAAGGGTAAGGTTGCCAGTGCGCAGACGTTGAAAGATTCGCAGAAATTGGATAAAGCTCTGGAAGCGATCAATGAAGCGATCGATCCGAATAACGAAAAAGCGGAAAACTCAATCAACTGGACTAAAACCTGGCAGGTTCGGGGAGATATCTATCGCGCCATTTATCAGTCCAAAGATGCCAATGTCAAAAAACTGGCAAACGATCCGCTGGGTACTGCCTGGGAATCCTATAAAAAGGCGCTTGAGCTCGATGAGAAAGGTAAAGACGCAAATGCTGTAAAAATTAGTCTTACCCTGTTGATTTCTGATTTTACCGATCAGGCCGTCAAGGCATTTAATGAAAATAAATACGAAAGCGCATTGGCTTCGTTTAAAAGTATTCTCGAAATTGAAAATCTGCCTCTGATGCAGGAGGGAGACCAGAAAGCGACTGTAGATACAGTAATTATTTTTAACGCAGGACTGGCTGCATACAACGCTGAAAAATATGATGATGCCGTCAAATATTATAAGGAAGCTGCTAAATATGAATATAACGGCGCCCGTACTTATGAGCTGATTGCCTCCAGCTACATTAATATGCAGGATACTGCACAGGCATTGACTACGTTACAGCAAGGTTTCGAAAAATATCCTGAAAACAGTGCAATCATGGTGTTGATGATCAATATCTACCTGAATGCCAATAAAGTGAATGATGCGATGAAATATCTGAACCTGGCTATCAAGCAAGATCCGGAAAATGCATCATTCTATTTTGCCCGCGGTTCACTGTACGATAAAATCAGTCAGTCTGACAGCGCTATAGTCGCTTACGAAAAAGCAATTAAACTAAAACCCGACTATTTTGATGCCTATTACAATCTTGGAGCAATTTATTATAACCAGGGCGTGAAGCAAGTTGAAATAGCGAATTCAATTCCTTCAAATCAACAGGACAAATACGAAGTTGAAAAGAATAAGGCAGACAATTATTTCAAGCAGGCCATTCCTTACATGGAAAAAGCATCTGAAGTAAATCCCGAAGATACTTTTTCGCTCGAGTCATTGAAAACTTTATACTATCGTTTGAAGATGATGGATAAGTTCGACGAGGTTAATAAAAAACTTGAAGATCTTAAATAGTGAAAGAGGGAGTTATTCCCTCTTTTTCTTTATTTATAAAATTTAACATAATATCAACTATAAGACAAAAGGAGAATTTGATTTTCATTGATCATTGACGATGTCTGAGCGAATATCGAAAGGATTTTCAGTTCATTATGTTATTCAGTTTTTTAGCTCACTAAGTATCAAACGATGAGCAGATTTTCTTCATCTCTGTCGTCCGGATTAAATTCCGGTATTCCGCATAATGTAACCGGAATAATCTTTCAGTATCGGATTGTACTCCTGGTGAAACAATCGCGACGATATCATAAAGTCGGCTGTCGACCTGTTCATAGCAATCGGAATATTATACAAGGTAGAAATCCGTAACAGCGCTTTTACGTCCACGTCGTGCGGCTGTGGTTGCATTGGATCCCAAAAAAAGATCATCATGTCTACTTTACCTTCGCAAATCATTGCACCTAATTGCTGATCTCCTCCCAGCGGTCCTGATTTAAGTGGTTGAACATCCGGAGGGATTACATCATTCTCCCGGCATTTCTGATTAATGGTATCCTGTACCAGGCGTCCTGTTGTACCCGTGCAAACGATTCGGTGCGACAAAAATTCCCTCCAGTTATAGGCTACCCATTCAATCATGTCCTTTTTGCGATTGTCGTGTGCCACCAGGGCTATTACCTTCTTCTTTTTCATTTAAAATATACTAAGCTATATTCAATTCCTTTTTTAAACCGCTTACCCATTTTTCGATTCTGCCTTTTGAAAGTCTGGCCTGGTTCTCCTGATCAAGCACCAAACCCATGAATTTTCCTTCTTCGATGGCTTTCGACGATTCGAATTCATAATTTTCGCTATTGGTATAGCCAATCAGCCTGGCTCCGCAATTACGCAACAGGTTGCCCAGGACTCCAATACCATCAGCGAAATTTTCCGGGTAACCAACCTGGTCACCCAGGCCAAAAATGGCGACGGTCTTTCCTTTCATGTCCATATCTTTCAATGCCGGTACAAATTCATCCCAGTAATTGGGAAGTTCGCCGTCAAACCAGGTAGGCACACCCAGGATCAGATTATCACAGCTTAAGAATTCCTCTTCCGTGATATTCTCGGCATTAATAGCCTGTATTTTATCTTTTCCGAGAACTTCAATAATCTTTTCAGCTGCTTTTGCAGTTTTGTTGCTGTTAAAACTATAAATGATTGCTGTTTTATTCATTTGTGAATAATTTGTTTTTTAGAAGATTTAACTCTCATAGCTCGTTTCATCATATTGTATCTTTTTAATAAGCCAGAATCGCTTTTGCTGCATCATATATTTTTGCAGTATTCGGCAGAATCTTCTTTTCAAAAGCCCGGTGAAAACCAACCGGAGTAAATGGTGAACCCACCCGGTGCACAGGTCCATCAAGATATTCAAATGCTTCCTCCATGATCAGGGACGTAATTTCTGCCCCGAAGCCCGAATGTACCTTATCCTCATGAACAACGAGTACTTTACCGGTTTTTTTAACTCCTTCAAGAATCGCCTCTTTATCCAGCGGAACTAACGACCTCAGGTCGAGTACTTCGCATTCGTAACCTTCTTTTGACAGCTTTTCTGCTGCTTCAAGACACATGTGTGTGGTATTCCCGTAAGTGACCATCAACAGGTCATTTCCATCGCGGCGTATCCTGGCCTTGCCAAACGGCACCTCAAAATCGTCAGGCACAAAAGTGGCCGCTTTCGGATCATTATAAAGAGTCTTGGGTTCCATGAACATGGTCACACCACGCGAACGTATGGCTGTACGCAATAATCCGGCCGTATCGTCAGCAAATGAAGGGTAAACGATACGTACCCCGGGAATTGAAGTCAATGCTCCTTCAATGGTCTGGGAATGATATAATCCGCCGCCGATATATCCGCCTGATGCCAGTCTGATCGTAACATTTGGTGCAAACTTGCCATTCGAGCGCCAGTAATCGTGACTGCATTCGACATACTGCTCCATAGCCGGCCAAAAGTAATCGGCAAATTCAGCGCCTTCGATGACTATTCTTATTTTCTCATCAAAACGGGACATCCCGTTGGCAGTACCTACAATAAAATCTTCTGCAATTGGTGCATTAAATACTCTTTTACTTCCGAATTCCTGTTGCATTCCCTTGGATACATTAAAGATACCTCCTTTGTCTTTATTGGCAATATCCTGTCCCCAAAGAAACGTATCGGGATTGTTCCTGAATTCGGCCTTCAGCGTTTCATTTAGCGCAATAATTAGTTTTTTGTGTTCTCCTTCCTCCTGGTGTGTACCATCAGGATATTTTTCAGACTGATAAGGTTCCGGAAGTACGAAATCCAGGTAAGTTTCGGGATCTGGATCAGGAGCTTTCAGTGCCGCCTTGTGCGCTGCTTTCAACGTAGCGGCCGCATCGTCCTTTACGGCCTGAATTTCTTCATCCGTGAGGCGCCCGTAACGTTTCAGCATTCGCTCATACTTTGCGATCGGATCATATTCAGCCACATAATTCCGTTCTTCATCCGAACGGTACAATTCATGACGGTCCGAATTGGAATGTGAATGAATACGCACACAATTGGCCTGGATAATGACGGGTTCACCGGCCTCAATGGCATGACGTTTTGCTTCAGCCATCGCGTTCATAGAGTCGAATACATCTTTCCCGTTGCAATGAATAATTCTCAGATTTTTAAATCCGGTAAAGTTGTTCGCTACCTTACGGTTTGCAGTTTGGTCTTTCTTGGGCACAGAAATTCCGTATCCGTTGTCCTGCAAAACGAATATCACCGGAAGCTTTTCTTTTGTAGCGCCATTAATAGCCTCATAAACGAAGCCTTCTGAAAGGGATGATTCACCCTGCGAACTGATTGAGACCGCTTTTGCCCCGTAATACTTGATGGCACGTGCCACGCCCACTGCATGTAAAGCATGGTTTCCCGTCAATGATGACACGCTATGAATGTTCCATTCAACTTTGGCAAAATGATTCGACATATGTCTTCCCCCACTGGATGGATCAGTGGCCTTTGAAATACCGTTTAAAATAATCTCTTCGGCAGTTAGTCCTGCCGACAGAGCTGACAACATATCACGGTAATACAGAAACAAATGATCCACTTTCTTTTCAAAAGTCTGGCCTATCGCGAGCTGAATCCCGTCATGTCCTGCATATGGAGCATGGTAAGACCAGCCAATGGCCTGTTTCAAATAATTTGGCGCTTTGTTGTCAATCGCCCTGCCAACTGATAATAAGAAGAACCAGTTGATCAGTGTCTCTTTGGGAGTAGTTTTAATCGAATATAATTCGGGTACTGTTGTCATATCGTTTTTTTGTGTATCGGCGATACTTATATCACTCTGTTAATATCAAATTCTTCCAGGATGTCAGCGATCCGCCTCAGGAAAGCTCCACCCAATGCTCCGTCAATAATACGATGGTCATAAGTCAGTGAAAGGAACATTTTATGACGGACAACGATCACATCGCCTGTTACCGTTTCCATTACAGCCGGCTTTTTCTCGATACTTCCGGTAGCTAAAATAGCAACCTGGGGCTGGTTAATGATTGGTGTTCCGATAATATTCCTGAAGGACCCAAAATTGGTAATACTGAATGTTCCTCCCTGGAAATCGTCCATTCCAAGCTTATTTTTCCGCGCACTATCGGCCAGTCTGTTTAGTGTTTTTGTGAGACCGAGCAGATTTTTTTGTTCCGCTTCCCTGATGACAGGAACCACCAGGTTTCCGTCAGGCTTGGCTACGGCAATCCCTATATTTACATTTTTATGAATGATAATCTTGTCACCCTCGACCGAGGAATTTACTAATGGAAATTCCGTAAGCGCCTGGGCTACAGCTTCTGTAAAGACAGGCATGAAGGTGATCTTTTCTCCGTATTTGCTTTGAAAATCATCTTTGATCTTGTTGCGCCACAGTACCAGGTTGGTCACGTCGGCTTCGACCACTGAAGTCACATGAGCGGATATCTTTTTAGACTCAACCATGCGTTCAGCAATGATTTTACGAACACGGTCCATTTCAACGATCTGATCAGCTGAACCGATTGAAGCGCTGATCTTTGGTTTTTCCCTGGTATCAGCAGCGGGGGGTTCCTGTTTGGAAGGAACCGCAGTTTTGCCTTGCTTTTTATCTTCGAGGTACTGCAACAGGTCTTTCTTTTGAACACGCCCATGCTCACCTGAACCCTGAATGCGCTCCAATTCATCAAAACTGATGTTTTCTTCTCTGGCTATATTCATGACCAGAGGTGAATAAAAACGACCCGGTCCTGAACTTTTTTCAGGGACAGCTTTCAATTCCAATGTTTCAGAAGCCTTTACTACAAGCTTTTCTTCTTCCTGTTTATCCGGCTCTTTATCTTTGGCTTCCTGCGTTTCTTCTGTGGCTTCAGCATTTTGCTGATCATCTTCGTCTCCCTCTACCTGAATGATTGCCACTATTTCACCAACCGGCACAAGATCATTCTCTTTGTACAGGATTTTAGATATGACACCGTCAACCGGCGAGGGGATTTCAGAATCGACTTTCTCCGTTGCCACTTCGAACATGGCTCCATCTTCTTCAATTTTGTCACCCTCTTTTACAAACCATTTGGTAATCGTGGCTTCCTGAACACTCTCACCAAGTTTTGGCATCTGTACTTTGAACTCTGACATACACTTAATCTATTATTTAACAATTGCGGTTTACCCTCAAATTTTCACCACTAAGAACAAGCCACTGATTGAAATGTTCAAGCTGACCATTTGATTAATTTGGAATGTTTTCCCGCTACTGGGAATAAGAAAAAGCAAAAATTCTCAGGTGAATGAAACAGGAGAAAAATATGTCACAAAAAGAGCTTATTTAATTATAATTTTATCGAAAACTCCAACAATTTCCTGAGGATTGTTAGCGGCTCTCAATTCCGCTTCAATGGGTGAAGTTTCTTTGGATGCAATCTGAATACATTTATCGAGTACTGATTTTAATGTGTCTTCTGCCTTTTCTCTGGTCATGTTGCCTTTTTTAAGACATTTGCAATAGTAATCTGCCAATTTGTGAATGGAATAATAAAGATCCGGTTTAATAATTTCAGTGGATGCCATTGCTTTTTGCGTAGGATTAACAATCCGCCTGGTATAAACCATATCGAATTGAGCCAGCTTAAGGCAAAGGTCCCTACTTAAATAGACTTCCTGACGGAATTGGTTAATTTCAGGAAACTCAACAGAGCTGCTTTCAAAAACATATAGGTCCTGCGACTTTGCAGTAAATGTGATCAGAGTAATAAATAAAAATAAACCCAGTAACTTCATAACTTCCCCGTTTACCCCTTAAAGGTAGGAATAATACTTTCTTTACTGACCAACAAAACGTTAAAAAAGGTTAAACAAGAACTGAATCTGCATTTTCACCGGTTTAGCTCGTCTGCTTACCGATTAAAGGTTGATGGTATTATCAATTATGCGCGAGCGGAAGTGATTGGATCGGATAGTAGCGGAACAGATCCTGGTCGGGCCATTCTTTTATATTTGGGATCACCCTGTTCATTAACCGTTCAATATCGACCGACAGTCCCGAACCTTTCCAGCAACTGGAATTTGAAATGAATACCCAGGTGATGCCATTCGGCTGTTTTTTGATCATCGCCGAGGTGCCTGCCATATTGCCCGTACGGTACCAATTGCCCGTTTCACTGACCGATTTCCATCCCAGCGGTCCCTTTGCATAGGTATGATCAGTCATTTCCTGGATGGCTCTTTTTGAAAGGATATCACGAACATGCCGTTCTCCGTCAATAAAAGTGATTAACCTGGCCAGTTCTACCGAAGAACTGATCCATCCTCCGGCAGCTCCCAACAATTCAATCGAATTACCACCATCCGATTTTTTCACCATTAATCCGGAACCATTGCATTCGGGGATACTTTCACTGTCTTCGGGTTCAAAATAGCAGACTTCATTAGACCGCTTATTTTTACTGTAGCTGTTTCCAATATGCATATCCATGATACCATTGGGGATCAGAATGCTCTTCTGTATGTACGATTCATATGGTTCTCCGGCGATCGTACTGATCACATCTCCTAAAAACATATATCCCATATTGGAATAATAAGCCCGGCTACCCGGAGTAAAGGACAACCGGTATTTCGCAATGTATTTATAATAAGTTTCAATTGTAACGGGAGGCAGATCTCCAACTTTTTCAGCAATTATCAGCGGATTGAAAGCCGGATCACCGGCCCTTTGGGTCCATCCTCCCGAATGGGCCAGTAGGTGCCTCACTGTAATATCGTAGACCCTCTTGTCAGCAACATGGTCAAGCAGAGAATTTTTTAGAATACCGTCCGGACCAAAAACATGGTCATCCAGCGAAAGTTTTCCTTCCTCTGCCAGCTTCATAATGGCCACAGCAGTGATTAACTTGGAGACGCTGGCCAAACGAAACAGGCTACCCGGACTAACTCTGTTCAAGCTGTCATCGGCTATTCCAAATCCCCGTGCATAAACCAGCCGCTCATCTTTCAGAATGGCCACTGAAACCCCTTTTAATCCCCATTGGCTCATAAAACGACCAATCTGCTTCTCCACAAAGGAGGAATCAGAGAAATTGGAAACGTTGTTGGTTAATCTGCTGTTTAATCCCTGAAGTTCCAGCTCATAATAAGGGGGAATTGTTTTTTCGTTTTGGTAACTCCTTGATCCAAAAGAAAATACCAGTGCCGTAATAAAAACTATATATTTAAAAAATTTCATTGAAAACAAATGTAAATTATTGGTTTAAATTTGTAAACTACCAATAATATCATTAACCGATCCATATTGGTTTGCATCAAGGTAATGATCAATTCCGTCAATGATCCTGACCGGTATGGCTGGATCAATAAACATTGCCGTTCCTATCTGAACCGCTGTGGCACCTGCCAGAATGAATTCAATGGCATCCGTGGCATTCATGATCCCTCCCATCCCGATTACAGGAATATTCACTGCGTGATATACCTGCCAGACCATTCGCAGGGCAATCGGTTTAATGGCAGGCCCCGATAAGCCCCCGGTAACAGTTGAAAGGACGGGTTTTCGCGTTTTCGAATCGATAGCCATTCCCAAAAAAGTATTGACCAGTGAAACACTGTCAGCGCCTTCGCTTTCAACTGCTCTGGCGATCCCGGCAATATCAGTTACATTCGGTGACAGCTTTACGATCAGAGTCTTGTCATAAGCCTTTCTGACAGCTTTAACAACCCGTTCAGCCGAAGCACAGCTCACGCCAAATGCCATTCCGCCCTCCTTTACATTCGGGCAGCTGATATTGAGTTCGATCGCAGGGATCTTTTCCAGTTCATTAATTCTTTCCGCTAATTCAACATACTCCTCAATTGTTGAGCCGTTTACATTAACGATGAAATTAGTGGAAATATCTTTAATATTGGGATAAATATTTTTTATAAAATTAGTCACACCTTTATTTTGTAAACCCACCGCATTCAGCATCCCTGATGCCGTTTCGGCCATTCTTGGATAATCATTACCTTCCCTTGGCTTAAGTGTGGTACCCTTCATCACCACACCTCCCAGCACAGAAAGATCAACGAAATCAGCAATTTCCTCTCCGAATCCGCAAGTTCCTGAAGCGGTCAGGACAGGATTCTTAAAAAACAGGTCCTTTATCTTTATACCTAATTCTGCCATGTCAGTTCATTCACGTTAAATACAGGTCCTTCCGTACAGACACATTTGTTCCCTGAAACTGTTTTTTCCACACAGCACAAGCACACTCCAAAGCCGCAAGCCATCATATTTTCAAGCGAAACTTCACAAAAAACACCGGCTGATCGTGCATCCGCGGCGACGGCCTTCATCATGGGAGCAGGACCACACGCGTATATTTTGTCAAATTCTGATAATTTACTTTTGTATATCGCATGTTGAGTTACAAAACCTTTTTCTCCCAAACTGCCATTTTCAGTTGTAAACCAGAAGTTCCCAAATGATTTATAGGCATTCACATCAATATGATCTGCCTTAGTTCTGGCACCCAGAAGAACGTGTACCCGGGCCGGGTCAAGGCCACAGGTCTTGGCTAAAAACAACATCGGGGCCACTCCGCTTCCTCCTCCGATCAACAATACCTTTTCATTTGCTGATGGTAAGGTAAACCCTTTGCCTAAAGGCAGAATGACGCTGATCTTTTCTCCGGCCTGATAGGTTGTCAAAACTTTCGACCCGCGACCCAAAATTTTTACCAGTAAAGAAAAAGTTTTATTCTCCGCGTCAGTGTCCATGACGGAGAAAGGTCTCCTCAGGAAAATTTCGGTAGCCTGGCTGATCTCCACATTCACAAACTGGCCGGGAACCATATTCGGCAATTCAGCGTCTGATTGCAGTACCAGACGGAAATTATCATGATTTAGTTGCGTATTTTCAATAAGCAGTAACTCTCTGATCGTTTTCTTCATTCCTCCTTGTTCGCAATTTGACCACAAATATAGGAGAAATATTATTTGGAAGGTGTGTATTGCTTGAAAGTTTGATCAGCATAAAATATAACGACCGACTCGATCTTTTTATTCCCGTCAGGGCTAACCGATTGAAGGATCTCGGACATGGGCTGCGCGTTGCCGGTCGTTTCGCGTTCCGTGGATCCCGGCTTTTCGCAGGCAGGCGTTTCCCGCGGCTCCGGATTTACAGTACTGAACAAATCAGGCAGTTTTTCGTTTGTTTTCCCTTCCTGAACAATCATTTCTCCTTCTCCTGTCAACAGCCATCTCGCGTTTATATCAGGAAATTTCTCGAGCATTTTTGTAATAAACTGAAAACCGGGATTATTTCTTCCATGCAGTATGTGTGTAATATTGGAGCGTTGGACACTTATGGCATCCGCGAATTCTGAAGGAGAAAGTCCTTTATAGTCCATAAACCGCTTTATCCGCTCGTTCATAAAAGTCAATTTTCAGGTATCCGAAGTAATTCAATGGTGTTTTTAATGTAAACCAGACACTTTACAAAAATAAAGTAAAGAAATGAATTTTCAAAATACATTTGTTAATTAAAAGAATTGTCTTTTGTGAATTACAAATTTGAATTCGGTGCAATACGCTTGTATCGTGGTATAAAAATACTTTAGATAGAATATATAAATAATTGGTTATTAATAATATATGAACAATAATAATAGTCTTTTCGCATAAATACGGGTTTTTAACAACTGTTACTAAACTAATTGTTTTAGTAAATAACTATAATATGCTGATTATTTGTACTATATATCTATTTTAATAAAATAAAATAAGGACGTTATTTGAGTTTAAATATCTAAACAACCCCTACCCTTTTGCGGGTTTATCGGTGCACGAGTATGTATTATTTGTAAACATGCAACCGTATATGAATGTAAAACATCAGACAAATTGGCAATTTACTTTTGTATGTCGATGAATTTTAAGTTGTAAACTTTAGTGAGAACGCGCGGCACTCCATTCGAAGTATCTGATAACGGTCCCTGATATTCTCAAACCGGAATCCTTGCCATAAATGTGACTTGCCTTTTTTCTGATTCGATTTAAGTCAGTATATTCGTTCCTTCGAAATTTTTTCATATGCGTGGTATTACATCGGGAGTATTAATTTTTACATCCATTATTCTGGTTGTTGAAATTCTGGGATTTCTTGGAATTATTCTGCTTGTTCGCGGGAAAAGATGGAAATGGATGGTCAGTGTCATTTACTGGGTCCTTTCAGTCGTTTTCCTGGCCTTGTGGCTGGCCGCATTCCTGGATACTGAGAAAATAAGGCATACTACCGATTATAGTTTCTTTTATTTTGTGATATTTATAGGCGTGCTGAACTTTTTCCCCAAAGCATTACTATCGGTTTTTGTTGTTTTTTCTGCGCCATTCAGCTTAGCTCATGATAAGATTCGTTCTCAAATCATTCTTTTAAGCGGACTGATACTAAGTTCGGGGATGGCATTAACGATCGGATACGGTGTCATTGCGGGAAAAAAAACTATTCGTATGGAAGAATTCAGGCTGGACATTGCGGATCTCCCCGCGGGATTAAACGGCCTGAAAATCGTCCATATTTCTGATATTCATCTCGGCAGTTACGAAAATGACCGGTTTTTGAGACGTTGTGTGAAAAAAATCAACTGGTTTGAACCAGATCTTATTCTGTTCACCGGCGATATGGTCAATAATTTTTATCAGGAAATAACGGGTTTTGAGGACCTGCTTGGAAGACTGCAGGCACGATCCGGAAAATTTGCAATTCTGGGCAATCATGATTACGGGGATTATTCTGATTGGGATTCACCGAAGGACAAGGCCCGGAATCTCAGGAGCATTAAACGGAAAGTAGATGAAGCCGGCTTTCATTTATTACTGAACCGGTCAGCGAAGGTAGACATTCGCGATACATCCTTATATATTATCGGTGTAGAAAACTGGGGGCATCCGCCCTTTCCTCAGTATGCCAGGCTGGATTCTGCCCAGCAGAATGTTCCCGGAAAATCGTTCCGGATCCTTTTAACACACGATCCGGCTCACTGGAGCGATCAGGTTCTTTATAAAACAGATATCCCTTTAACACTTGCAGGACACACCCATGGCGGACAATTTGCGATTAAAATCGCAGGTATGGAGTTCAGTCTCATCCGTCTGGTTAATAAATACTGGGGAGGGCTGTACCTGGAAAATAACCAGTTTCTCTGCGTGAACAGAGGCCTTGGTTGTGTAGGATTACCGGCCCGGATCGATATGGCTCCTGAAATTACAGTGATTACCCTGTTCCGGAAGTAAAAAGAACTCACATCAAATCGAAACTGACTGATAATAAAAATTCAAATCTGAAGTCTTTGAAATCAGGCCTGTAAATTCCTCTCAGTCCGGCCGAAACCGGAGCTGCAAGACGCAGAAAATGACCATCAGCCATCACTTCTGTTCCGAGAGACTTGAGCTGACCTTTAATGATGCCCATTTTCGCTCCGTTTTTGTTGTACAGGATCGATTCATATTCGGAAAAATCATAAAATAAGGACGTACGCAAGCGCTTCAGAAAGACAAGGCGCCCTAAACTCAGGTCGGGGTAACAAAGGGGCATCATGTAATCGGCCCCGAATGTATAAAGCTTGTGATTCCTGACGCGGCCAAAACCCCGGGGGAAGCGGATCACATCCGAAAAAGTATAAATCTCGGTTGTTCCTTTTCTTTGATAACCATTATAGAAGCGTATTCCGTGGTTCTTTAGGATCCCGGGAAAATACAGCATGGTCTCAGCAGCTTTCAAATCGCTGATTCTGGTTCCCCCGCCCGGACTGTGCCGGTAATAAAGGTCCAGTGTTTGTCCCCAGTCCGGTACAATATCCAGTTCTGCTTTCCGGATCATGTTTCGAAAGAATAACCGGTAACTCATCGAATGATAATATCCATCAAAGATTTCATCAGGAGTGGCATCCTTCTGCATGATCTTCTCGTAATTGTATTCTGCTTCAGGCTGAAGGAATTGGGTGTACTTTCCCCGGGAAAAAGAGAGTGGCAGCCTCGTGTTGAAGTTCCAGATCAGCTCTTTCCACGAGTAACCCTGACTGATCGTATCGCTTCCTTCATTGATTATCCTGGCATATGAAGATTTTCTGTTACCGTAGCTCAATTCTGTGCTGAAAACCGGGAAAAGACCCGTGTACTCGAATTCTATTTTATATTTTCCGGTATGTTCAGCCGGATCATAAACATAGCCCAATAACGTGCCTGCTGTGCCCAGCTTATTTTGTGACAAAAAAGATATGCCTGGTTGTACTTCGTAGTCATTCACGTCAATATACAAAGGAGCCCAGCTATGGAAATTAAACAGATGCGTCAGTTTCCGGTATGGTTTGACGGGATAGTCAGGATTAGCGGACGATTGACCTGGATCAGGAATACTATCCTCCTCTGCAGCAAGCGAGTTGGCAAGTTTATAGTTTGCTGACTTCACTTCGTCTGATGGTTTACCTTCATGCTCCGTCAGGTCCTGTACTGACACACCATAGCCATTAGAGGAATAGTTACTGAAAAATATCCTGTTTTCTGTAACAGAAGGGTAATCGGCACCAAAAGGAACAGAGGTGACCCGGGAGGTTTCCTCCTTCAGTAAATTGAGACAGAAGATGTTATCGATGCCTGTTTTCGCGGATGTATAATAGAGGCTGCCGTCCCGGAATTTCGGGTTTCTGACATCGTGATAATCCGGTTGTGTCAGCATGCTGAATTGCCCTGTGGCTGTATCGAGCGATCCCAGATATTTACCTGCGGACGACAGCGCCGCAAAATAAATAACTTTGGCTAATGGATCCCAGGCCGGTGTCAAAAAATACTGGTTGTCGGGTGTGGCATATCCTGCAAGCTTCTTCCCTGTTTTCAGGTCAAAAACTGCCAGTTGGTAGTGATTTGAAAAATCAGTTTCCACCGCCACGAAAGACTTCATATCAGGTGCAATAACCGGGCTAAGCAGGTTGTAATTATGCCGGAATTCTTTACGGGTTTGGGTTTTCATGTCGTAAACCACAATCACCGACCGGCTGGCATGTTCCCATCTGATATCCGTTCGGTGCTGTGCCCAGATGATCATATTGCCGGTAACCGACATGGATTCCTCCAACACCAGGCCCGGAGTGACAACAATCGATTCCTTGCCCGATTTCACAAGAACAATGCGATCGATATCTTCACGACTCTCACGCAAGGCAATAAAAGATGAATCGTTGAAAGCATTAATATACTTGTAGTTGATATAAGAACCGGTTTGAGGACTTATGTTTTTATATTTTGAAATTTTAATTGATGCTATTTCCTCTTTCCATTTGCCCAAATACTCCTGGAAAATGCGTTTGTAAAGATCCTCTTTACCAGATCCCGTTTGTCGTTTAAGTACGCGGTTAACGGGATTGACAGAAAGCGGTTTACCTGCTAATTCGTCCAGTACGTCCGACCATACTTTCGCACCGAACTGCTCCCGTATCGCACCCGCAAACCAATAACCAAATTTGTAGCGGTCGGGCACAAAATCCCTGTAAGAACCAAGAGAAGCCTTATCGTACGAAAACAGTCCCTTTTCCACGACCTGTGCCCGGGTTTGCATCAAAAAAGCAGGTAAACGGCCACGCCCTGACTCGCTCAGCGCTGTCTCGGTCATCACTGCATCACCTTCAATAAACCAGAAAGGCAAATAAGCCCCAACAACCGCAGCGGCGGCCTGTTCACCAAACAAAATCCGGAAAATAACTGGTAGTTCCGTCTGGATCTTGTCCATCTGTACCACATGTCTGAACTCGTGAATAGCCAATTGCTCAAGCCAGTCCTGTGCGTATATTTTCTGATTCGGGGTGGTATAAAATTCCACTCTTTTGGGAGACCATGCCACTAATCCGTTAGAGGTGACAGTATGGGTATGTAAAATAACAGAAATTTTCTCCGGAGAATGATTTAAGGTGCGGTAACCATGGGTATATACCCCCTCCATAATTCGGGCTAATTTTTGTGCTTTCTGTTCATATCCTCCGGGAAAAATCAATTGGAAATGACTGGTTTTGATTTCTTTCCACTTAATGCCGGCGGGATCTTCCCCGGTTGAATAGTATTGTGCAGCGACCGGTGGTCCATAAAGCAGGATCAGTACCAATATTTTTATCAGACGCATAAATCAAATATCTATTGAAGCAGAAATATAAGTAAAGACATTGAATTAACCTGAATCTTTTTCACAATGAAAAAATATTATACTATTTGTGGTATTTTTACATCTTGTTCTGGAATGATTTTTGACAGTTTTGAAAAGTTTATCTAATGATTTTATGGCAGCAAAAATAAGCTTGAGATCACTGTTCGGGATAATGATTCTGATCATGATCTTCACGTCCTGCGCAACATCCTATCATACTGTAACCATAGAAACGGCGAGGCCTTCGCAGGCTATTCTTCCAAAAGACATCAACAGCTTAACGCTGATGAACCGGAGCATTTCGGGAGAATTCCGGGATTTCAATCCCGACAGTTTACAACGCTACTTCTATGTGCAGAATTTTAACATCAATACGGTTGTTCTCGACAGTACTGCTGCCGATACCACATTAAAAGTATTGGGTGATTTATTGTTCGAGTCGGGACGTTATGACGTGGTAATCCCGAAAGACAGGAATTTCGCCCGTGATCTGAAGTTTTTCAGGGTTCCTGAAGAACTGGACTGGAACGAAGTGAATCAGATTTGTGAAGAATTCCAGACGGATGCCTTGCTGGTGATGGAACGTTATTATAACAAGATCATCACGCGATACAAAATACACCCTGAAACGATGGAAAATCAGGAATATCATTCCGCGTCCATTGATTCAAAATACGACGCGGTCGTGAAAATATATGATCCGGTAAAAAAAGAGATTGTCAGACAGATCGTCGTTTCTGATACCATTTCCTGGTTCGATTCTGATCTGACCATAAAATCGCTCTTTGCAAAACTTCCTTCGATAAAGCAGTGCCTGATACAGACAGGAATACAGGTGGCTTTGGATCTTGACAGCAGGCTGTCGCCTGCATGGATTACTGATAAAAGGGGCTATTTCCTGATAGAAAGGGATGATCTGGCCCGGGTATCCAAATGGATTGAACAAGACGACTGGCAATCGGCTTATGATTACTGGTTGTCTTTTGCTGACTCCGGCAAGAAATCAGTGAAAAGCAAGGCTCAGTTTAATTTGGCCCTGGCCGGTGAAATGCTTGGAAAGATCGATGAGGCAATCAGTTGGGCCAACCAGTCCTATCAGTCTGAATATCGTATTCAGACTGAGCAATACCTGTACAAACTTGGAAAAAGAAGAGATACACTTAAGCAATTTAAGCAGTTGGAAGAAAAATAAAGTAAAAAAAAGCTCAAAGCGATCCTCTTATCGTTAATTTGGGCGTCAGCACTTCAAACACCTTCTCCTTTGATTCCACAAAGCGTGCGGCTTTAAGCCCCATTTCTCCAAAATCAATGGAAATTGTGGTAATTCCGCTCCCCACTATTTCTTTCATTGGCGTATCGTTATAAGATATCAATCCGACGTCTTTCCCGGGTTCAAGTCCTTTTTTTCGGCATTGCTTAATGATGTAAACCAGATCGGCTTCCCGGATAACCAGAAACGCTTGACCCGCTTCCACAGAATGATCTGAGATTTTTCTGATCAGAGAATGCTTCAGCTTATTGGAACTGCAAAAGTAGTTAAATGACTGAATGAATTCTTTTGGATGAAAAAGTGTTTCAGGGAAGACCAAATGAAATTCATCGTATTTCTTTATCAGATGAAGGCCTTCCTTCAGGCAATCGAGCACACCAAGGGTAAAATCTTGTGTAAGATAGGCTATATCGGGATTGTCGGGAGTACCCATGTCAAGAATCAGCAATTTATTCGGGTCAATCTTCCTGACCACATTTTCAATACGCCGGTTATTGAAGTTCATGACCACATACATGCTGTAACGACCCAGACTGTTCAGGATCAGCTGATCAAAGACGTCAGCATTATAATGATGAAACAGCAGATCGACCGTGTAGTTTTCGGGAAGATTACTCCGGAAACTTGTGTAGAGCTGTTCCTTGAAAGCGCTGAAATCGTCCAGCAAAACCATCACCTTAAAAGACAAGGAACTGACAAAATAACCCTTGGTGGGTGTCGAGGAAATAATACTTCGCCGTTTTAAAATAGAGTACGCCTTGAAGATGGTATCGCGCGACAAGCCGCTTTGCTTGCTGAGCTGGTTCACCGAAGGCAGGAAATCGCCTTCTTTCAATACCGCATTGCTGATTGCTTCATTAATTGCATGGATCAGCTGTTGTAACTTAGTTTGACTTGATGTTAAATCTATGTTGAAATTAAATTTCATCGGATAACTTTTTTATAAGAGCCCAAATTTTTAACGATTCAGGCTCTTTATGGTGTTTTTTAACTTTCCTGAAAATGGATCTTATAGGTACGATACCCGAAATAACCAATAATCAGAAAGCAAATCAATGGCATAATAAAAGAAACATTGACCGCCGGCAAATCAAATACAGATCCCCTGTCGATAATCCAGGCCTGCAGCAAAGGTAAGAAGGTTCCTCCAATAATTGACATGATCAGTCCGGCAGCCCCAAATTTGGCGTCTTCACCCATTCCCCTGAGTGCAATCCCGTAAATAGTCGGGAACATCAGAGACATGCAGGCAGAAATGCCAACCAGGCAATACAGTCCGTTGATATCGGTAAGGATAATAGTGCCCAGCGAGAGAATGATCCCTCCCAATGACAAGCTCATTAACAATTTTCCGGCACGTATATATTTGAGTAAAAAGGTACATATAAATCTGGAGACCAAAAAGATGCCCATCGCAATAATATTGAAAAACTGTGCTTTTTGCGCCGCATCGCCAGAGGTCATTCCGTAATCTTCCATGAAGATTCGCTGACCGTATTGTACAATAAAGGTCCAGCACATAATCTGTGCTCCCACGTAGAAAAACTGTGCAACAACACCTTCCCTGTATCGTTTCACATTCAGCAGCTTTTTTACGGCTCCGAGAAAATTCATATTGTGCGAAGACTCCTCATTTTTGGGCATTCTTGTAAAAAAAATGACGAGGAACATCAGCAGGATAACACCACCTATCGCGATATAGGGGAAACTAAGTGTTTGAAGATCCTGCATCTTAATCTTTTCAAACTCCACAAGTGGAAGGAGTTCTCTTTCCCCTGCACCACGTGGGTCAAGCCTCGCCTGGATCAGGTTTTTGGCAACCAGCATACCTGTGATGGATCCCATCGGATTAAAGGCTTGGGCAAAGTTCAGACGACGTGTGGCTGTACGGTCAGATCCCATGAACAGGATATACGGATTGGCGCTGGTTTCCAAAAAAGACAGACCACAGGTCATTATAAAATAAGCGATCAGGAAGGGATAATATAAACCAATAAAACTGGCCGGAATAAACAACAGTGCTCCGGTAGCGTACAGGCCTAATCCCATGAGTATACCTGCTTTATAGGTGTATTTACGGATAAAAAAAGCAGCAGGGAAAGCCATTACACCATAGCCGCCGTAAAAGACGACCTGCACCCATGTGCCTCCGCTGACTCCCATGCTAAAGATCCGGGAAAAGGCTTCCACCATAGGATTGGTTATGTCATTGGCAAACCCCCACAAGGCAAAGCAACTTGTTATCAATATAAAAGGAAGGATAAATTCCTTCGGAATGACTCTCTCTTTAGTTTTCACGTGGTTATTGTTAGGAAATTTAGGACTGAATAGAAAGCTAATAATTTTTAAGCCTGAAAATAATCACTTTTAAGTGATTCTGAGCATAACGTGAATCTTTTGTTTCTGACAAAAAATGATCCGTTACGCTCAGAATGGTATATTGTTGTTTTTTATTTGTAAAGTGGTCCGTAAGTGGTGCAGGCCCTGTAATCAGCAGCTTCTTTGTCAGCTCCGAAAGCACTCCATGCACTGGGTCTGAACAGATCCTGTTCATTCACGTTATGCATGCAAACCGGAATACGAAGGATCGACGCCAGGGTAATCAGATCGGCTCCGATATGCCCGTATGAAATGGCACCATGATTAGCTCCCCAATTGGCCATTACCGAATAAACATCCTTAAAAGGTCCGTTACCTGTCAGACGTGGTACAAACCAGGTGGTAGGCCATGTAGGATCTGTGCGTTCGTCCAGAACTTTATGGATGTCGTCCGGAAGTTCAACCGTCCAGCCTTCTGCAATTTTCAAAACCGGGCCAACCCCTTTCACCCACCTCCC
>Ga0074195_1002659_pt1 | contig 19100 bp, 14 predicted proteins | sample EPASupsiteHSE623_FD_64525 | JGI IMG/M metagenome (GOLD analysis project Ga0074195, IMG submission 64525) | Bioremediated contaminated groundwater from EPA Superfund site, New Mexico - Sample HSE6-23 | ecosystem: Environmental > Aquatic > Deep subsurface > Groundwater > Contaminated ...
TGGCGGAGATAGATCTTAAAAAAGAAAACCCCGGGCCGGTCCTGTCCGCGCTGAAAAAGACCGCCGGCCTGCTGGAGCTGGCGCCTCACGGGATGCGCTGGCACGCGGCTTTCAAGGACGGCGCCGCCATGGATCGGGCGCTGAAGCTTCTTCCGGGGTCGGCGGAGGTTTCGCGGATAGAGCCGTCGCTGGAGGATGTGTTCATAAGGCTGGTGGAAGGGGGAGTAGAGGCATAGAAGCGTGGAAGGCTAGAAGGAAAAAAAATCAGGATTTGAAGGTTTAGCGTCGGAATCTGTGCTGTTGCCAACCTTCTAACCCTCCAAACCTCCAACCTTCAAGGTTGCATTATGCTGTTCAATATTCACAGGGCTTACTCCATAGCGCGCAAGGAGGTTATGCATATCCTTCGCGATCCCTTTGTCCTGGCGCTGGCGCTGGGCCTTCCCGTCATGCTGGTGGCTTTTTTCGGCTATGCGATAGATTTCGAGGTGAAGAACATAAAACTGGCCGTCTCCGACAGGGATAACGGCCCGGCGGCGCGGCGTCTTAAGGAGATCTTCGCCGCCTCGGGCTATTTCGAGATCCTGGAGCCGGCCCCGGCCCCGGTCGCGCTGGTGGATTCCGGCGCCGCCGCGGCCGCGGTTTTTATCGAGCCGGGATTCTCAAAAAAACTGAAAGACGGGGAGCCGGTTTCAGTGCAATTCGTCCTGGACGGCAGCGACAATTCCAAGGCGGCGGCCGTGCTGGGCTATCTCCCGGGCATCCAAAGCGCGGCATCGAGCCGGCTGGCCGGTCGGACCGTGCGGGAACCGATAGCCCTGGCGGCGCGCTTCCTTTATAACCCCGAACTGAACAGCCGCTGGTTCACCGTGCCGGGACTGGCGGCCATAATCATAGGCCTGCTCGCGATCCTGCTGACGGCGCTGACCGTGGCCAGGGAATGGGAGAACGGTTCTATGGAACTGCTTCTTTCCACTCCTGTGCGCCCGCTTGAGATAATGGCCGGAAAGCTTGCGCCTTACGGCGCGCTGGTGCTGGCCGGAGTGTTCTTCGTTTATCTGGTGTCCCGGCTCGTTTTCGGTGTGCCGTTCAGGGGCGGCCATGCGCTTTATCTCGCGGCCTGCCTGCTTTTCATCACCGCCGCCCTCTCGCAGGGACTTCTCATATCCGTGCTGACGCGCCAGCAGCAGGTGGCCATGCAGCTCAGCATGATAAGCGGTCTCCTGCCCTCGCTGCTCCTGTCCGGGTTCATCTTCCCCGTTGAGAGTATGCCGCGGTTTTTCCGGTATTTCACGATGATACTTCCGCCGCGCTGGTTCATGGCGGCGATCCGGGGCATAACGCTCAAGGGCGCCGGATTGGCGGAGCTGTCGGTCCCGTTCCTGGCTCTGGGCGTTCTCAGCGCGCTGATGCTGGGGCTGGCCGTATTGAAGTTCAAAACCGACCTTGAGTAAGAAACGGCGGGATTTGGAAGATTGGAAGGTTAAAGGGTCGGAGGCGGATAATTTTCTCCGGCGCTCTTTACGCTTCACGCTTTACTCTTTACCCTGATTTATGAACCTTACCCTTGTTGCTTTCATGAGGAAGGAGCTTACGCAGACCCTGCGCGATACGCGGATGCGGGTGCTCCTGTTCGGCGCTCCCGTAATACAGATGACGGTTTTCGGACTGGCGTTGTCCACGGAAATACGGAACATAAAGCTGGCCGTCATCTCCGGGCCGTCCGATGTCTTATGCGCGCGGCTGGCCGAAAGATTTTACTCGTCAGGCTGGTTCAGGCGCGTGGAGTTCGATCGGGGTGAAGATCCAGCGGAACTTATCGCCTCCGGCCGCGCCGACGCCGTATTGATAGCGCCGCGCGGCGGTCTGACGCGCTCGGCGGAGCGCGGCGGGGGGACATTGCAGCTCCTGGTGGACGCTTCCAACGCCACCAAGGCGCGCGCCGTGGAGGCTTATGCGAACAGCGTCGTTTCCTCTTTCGCCCGCGGGGAATATCCGCCGGGCGCGGCGCCGGCCGTGAGGATATCTCCGCGCGTTCTTTACAATCCGGGCATGGAATCCTCCATGTTCCTGGTGCCGGGGGTCATGGGTATGCTGGTCTGCCTGATCACGATAATACTTACCGCCATGTCCATCACCCGCGAGAGGGAAATGGGGACTTTCGAGACCATAGTTTCGGCTCCTTTGAGCGACGCGGAGATACTCCTGGGAAAAACCCTCCCGTACATAGTTCTCGGCCTGATAGACGCGGCTTTGGTTGTGCTGGCGGGCTATCTGATCTTCGGGGTTCCGGTGCGGGGGCATCTCTGGCAGCTCGCTCTGGCCGCTCTGGTCTTCGTGGTGAGCACTGTCAGTATCGGCACCTTCATCTCCACCGTCTCCAGGAACCAGCAGCAGGCTATGCTGGGCGGCTTCATGTTCCTTTTCCCCGCCATCCTTATGAGCGGGGTGATGTACCCGGTGGAAAATATGCCCCCGGCCGTCATAGCGGCCGCTTATCTGGACCCCCTGATGTATTTTGTGAGGCTTTTCCGCAATATCATGCTGAAAGGCGGCGATATGACGGTATTCTGGCGGGATACCGGAATTCTGGCCCTGATGGCCGCAATAACCGCCTCCATGGCCTACAACCGCTTCAAACAAACACTGAATTAATCCGGTGACATAATACTTAATTCACCCGATGGGTGAATTAAGTATTATGTCACCGGATTAATATTTGAGTTTGAAGAGCCTGGAGTAGTTGAGCGAAACGCCGGTCATTATGTTGGTGGCGGTGGTGTGCGTCATCTTGTCGGTCGCCAGGAAGAAATTGAAGAACGGGCTTATCATCACATCGCCGTACAGTTTGGTGCTCAGCTTGAGGTTGAGTTCCAGCCGGCGCTTCAGATCGGCGGCCGTATCGAAGCGGCTGTCCGCGAAATACCTGTAATTCCCGTCGGCATCCAGGGTCAGCGCGGTGCCGGGGATAAGCATGTTCACTCCGAAACCGGCCTCGGCCGCGTAATTGGTGCGCGCCGGGTCGTTGGTGTAATTCTGCTCGCTTACCAGGCCGGTGTACAGCTCGCGGAGATAAGCGCCCTCGAAAAGCTTGAGACCGGCCCTGCCGCGCACTATCTTGCGCGTGGGCAGGTCCGTCTGATGGGTGAATTCCGTGTCGTAAGCCAGGTTGAAGAACGGACCCAGCAGCATCGAGCCGAGAAATCCCTTGTAGCGCAGGAACTTGTATTTCAATTCGTTTTCAAGGATTATCTGGTCCACGCTTTCCGTTTCCACGCGCGGCTGATCCTTGGGGCGCAGGGTCATTTTACCGTAATCAGCCGACACGCCCGAATCCAGGCGCATATTGCCCTTGTAATATTCCGAGAAGACGCTGCCGGAACCCTGTATCAGGGTCTGTCTGGTGGTCCGCAGCCTCGAGTCGCTCACCTGCGAGAAGTTGTCCGTGTTTCTGACGCGCGTATCCTGGGTCTGCAGCGAAATGTCGCGGATATTCAGCCGCCATATCGGCCTGGGCGCCGGCTTATTGTCCACCAGGTCCTTTATCGAAGCTTCCCACTTTTCCGCGCCCGCGCTTTCCTTTTTTATCCTCTCCAGGTCGGCCAGCACAAGGGTGTTCAGTGTTTTGTTTTCCCTGCCGACCACCCGTATGTTCTTCAATTGCGGATATTTGTCCTCTTCCTTCAGGAATTTCTCCGGAAAGGCCGCCAGATAGAATTCGGAATCCTTGACCGGCAGGCCGGAGATAAGGCCGTCGGAGGTTACGCCTGAGACGGCGAAATAGTCGCCGGCGAAGTATTTCTGCCTGTCGTCCCGCCCGGCCATGGAAGTGGCGGAATCGGACCTGAAATCGAATTTGGGCCGCAATGCGTTTATCAGGGAGCCGGGTATCCAGGCCTTCACGACCCTGTCGTCCTGCCCCAGCCAGGACTTGACCATGGAGGCCGAGATCTCCCCCAGCATGCTGCTGTTGAAAGTCTGTATTTTCATGAAGGCCAGTTCCGTGCCGGCCTCCTTGCGCAGCAGCGAAACCATGATGTTCTTTACATCCAGCTGCGAATAGATCACCTGGCCCGAGCCTCCCCGCAGTTTGCGCATATCCGGGAGCAGGGTCTCTTTTGCGCCCATGAAGTGCTGGACTATTTTCTCCTTGAAATCTTCCAGCTCGTCCGAATAGATGAAATCGTCCGGCGTTAACGGCACGCTTTGGCTGCGAAGGCTTTTAAGGGCTCCGGTCTCCGAAAAAACCAGATTAAGTTCTCCAAGCCCTCGGGAATCCCTGAAGATCAGCGCGCCCGGCATGGAATGCATTTCCTTGTCCCAGTCGCTGAGATTTATCTGGCTGCGCCTGGTGCCGGCCTTTTCCCAGCTCTTGGGCCCTATCACTATATCTATGCCCGGGATCTCCATAAGCTGGCTGAGGTCCTCGTTCAGGTGCGAAACCGCCACCACAAGGACGGCTTTTTCCTCTCTCCTGAGGGTATCGATGAGCCCGTTCTCCGCTCCGGCTTCGGCCGGGTTCTTTATAACGATGGGCACGCCGGAGAGATCCTCCAGCTTGTCGGAGTTCGATGGTATGAAGGAGATAAAGGCCGTTCTTATCCCGTTAAGGTCCCGTATGGCATATGGCCTGACCAGGCCGGAAAATCCGCGATCGGTTATTTTTATGTTGGAGCAGATAAGGGCCGGCAGGCCGGTGGAAACGGATATCTCCCCTTTCTTAAATCCCTCCCACAGGTATTTCAGATCGGCCTGATGCAGCGCCGCGATATCCGTATTGTAAGCGGCCAGCCGTTCTATCGCTTTGCCGGCCGGCATTCCCATGACCTCCGCCATAAGTCTTCCGGCTATGTCCAGGCTGATCAGCGCATTCGCGCTTTTGTCCGCCGAAAGTTCCCGTACGCGCCGGCTGAATCCGTTGAGACCCATTGGGAAGCAGGATTCGGTGACCGTGATCCGCGCGCCTCCGGCGTCCAGAAAATAGCTTATGTTCATGGTGTAGGACCAGAACTTGTTGGGCCGGTTGTCGCGCAGTTCCACGCAGATAAAGGTCTTGCCCTGCGGTGTGACGCCGCGCACTTTGTCGGCGAGGGCTCTGCGCGGGACTATCGCCGGCGGCGTCACTCGCAGCAGCAGGTCCTGCAGCCAGGCGGGGAATTCCGCCGAAGAGGAAAGAAAGGACCTTCCGGAAACGATTATCTCCGTCTCGCCTAGCTTGTTGTAGTCCGTGGTGGCGTTCAGTTCGGCCAGGGTGACATTCTGCGGGTTCTCGGTTACAAAGCGTCTGCCGTCGGTGTAGGACGCGCCGGACGCGACGGAAAGTATCTTGAGCGAGGAATTGGACTTGGCGGCCTCTTCGAGACTCGATGACATTACGAACGAGATCATGAAATCGTTGTCGTAATAGAAAATATTCGCCTCGCGGGTTTCGGCCAGGGCCCGGGGGGCCGGGACGGCCAGAAGCAGGAGGGAAAGGAGGAAGGCCGCCGGTTTCATAAAGGACTATGTTATAAAATTTTGCCCCCCGGGAATATATTTCTATATAATGGTGGGGGAAGGAGAACCTATGAAAGCGCTTGTGAAAAAGAACCCGGAAAAAGGCCTCTGGCTGGAGGAGGTCCCCAAACCGGTCATAAAAGACAACGAGGTGCTCATAAAGATAAAGCAGACGGCCATCTGCGGCACCGACATACATATTTACCAGTGGGACGACTGGGCGCAGAAGACCATCCCCGTGCCCATGCATGTGGGACATGAATTCGTGGGCGAGATAGCCGAACTCGGCAAAAGCGTGCGCGGCCTCTCGATCGGGGAGCGCGTTTCCGGGGAGGGCCATATAGTCTGCGGCCATTGCCGCAACTGCCGCGCCGGGCACAGGCATCTGTGCATCAACACCAAAGGCATCGGCGTCAACCTGCCCGGCTGTTTCGCCGAGTACCTGGCCATCCCGGCGGAAAATGTTTTCCCGTTGCCGGAGGGGGTCAGCGACGACGAGGCCGCCATCCTGGACCCGCTGGGCAACGCCGTGCACACGGCGCTTTCTTTCGATCTCATAGGCGAGGATGTGCTTATAACCGGCGCCGGGCCGATAGGCATAATGGCCGCGGCCATAGCCCGGCATGTGGGCGCGCGGCATGTGGTCATAACCGATGTGAACGAGTACCGCATGGACCTGGCGCGCAGGCTCGGCGTGGAGAATGTCGTGGACGCGCGCAAGGAAAGGCTGAGCGATGTGATGCACCGCCTGAAGATGACGGAGGGCTTCGATGTGGGCCTGGAGATGTCCGGCAACGCGCAGGCGTTCAACGACATGATCCCCGCGGTCAAGATGGGCGCGAAGATAGCTTTGCTCGGCATTCTGCCGCCTAACACCACCATCCCGTGGAACCAGGTCATCTTTAAAGCCCTGCAGCTCAAAGGCATCTACGGCCGCGAAATGTTCGAGACCTGGTATAAGATGTGCGCCATGCTGACCAGCGGCCTGGACATCAAACCGATAATCACCCACAGGTTCCCGGCCGCGCGCTTTAAGGAAGGCTTCGAGGTCATGTCTTCCGGAAATTCGGGGAAAATAATACTGGACTGGACCAGGCTCTGAGCCGGAGGGCTACATAGGATGCACCGCAAGCTCATCACAGCGCTGCTCGCCGCCTGTGTTTTATCCGGCTGCGGGCGCCTGCGCGAGGCCGCGGCGGACCATTACCTCTCGCGGGCCGAGAAGATCGCGGCCTTCCCCAACCCTTCGCAGGAACGGCTTGAAGCCGCTTACGCCGCCCTGGACAAAAGCCTGAAATACCGCCCAGGGACGCGCCGTTTGCTCGAGACGCTTTCCGCGCTCACGAAAAAGGCCTACGCCGCCGGTTTTTCCGGCGGAGTGGACCTGGAGATAGGCGTGCTCAGGAATGTGCTGGCCGCGGACCCGCGGAACTGGGCCGCCTTCGCCGCGCTGGTTAACGATCTGGCGGCGCGCGGGGACCTTTACTCGCTTAACGAACTGGCCGTCCGCGTGGAGGCGTCCGATCCGCGGCGGGACGCGCCGGATTCATACGAGGCTTACGCCGCGCTGGCCTTGTGCTACGCCTCGATGGCGCCCTGGGTGGAGTCGGAGGGGTACCTGAGCCTTAACAAATCTCCGGACGCGCTGGTGGAGAAAACCGCTGAAGCGGCGCGCGTCCGCCGCCTGGCCGGCGAGTTCCAGGCGGCGCTGGCCAGGGTGGACGAGGTGGTCCCGGCGCGCCGCAAACTGGCGTCTGAAACTTTGTTATCCGCGGCCGAGGTGGCGCTGGCCGATCTCGACGCCGGAAAGGCGGAGGCCGCTCGCGTTGCGGCCGCGGCGGCCAGGATGGAGTCGGAGCCGGCTTTTCTCAAGGCCGTAAAACTTACGGTGCAGGGCAACGCCGCGCTGATGAAAAAAGATTATTCCGGCGCCCGGGCGTTCTACCAGAGCGCGCGGCAGAATTATCCCGGGTTCATAGACGCCAGGAAGCAGCTTATGGAAGTGGATTTCCAGGAAGGCGCCGCCCTGGCCCTGACCGACGCTGGTCTTAAGGCCGGCCGGCAGCTCCTGTACCGGGCCTATGAGGAATCCGATGAGATTATCGAGCAGGCGCTGGAAAAACCGAACTTCATGCCCTTCATGACCAGGGATAAATTCCTGGCCGATACCTACTCGGTGCGCGCCGGCGTCATCTCGGCCGTGAACGCCATAGAAAAGGGCAAATTGAAGAACAAGGCCAAGCTTGAGGGAGAGTTCAAGGCCGCGCTGGAAGAAGCCGTGCGGCTCAATCCCCAGGGCAAGCTGGCGCGGGGCCTGCTGGAACGCTATTCGAGGGACGGGTTTTGAATTGGGAGAAGAGTGAAGAGTAAAGCGTAAAGAGTGAAGAGTGAAAAGAACCATTTCTATTTTTCATATTCGCGCCGTCTGCCGTTCGCTTTTGTGCCTTTCCGCTTCGGTCGCGCCCGCTTTTTCCCAGCCCGCCGCGGAGCCTTCCACCGCCGCCGTCCGTGTTCAAAGGGAAGAAAGTCCTATGCTGCTTTCGTTCGAAAAGGACGGCGGCGGCTCCAGGGTGGCCCTGGATTATTCCATCCGCTGGGATTTCTCCGATCTGGCGCATTTCCGGCCTGGATTAAATTCTTTGGCCGAGGGCATTTCGGCTCTCGGAAAATGGGATATAACCGAGAACACGCGGGTTAAATACTATGGCTTCCGTACCAATCCCTGGCGCCTGTTTCTGGCAAGGGAGAGGAAAGGTCCCGCGGGGCGGCCAGGTTCCGCCTCGCAGGTCACGGCGGCCGGCGCGGGCGCGCCGGTGTACAGAAAACGCGTGCGGCTTTCTCTTTCTCCGCTGGTGGACGATTTCAAGAGGAACCTTGACGAGGAGCTGCGGAGCGCCCTGCTGAGGAATTCCCTCAGGGCCGCCGGACCGCAATGGGACAAAACCAGCACCAGGAATAAGAAGCTTTTCATTCAGGATGTGCTTTCCATCGGCATCTGGGATTCCCCGGTTCTCGATCCCGCCAAAGAAGGCCTGGAATACATAAGTAAATAAAAAAGGCGTCACCTTTTTTATGAAGGTTAGAAGGTTGGCAACGACGCAGGTTGAACTGCTAACCATCAAACCATCGAACCCTCCAACCCTCGTCGTTCTATGTATGCGCCACTATGCCCCGGCCGGTGGAGCCGTCTATGCGGATGTCCAGCGGCGCTGGCAGCGTTATGTGGCGCACAAAGTTAAGATCAGCTTCCACTCTTTGCCCGCCCAGCCAGACCCAGTCGATAGAGCCTTCGCCTTTCTCCGGATTTACGGTGAAGTAGCCTATGCCCAGCGAGGTCAGATTGTGGAAAAAATGCGTGCCGTACGAGGGATCAGCCGAGAAATCGCCGTAGGCCGCCTCTATTATCACCTTCGAGTTGGAGATATGGTTCCATTTCACCGGGATGCCCAGGAAGGGATCGCTTGAACCCCAGCGGCCCGGCCCTATTATCAGGCAGAACCTGCCCTGCGTCTTGAGCCTGCGGTTCAGCTCTCCTATCTCCTCGGCTATTTCCCTGGTTTTCAGATTGGTGAAGGTCTCCGGCTTCACATACACGATGTCGGCGATATCGTGTATGTAGCCGTTGCCCAGCGTTGAGCCGCTGGAGCAGATCACCCGGCTTTCGTCCAGGTCCCGGAAATTGACTTTTTTCACGGCGCTCCTGGAGGTCATGGGCCGCATCTGCAGGATGTCGAATTCCGCGCGGCGGCTTTCCGGGTCCATCGTGACGGCGAATTCCATCTCTATATTAGTGCCCATCGCGTCGCGTCCCATTTCCGTCAGCACCTTGAGGATCTCCGACAGCGGTATGATCTCATTCTTGAGCATGGGCGCGAAGGTCACCAGCCTCACGCCCGGAGTGGAGATGGAGTCCGACATGGCGTCGTTGTCCACCGAGTAGGAAGAGGCGACCAGTTCGAGGGTCCCGTCGGCTTCGGCCGAGTCGGTGTCCAGATGGGCCAGGTCGGGCTCGGATTCGTAGGCCAGCTTCCCGGCCCCGGCTCCGGAAGTATCGAGGGCTATGAATTTTTTCTGCGAATTGCTGAAAAAATCGTCGATGGTGGAGAATTGGTGCAGGTTGCGGGGGTAATTGGGGGAAAAACGCAGGGCCGTCCGGCCCTCCACTATGCTCTTGCCCAGGCCCATGGCTATATGGGCGACGGGGTCCTCGTTGGTCAGGGGCGGCACCGGGTAGTAATTGTACGACTGCACCACTCCGGACAACACCGGGTAGAAGCGGGAACCGCCGGCGTAGGACCGTCCCACCACCTTCTGTATGACGACGGCCATCTTCTCTTCGTCCGGCAGATGCGGGGTGAGCCTGCGGTAGGCCCTGGCCTCGCTGGAAAAAGCGGAGGCGTAAATGAACTTTACGGCTTTTTCCAGCTCCCTGAGCCGCTCTTCCGGGTCCGGGTGCGTATTCGCCAGCATATAGGTCTTGTAGACGCCGGCGAAAGGCTGGGTTTTGGAGTCCTCAAGCAGCGACGAGGACCTCACCGCCAGAGGCCCGTCCAGTTTGTCCACTATGACGCGCAGGTCCTCCATCACATAATCCGGGAGCTTGGCCTTGAGGAAGATCTCGGCGAGCTGTTCTTCGGCGTATTGCCCGTTCACCTTCGCGTCCAGATCGTTGCTGTCCATGAAAAAATCGAAAATGTCGGTGGCCAGCACTATAGTGTTGGGCACATTCACGAAAACGCCCGGATAACGGCCGGGAAGGTCGCTCTTGCTCAGCAGGAAATCCACGAAAGCCAGCCCCCTGGCCTTGCCGCCTATGGAGCCCGAGCCTATCTTGACCAGCGGGGTGGAGTTGTCGAAAAGCCTGCGGTCGAATTTCAGCACCGTGCCCATCTGGGTCTTGTAGATGAACTGGTAAAGAGTCTCCACCAGGTATTTCCTGAGTTCTTCCGCGTCGCCGAATTCCGAGATCATTTTCGGCCTGAGGTAGTAGGCGGCCTCGAACTCGGTCCTGGCGAACAGCCATTTGGAAAAGTGATTGCGCCCGGCGTGGTAAAGTATGGAGTCCGCCGGCACGGTCTTCAGCAGGTTCAGCATAGTGTGCAGGTCTGGCGCGCGGGATAGTTCCACGCCGTTCTTGCCGGTGAACACGAAATCCCCGAAGCCGAAGTACCTGGAAATAAAGGTGCGCAGCTGCCTGGAGAGGTCCGGCGCGGATTTGTTCATGAACGAGGCGCCGAGCCCCTGCGCCCTGGGCGCGAAACGGCTGTCGGAAGACTGCAGCAGCACCGGCATGTCCGGATTGCCGCCCTTGATCTTGCCGGCCAGCAGCAGCCCGGCCTCGGGCTCGGTTTTTCCGGCCCGCGGATATTCTATGTCGCTTATCACGCCCAGCAGATTGTCCTTGTATTTATCGTACAGTTCCCAGGCCTTGTCGAAGGTGCTGCAGAACAGTATTTTCGGCCTGGCCTTCAGCCGCAGCATTTTTTTGGACGGGTTCAGCTCGCCGGCCATCACGATCTGGGTCTGCTTCATCAGCTCCGAATAGATCACCGGCAGATAGGAGGAGTAGAACTTTATATTGTCCTCGATCAGCAGCACGGCCTGCACCCCGACCTTCGAGTCGTGGTCGAAGTTCATCTCGTCTTCCAGCAGGTTTATGATCGCGGAAAAGATCCGGGTGTCGCCGTTCCAGAGGAAAATGCCGTTCACCAGGCGGCGCGCGTGTTCGGAGATGTTCAGCACATCCTGCATGTTGAAGGAGAGCAGCACCACAGGCATGCCGGGATGGGCCTGTTTTATCCCGGCCACGAAATTGTCCATGTCGGTGTCGCCTATCTGAACCATGGCGATCACCAGGTCGAAGGATTTCTTCTGCAGGCGCTCCACGGCTTTCTCCGCGGTGGAGACCCTGGTTATCTGGGGCGCGGAGTGAACGGTGGTGTCCAGAAGTTCGCTGAACAGCGCCTCGTTGAGGCGCTCGTCGTCGGCCAGCAGGAAGGAGTCGTAAAGCGAAGCCACCATCAGGACATTCTTGATCCTGTGGGGCATCAGTTTTTCAAAACCGCCGAATTCGGCTTCGTAATCGGCGAGAGGCTGGGTCAGCATTATTTTTTCGACTCAAGCGGAGCTATCAGCCAGCTCCGGGCCAGGATGAGCGTAAGCGGCGTAATACAGGCTATAAGCGCGTAGAGCAGCCACATCTCCTGGCTGTTCTGCGGACCCGTCGCCGGCACGAACTTGGCCAGCATGGAACCGGAATACAGTCCTGTGGTGAATTTGGCCAGGAACCATGGTATGCCGGCCAGGCCCATATAGGCGCCCACTCTGCCGGCCGGGGCTATGTCGGACACATATTCCAGGAACCGGGACGACCACACGGCCTCTCCCAGCGAGAAGAGGATCACATAGGCCAGCAGCGCGTGCAGGTTCGGGCCGGGGACCAGCATGAAGGTGGTCACGGCCGAGATGGAGGTGCCGATTATCATCATGGTCACAACGCCGACGCGGCTGGTGAAAGCGGCTATCAGCGGCACGAAGATCACGATTATTATCGGGTTCAGGGCGGCTATCCACTCGTATTTCGCGCCCACCTGCGCGGGGAAGCAGCGCATGATATAGTCCGGCATGGTCAGCCATTGATGGGCGAACAGCGTGCGCACCGGCAGCAAAGCGAAAATGAAGAACATGAAGCGGGCGTCCAGGAAAGGCAGCTCTTTCATTTTCTCCAGGAAGGTCTTGGGCGCTGCGTCCTTTTTCTCCGGTTCCGGCATATGTATCCGGTCGCGGGCCTCTACTTTCGCGGTGAAGAAGAACAGATTGATGAAGAGCATTATCGCCGTGACGGCGATGCACAGCCAGATGACCCCGGTTATTCCCTTGCCGAGGCCCATTATCTGTACGCTGCCGGCTTTTATAAAGGGCGCGTCGGTCCTGATGTACGGGGAGACGAAGCTTTCCATCACTATGCCGAGGTTCATTATCGCGTAAAGGATGCTGTAGCTCATGGTCGCGGTGCGCGCGTCGGTGTATTCCTTGACTCCGGCGTATAGTGCCGGCTGTATTACGCCTTCGCCGAAGGCCATCAGCAGGAGGCCCGCCCAGCAGAGCAGGAAGGAAGGCTGTATCCCGGCTGCCGCGGAGGCGAGTCCCGGCGAGGCGACCAGCATCAGGCGGCCGACGAGCAGCGTCGCCAGACAGAGGGTGAGAGCTTTTCTTACGCCCAATTTATCAGAAATGAACCCGCCGCCGAACATGAACAGGGTCACCAGACCGGTGAACATGGAGACGGTGTGGCTGGTCATCGCGTCAGACATCCCGAGGCCTTTCATGCCCAGGAAGAGGGTGGTGAGGTTCAGTATGCCGAAATAAGCGATGCCGTCGCCGAAGTTGACGACATTGACCAGCCAGAAGCCCTTTGAGGCCCTGAAAAGCATTTTCAGCACTTCTTTCAGCGGAAGTTTTTCGGCGGCGGGATCGGTCATGGCACCTCTTTTGTCCGGTCTGGAAAATTAGTGAGTCCGGCTAAATGATATAATTTTTTCACGGGCGTTGAAATCACCCGCCCCCGCATGGGACATTAAGGACCATTTATGAAATATCACGAATTTGTGGACTATACCAAACTGGACCCGGTGAAGAAGGCCGCGGTGGAGAAATTCACGCCGCATTTAGGCTCCATAGGCAGGCTTGGGCTTAGGATAATCCCGGAAACCCTCGGCGAGTCGGCCGTGGCCATAGAGCTTAAGGACGCCGACCATTACCTGGCCTTCAATGTGGAGGGCCTGGGCACCAAGAACCTGATCGCCGACGCCATGTTCGCGGACCCGCGCGGCGGAAAAACCGCCTATTTCGAGAATATCGGCAAGGACAATGTGGCCATGTCCACCAACGATCTTTCCTCCATAGGCGCCGATCCCTTCGTCTACGGCGACATCATAAGCACCAATAATTCGGATTGGTTCGGGGAAGGGGACGCCAAGGCGCAGGCCCTGCTGGAGGGTTTCCGCCGAGCCAGCGAAGAGATAGGCATGGCCATACCCTGCGGCGAAACGCCTTCGCTCAAAGGCGTGATAGCTCCCGGCGCCATAGACCTGGCCGGGGCCTCGGTCGGCCTGATAAAACCGAAAGGCCGGCTTACCGTCGGGCAGGAACTGCGGGAAGGCGACGCCATCTTCGGCCTGGCCGCCAGCGGCATACATTCCAACGGGATCTCGCTGATCCGGCACATCGCGGAAGGTCTGCCGGAGGGCTATTTCACTAAATTGCCGGAAAGCGGCAAGGTGTTCGGAGAGGAACTGCTGACCCCGACCCCGCTCTATTCGCGCCTGCTCATGGAGATCCTGGACGCGGCCGAGGTGCATTATATGCAGCCGATAACCGGCCACGGCTGGTCCAAGATCATGCGCAACAGGAAGCCCTTCACTTATGAAATAACCAATGTCCCGCCCTCGCCCGAGGTGTTCCGTTTCCTCCAGGAGAAGGGTAAACTGTCCGACAGGGAAGCGTATTATACCTGGAACATGGGCGTCGGCTACGCGCTGATGGCGCCTAAGGGCAGCGGCCCCGCGATAATTAAAACCTGCGCCCGCCATAAAACCGCCTGTTGGGAGCTCGGAACCGTAAAAAAAGGCCCCAAACAGGTCCTGATCAAACCCAAAAACATCGTCTTCGGCTGAAAAGGCCGCAGGAGCCTTTTTTAGGAGTCTTTTTTAACTCCTTTAATAGCGACCCCGACACAAGGTTGTCGGGGTCGTCTGCTATGGTATTAGGATCATGTTCGTCCTCTGTGCGGATGTTTGTGGTTAGTATGTATAATTATATTGACAATTAGCCATATTTGTGGTAGGCTATTATGAGGAAGCATCACGGCCGTTTCGTGTGGGATACGGAAAAAGAGTCGGCTAACATCGTGAAGCACGGCGTGGATTTTGTTTCCGCTTCAAGGGCATTTCTGGATCCCAAAAGAGGGATATATATCGACGCCAAGCATAGTTCGGAAGAAGAGCGGTTTTTCTGCGTGGGCCGGGTGGGGAAAAATATTTTAACCGTAAGGTTCACATGCCGCGCCGGAGAAATAAGGATAATCGGCGCCGGCCGCTGGAGGAAGGGGGCGAAACGATATGAAGAGAATGAACGATCCGGATAAACCCGTCGGAAAACTTAGCAGGGTTTGCGACTTCCTTCCTCCGCCCGGAGAGCTCGCCGCGCCGGAGCGGACGGTAAAGGTCACTATCGCTCTGAGCCGGTCCAGCGTGGATTTCTTTAAGCGGCAGGCCAGAAAACACAATACCAAATATCAGCGGATGATAAGGGTGCTGGTGGACAACTATACTGGGTACTATTCCGGCGGCGGGGCGCCGTAGTCAAAAGGTAAGTGTTACCTTTTGATGTTCAAGAAGATTTTTAGGCGGGAGATCTCGGCTTCCAGTTCGTTGCGAAAGTATTTTCCGGCGGGCCGCTTCCCGGCAAAGCCAAGGTCTATCTCCAGGTTGCCGTCCGCGACGGCGGCGTTGACCCAGCCTATGATCATCTCGCCCCACAACAACGGCATGGCGTAATAGCCCCGCATCCGTTTGGCCGCGGGAGTATAGGCCTCGAAGCGGTACGGCCAGCCCCAGAAATGTTCGAATCTCAGGCGGTCCCAGACCAGCGGATCGAACGGCGCCAGAAAACGCACCCGTGGCGCCACCGGCTCCGGCGGTTTTCCGCCCGGCGGCCGGACATACACCAGAGCATCCGTTGTTATCCGTTCGAGCCGGCCCTCGCGGACCAGCGAATCCATCGTCCTGCCCGCGTTCTTGACGCCCAGCCAGCGGCCCCGCCTGGCCGCGTATGCGCGAAGGCCTTTTTCTAGGGCCGGAGCCAGTATCCCCGCCATGACCAGAACCATTCCCTTCAGCCTTTCATCTGGGGAAAGAGGCTCGGTATGCGGCCGCGCCGGCGCGTAGACCTTCACTCCCTTATCCCTGCGCGAAACCCTTAACAAGCCGCGATACTGCAGTTCCTCCAACGCGGCGGTGGTGACTTTCGATCTGCTTCCCCAGGCGTTGATCACGCGCCCGCCGCCCAGGGCCGCCTCCAGTTTCCGGGGATGCATTTCTCCGGAGGCCGTCACGGCCGCCAGCGCTTTTTTCTCCAGGGCGGTCAGCTCCTTCCGCCGGCGCGGGTGGAGCAGCCGCCAGAGTTCCCGCGTTACAAAACCGTAGGCGTAGAGTATGTCCTCTTCCAGGTCCAGGGAGGGATAATATTTTTCCAGGTCGCCGGCCTTATAGTCCTTTACCCGGTGGCGCAGAATAAGGTCCTGCGCCCGGGCCGGCGCGCGGATGGGGTCCGCCTGCACGAAAAGCATCTTCTCCAGGGCGGTTTTAAGGTCCGCCGGCTTGAAGAAAGACCGCGCGACCGCTTCCGCTCTCAGTTTTTCCATCTCTGTCTTTGCCATAGCGGTATTATCGCAAAATCCGTCCTCAAAAAGGTAGCAGGCACTTTTTTGAGCCCCGCCCTTTTGAGTTTCGCCTGCAACAGTATGCTTACGCGCAGATCGGCGGTTCAGTCTCCGATGGCCGGACTTCAGTCGCCGACCGGAGCTCAAAAGGGCGGGGGTTGTCACTATTAATTTAAAAAGTTAAAATTTAAGGGCGAGGAACGGCGGCGCCGCCCTCATGTTCCTTGCCGCCGTGTAAGGAGAAACGAGATATGGAAAAACCCTCTATAAAGACCAAATGCCCCAATTTTTCTTCCGGCCCCTGCGCCAAGCGGCCGGGCTGGACGGTGGACGCGCTGAAAAGCGCTTTGGTGGGAAGATCGCACAGGTCCAAGGAAGGCAAAGCCCGCCTGAACGAGGTTTCCGAGCGGATGAAAAGAGTGCTCGGACTGCCGCAGGATTACCGGATCGGCGTGGTGGCCGGCTCGGACACCGGAGCGGTGGAACTGGCCATGTGGACCATGCTCGGGCCGCGGCCCGTGGATATCTTCGGCTGGGAGTCCTTCGGCAAGGGCTGGATCACCGACGCCGTGAAGCATCTCAAGCTTTCCGGAGTGAACGAATATAAGGCCGATTACGGCAAGCTTCCCGACCTCTCCAAGGCCGACCCCTCGCACGACATCATCTTCACCATGAACGGCACCACTTCCGGAGTGCGGGTGCCCGACCTGAACTGGCTGCGCTCCGACCGCGAAGGCCTTACCATCTGCGACGCCACCTCCGGCATCTTCGCCATGGAGATGGACTATTCAAAACTGGATGTGATCACCTTCTCCTGGCAGAAGGTGCTGGGCGGCGAGGCCGCCCACGGAGTGATCATACTTTCGCCGCGCGCCGTAAAGCGCATGGAGGAGAACGAGCCCAAGGTCCACTGGCCGCTGCCCAAAATATTCAGGCTGAACGCCGAGGGCAAACTGAAGCCCGGCGAACTGGAATACAATACGGTCAACACCCCGTCCATGCTCTGCGTGGAGGACGCCATCGACGCGCTCAAATGGGCCGAGGCCATCGGCGGCATGAAAGCCCTGGTCTCCCGCTCCACCGCCAATCTGCGCGCGCTGGAGAAATGGGCGGAGAAGGCCGGCTGGATAGATTTCCTGGCCGAGAAGAAGGAGACGCGGTCCAACACCTCGGTGTGCCTGAAGATAACGGCCCCCTGGTTCGTGAAGCTGGCCGAAGAGGAAAAGGCCAAGGCGGCCAAGAAGATAACCGCCATGCTGGACAAGGAAGGCGTGGCCTACGATATCAACTCCTACGGCAAGGCTCCGGCCGGCATCCGCATCTGGTGCGGCGCCACCGTGGAGGCCTCCGATGTGGAGATCCTTACCCGCTGGCTGGACTGGGCCTATGAGGCGGTCTCGAAAGAGTATTCCAGCGTTGTGAAGTGATCTTCCGCAAAGCAAGGAGGGAGTAAAATGAAAAAAGTTCTTATAGCCGATAAAGCCGACGCGGTCTGCGAAAAAGTCCTGAAGGAAAAGGGCCTGGAACCCGTGGTGAAGACCGGCATGAAGCCGGAAGAGCTGAAGACCTGCATAGCCGATTACGACGCGATAATCGTCCGCTCCGCCACCACTCTGACGCCGGACCTTATCCGCGCGGCCGCGAAGCTGAAGGCCGTGGCGCGGGCCGGCAGCGGGGTGGACAATATAGATGTGCCGGCCTGCACCGAAAAGAAGGTGCTGGTAATGAACACGCCGTTCGGCAACACGATCTCCACCGCCGAGCACGCCGTGGCCATGATGATGGCGCTGGCGCGGCATATCCCCCAGGCCAACGCCTCCACCCACGCCGGCAAATGGGAGAAGAAGAAATTCGAGGGCGTGGAACTGACCGGCAAGACCCTGGGCGTGATCGGCTGCGGCAATGTGGGCGCCGCCGTGGCGGAAAGGGCCGTCGGACTCCGGATGAAGGTTCTGGCCTACGACCCCGCGCTTACGCCTGAGAGGGCGAAAAAGCTCGGCGTCCAGCCGGCGTCGCTCGACGAGATCTATAAAAACTCGGACTTCATCACCTATCATGTGGTGATAACCCCGGCCACCAAGGGCATGATAAACAGGGAGGCTATCGCCAAAATGAAGAAAGGCGTGCGCCTGATCAACTGCGCGCGCGGCGGCATTATGGTCGAGGCCGATATCGTGGAGGCTCTCAAGGACGGCCGGATAGCGGGCCTGGCCTGCGATGTTTACGCCAAAGAGCCGGCCACCGAGCATGTCTTTTTCGGCATGGAGAATGTTATAGCCACGCCGCATATCGCCGCCTCCACCAAGGACGCGCAGGTGACCGTCGCCCGCCAGGCGGCCGAGCAGATAGCCGATTATCTGCTGAACGGAGTAAAAATCCACGCTTTGAACGGCGACAAGGTGTAAAAGATGAAGAAGCTCCCTTTGTTCAATCCCATCTTCGGAATACGGCCGGCCAAAGGAATGGCGCAGGCCGTGGTGGCGCCGCCCTACGATGTGCTGGATTCCAAGGAGGCGCGCGAACTGGCCAAGGGGAAACCGCTCAGCTTCCTGCATGTTTCCAAGGCCGAGATAGACCTGCCGGAAGGCACGGATGTTTATTCCGAGGCCGTCTATGAAAAAGCCGCGGAAAACTTCCGGAAGATGCTGGACGAAGGCGTGCTGATCCGGGAGAAGAAGCCCTGCTTCTATGTCTACCGGCTCAAGATGGGGGACCATGTGCAGACCGGCCTGGCGGTGGGCGCCTGCGTGGACGATTACGACGCCAACCGCATCCGGAAGCACGAGTTCACCCGTCCTGTGAAAGAGGACGACAGGGTCAATCAGATCAAGCACGTGAAGGCGCAGACGGGGCCCGGGCTTATCGCCTACAAGCAGATCCCCGAAGTGGCCGCCATACTGAAAAAGAAGACCGCCGAGGCCCCTGAGTTCTCCGTCGAAGGCGCCGGCGGCGTCATCCACACGCTCTGGGTCCTGGATAACGAGGCGGATATAAAGGCGATAACGGACGCTTTTGAGAAACAGAAGGCCGTTTATATAGCCGACGGGCATCACCGCTCGGCCGCGGCTTCCAGGGTGAAGAAATATATGATGGAGCGGCGCGGCCCGGCCCATACCGGAACGGAGCCCTACAACACCTATCTCGCCGTCGCTTATCCGGTGGA
>Ga0074195_1002660_pt1 | contig 19087 bp, 16 predicted proteins | sample EPASupsiteHSE623_FD_64525 | JGI IMG/M metagenome (GOLD analysis project Ga0074195, IMG submission 64525) | Bioremediated contaminated groundwater from EPA Superfund site, New Mexico - Sample HSE6-23 | ecosystem: Environmental > Aquatic > Deep subsurface > Groundwater > Contaminated ...
TTTTGTTTTCATTTATGTCGCGATTATCAAAGCAGAAGACGCATTTCTATCCAATAAATTCGGAAGCCAGTTTACCGACTATATTCGCCGGACAAATGCTCTTATTCCCAGACTGGATCGTCTGAAAGACGCTTTTACCGGACGCAGTTTCAATTTAAAGAAAGTCATTAACAAGGAGTATAATTCTTTATTCATCTATTTCGAAGGAATGCTTCTCCTTTTGCTGTATCGTGATTCAATTGAACTGACTCCTTTTTTAATTTGTACTGCGGTTCTTTCTGTAGCCTATCTTACAGTTAAGGTGCTCAAACGAAAAAAAATGTTAGAATAGCCATTCCCTGATGCGCTGAAGCTTATCTTCCAGCGGCATATAACCATCTAGCCAGCGGATCAAGGTACCCTGGCGTTCCATTCTCCGGAACCAGGTCATTTGCCGTTTGGCAAACTGATGAATAGCGGTCTCCAATTCAGAAAACATTTCCCGATAGCTGAGTTGTCCCTGTAAGTGAAGTGTCATGTATTTATACTCAAGACCATAGTAGGTTAGCTGGTCCGGCGTTAGTCCTTTGTCCAGCAATCCGCGTACCTCCTTCAGCATACCCTCATCAAGCCTTTGTTTCAGACGCTCGCTGATTCGTCTGCGCTGGCTAAGCCGGTCGAACCTGATTCCAACAACCAAACTGTTGATTTCAGGCATTGAAGTATCCATGTTTGGATGCCTGGCCAGGTAGTCCTCAATTTCGATAGCCCTTAGCGCCCGCTTAACCGTATCAATGTCCGTTTTATTATGCAGTTTGGATTTGTAATGTTTAAGGATTTCCGTCAATTCTTCCAGATTGCATGCGCCCAATGACTGACGTAGCTCATCATTCTTTGGCACCTGTACCAGCTTATAATTCCGGAGCACTGCCTCCAGATATAAACCGCTTCCACCACATAAAACAGGGAACTTATCCCGGGAGGTCACATCGGCATAGGCTTTTAAAAAATCATTCTGATATTCAAAAACGTTATACTGATAGCCGGCATCAACCAAGTCAATCAAATGACAGGGGATTTTCTTATCATTTATTTCATAGTCGCCATAATCTTTACCGGTACCCAAATCCATTCCCCGGTATACCTGCCGGGAATCAGCCGATAGTACCTCACCATCAAGTGAATAAGCAGCATGAGCTGCCACTGCAGTTTTCCCTGAAGCGGTGGGACCAAGAATCGCAAGCAGTTGATATCTTCCGTGTTCCATAGGTAATCTTTGACAGGATATGCAAAATAATGTATTTTTACAACGTAAAACCAGCAATTATGGACATTAAACAACGATATGTTTCCCTCTTCCATGAATTAAAACAGCTTATCCTGGAACCTAAAAAATTCTGGACAGGAAAGCAGGGTCTGGAATATCAGGATCAGGTTGTTTCCGGTGTCTTCTTTCCACTGATACTGGCGGTTGGACTGGCAGTTTTCGTAGGAGAAGTGATTCGCGATTTTGAAGTCTTATGGTCATACGCTTTTTTCAGAGCCATTAGGGAAATCATCAGCTATTCTTTGCAGTTCATTATTGCAGTGCCTGTTTTATCAGCTCTGCTTAAAAATTTTGGCGGCACCTCAAACAGAAAAACTGTCTGTCTGGTTCTTGGCTATACTTTCGTTCCGTTTTTACTGGCGTCATCTATAACAGGATTGTTCCCCGCACTATACATTGTGAGTATTGCCGGCTTGTATGGGTTTTATCTTTTTGCGATCGGAGCGTTAATCCTGTTTGAAATCCCGGTCGAAAATCAATCACGCTATGTAATTCTGGCAATTCTTCTGATTATTCTTATTTTTGGGCTTGTAAATATTGTTTGTTGGAAATTATTTCAGACATTTTTCCCTTATGGCGCATAAATCGCAAGATATTAATATAAAAAATAAACGGGCTTATTTCGAATACGAGATCCTGGAGAAGTTTGTATCAGGCATTCAGCTGCTGGGCACCGAGATCAAATCGATCAGGAACAGCAAGGCCAGTATTGTTGAAGCTTACTGCCGGTTCACGAAAGATGAGCTCTTTGTGGTGAATATGAATATTTCCGAATATGATTTTGGAAATATCAATAACCATGAGGCGCGCCGTGACCGGAAACTTTTGCTTACCAAAAAGGAACTGGAGAAACTTCAGAAAAAAACGAAAGAAAGCGGGCTGACTATTGTTCCCTTAAAAATGTTCCTCAATGACCGCGGCATCGCCAAGCTTGAAATTGGTCTTGCGAAGGGGAAAAAAACCTATGACAAACGTGAAACCCTGAAACAAAAAGATGCCCGGAGGGATATGGACCGGGCGATGAAATTTTAAGTGATGCTATCGTTATCCTTCCTGAACTAAACCCTCTGATGGGGAACATTTTGCTCATCGTGTAGAAAAAATGTCCGGGTAATTCATTGTACTTAACATTCAGTTAGACAGACTCATCCCTCCAACAAGCAGGTTTAATCCTGCCCATGTAATGGGTTGGCATGGTATTTCCATAGGTTAGTCAGAAATAATAAAATAAAATATTATGAGCAAACTGGAAAATCTCAAAGATCTCCTGGAGCATGAGCTACAGGATTTATACAGCGCAGAAAAACAACTGACTGAAGCATTACCCAAAATGGCGAAATCAGCAAAAAGCCCAATTTTGAAGGCTGCGTTTGAAAGTCACTTGAAGCAGACAGAGATCCAAATTGAAAGACTTGAAAAGGTCGCTTCTGAAATTGATGTGGATATAAAAGGTGAAGAATGCAAAGCCATGAGGGGACTCATCAAGGAAGGTTCTGACATGATGAAGGAAAATGCCGAAGACGCAGTGCATGATGCCGGTTTAATTGCAGCTGCCCAGCGTGTTGAGCATTACGAGATGGCAGGATATGGAACGATTGTGCGTTATCTTCAGATGATGAAATTAACAAGTGCAGCCAAAACTCTGTCAAAAACACTTGACGAAGAAAAAGAAACAGATCTTAAACTCACTGAAATAGCAGAGAAAATAAACGTTGATGCAATTGCATGAACGAATTAACGGTATCCCAAACCGAGAACGAATGGAACAGGTTCGTTTCCGGATTGGAGGCAATGGAAGTTTATATAATCTTTAGCGATTATTTCGACGGACCTTTGCCTTCTTCTATTTTTTTCCTTTCCGAACTTCTATAGAATTGCGAGAATATTATTCGTTAATTTCCCCTGATAAACCGATTTCAAATAGACTTTGTGCTGAAGAGACTGAATAATGAGCTCGGTAAAATCAGTATTTTCAAGCCGGCATGCACTGTAAAAGCCGCCTGGACTGAATACATTGATTTCGATGAGTTTCGAACCAATAATATCGAGTCCTGCAAAGAATATCCCATCTCTGATTAAATAAGGCCGGACGATGGAAGCGATCTGTACTATTTCGTCGGTGATCACCGCCGGCTGGGCAGTTCCGCCCACGTGCAAATTGGACCTGATATCTCCTGAAGGATTGACACGTTGCAGTGCCGCATATTTTCCTTTGTGCAGCATCATATTCCCGTTCATCAGGTACACCCGTGTATCTCCTTTTTCTGATTCAGACAGGTACTCCTGAGCCACCACGTAGCCGTCACTACTGATCGCTTCAATCATCTGATTGAGATTTTTAACATTATCCTTATTGACCTGAAAAACGCTCTTACCTCCTGAACCAAACAGAGGCTTAAGAATAATGTTCTCACCGTTTTCCAGGAAAAAGTCATTGATTTCCATTTTATTCCTGGAGATCAGCGTTTCGGGACGCACCTCCTTGGGAAACTGTTGAAAATACATTTTATTTAGAGCCCGGGAAAGGCCGTAGGCGTCATTGAGAACGATCACCCCGTCTTCAATGGCCATTTGTCCAAAGGAAATACCGGCCACCCTGGCCCATGCCCGCGATTTATCTTCTTCAGCCGGATCATTCCTTAAAAACAGGATATCAATATCAGCAGTGGTGATTTTCTGTTTTTTGGAAAAATTGGACTTTACTGCTTCCAGATAGGAAGAGGTAGTACGATAGGTTTTGGGGTCGGCCTGAACCGCTCGTCCTCCTACGCACCCCTCCGGGTAATAAGACAGGTCTTCCACTCCGATGTAAAACACATCATGTTTCCGGTTGTGCAATTTCTGCGCCAGCAAGGTAGTCGTATAATGATCACCTTCTGTTTTAATACTATTAACGACCATACATACTCTCATACAGTTCAATTTACCAGATCTGTGATTTTTTCTATATTTTTTAAACCGGCCAATCGCTGTAAAGCCGCTTCATCAGTCAGATACCGGGGTTTTATTTCAACAGGCTTCAATATTTTTCGTACAATAAGCTCTTCTACAACAGAAAGATACGATTCCTGAATTTTACCAATAAGCAATGGTTCCAGCGGATTGCCTTCCTTCAGGTACCGGATCACCCGGATCAGGCCTTTCAAATAAACGGCATCTTTGGCAAAACCTCCGCCCCGGTAAACCCTCGTGGTGATATAAAACGATTTCTCCCTGTTAAAATGGAATCCATCGGCCAGCAATTCAAATGTCGTGATGAAATTCTGGTCCCTGATCATGGAGTCAACTGCGATGACACGGGCTGCAAGCATCTGCATCCGTGAAACGGTCAGGCCCGACGTAAGGTATTCAGTCAGAACCGCTATTCCTTCCTGGAGTTCCTCATAGCCCGGAACCCCGCTGCACAGCAACTGAAGGGGTTGATTTTTCCCGTTATAATAGGTCAGTACGTGTGTGCCGATTTCGTGCTGAATTAGTGAATTGGCTCTCTCTACAGGAATGCGGGCATTTAAAGGAATGCTCAGTATACCTTTATTGACCATTAAATCAGTCACGCTTTCCTTAATTTCAATCCGGCTGCTAACTCCCGGCCATTGCTTTTGCAAATAAACCAGTTCCTGTTTAGCCAATTGAGCGAACTCTTCGGCGGTGTAAAAGAACCTGCCATCTTTCGTGGAAGCAACTGAAACCGGATAAGTTTCAAGGATTTCCTTTGCCTCATTCAGCAACCATGGTTGCACTGTTCCAAACAATAATAACCCGTTGTACAGAAAATCTTCCGTATTCCTGGATTTTAGCATATTCAGCATTTTATCAATTTCATTCCGTTTATCCCGGAATAGAAATCCCAACGTGGGATCATCAATCTTTTCAATTGGAAGATTAAATAACGAGCGTTTCATGACTTCCGGATCGATAGGTAACATTCGGTAACGAAAAACAGGGGACTTCCTGTAGTGATTTTTCTGAAATTCCTTCCATGCGCCATCCGTATTGACAGGCGAAACAAGCAATAAAAAATGGATCTGGCTGTCAATATCCACCAACTGCCTGTCAATCTGCCAGGTTTCAGGGTTAACCTCTCTCCTGGCCAGGCTCTGAAATCCCGAAAGCTTATGTGTACCCTGTACCTTTATAAAATCATAGACTGATTTTCTGAACACCTCCCCGAAGCCCGCGTACAACTGCCTTTCCAGGACGGGGTAAATCTGCCCTGTCTCCGAATTTCTGTAGAAGGGCTTCACCTTCAGTCCCAGAAGCAAACACTCTGATTGCTTCAGCTCTTTTTTATTCAGCAAGGGCTCTAAATGATCCGGGCAACGTCTATCGGTAACACTTAACGTGATTTCGGGAGCGAGGCCTGCGAGATTGATTTTTCTCACATTTTCCTTTAATGGTGTAATGGACTGGGGCAGCTGACTCGCAGGACCGAACAGGTCAAAACCCGCCGTATGCGTTTCATGAAGATCAGACATTTCACCGCTCCATATTTCCATTAATAAAAAGGCTCCGTACTCATCCGCAAGGGTTTGAATGATTTTCAGGATCATCAAACGGCAGGCAGAATAAAGTTTTTCCGGACATATCAGGTATGAAGCTTCATTTTTAACCAGATTCTTAATCACCTCATCCCCGGCGTCCGACGGCGTTCTGTAAACCAGAATGAAAGGAAGCTTCCGTTCAATATAGAGCCTTCCTGTTGTTCCGATTGGAAAGTCGATCCCGGAATTGGCTTTCAGATCCTTAATCATCGCTTCGAACTGGCATATATCAAAGGTTTCTGTCATCACCTTATCTTCTCTGTTATTTACTTATTCCTATTCTCCCTGCTTGTCTAAGTACCTCCGGAAGTGTTGAGAGAAATGCTTTTCTCAATTCATACAATTGAAGCACATCGACCGCTCCATTCCATTCATCCATGAAAAACTTCTTTAGTTCAATGGCAAGTACACAGGTCCGGTCAGGAAAATGTTCGTGGATCCACCTGGATAGATACCCTCCCCTGAATTTTATGTTTTCCCGTACGTCCAGCCCTCTCCCAAAATAATCATGCCGATAAAGCGCATCGCAGAAGGTATCGACTACCGGAGCCCATAGATTCCGGTTCAAAGAGCCGGTTCCAATATTAATCTCCGGATTCTGCGCCGGGTCAGCTTTAACACCGTCAATACCGCGCCTGTGATTATAAGAATGAAAATCGTATATAATCAGGTAGCCTGACGAATAGATGAGCCCTTTCAGAAAAAGACCGAGTCGCTTATAAAAATGATCATAATTATCCAGCAACCGATCCAGCAACAGCACAGGGACATCTTTTTTCCACACATCAAGCCCCCACGCCTGCTCAGGCGTCCGGTATAACGCCTCCTCCCTCGAACGGTTAAGATCAGTCTGAAAGCGGGAAGTATGAACGATCATGTAATTCTGCGATATCTTAGCCAGGAAACCCGTGAACGGGTCTTCCTCCCTTAATCGCGTAAATTCATCGATCACAAAATACTTCTCCACCTCTTGATCCACATCATGGCCATTATGAATGGCCATGGACAGAAACGGGAATCTGCTTCGCCTGATGTCATATTCAATTCTTATCATAACCACTATAACAGTAAATCCACGCGAAATATTGTCTTATCACCTTCCTTGCTGTTTGTTTCGTTGTAGACATATTATACATGTATTTCTTAAAAATTTCACATTTCATACTGACCCTTTTTGCTGAAAGATCCGGGAATTGCCCCAATACGATGCTTTCCAGCCTTTTTTTTAAGAAAACTCAAGTCCTGACGGTTCGTCGGCCGGAGGTCATTTTAATCCCGAAAGTAAAGAGTATGGAACTCCTCATTCCAGCCCAAGACATGTGGGCGATTTAGGAAATCCGGAAGTGGGCCAGGATGGTAAAGTACATTACCAGATTGTTGATTCGCTGGTGACCCTAAACGGCGAACATTCCATTATTGGCCGCTCCCTCGTGGTACATGCCGGCGAAGATGATCTGAAAACACAGCCGTCCGGGAATTCCGGAACAAGAATCGCATATGGAGTAATTGGTATCGCCCAATAACCAATGTATGACCGGCGTGTCGTCGCTGGTTTGGCTTTCCAAAGCCGGACCAGCTTATTTTTACCAGAGGTTTAAAACAAGAGAATCATGATATAAATAAGCGCCCGATCCCCAACTATTGACGGAAAAATTTTATATTATTGTCAGTACTAAACGAACCCGATCTCATGGATCACTTGCCTGACAATACCAGAACAAAGGAATTAAACCTCTTTAAACAGCTTAAAGAAGGCAAAACAAAGATTTTTGATTATTTCTTTGAAAGGTATTATCAGGGGTTATGCGTATATGCGTTCAAATTGGTCAGATCAGAACCCGCGTCAAAAGATATTGTTCAGGACTTCTTTCTTCGCCTGTGGGAGAACCGGAGAATCATTGAAGTTCACAGCAGTATTAAATCCTACTTTATCCAATCCATCCATAATCGGTGCATGGATTACCTTTCTTTTCACCATGTCCGGACTGCATATTATCAAAATAAACTTTTACTCCACAATGAAGACGAACTCATAGAATATCCGCTGCTCGACTTTGAATTGAAACGGCAAATTGATTTGGCAATCAGTCTGCTACCTGAGGACATCAGGACAACCTTCATTCTCAGTCGCTTTGATGGATTAAATTATCAACGTATAGCCGATCAGCAAAGTATTTCGGTCAAAACGGTCGAATACAGGATTAGCAAAGCCTTGAGCATTCTCCGAAAAGCTCTGGAAGATCATTTGTTCCTCATTATTCTTTAAAAAAATACATTTTACGTCAGGGTATTCCATTCCTGGCCCGTCATGTAGTAAACACCGTACAACCGGAGACAAAGCCCGTTTGTGCAATCTGAATTGAAAGTTTGTATCATGAATAATGATCATATCATACCGGAATATGTTTTCAATGATCTGCGCGGCCATGCCAGTGAAGAGCAAAAAAAACAGACCGAAATCTGGCTGCTTCAACCTGAGAATAAGCTTACATACAATCAGTTAAAAAAGATCGCTCATTTATCAGGTGATATCCGGTTGTTTGAAAAATTTGACCTTCGTGAAGGAGAAGTTTCCATCCGCCGCAAAATAAGCAAAGGCCTTCGGACCAGATACATCCGTGCCATTCAAAAAGTCGCGGCCTTCTTTCTTTTGCCTGTGCTGGTATATGCTGCATGGTCATTCCGGCAAAATAAGGTATTAAAAAACGAGATGGCTTCGGTTCAGATCGTTCAGGAAATCAAAACCCAGCCCGGCATCAGATCTTCCTTCGTGTTGCCTGATGGAAGTAAGGTGTGGCTGAATTCGGCAAGTACCATCCGGTTCCCGTCTGCTTTCACCGGCCATAGCCGAATAATAGAGTTGGAGGGGGAAGCCTACTTTGAGGTAGCACATAATAAACTCAAACCCTTTATAGTAAAGTCGGGAGCAATCGAGGTAACGGCACTCGGAACAGCTTTTAACCTATCTGCTTTCCGTGAAGATGATGAAATTTCAACAACACTGGCAGAAGGAATGGTGAAGGTTTCCATAAGTCAGGGCAAAAAGGAACAGTATATCCTTGAACCCGAAGAACAGCTGAACTTTGAAAAAAACACTTTCAGGGTAAGCACCCACCGCATAAACGTTTATAATGAAATTGCCTGGAAAGACGGAAAGTTGATTTTCAGCGACACCCCTTTTCATGAAGTTGTAAAGAAGCTGGGCAGATGGTTCAATACCGATATCAGGCTGACTGATGAGCGGATTGCCAATTACCGGTATACCGCTACATTTACAAATGAAAATCTATCGCAAGTCATGGAATTGCTGACTTTTTCGGCGCCTATTGAATTTACTTCGACCCACCGGCAAAAACAGCAGGATAATAAATTTAGCCCGAAACAGATTATTATTCGTGTTAAACCGGACGCTGTACTGGATTCAACCTCAAAAGATAAAATGCCTATGAAGCAATAAAAACAGGGCAGTTGGGGAACTGCCCTGAAATTAAACCGCCGAAAACGGTCTGTTTTTTTAATTTTTAAATCTAAAAACATTCAAACTTATGAAAAAATTGTGTAAACATCTCAAGGATGAGGGTATTTATCATCCATGGATTAAATTTTTGATTATCATGAAACTAACGGCCATTTTTGCACTATTCCTGTTTTCTCAGGCATTCGCTCTGAAAACGTATTCACAAAAAACACTATTAAACCTGAAAATGGAAAATGCAACAGTGAAGGAAGTTTTAAAGGAGATAGAAGATATAAGTGACTTTTACTTCCTCTACAACGGCGATCTGATCGATGTTGAAAGGAAAGTCAGCATCAATGTCTCAGGAAAAAACGTTCAGGAGATCCTCTCAGAACTATTTGCTGAGGATAAAGTCAACTTTCTGGTCATGGACCGGCAAATTGTACTTTCACCTCTCCCCTACAAGACAAACCCAGGGGATGGAATGCAACAGCGGGAAATCATAGTCAACGGGAATATCACCAATGTCAACGGAGAACCCATACCCGGTGTCACAGTAGTCATCCAGGGAACTAATAATGGAACCGTGTCCGACAGTAGGGGAAATTTCAGTTTACCACGTGTTCAGCATGACGCCACCATCGTGTTTTCATTCGTCGGGATGAGAACACAAACGATCCCGGTCGCAGGTCAGTCAGTCATCAACGTCACGATGGAAGAAGATGCGATCGGTATCGAAGAAGTGGTGGCTGTGGGGTATGGCACCGTCAAAAAGAGTGACGTAACCGGTGCAGTTGTCAGTGTCAGCGCGAAAAAACTGACAGCCATGCCGGTTACCAATGCCATTCAGGGTATGCAGGGCCGGGCAGCCGGTGTTGACATTACTTCGAATGAACGTCCGGGACAAATGGGATCAGTACGTATCCGTGGTGTCCGGTCACTGAACGCCAGCAATGATCCCTTGTATGTTGTTGACGGAATTCCCCTGGCATCAGGAGGAATTGAAGCCATTAATCCCCAGGATATCGAAACGGTCGATATTTTAAAGGATGCTTCGGCGACAGCCATCTATGGTTCGCGTGGTGCAAACGGGGTTGTTATGATCACAACCAAAAGAGGGAAAAGCGGCCGGATGAACCTGAGTTATAACGGAACTATGACCATAAGCTCTTTGTATGATTTTTCAGATTATATGAATTCGGCCCAGTACATTGAATACAGGCGTAATGCCTATCGTGAAGCCAATAAATATCCCGCAGAACCGGACCATGATAAAGATTTTGAAATTTTTAATGGCTCCGGAGATCCTACAGCCTGGGCCAATATTGAAAAAGGATGGGAAGGCGGAACATGGGATGCCGGTAAAGTTCCCAATACCGATTGGGGCGATTACGTGACCAGGACCGGTATTACCCATGAACATACCCTCAGCGCAAGCGGTGGCACAGAACGAATGAATGCTTACGGTTCTTTTGGATACCTTAACCAAACAGGAACGAATAAAGGACAGGATTACGAACGGTATTCAGCCAAGATCGGGGTTGAACTGGAACCGACCAGTTGGTTCAAACTGGGATCAGATATCACGTCCTCCTGGTCCATTCAAAATTATGGATGGGCCGCTACCGGGTCCCGCGCTGCCACAGCCGTTTACGGAGCTGCCATGGGTATGTATCCCTATGCAGAACCTTATGATTCAGAAGGCAACTGGATATACTTGCCAGGCGGATTTACCAACGTGGTCAATCCAATCGAAGAATATAAAAATGTGACTGACGAACGAAAAACATTGCGCCTTCTTGGAAGCTTCTTTGCAGAAATAAAGCTTTTCGATGGGCTGAAGTACCGCGTTAATTTCGGTCCCGATTTCAGACAATATCGCCAGGGCGTGTTCCGCACTGCCGCTTCAATTTTACAGGGAACCGGGAATGGAGTGAATTATGCTTCTGCAAAAACCTCCCAGGATTTTTCCTATACGCTCGATAACCTGATCTATTATGATAAAACGTTCGGATCGCACGATATCGGGATTACCCTCCTTCAAACAGCGTCTGAGTCCCGTTTTGAAGAATACGAGATGACCGCTGAAGATCTGGAGTGGGATGAACAGAAATGGTACGCTTTTGGACTGAATGATCTGAAAAGCAAAAATTCAACTTTCCGTAAAACGGCATTGACTTCCTATATGGCCCGCGCCAACTACAGTTATGCCGGCAAATACTTACTGACTGTATCCGGCAGATGGGACGGCGCTTCACAGTTAGCAGATGGTCACAAATGGGATTTTTTCCCTTCTGCTGCCTTTGGCTGGCGGATGGAACAGGAATCCTTTATGGAAAATATCATTTGGATTAATCAGTTAAAACTTCGCGCCGGAATGGGAACAACGGGAAACTATGCAATCGAAGCTTACGGAACTCAGGGTGGTGTCGCTCATACCTTTTACTCTTTTTATAATAATTATGAATCAGGTTATTATGCATCCGATTACATGCTCCAATCGCCTCCGAAGATGGCCAATAAGGCTCTTGGTTGGGAAAAAACGACCCAATATAACCTTGGACTTGACTTTTCAATTCTCAATAACCGGATTAGCGGAACATTGGATTTATATAAGTCTGATACAAAAGATCTGTTAATGGATATGCGTATCCCGACCCTTACCGGTTATATCTCAACCTATTCAAATATTGGGAAAACCTCCAATAAAGGAATTGATGTTACTTTGGTTACACGAAATATCGATACGCGGGATTTCACATGGAACACGGATTTGATCTTTGCAATCAACCGGGCCGAAGTGGAGGAATTGTCAAATGGCAAAGTTGATGATATTACCAATTTATGGTTTATCGGAGAAAATCTCAATGTAGCCTATGATTATGAAAAGATTGGTATCTGGCAAACTGCTGATGCCGATGAAATGGCGAAATATAATGCCAATGGGCATACCTATGAAGCTGGTGATGTGAAGGTAAAAGATTTAAGTGACGATGATACGATCGATCCAAATAAAGACCGGAAAGTACTTGGCTCATACGATCCAAAATGGATGGGCGGTATGACCAATACGTTCGGCTATAAAGATTTCGAACTCTCATTCTTCATTTATGCACGATGGGGATTCCTGATAGATGGCGGAGCAGCCGATATGCAAGGCCTGTATCAGAGTCGCGACATTGACTACTGGAGAACAGACAATCCCACCAATGACTATCCAAAAGCTGACTATAACAACGGTGGACAACCACTGTATTACAGCGCCATGAATTATCAGGACGGATCCTTTATTAAAATGAGAAATATAAGCTTGGGCTATAATTTACCCAAGTCGCTGGCTTCCGGTCTTGGAATTGCCAATGCAAAATTCTTTGTACAGGCCATTAATCCATTTATGATCTATTCCAAATGTAAATTTCTGGATGGAGATCTGTCTAATGGCTATGTGAAAAATGAAACTACAAAAAAGGCAGATCTCACTTCATATAATGGTTCCTCTATCTCTTCCAAGAGCTGGGTATTCGGTCTAAGCGTTACATTTTAATTAATATATGAAACGAGCCATGAACGCCACAGTTTACGCCCAAGGTGATGTTTATTGGCGAGTTCCATACGTCGATGTCCTTTAGAAAAATGATGAAGCGTAGTACGCAAATTATACACCGTTAAGTTGAAATGAAAAACATATGAAAATTAGAAATTATGAAACGGATAAATAAAATCTTATATACCGGGATATTAACCTTAATGATTGCTGCTCTCAACCCATCTTGCTCCGAAGATTTTCTAAAAGAAGAGATGGTCAGTAATCTGACCACCGCCTATTTCGATACAGAAGATGGGATTGACGCCCTGGAAGTAGCTCTTTACCAATCACTCCGCTTTTTCTTTAGTGAAGAGCACGCTTACACGATGACGAACTATGGAACGGATGAATTCCAAGTAGGGGGAGGCACCGATTACCGTTATATGAATGACTATTCGGCAACCATGAGCGCCGTTGATCCCAAACCATTATTTTCAGGCTTGTCCGACTGGTGGGATGCCATTTACGGTTATATTAACACGTCCAATATGCTCATTGCAAAAGCGCCTGTGGTTTTGGAAGAAGGTGACAAACAGGATACCTATAAGGGTGAAGCCTTATTTATGCGCGGTTTCCTGTATTTCCGCCTGGTCAACCAGTATGGTGGTGTGCCGCTCAAACTGGTTCCTTCTGAAACTGTTGAATATGGATTTGCCCGTGCGACCAAAGCAGAAGTATTCACCCAGGTGATCGCTGACCTGACCGAGGCTGCTCAGTTACTTCCGGCTACTGCTGATGGGGGACGCGTGTCAAAAGCCACTGCCTGGCATTTCCTTGCAAAAGCCTATTTGTTCCGGGCCAGTGAAAAGAATGCAGATATCACGGAATTGACTGACCTGGATAAGGCCATTGAATTTGGCTTAAAGGTGATCAATCAGGATGAAGGTACTAACCGGGCGCTCGCCAATAATTATTATGACTTCTGGAACTACTTCGAAGAAGGACCTGATGGTCAGTCCGAAAGAAGCTCCGAAATTCTGCTGGCAGCTCAGTATTCCAATAACAGTGAAAAATTTGACCGTCTGTGCAACCGTACACACCTGTATTACTTGCCCCGTTATGAGAATAACATCACTGGTATGACCCGCGTTATCCAGTATGGTCGCCCCTATCAGAGACTTCGTCCAACGGAATATGCATATGATGTATTTGACCGGGTAAATGATTCCCGGTTCTGGAAAACGTTCCGGACCCTTTACGTCAGTACGAAAGCAGCCAGCGGAGTGGACATACTCGGAGTCTCCCATCCGTATGTGATTGGACAGACACCTTGCATCAAAATCATTATCAATGATAAAAATGATACCCGTTTCACACAGCTTCACGCGAGTTCCACTTACCCCAACTATTGGCTGCGCAACTACATCAACAACAGCGGTCAAAAGGCCACCAACCTGTCTGTCACACAATTTGCCGGGATCGATAAATACATGGATCCGCACCGCACAGGTAATCAGAATGATATCAACGGCGTTCGTGATGGATACCTCGCTCGTGTGGGTGAAACGTACCTGATCGTAGCTGAAGCATATGGGCGCAAAGGAAGTTATGCACAGGCTGTTCAGTACATCAATGTTCTTCGCCGCCGCGCAGGATACAGCCAGGGTGAAAACCGGAATCCGAATACCAATGGCAGTAATCCGTATTTCGTTGGAGGAACATACTATGAAACAACCGGCCTTCCCGCCGGCACTGTTGCCGACACCAAATCGAATATGGAAATCACAGAAAGTGCATTCACTGCGGCATCCGATGCCGGGATCCCTTATTCCATTTTCGGGGCGACTTCAAAGGAAGAAAAATTCATTCATTTTATACTGAACGAACGAAGTCGGGAATTACTCGGAGAATTTCTCCGCTGGGAAGATCTGACGCGAACAGAAACCCTGTATGACCGGACCATTCCTTTTAACCTGGACAATGCAGCGCCTCAACTCACAGCAGACAAGAGTACGGGTAAATTCATGTTGCGCCCGATCCCTCAAACATTTCTTGATCAGGTCAGGAAAGACGGAAAGTTACTGACAGCAGATGAAAAAGCTGAATGGCAAAATCCGGGATGGTAACGTTCGTAAAAACGTTTCATACCGATAACTAAAGTATCCAAACAACCTTAAGAAAAACCTTCCGGAATCTTTATCCGGAGGTTTTTCTTATAAGCAATCGCTCAATCAATTTATTATGAAACGAACATGTTGTTTCACAATACCCAAGGGTATAATAATAATTTTCAGTAACATGGAGTTCCATTTTCGGAAATTTAAAAAATCTATACCAATGAAATTTGCACTGACGTTTTTTTTTGTGATCCCCCTTTTTGCCGCTTCGGCACCAAATATTCCGGATAAAAAAGATGTGCTGGACAAAATGCTGCTTGCCAATGCCTATTTTATGAATAAATGGCCTGATCCGGGGTCTGCGATCGTTACAAACAAGGAAAGACCTTCCAATATCTGGACGCGGGCCACTTATTATGAAGGATTAATGGCCCTCTACCAGATAAAACCAGATCAAAAATTCATCGACTACGCCGTCCGGTGGGCAGAAAAGCATCGCTGGCAAACGGCTTATGAAGATTTTTCACGTAATGCGGATAACATGTGCTGCGGGCAAACCTATCTTGACCTTTATCTGTTGGAGCCAAAGCCTGAACGAATAAAAGCGATACAGGAAGCTGCAGACCGCATGATCGCAACCGACAGGATCGACGACTGGTGGTGGATTGATGCTCTTCAGATGGGTATGCCGGTCTTTGCCAAACTGGGAACGATTACCGGAGAATCCAAATACTGGGACAGGATGTACAACATGTATCTGTATTCGCGCAACAACCGGGGCGGAAACGGGCTTTATAATCCGAAAGACAGACTATGGTGGCGCGATGCCGATTTTGTTCCTCCCTATCAGGAACCTAATGGCGAAGATTGCTACTGGTCGCGCGGTAATGGTTGGGTAATCGCAGCAATGACACGCGTTCTGGAACAGAACCCTCCGGATAAAAAACAACGAAAGGAATACATCACCATGTTGAAATCCATGTCAAAAGCATTGATCGAAGTTCAGAGAGAAGATGGCTTCTGGAATGTCAGCCTTCATGATCCTGATCATTTTGGAGGACCTGAAACATCCGGCACCGCTTTTTTTGTTTACGGGATAGCCTGGGGTATCAACCATGGATATCTGAATAAAACGAAATATCTGCCTGTCATTCTGAAAGCATGGAATGTCCTGTGCGAAAAGGCTCTTCACCCCAATGGCTTTTTAGGATACGTGCAGGGAACCGGAAAAGAACCGTCTTCAAGTCAGCCTGTTACTTACGATTCCAAACCGGACTTCGAAGATTACGGCCTTGGCGCTTTTCTCCTGGCCGGAAGTGAAATGTACCGCTTAGCCCGTCCTCAAACCTTCACCGTTTTCCAGCCGCCTCTTGAAAAGAGCCAGAGGGTAAATAACCCCACCGATGTTTCCGAGATGAATACAGCCCAGAATACACCCGAATGTTCCCATCCAAATTTAATTGAAAGGAGATAGGACAACGGGATTTGAATCATCCAGAAAAACACCAGATTAATTTTGGTGGGCGTTTTTGTATCGCCGGCACCATTGAAAGCCTGCACTGAAACCATCCACCACCCGTATACAAAAAAAGAGAACGAGAGCAGCCGCAACCATTCTGCACCAATCGCAATAACTTCATGGTCATCCGAAAAAATGCCCATCAACTGCCTGTTAAAGAAGAAATAGACAAATGCGACGGCTACCAGAAAGATCATGTTATAGGAACCGGTCTTCCAGACAGCCGATTCCGCCCGCTCCGGATTCCCTGCTCCCAGATTCTGTCCTACCAGGGTTGCTGCTGCGTTCGACAGTCCCCAGGCCGGCATCATCGTAAACATCATGATCCGCAAGGCGATAGTGGAACCGGCTACAGCTTCACTTCCAACTTCTGACAAAATTCGCATGATAAAAATCCAGGAAGTCATGGCAACAATCATTTGACCAATCCCTCCAAGTGAAGTGCGAAACAGGTTCAACATGATCTTCGCATCCCAGTAAATCTGGGATAATTTAATCCGGATGTGCTTTCCTCCTTTAAACAACAACCAAAGTTGCGTCATTACCCCAATCGCACGGCCTGTATTGGTGGCGATGGCTGCACCTTCAATTCCCATGGCAGGAATAAAGCCCCATCCGAAAATAAGCATCGGGTCCAATACCATATTGACGCCGTTCGCGATCCAAAGTACGCGCATCGCAATGGCAGCGTCTCCGGCACCACGGAATATTGCGTTGATGACAAACAAAAACATAATCACTGCATTTCCGCCAAGCATCCATTGAGTATACCGGTAACCATGCTCAGTAGACCATTGATCCGCCCCCATCAGAGTGAGTAATTCCCTGGCAAATAAAATTCCGCCGACAGCAAAAGGAACAGACGCGATCAACGCAAGGAAAATGGACTGAACAGCAGCTTTACCCGCGCCCTCTATCTTCTTTTCACCAATTCTTCGTGAAACAGTAGCCATAACTGCAGTGGCCAATCCCATGGCGATAGAATATAATAAGAACAGATACGTTTCTGTAAGCCCAACCGTTGCAACGGCCGAAGGTCCGAGCTTGCCTACAAAATAAATGTCTACTACTGCAAAAGTCGATTCCATGATTAATTCAAGAATCATGGGTACAGCCAACAGAAAGATGGACCTTTTCATACTAATCTGCGTGTAATCCGCATCCGTCCCCCTGATCGCGTCTTTTAACTCACCCCAAAAAGATCTTTTTATCTTTGATCTTCCATCCTCGATTGGTAATGTCTCTCTTTCGTCCATAACTTTTCTGGTCTCATCCGGACAGATCCGGAAATTGTTTTCATGCTTGCTTCATTTACAAAACTAAAAAGAACATTTCAATCTGAAGGAGGGGTAAACCGACAAACAACAGGGTTGATCACGTCATATTCTTTATATCGATCATTCAGACAAAACATGATTCACTAAACCTTCCTGGCTTTCAATAATCAGGTAGTTGCGGATGAAAGGGTTCAATGAGGCGGAAGGCAAAAATAGTTGCACGATGACCGCTTTTGCTTTCCATAACAACGACCCTATGAAAATGGTTCCGGTCTGTCAGGATTGCATCAGCTCGTCGCTAATCTTCAGCGCATCACAAATGCAGTACTCGCATATTGTATCATGCAACGCATGCTCCTTCAGGTACTGCTGTCCTTCTTCAGTACGCAGATCACACCCCAGAAGCGTCCTGCAGTCGATCGCACCATGAAGCGCCTGAAACCGGCTGCTGAATTCCTGTATCATACCGTAGGTTTTATCTTTACGCTCCTTGTTGTCGGTGTGTTTCCGGCAGTTATAAATGCCAAGCACCATAAAAGCGCCTGTCACCGCTCCGCAGGTCTGCTGCAACCTCCCCATTCCTCCCCCGAAGCCACATGACAGACTCAGGGCAAGGGCAGGATCAAACTTCAGCTCTTCGGTGTAGGCAGACACAACAGCCTGCGCGCAATTCAACCCGTTTCGGAAAGACCGGATGGCTTTTTCCTCTTTTTCTTTTAGCATGTCGGCTAATGGTTTTGGTTATATCATCAAAATTAAAGGCCTGACCTTTTTCGCGTAACTACTATTTTAGTACATGATGAGCCAGAACTTTCTGCACATCATAAACATTCACTGACTTATTGAATTGCTTGACGATACTTGGTTGTGCCTCGCTTGAAATCCATATTTTCAATTCTGCCTCCAAATCAAAAGTCCCTGCTGTTTCGATGCTAAAGCGGGAAATACTTTTATAGACGATCGATTTATATTCGGTCTTGCTTCCGGTCAAACCCTGTTTATCAATCAGGATTAACCGTTTTGTTGTAAAAATAAAGGTATCCCGGATGAGTTTAAAACCCAGCTCTATTTCTTCTCCTTCTGTCAAAAGCTGACCATACTGTTTAATTAATTCTTCCTGGCTTACAGCTCCTGCATTGCCAAGAATCGATGAAAATAAACCCATGTTTTTTAAATTTAATTTTTCTGTTTATCCGGCCTTCCGGTATTGCCCCTCCCTAACTATTCCTTCTTCTTTTATATTTTTTCCAGCTATAATAAATCAAAGCAATGATGATCCAGAAAGGCCATAGTTTGATCAGGAACAGGATGAAATTAACAAATCCGAACCATCCTCTTGAGAGC
>Ga0074195_1002661_pt1 | contig 19082 bp, 20 predicted proteins | sample EPASupsiteHSE623_FD_64525 | JGI IMG/M metagenome (GOLD analysis project Ga0074195, IMG submission 64525) | Bioremediated contaminated groundwater from EPA Superfund site, New Mexico - Sample HSE6-23 | ecosystem: Environmental > Aquatic > Deep subsurface > Groundwater > Contaminated ...
GAACCGGGGTTGCACCACGACTACGAGGTGTGGCTGGAAAAGCTTGCCCCCCACGAGCCGGTTTCCCAATACCGGCATAACGGCTGCGAAGACAATGGCGACGCCCATCTGAAGCGGCAGATCATGGGCCGCGATGTTGTGGTGGCCGTAACCGATGGCGCCCTCGACTTCGGCCCCTGGGAACAGATTTTTTACGGCGAGTTCGACGGCGGCCGGCCCAAGCGGGTGCTGGTAAAAATCATCGGAGCATAGGCGGCCGACTTGCCCAACAGAGCGCTTACCATCCCCAACCTGCTGAGCATCCTGCGGATCCTCCTCGCCCCCCTGCTTCTGGCGGCGGCGGCATCGGGCCGGGCCGGGCTCTTCCTTTTCCTTTTCCTCCTTTCCCTGGCAAGCGATGCCTTGGACGGCTTTCTGGCCCGGCGCCTGAATCAGGTCTCGGAATGGGGCGCGCAGCTCGACAGTTGGGGCGACCTTGCCACCTATCTTGCCGCAGCGGTCGGGGTGTGGCTGCTCTGGCCCGCCCTTGTCCGCCGGGAGCTGACCTTTATCCTCCTCGGCATGGGCAGCTTTCTCCTCCCGATCCTGCTCGGTTTCTGCAAATTCGGCCGCCTCACCAGCTACCATACCCGGGCGGCACGATTCGCCGCAGTCCTTCTGGGATTTGCCGCCCCGCTGCTCCTTGTCGGCGGCCCGGCCTACCCCTTCCGCTTCGCCATACTCATCTTCCTGCTCGCCGAACTGGAGGAGGTGGCCATCACCCTGCGCCTGAAGCACTGGCAGGCAAATATCCCGAGCTTTTGGCATTGTTGCCGGCTACCGCCCGAGTAACCAGCCGGAAGAGATTGCCCTGGTTTCCCAAGGCTAAGCCCGGGCAACAGGGAAATTTATTTCCTTGATAACGTGTGCTTTTCCTGCATAATGAAAAAAAGGAGGGGACCATAGCGCGCGTCAAGGAGTGGAACTGTTGCACAGAGCAAAATCAAATGAGGAGGGGTCCAATGAAGCTGCTACGAATCGGATTGGCAGCGGCAATCGTCCTGCTGCCCCCAGCGGCCCTGGCCGCCGGGAAAAAGGCGAATTCCATCGATGAGCTGGCCAAGATGTATGACGTAACCTCATGCAAGAATTGTCACGCCAAGATCTTTACGGAATGGGAAAAGTCCTTCCATGCCACGTCCCTGGTCGGGTCTCCCCGGACCATGGCCACCATCGCCAGCACGATCAAGGACGGGCTGCTCAAGGAATACACCCATTCCGGGGCCAAGGAGGTCAAGGATCTCACCGTCGAGCACATGATGATCTGTGCCAAATGCCATCTGCCGCAACTCAAGGACGCCACCGATGCGGTGGCCCGGGAGATCGCCCAGGCAGCCATCGACGGCGCCGCGGGTGACGAAAAGGCCAAGAAACAACTGGCCAAGGTCGGCATCAACTGCCTGATCTGTCACAACCAGAAAGCCCTGATCCACAAGTGGACCGATGGCGAAATCGATCCGGACGCGGTCTACGGCAGCAAGGACGGAAAACATCCGGACGGTAAATTCACCAAGCTCAAAAAAAGCGCCGCCATGCCCGAGTCGATCATGTGCGGCCAGTGCCACGGCCTTGGCCCGAATTTCGATCTGGCGGAGCCGACCCAGTGCGCCACCCTCTACGGCAGCTATCTCCACGCCTATGTGCCCTCCGGCGGCAGCGAGACCTGCCAGGACTGCCATATGAAAAAAGACGGAGTCGGCCACTTCATGCCCGGGTATCGTGATCCGGCCGTGGCCAAGAGCGCCGTCACGGTTGACGTTGACGCGCGCGGCTATTATTTCCTGCCCAAGGCGGGCGATTCGGTGCCCACCGCAGTGGTGACGGTGAAAATGACCAGTCACGCGGGCCACCGCATCCCGGATGGCTGACCGTCTCCCAACCGGCTGGTCCTGGATGTGACCGCGAAAACCAAAGACGGCAAGGAAGTGTTCAACCAACAAAAAATCTACACCCCCCAAACTGCGGCCAAAGGCCGGGGGGACAAAATGGTCTACGGACCGCACCGCAAATCCGGCATGCTGCGGGATACCACCCTGCAGCCGGGACAGACCCGGGCCGAAACCTTTGAGTTCAAATTCCCCTACGAGGATACAGACAAGGACGGCAAGAAGGTCCGCAATGTCACGGCCAAGGAACTGGACGTGGTGGTGAGCCTCTGGCATCTGCCGGCCGGCGGCGACCTGGCCACCCTGGAAACGGGCAAGGGCAAGTTCCTCTTCCATGAGAGCACCAAACGCGTCACGGTGAAATAACCGACAACGGCATCGGACAGCCCGCGCCGTCTATACTTGACGGCGCGGGGTTTCAGGCGACCGGCGTCGTGGCTCGCAAACGAGCCTTGTTGGTCTTAGTAGAGATGGCACACCTCTTCCGGAATCGGCCTGAAATTACTGTAACCTCGGGGGGGGTAGCCATGATGCAATAGGTTTACGGATAAGAAAAAGGCCACGGGAGAATAATTCCGACAATGGAACAAACGCCATGGGCCGCATCTATTTCTTGAGTTGGAACAAATGGCCGGGCGCGCCTGCCCTGCAACGACACATATCCTCGGCAACCTCCGCGCCAACAGCCAAATCTTCGTTTTGAACCCCAACAGCGTCTTGTTCGGCAGCACCGCACAGGTGCATGCGGCGGCGTGGGTGCAGGCGAGTTGGGCGCTCTAACAGGATGTTGAAAAAAGCCGTCCTGGCTTTTTTCAACCACGAGCGGCCAGAAGTGAATGCTGTCCGATCTCACAATTTCAACGAGGTAGAACTCGTCGAAATTGGCGATCCATCCCTGGATTTCACGCGGGGCATCGAAAAAAGAGTTTTTCAACACCCAGCTCATCATGGGAAGATCAGAGCTACTTATTGACCATAGCCCCCCTCTTTGGTAGCATCCCGCATGGCTCGAATGTCGCGGGTTATAGTAGATGGGATCCCGCCCCAATCACCTGCGCGGCAACGGCAATTATATGGTGTCCCCATAAGCACCCTTCCCATCCACGAAATCCTCCCGGAGCTGCGGGCGCAGCTCGCCAGCCGCGAGGCGGTTGTGCTTTCCGCCCCGCCCGGCTCGGGCAAGACCACGGTGGCGCCCCTGGCCCTGCTGGATGAACCCTGGCTGGCGGGGAAAACCATCCTGATGCTGGAGCCGCGCCGGCTTGCGGCCCGGCTGGCCGCCGGTTTCATGGCCCGGCAATTAAATGAAGAGGTCGGCCGGACCGTGGGCTACCGGGTCCGTTTTGAAACGCAGGTTTCCGCGGCAACCAGGGTGGAGGTGGTTACCGAGGGGGTGCTCACCCGGAGAATGCAGGACGATCCCGAACTGACCGGGGTGGGGCTGGTCATCTTCGACGAGTTCCACGAACGCAGCCTGCAGGCAGATCTGGCCCTGGCCCTCTGCCTCGATGTGATGACCGGGTTGCGCGACGATCTCAAGCTGTTGATCATGTCCGCCACCCTGGACACCGAGGCGGTCAGCCGATTGCTGAATAACGCCCCGGTAGTTTTGGGCACGGGCCGGAGCTACCCGGTGGGCGTGGAATACTGCCTGGGGGGACCACCGGCGCAGCCCCAGCCCCGCGAGATCGCCAAACAGGTGGCTGCAACCATCCACAAGGGTCTGGTCGAGCAGCCGGGCGACATTCTTGCCTTTCTCCCCGGCGCTGCGGAGATCCGGTTTACCCAGGCGTTGTTGAGCGCTGGCCTATCCCCAGCCGAAATCGCCATCCATCCCCTGTACGGCGACCTGAGCCTTGCCGCCCAAACCGCAGCGGTACAGCCGGACCCGAAGGGAAAACGGCGCATCATCCTGGCCACGCCCATTGCCGAAACCAGCGTCACCATCGAGGGCATCCACACCGTGGTGGACAGCGGCTGGAAACGGAGCCCGCAGTTCGACCCAAACAGCGGCCTGAGCCGTCTCACCACCCAGCGCATTTCGCACGCCTCCGCCACCCAGCGGGCCGGGCGGGCGGGACGCCTCGGCCCGGGGCACTGCTATCGGCTGTGGAGCCTGGGCGAGGACCACTCCCTCAAGCCCTTCGACCCGCCGGAGATCATGACCGCCGACCTGAGCCAAATGGTACTGGATCTGGCCCGCTGGGGGGTGCATACCCCTGACGCACTGGGCTGGCTCGACCCGCCCCCGGCCGGACATTTCGCCCAGGCGCAGTCGGTGCTGCTCACCCTCGGCGCCCTGGACAGCCGGGGACGCATCACCCCGCTTGGCAAAAAAATGGCTGCGCTCCCCACCCATCCGCGCCTGGGCCATATGCTGCTTGGGGCTGCCAGGCACAACGCGACCGATCTGGCCTGCGACCTGGCCGCCCTGCTCTCGGAACGGGACATCATCAAGGGGCGGGAGCGTTCGGCGGACATCGAAGACCGCATCCACGCCCTGGCCGCTTTCCGTACCGATGGCCCGGCCGCGGCCAGAGCCCTTGAGGCGGACACCGATGGGTGCCGCCGGGTGGCGCAGACCAGCAGACAGCTTCGGGAACATCTGCCAAAACCCGCCAGACCCAAAGACAATGACAAGGCAGCGCCGGCGGCGAGCGCGGGCGAACTCCTGGCCCTGGCCTTCCCGGACCGGATCGGTCAGCGGAGAAACGAGGGGAGGGGGCAATACAAACTCACTTCCGGCCGGGGAGCGGTTCTCCCTGCGCATGACCGCCTGGCCGGCCAGGAATATCTGGCCGTGGCCGAACTGGACGCGGGCCGGATCGAAGGGAGAATCTTTCTCGCCGCCCCCCTGGCCAGGGAGGCCATTATCTCCCTTTTCGGCGCCAGGCTGCAACGGGAGGAAAAGGTTTTCTGGGAAGAACAGAGCGGCACGGTCAAAGGGCAGCGCCTCCTGCGCCTGGACGAGCTTGTCCTGGAGGCCGCTCCCCTGGCGAAACCTTCCGCCGAGGCGGTGCTGACCGCACTGCTCTCCGGCATCCGCAGCCTCGGGCTTGGAGCCTTGCCCTGGAGCGACAAGGCGCGGGAACTGCAAGCCCGCATCATCTGCATGCAACGCTGGCAGCCGGAGGCGGGCTGGCCGGAGGTTTCCGATGGCAGCCTGCTCGAAACCCTTGAACAATGGCTGGCGCCCTACCTCACCGGAATGCGGAGCGTGGAACAGCTCAAAAAACTCGACCTCTGCGCCATCCTGGCCGCCAGGCTCGACTGGCAGCAGCAGAGCCGGTTGGAGCGGGAGGCCCCCACCCACCTCGCGGTGCCCAGCGGCTCCAAGGTGCGGCTGCGCTACACCCCCGGCGAGCCGCCGGTGCTGGCGGTGCGGCTCCAGGAGATGTTCGGGCTGGCCGACACCCCGAGAATCTGCAACAACACGGTGCCGGTCCTGCTCCACCTGCTCTCCCCGGCCCAGCGGCCCATGCAGATCACCCAGGATCTGCGCGGCTTCTGGGAAGGAGCCTACCATGAGGTGAAAAAGGAGCTCCGGGGCCGCTATCCCAAGCACCACTGGCCGGACGATCCCTGGCAGGCCCAGCCCACCAGCCGGATCAAGCCCCGGAAATAGCCCCCTGTACAGCGCCGTAAACTTCGTGCGCTCCGCGCCCTGCGTGGTACAATAATCCCGCGAAAAAAATCTGCTGATCAAGCAATCTCGTCAAATCCTTTGCTTTTCTTCGCAGTTAGAATCCCATTGGCACGCAGCCGAGCACCGGAGAGGCTGCCGAAAAGGGGATTTGCACTGTTTGAGGCGAAGCCGAGTTTGCAAAGCCCCGGCAGCATCGAGGAGCGCAGGGCATCCCGCCAACGGCGGGACAAGGGACACAGGGGGCCCTTTCTTTGGTTCGTTTCTTTGGGCAAGCAAAGAAATGAACAGAAAAACACAAGGAGCGCACCATGGAACTAAAAGTTCCGGTCATCGGCATACTGCGGGGAGTGGAGGGTGATTTCTTCGGCGAGGTCATGCAGATCTCCTTTGCCGCCGGGCTCACGGCCATGGAAGTCACCATGAACACGCCCGGCGCCGAGGAGATCGTTGCCGCATACCGCCCCGCCGTGCCCCAGGGCAAGCTACTGGGCATGGGCACCATCCGTAATCTCGAAGAAGCGAGGCGGGGTGTGGGAGCCGGGGCCATGTTTCTCGTTACCCCCAATACGGACACCAAGGTCATCGAGTATGCCAAAAAGGAAGGGGTCCCCATTGTCGCCGGGGCCCTGACCCCCACCGAGGTCTACAGCGCCTGGGCCGCCGGAGCCGACCTGATCAAGGTCTTCCCCTGCGGCGCCATGGGCGGCCCCCAGTATATCAAGGATCTCCTCGGCCCCTTCGATTATCTCCGCCTCGTTGCGGTGGGCGGGGTGAGCCTTACCAATCTTACGGAATATTTTACCGCCGGCGCCGCGGCCGTGGGCGTATCCACCAGCCTCTTCGGCAGCAAGGCGTTGCGGGAGAAGAACCTCGACCAGATCGGGCACAACGTAAAAAATTTCATTGCACATTGCCGCCCGGCAAAAGATCGGGTATGATCCCTACCTTTACTTGCTAAAATAGCGTCTTTTTCAAGGAGACTTCCCCCATGTTCAGATCGGAAATCAAGGTTATTGACTGTACTGTCCGCGATGGCGGCTTGATGAACAAGTGGCAGTTTGACGACACCTTTGTCAAGCAGGTGTACCATGCCCTGGCCGACGCCGGGGTCGATTACATGGAGATCGGCTACCTCAGCTCCGAATCAGCCTTTGACCGCAACGTGGTCGGCCCCTGGCGTTTTTGCGGGGAAAAGGATCTGCAACGCATCATCGGGGATTCGGAAAAGAAGATCAAGCTCTCGGCCATGGCGGATATCGGCCGCATCGACTACGACGATATCCCGGTGCGTTCGGAAGGCTCCCTGGACATGATCCGGGTCGCCTGCTATGTTCACCAGATCGACAAGGCCGCCGCCCTGGCGCACCACTGCATGGACAAGGGCTACGAGACCACGATCAACCTGATGGCGGTTTCCACCGTGGGCCCGCGCGATCTGGAAGAGGGGCTCAACGACCTGGCCAAATGCCGGGTGCCCATCATCTATCTGGTGGACAGCTTCGGCGCCTTCTACCAGGAGGACATCGAGGTGCTGGCCAAGATGTACATGGAACGGATGCCGGAAAAGACCATCGGCATCCATGCCCACAACAACCAGCAACTGGCCTTTGCCAACACCATCTCCTCCATCATCTGCGGGATCAACTACCTGGACGCCACCCTGTACGGCATCGGCCGCGGCGCGGGCAACTGCCCCCTGGAGCTGCTGCTTTCCTTCCTGAAAAACCCCAAGTTCCAGGTCCGCCCCCTGATCAAGGTGATCGAGGAGCAGATCCTGCCCTGGCGGGAGAAGATCGACTGGGGCTACTTCATCCCCTACATGGTTTCCGGGGTTCTCAACCAGCATCCCAGGGCGGCCATGGCCTGCATGGAATCCGACAAGAAAAACGAAGTTACCGAGTTCTATGACCAGATGACCAGCGCCGCCGCCGGAATCTGATCTTTCCCCATCACGGGCAATAAAAAAAGGCAGGCCCCTTCCCCGGGGCCTGCCTTTTTTTATTGCTGCCCATCCCCCTCTTCCGGCATATAATGAAAAAAAAGAGGAGGACACCATGCATCCTTTGCCCCGACACCATCCGTCCCGTCTGCGCATTGCCATTCTGGCCCTGCTCCTGGTCGTTGCCGCCTGCGGCCGGCCAAGCTACATTTTCCGGGCGGATCACCGCATCAACGAGGCCCTGGAATCGTATCATCCCTTGCCGGGCTACACCTACTACTACAGCGGCCCGGAAAATTTCCCCCTGGCCATCCTGGGCATCAGGCCGGAATACCGCCTGAACAAAGAGTTCTGGATCCCGGTGGAGCTGACGGAAAAGAAGCTGCAAGGATGGATGGAGGTCATCGACAACCCCCACCGCAGCCTGAAGACCAGGTACCACGGCAAGGTGATCCGCACCGCGGAGGGAGAGGAAATCGGCATCTGGTATTCGCCCCAGGAATGGAGCACGGTAAAGATGGGCGCGGACCGGGAGGTTACCATCTATTCCCCGTTCAACACCCTGTACCACACCGTCACCGGCAACGAGGGCGGCTTTCCCTGAACTCCCGACAAAACGAGCCAGCCATGCCGCACAGCGGAATCCAACTGACGGAAGAGGATATCACCGGGATCAAGGCGGATGCCATCGTGAATGCGGCCAACAATTCCCTGCTCGGCGGCGGCGGGGTGGACGGCGCCATCCACCGGGCTGCCGGGCCTGGGCTGCTGGCGGAATGCCGGACCCTGGGCGGCTGTCCGACGGGGGAGGCGCGGATCACCAAGGGCTACAACCTGCCCGCCGCCTGGGTCATCCACACGGTGGGCCCGGTCTGGCGCGGCGGAACCCAGGGGGAACCGGAGCTGCTGGCCCGCTGCTACCGGAGCTGTTTTTCCCTTGCCCTGGAATATGGCGTGGGGAGTATCGCCTTTCCCGCGATCAGCACCGGGGTCTATGGCTATCCCAAAAAAGAGGCGGCCCGCATCGCCGTGCGGGAGGCACGTCTTGCCCTGGCGCAAAACGAACATCTCGCCGTCCTCTTTGCCTGCTTCAACAGCGCAACACGGCTGGCTTACGAGGAGGGTTTGGCGGAGATCTGATCGCCCGCCTTCGCGACCACCTCCAAGACCTCTCCTCCAAACTCCACCAGATCTCCGGCCACAAGCTGCCGCCCGCGCCTGGTTTCCACCTCGCCGTTGACCCGTGCCTCGCCCTCCTGGATCCGCAGCTTGGCCTCGCCGCCGGTATCGACCACCCCGGCCAGCTTGAGAAACTGCCCAAGACGGATCACCTCGTCGCGCACCGCTATCTGTTGCCTGCCCATGCTCTCTGTTCCTTTCCTTAAAACGGCGGGGCGATGGTCACCAGAATCCGCAGATCGGTATGCGCCCGGACGCCGTGGGGCTCGTTGATGTCGCAGAGCAGCAAATCGCCTGCCTGCGCCGGAATGGCCTGGTCATCCTTGCCGAGAAATTCCCCGGTTCCCTCCAGCACCTGGATGGAGAGCTGGCCCTCCGTATCATGGGAATGCACCGGGAAAACCTGGCCGGCGCTGAGGTTGAAGTTCAGGATTCGAAACCAGGGCGAATCGTGCATCAATACCTTTTTCATGCTCCGGCTGTCAAAAACCCTGGTCTCGGCAAGACTCTTTTTCTCCATCATCGCGGCACCTCCTGGGGGCAAGATTGTCTGCATCTCTGTGCTTCCCATTATACAAGATCAGCGCCCTCTTTTCCTTGACCTGAATCAAAAAACTCGCGGTGCACCATAAAAAAAAGCCGCCATCCGAAATTCGATTCGCATGGCGGCGGGCAAAACTGAAATTCTTGCGTGCCGGTTACTTGACAGCTATCCCCTTCTTTTTGGCCGGGGCGTGGGAGGCGGCTTCCTTCATCTCCTCCCAGTTCGCGGCTTCCGGGGCAGCCGAGCCGGGCACCAGCCGCAGCTCCTGGCTCCGAGATTTGATTTCCCCGTTGAGCACGGCGCCGGATTCCACCGCCAGGTCCATGGTTTCGACCTTGCCTTCGATAAAGCCGCTTTTCACCACATAGAGCTTCTGAACATTGACCGTGCCCTCAACCCGTCCCGAACAGACAAAGGTGGAGACAACCACGTCGCCGGAGATGATCCCGCTTTCCCCGAGGATGAGATATTCCCCGCGGATGTTTCCCTCGGCCTTGCCGTCGAGCCGCAGCTTGCCCTTGAACGAGATATCCCCTGCCAGTTGCATGTCCGCGCCGATGACGCTGGTGATCGTCTCCGGCTTTGCCTCTCCGATGCCCTGCCTGCTAAAAAATCCCATACCGATCACCTGTCGCGCATTTCCTGAAGAATTTCACTCCGGCCGCCGCGCCCGGAGCTGCATCAGTGGGCCGTTGCCGCAGCCTGTTTCGTCTACAGGGCGGCGGTGCGGGAATGCACCTGGATAAACTTGACCGGATCGATCAACTTGTCCCGGTATTTTATTTCATAATGCAGATGGGCCCCGGTGCTTCTCCCCGAGTTGCCCACCAGTCCGAGGCCCTGCCCTCTCGTTACGGCCTCGCCGGTCTTGACAAACCCCTTCTGCAGGTGGAAATAGCTGGTCTGGAATCTGTTGCCGTGGTCCACGACGATAAAGTTGCCGTGCCCGTTGTCGTAGCCGCTGGCGACAACAACGCCGCCCGCCGGGGCAACGATCTTGGCGCCGGAATTGCTTCTGATGTCAACCCCGCTGTGGAAGGCGGGTTGCCCGTTGATGGGATCGAGCCGTCCCCCGAACCGGGAGGTAATGGTTCCCCGGACCGGCGCGCCCAGGGGCACGGACTGGATGGTGTCCACATAATGGTCCACCCTCAGGGTGAGGCCTTCGTAGGAATCCTGCGGCTGCCGGGTAAAAGGTCCGCCCGCGGCTTTCGCGCTTTCGTGCACTTCGAGATTCACCCCCACCGAGGCGAGGATCGTTTCGATAACCTGGCTCTTGTGTTTCAGGTCGGTCAGGGCGGCGTTCAGCAGGGCCTGCTGCTCCTGCTCCTGCTTGGCGGTCCGCGCCTGCATGCTGGCGTTCGAGGCGACGGTGACGTCCAGCTCCTTTTGCACTTCCGCAAGCCGCTTGCGCAACACGATATTTTCCCCGGAGGAAAACCAACCGAATCCGCTGCCGAACAGGAGAAAACAACAGAGCCCCAACACGATCTTGACGGTCGGCCGGGAAAAGGCAAACGAGCGGATTTCTCCCCGTTCGCCGGTTACAATGCAATGTATCTGTTTATCCATGCGGCAGAGGCCCCCTCTGGTTTGCGGTCCGGCGGTCAAACCGTACCCGCGCCCGCGGCAACCGGCCCGGACGCGTAAACTATCTCCTCGAAAAAGGAGGGAAATTTGCTGCGGCTTTGGAAGAGAGTACCAGGAATGAGAGGGGCAAACCAGATTTTTTTTGCCCCCTTGCACAGGGGAGTCCGCAACCCTTTACCCCCCTTGCCTTTGGCCGGGTTATTTTTTTGTCCTGGCTGGCAACACGGAGAACTGCCCGGTTGCATGGCACTTTTGCGTTTCCTTGCAAACCCTTTGCACTGGCTCCGCATGGGGAAAGCAGTTCCATATACTGTACCCGGAACTCCAGACGCTTCCCCGAAATTCCGAATCACGGAGGCCGCGCCTTCAGGCAATCTATTTGACAGTGAGGCGCCACCCCATTATAACGAACCCATCTTGTTTAAAATATTGAGATTCTGAAGGGGTAGCGTGCAAGTTTCCAATTATTGGGTACAATTTCTTCCGGTTGCACTCGTGTTTGTTTCCTTTTCCCTGGCGATTGGCTTGCTCGCCGTTGCCAGGAGAATACAGCGGCGCGAGCGGCGAACTCCCCTGACCCGTGATCTGTTGCGTAATCCCGGTGAATCCCTGCGTGAACAGGTAGATGATCTTGGCATGGACCTCTCCTTTTACCCGCTAATGCTCATGGCCGTTCCCCTTTTATTGGGCATGCAATTACTTTTGCAAAGTCGTGCTACCCAGCAGCCAATCACCCCCCGTATACTGATTCCTTACGCAATCGCTCTTGTCGGCTTCACGCTTTTTCTCATGGTTCAACTTGTCCGCACCTGGCGGAAACGGCACCGTCTCCGTTTGGGGCTGGAATGTGAGATGGCGGTCGGCCAGGAATTGAACCAGCTCATGCTGCTTGGCTGCCGGGTGTACCACGATTTCCCGGCCGAGGGGTTCAATATCGACCATGTGGTGATCGGCCCGGCCGGGGTTTATGCGGTGGAGACCAAAGGGCGGCCAAAGCCGGATAAAGGCGGTGGGCAGGAAGAGGCACGGGTGGTCTATGACGGCAAGCGCCTGCAATTCCCAGGCTGGAGCGAAACCGAGCCCATTGCCCAGGCGAGACGGCAGGCGCAATGGCTGGCGCAGTGGTTGAAAAGCGCGGTGGGGGAGCCGGTCCCGGTGTTTCCCGCTCTGGCCCTGCCGGGTTGGTATATTGATCGCAAGGCTCGCGACATGGTGGTATTCAATGCCAAGAATCCCGGCTTTTTGGCCACACCCAGGGGTGCAAGGGCGTTATCCGATGAAATCATCCAGCGGGTTGCCCATCAGGTTGAACAACGTTGCCGGACCGTGGAGCCGGTTGCGTATGGGAAGAAAAAAAATAAGATTCAACACCGTTAATTACGCAAGCACCAAATTCATGACCTGACCGACCAAGGGACCAGCATCAAAGATCGATAATTATGTGAATGAAAGCGCGCGCGCCCAGCAAGGGGATAAAACGATAATGGCAAAGATGAAAAAACCGACACACCAACCGAGTCTGGCTTTTCCGCCTGCGGCCGATGCACTGCATCAGGAGGGTAACTGGTTGTGGATTCCGTTGCGCAAGGAATGGCGGGACGTCACCAACAAACCCGAGGAAATCGTCCGCCAGAAATTCATTCGCGCCCTGGTGGAGCATTATGGCTACGCCCTGGATCAGATGGACCAGGAGCGCCGCACACAGCACGGACATAAGAGCCCTCGCGTCGATATCGTGGTCTGGCAATCCGCAGATGACAAGGCTGCGAACCACAGTGCGGTGCTGGTGGTCGAGTGCAAGACCGACACCATCGAGATTCAGGAACGCGACTATTACCAGGGCGAATCCTACACCCGCGCCACGGGGTGTGAGTTTTTTGTCGCCACCAACATCCGCCACACCGCCATTTTCAGGCTGGTGCCGGGGCTCCCCGGCGAATTCATCGCCATCAACGAGATCCCCAAGGCGACCGACTGGGGCGATGCCAAACGCTTGAAAAAAATCCGGGAGTCTCTCCGGGCTTTCAATCGTAAGGAGTTCCAAAAACTGCTGTTTGACTGCCACAGCATTTTACGCGACGTGCACAAGATGGACCCCGGCCGCGCCTTTGACACCATCTCGAAAATCCTCTTCATTAAAATGTATATCGAACGCTCCGGGCTGCACGGCACCTTCACCACTGAATTTATTGATGGCCGCCAGAAATACTCTCTGAAAAAGGATGTCCCGGTTCACGAACAACTTTTTGAGGAAACCAAAGACTACTACAAAGCCGACGATCTGTTTGCCCTTACCGACAAACTCGACATCTCGGAAGAAACCTTCCGCCGTATAGTCAAACAGCTCGAACAGTTTGACCTTTCCAAGACTGGCGACGACATCAAGGGCCTGGCCTTCGAAAAGTTTCTCGGTACCACCTTCCGAGGCGAGCTGGGACAGTTCTTCACCCCGCGCCCGGTGGTGGAATTCATGGTCGATCTGCTCAACCCCCAGGAAAAGCAACTGATCTGCGATCCTGCCTCCGGTTCCGGCGGATTTCTGATCCGCGCCTTCGAGCATGTGCGCGGCCAGATCGTGGCCGACATTCAGCACCAGAAGGATGAAGAACGCGCCCGTATCGAGGCCCAAGGCCTGCCGGAGGAAGAGGAAGAGCGCCAGATTGAAGAAGCGTTCTCCCGACTCAACCGCGAACTGCTCCCCAGCGGTGACGACAACAAGCCCATCGACACCCGCGTCGGCCGTTTGGCCTGGCAGTGCATCTACGGCACCGACGCCGAGCCGCGCGCCGCCCGCACCGCCAAGATGAACATGATCATGCACGGCGACGGCCACGGCGGCATCCACTATCACGACGGTCTGCTCGACATCAACGGTATCTTCAACGGCCGCTTCGATCTGGTATTGACCAACCCCCCTTTCGGCTCCAACGTCGGCAGCGATCAAAAGGTGGGCGGCAGCGACGAAACCCGCGTCCCCACCGACCAGACATACCTGGACCGTTGTGAGAAGCGATATGGCGAACTCTGGCGTCAGAGTCACGAACGGTTGTTGCAGGCCGCCAGCGAAACAGACCGCCACGGCAAGAAAGGGCTGCCCATCCTCAATCTGTTCGAAATCGGCAAGGACAAGAACAATCGTCCCACCGAGCTGATTTTTGTCGAGCGCTGCCTCAACCTCCTCAAGCCAGGCGGCCGCATGGGCATCGTCCTGCCCGACGGCAACCTCAACAACCCATCGCTGGCCTGGCTGCGCCGCTGGGCCGAGGGCAAGGCCAAGCTGCTCGCCGTGGTCAGCCTGCCGGAGGAGACCTTCCGTTCCAGCAACGCCACGGTCAAGGCTTCGCTGGTGTTCATGCGCAAGTTCACCGCCGAGGAAACCTTTGCCTGGGAAACCGCCTGGACTCAAGCCCATGGCGAACTGGATGCCACATTTGACGCTCAGCGTAACGACGCGCACGCCGACTATGCACCGCGCATCGTCACCGGCGAAGATGCCGCCGCCGAAATGCTGCTGAACGAATTGGCCGCCTTGGGTCTTACCCGCGAACTGCCCGCCTGGACAGCGGGCGAGCCGCCCGCCTATCCCAGCACCTGCAAACCGACCCGGCAGGGACGCCCGGTTTGGCAGGAAGAGGTGGCCAAAGAGCACAAGAAGGCCGCGATGGAACTCAAACGCGAGGTCGGCACCGCCCTGAAAGTGGTGGACAAGCACATCGCCGGGCTCTTCTCCGAACTCAAGGCCAAATACCGCGCCATCGACGAGGCCCATACCGCCGCCCTGTGGGCGCGAGTGCGCGAGCTGTTCGACTACCCGGTCTTCGTCGCCGCGCCTAAGACCGTGGGGATCACCTCCACCGGCGAGACCGGCGAAGGAGTGCCCAACGAGTTCCCTGAACTGTTCAAGGCCTTCCGTGAGTTCGAGACCTGGCTTGAAAACGGCGCGCAACAGGAGGATACGCCAAATTTTCCGGTGCCCTTCGCTGCGTGATCCGGCGGTGGAGGGAGATTGAACGCTGGATCGAAGACGGAGAATCAGTACACGCCGGGGTTTTTCCAGAGCGTCCGCTAAGAGATTTTATTACCAGAAAAATTATCCCGATTGATCGGGAAGAACGTCCGCTAAATCAGTTGAACGTCATCGCCAAGATCACCTTTGGAGGAAAGCTTCACGTCCGCAGCGAAGAAGCAAAGCGTGGCTATAAAGGTCCTTTGTTTCAGGCTGATCCGAGCGATCTGGTTATATCGAAAATTCGAGTAGCGCAGGGTTCATTGTGTGTTGTCCCTGACACGCTTGACCATCTCGCCGTAAGCGCAGAGTACCCGGTTTATGCAGTCGATAACTCAACGGTACACACCGAATATTTACGCTTGGTCATTCGTTCATCGGCATTTCAAGCGAGAGTTGCCCGGCTACGTTCGGGCAACACAACCAAAGCACGTATTCGCCCTGCACAATTCGAGGCGTTGAAATTCCCGTTGCCAACACTCGACGAACAGGATGCCCTCATTGCCAGTTACGCTGCGGCCCTGCACCGCGCCGAGAAACTGGAACAGGATGCCGACGCCATCGAACAAGCGGGCTGGCAGACATTCGAAAAGGCGCTGAGCGTGGCCGCTCCGCCGCCCTTGCCAGATCGGCCGGTGTTCGTCGCACGGTTCAGGGATGTGGAGCGGTGGAGTCATGAAAGCATTTTGCGTGCCCTTAACCAACTCACTGGGGCCGAATCTGATATAGCAATGGTCCCCTTGGGTCAGTTCGGGAAGGTGAGCTATGGCATCCAGAAGTGTCCTGGAAACAGACCAGGCACACATGCGCGCCCCTATTTGCGAGTTGCCAATGTGCAGCGTGGTATTCTGGATCTTCGAGAGATCAAGTACATCAATGTTCCCGACGAAGAAATGCCTAGATTACGGCTGGAGGCTGGAGACCTTCTTCTTTGCGAAGGCAACAGCCCCGATCTGGTAGGGCGCGGGGCTATCTGGCGCGGCGAGATTGAAGATTGCGTTCATCAAAACCATATCCTACGTGTTCGGGTTGATCAGAATCGATTGTTACCCGAGTTCGTTTTAGCCGTAATCAACAGCGGCCACGGACAAGCCTATTTTCGTAGTAAGGCTAAACGTACAACGAACCTGGCGTCGATAAACAGCAAGGAGGTTGCAGGATTACCGGTCCCTGATGTCTCGATCTCTCAGCAAGAGAAACTGCTGTTCATATTAAGTGGGCAGATCGAAGCAGCTAACACCAAACGCATCGAAGTCGCCAACCTCCGCCAATCCGCCTGGGACGCCTTCGAGTCGGCGTTGTTCACCGCCGGGGCGGCTACCGCATGAGCGAACAAAACTACAACGGTCTGAAATCCACCTGCTGGATCATCGCCGGTCTCAACGGCGCGGGAAAAACCACCTTTGCCTTGAAATACCTGCCCAAGGCAAAGGGCTGCACCCATTTCATCAACGCCGACCGGGTCGCCGCCCACCGCCGCATCAAGGCCATGCTGTTGGGAGTACTGCCATGAGCAACCAAGCCGATACCCCCGCCTCACTCACTGCCGTCCCGGCCGGTTACGCCGGCTGGCTGACGGAGCTGAAGACCCGCATCCACAACGCCCAGCAGCGCGCCTCCCTGGCAGTGAACCGGGAGCTGGTCGGGCTCTACTGGCAAATCGGACGCGACATCCTGGAACGGCAGGCCGCGCAGGGCTGGGGCGCCAAGGTCATTGACCGCCTGGCCCACGACCTGCGCACCGCCTTCCCGGAGATGAAAGGCTTCTCCCGCGCCAACCTTATGTATATGCGCGCCTTTGCCGAGGCCTGGCCGGAGGAGGCAATTGTCCAACAGGCTGTTGGACAATTGCCTTGGGGCCATAACCTGGTGCTGCTCGCTAAGCTCAAAGACCCGGCCCACCGCCTGGCCTATGCCGAGCGAGCCATCCTGCACGGCTGGTCGCGCAACACCTTGAACATCCACATCGAGACCCGCCTCTTGGAACGGGAGGGCAAAGCGGTCACCAACTTTGATGAGCGGTTGCCGGCCCCGCACTCCGATCTTGCCCGTGAATCGCTGAAAGACCCCTATCGCCTGGACTTTCTCGGCGTGGGCCAGGAAGCTGACGAGCGAGCCATCGAGTCCGCCATTGTTCAGCATATTACCCGCTTCCTCCTGGAACTGGGCGCTGGTTTCGCCTATGTCGGGCGGCAGGTGCATATCGAGGTCGGTGGTGACGATTTTTTCATCGACCTGCTGTTTTATCACCTCAAGCTGCGTTGCTATGTGGTGGTGGAACTCAAGGCCGGAGCCTTCAAACCGGAACACACCGGGCAATTGGGCTTTTATCTCGCCGCCGTGGACAGCCAGATGAAAGCGGAGCAGGACAATCCGACCATCGGCCTGCTGCTGTGCAAGTCGCAGAACCGGGTGGTGGCCGAATACGCCTTGCGCGATTCGAACAAGCCCATCGGCGTGGCCGAGTACCAACTGATAGCGGCCTTGCCCAAGGAACTGCAAACCAGCCTGCCCAGCATCGAGCAGATTGAAAAGGAACTGGGAGAAAACGGATGAGTGACATCAAGCTGTTCAGAATCCAGCAAGCCCAAGTCCAAGAGCTTGAAGGCCGTTCCGCCTCGGTGGAAAAATCCTTACAGGCCCAGATGGAGCGCCATCTCGACGCCTTTCTCGGCGTCCGCTTTCTCGCCTCGGAATACTCCACCGGCAAGACCTACGCCGGTCGGATCGACACCCTGGGGATCGACGAAAACGGCTGCCCGGTGATCATCGAATACAAACGGGCCATGAACGAAAACGTCATCAACCAGGGGCTTTTCTACCTGAATTGGCTCATGGACCATAAGGCGGAGTTCACCCTGTTGGTCATGGAAAAATTCGGCAAGGAAGCCGCAACGGCCATCGAGTGGGGAAGCCCGCGCCTGCTCTGCATTGCCGGAGATTTCACCAAGTATGACGAGCATGCCGTCCAGCAGATCAACCGCAACATCGAGTTGATTCGCTACCGCCGCTACGGGGAAGACTTGCTGTTGCTGGAACTGGTCAATGCCACCTCGGCGGCGATTACGACCGAGGTGCTGCCGGGGGGTAAGAAAACCGGCAAGGGCGGGAAAAACCAGTACAAAACCGTGAGCGAATATCTTGAGCAATCCCGACCGGAATTGGCGGGACTGTACGAGGAAGTGAAGGCCTATCTCCTGGCCTTGGGGGATGACGTACAGTTCAAGGTCTTGAAGTTTTACTTCGCCTTCAAGCGGATCAAAAACTTTGCCTGCGTCGAGGTGCATCCGGGCAGCGGCAAACTGCTCGTCTATATCAAAGTTGATCCCGCCACCATCACCTTGGAGAAGGGTTTCACCCGCGATGTCGGTTCAACCGGCCATTTCGGCACCGGTGACTTGGAGATCACCATCGGCAGCATGGCCGATTTCGAGAAGGCCAAACCCCTGCTGATGCGGAGCTATGAGACAAGCTAGGGGGTGGACTCCGGGCAGCCTTCCGCTCAGCGACCCTCGAAAGCCGCTTCGTTCTTGACAAAAAATGCCAAGGCTCGCTCCCTGGCTTCGCCGGGAAAATTGGAGCGTAAAGGAGCGCCGAATCGGCGCGGATCTTCATCCTTGGCGATTCGTTCAGATAAAAAGGTCAGGATTTTCCGGGCATGCTGTGGGTCAAGCCGGTTGAGGTCGCGTTCCGCGGTCGGATCAAATTCAACCTTCCATGCCATGGCGTTTCATTACCTCTGCAAGCGGCACAGTTTTGCTTTTTCCTGCCCGAATATCCTCAAGACGCTTTTCTGCCAGGTAGATGTCCTCTATGTCCCCAATGGATCGCTCCAGGGCTTCCCGGACATAAAAACTTTTCGGCCTGTTCGTGGTCTTGGAAAGATTATTCAACCGGTCTTCAATATCGTCTGGCAATCTAACGGTTAGCATATCAGCCTCCTTTTGTATTACAAATAATACACATAATACAAAAAGTCAACTCCCCCCAGCTTCACAGCCAGATCCTCGGCCCGGAGATGAGTATCCCGTTTCAGCATCTTGAGATCCTTATGGCCGGTGATGCTGGCCACTTCCATTCTATTCAGTCCTTTTTCAAAAAAACGGCTGGTGGCTTCATGGCGCAGATCGTGAAAATGGAGATTTTCGATTGCCCCTTGTCTCTTCCCCGGAAAAACGCTATGCATATCTTCAGAGACCATGCTTTCTTCCGCCCCCTCTTTCCCCCAGCAAAAGCCCATGCGTAAACCGAAC
>Ga0074195_1002662_pt1 | contig 19070 bp, 22 predicted proteins | sample EPASupsiteHSE623_FD_64525 | JGI IMG/M metagenome (GOLD analysis project Ga0074195, IMG submission 64525) | Bioremediated contaminated groundwater from EPA Superfund site, New Mexico - Sample HSE6-23 | ecosystem: Environmental > Aquatic > Deep subsurface > Groundwater > Contaminated ...
TGTAGAGATATTTCGGCAGTGTGCGATGGCCTTTATCGGCACCATAGCGCTCGCCTTCTTCGTGAACCTGATCGAGCTGGGCTGTACGATAGGACTCCCCGCCATCTACACGCGAGTCCTCTCGATACAGGACATCGGGACACTGCCGAAATATCTCTACATGGCGCTCTACAATGTCTACTATGTGATACCGCTCGCCGCCATCGTGATCTTGTTCGTGGTTACGATGGGCAAATACCGGTTCCAGGAGAAGCATGCAAAGGTGCTCAAGCTCGTTTCGGGCGCACTCATGTTGGCGCTCGGCGTTATTCTCGTCATCAAACCCGACCTGCTCGTCTTCTCGTAAGAATTGGTCCCCGGTGACTGCTGCTGGAACGGATGTTGACAGAACTCCTCTAAAAAAACCTCAAAGACTGAATACCACCGGAATATCGGATGACAATCAAAAGTTCTGATTCTTCATCTCCGATACCGCCCTCAAGTTGACATAAGGTATATTATTAGAATCACACGAGATTTTCGGCAGAAAGAACCATCTAGTTTACATAACGGATGTTATGCGAAGTAACTATTTGATATTATTAGGCTTTTTCAGAATGGCTAGGCCTTGACGCAATCCCGTTCGCCCCGCCTGGGGCATTTGCGGAGGTCGGTTTCTCTGGAGGCTTTCCGATTCATCTTCATCGCTCGTACACCTCGCGACGATGACGCACTCGCACGATGAGGATCGTGATGCGGGCGTCGTCCTTTGAGAAGATCACCCGATAGTCGGCGACCCGGAGACGGAACATCGGGTCTTTCTGTCCCTTGAGCTGCGTGATGTTATTCTTGAGGGCGGCGTAGTTCTCGCCGAGCAGCAGTATCTTTTCCCTGATGAGGCGCTGCGCCGGCCGATCGATGGCGCCCAGTTCCTTGAGAGCCTGCGGCTCAAACTCGATAGCGTACACCATCAGTCGAGACCAAGCTCCTTAAAAGCCTTCTTCGCCGGTATCGTGTGGACCTTGCCGCTCTTGACCGCGGCCAAGCGCTTCTCGGCGATCTTGACATCCAAGTAGTCAAGATAGAACTGCCACGCCTGCTCAATGAGGTGGCTCTTCTTTTCCTTCAGCTCGATGGAGATGTCGTCGAGTTCCTGTACCATCACCGCATCGAGCGAAAGCGTTGTCCGGATCCTTCTACCCATAGTAGTTACCCCTACTCCATCTTCGTACTTACGATTGTATGCAAGAATGTATGCAAGTCAAGAGAAGTCTTTGAATTCGTTTACATAACGGATGTTATGCGAAGTAACTACTTGATATTATTAGGACTTTACTTTTATCCGGAGCCCGACCCCTTTTGCCTCACCTAGAGCATTCTGGGAGGTCATTTCTTCCTCGGTCGGTTTTTTTGCCAGTGCTCGATTTATGATTGTCGTCTCGGGTACCGGATTGCCCATGGACCAATACTTGTACTCCCCCAGATAGAGATAGAGGTAAGTGCTCTGACCAAACTTCTCCTCGACGCCGTGGATCCTGATGAACTCAACGAACTCGATAAAGGCCTCTTCGTTCTCCGGTGACCGGACCACATACCAATGGGGACACTGAGGCATGGTCTTGGCGAAAGTCCAACTCCAGCCGCTGATGAGGTCCTTGGCCTTTTCGTTGTTCACTACACTTTCCCGCTATTCAGCCGGCCCTTGAGTACCATGCTATGCTTGAAGGTCACAACCTTCCGTGCGTCGATGTTCATGTCCGTGCCGGTCGCTGGATTGCGGCCGCGGCGCGCCCGCTTCTGCTTGATCTCAAGTTTGCCGAAGCCCGATATCTGGAGGTCGCCGTCTTTCAGCAGCCCCTCTTTGATCTCCTCGAAGAACAAGTCAACCAGCTCGGCCGCCTGCTTCTTGTCGACCTTCATGTGCTCATAGGCCAGAGTCGCCAGCTCAACTTTCGTCAGACTCATGACATCTCCCCTTCGCGTCATTATCCATCACAGACAGGGTATTGTATCCCCCACCCCACTCAAGTCAAAAAAACCGGCGCGGAACGATTCTGGTTCAAACTGGCCACCCCTTAATCTTGACACACATTCCCGTTTCGTAGAAGATATCCTGACTTCTGGGAGCGCGGAATGAAAAAATCGGAGCTGGTGAAAGCCATAGCCGCGAAAGGTGCTGTTTCCCAGCAAGCCGCCGAGGATTTCGTCAACCTCATGTTCGACTCCATGATCGGCGCGCTCATGCGCGAGGAGCGGATCGCCATCCGGGGCTTCGGCAGCTTCACCGTGCGCCGCATCTGCGCCTGTACCAGCCACAATCCCAAGACCGGCGAAGGGATAACGGTCCCCGATTTGACTTCCCCCGCCGGTGCGCTAAAATGCTCTCCCACCAGTGACCATTTTTTTCTCGAAGTGTAAAAAAATTGTATATATAAGGAGAACACCATGAAATCACTTAGAACCATTGCAGTATTTGTCGGTATATTATTCCTTGTGGCAACCGTGACATTTACGATAGGAAGTGGACAGATCCGATCATTTTTAAGTGGAGAAAATCCACAGAAAAGTCTTCTGATCATAGGGGTGCTCCTTGAGATAATGTGCGGCGTTGCCGTTGTTGGCATTGGTGTATTGTTGTTCCCCATCTTAAAACTATTTCATCACCGTTTCGCAGTGGGATATGTCATATTCAGAAGTATTGAGTGTGTGATCATTCTTATTGGTGGAATGTACCTCCTCTTGCGATTACAATTCATGTGGAATTACGAGATGATCATCTTTCTCTTTACAGGCATTGGGGGACTCATCTTGTCGTACTTATTGTATCAATCGCGCCTTGTTCCACGATGGTTGTCAGTTCTTGGTCTTGTCGGTTATGCGATGTTGTCAATAGGCACGGTATTCGACATGGCGGGTGTTATGCAGATGGAGGGCAATATTGGAATGTTGGTCTATCTTCCAGGTGGATTATTTGAGTTATTTCTTCCAATATGGTTGTTTATCAAGGGATTCAATTCTTCGGCAATCACTGCCGCGTCTATATTGGAAATCTCGGAGCGATCTGACCGATTTTCTCAATCCTGATTGACCACATTTCTCGATTTCGATTGACCGTTCATCTCAATTCTGACTGACCGGGTTTCTCGGACCCACTGACCACCCCCAACTAACTTGACTCTTTTTTCCGGTTCGACCAAGATGCTCCGAACCTCGGAGACGAGAAACCATGACTATCGTAAAAACCATTGACCCCATCGAGACCGAAGCCATCAGGCAGATCCGGTCCCGCATCGTCGGGATATCGAAGCGTCAGAAACTCGTGTGGGGACCGGCCGCCCGAGGCCTGGCCGACGAACTGAAACATATCTTCAGGGACATTAAAAGAAATGTGTCCGACCGGAAAAAAGGGATAACCCTGCTCCTGTTCTTCTTCACAACTGAAAAGTCGATATTGAACCATTGTGACGATTCCAGCGGGCTGGTCAGCGATGTGTTCAAGGAAGAAGGAGTCAGCCTTTTCCTTAATTATGCCGTTCCATTCGAGGACAGGAGATGGTTGGCCATTCATCTGGTAAGAAAATGTTTGGAAGATATGGAGGGCGCATTACCAATCCTCTTGGAAAATGCTGTGACCTATCTCACGGAAGACAATGTCCGGGAGATGATGGAAAAACTTTGGGGCTACGCCGAGGACACCCAAGAAGAGATTGTTCGGGATAATTGTTTGGAGGCGATCGAGATACTTGCCATAGCGATGGACGATGCTGTCGAATATGAAAAGGCCTACCGGGCAAGAATGGGAGAACTCCACCACGCCGCCGTTCTGCAAATTGGAGAGATGCATCTTCGTTCCGGGAAGCCGAAGCTCGCTCTTGAATGGGCGCAAAAAGCAACAGAGAATAAGAACTTTGAAGCATCCGCCGCCGATGCTCTGCTTTGCCGAATATACACTGCCTTGGGAGAAAAAGAAAAAGCGCGGGAGCTTGACTACCGGCTCTTCCGGGAGTATCGCACCGCAAAGCGTTTCCGTGAACTGCTGGATCGTATAGGAGAAAAAAGCGAGTTTGTGGCCATAGACCGGGAAGAAGAGATCATCCTTCAGGACCAAGGGCTTCATTATAGCGATGCACAGTTCCTTTTTGATGTTGGTAGTATAAAGGTCGCTGCGGAATATCTGATCGCAAGAAGAGACAAGATCAACGGCAAAGACTATGCATATATCCTGCCGCTGGCCCGTCTGATGGCAAAAGAAAACAGATATCTCTGCGCCACGGTCTTATACCGCGCCTTGCTTGAGGACATACTTCTGAAGAAGAAACCGAAGAACTATATGTACGGGGTCCGTTATCTAGGCGTTCTCGATATGTTCGGTCCGTTTATAATCGATTGGCGCGGTATAGAACCGCACAGCGAATACCGCGCGCGCATCAAAGAGCAGCACCAATTAAAGAGCGCCTTCTGGTCTCTTTTTCAGCAATACCAGAAAGAAAAAGGCTGGACCTAATAATCAGTGGAGAATCCGATAGAACTGGCCGGGCGTTCCGGCCCCACTGACCACCCCCTCCGATCTCGTGAAAAGCTGACAGCCGCCGCTTTCTTTTCTTGATTTCATACTTTTATGCGTGTATATTCCCATGCTGACCGTGCAAGGAGATCTCATCTTGGACTTACCATTCACATTCGCAAGGAGCACATCCCATGGAAGGACCATTCTTTCTTTTTCAGAGCATCGTAAATCTGATGGTTCGCCAGACCTCCCCCGGACACATCCGGATCTGTGAGAAGGTAGATCATACCACACACATCGTCCGGTATGTCGGTTGGTCGGACACCGATGTCAAGTCTGAGGTACTCCAACATGTCGGCGACAAAACCTTCATGTTCTTCAGCTTCGAATATGCCGACAGCCCCCGACAGGCTTATGAGGAGGCATGCATGGATCACCACGAGTTCCACGCCACGCTCACGGACAAGACTCATCCCCGGAAACCGGAGGGAACAGACTACGCCTGTCCGGTCAAAGGATGCGAGCACGGCGGGAAGTCGTGATCTGAACCGCGCACTATTTCAAAGCTCATCACCCCGATGGACAAAACGGTCCAACTGACCACTACTTCCCCACCCCACATTTCTTGACACCTTTCTTCAAATCATAGAATATATCCAGAACCTATGGGGACCTGCATGAACAAATCAGATCTCACAAAGATCATGGCCGAGAAAGCACAGCTCAGTACCCGCAACGCCGAGACCTTCGTCAACCTCATTTTCGATGCCCTGTCGAACGCCCTCATGAAAGAAGAGCGCATCGAGATACGAGGCTTCGGCAGCTTCACGATACGGCACTACGATGCCTACGAAGGCCGCAACCCGAGAAGCGGAACACCGACATCCATCCCCGCCAAACGACTCCCCCACTTTAAGGCGGGCCGCGATATCACCGATCGCGTGAACAACAAATAGAGAGAACGCACATGACCAACCATCGCATCATCGGCTTCTGCACCCTGAACCGCGTCGGAAGAACCGACACGAAACAGAAAGAATCCCTTGCCGCCTATGCGGCGGAAAAAACCTTGACCCTTGAGATCGTCGAGGGACGCTATTCCCATAAGAAGAAATGGAAAGTCCGCACCGAACTCCTGAAACTCCTCGAAGACCTGAAACCCGGCGACACACTGGTGACTCCCACCCTATCGCTCCTCGGCCTCGATTCCGGCGACATTCTTTCCTTCATCACCGAACTCATGAAGAAGAAAGCCGACCTCCACATCGTTGACCTCGGCCTCGTTATCGCCGCATCGGGCTACACTGGAGATATGATCGCCATTTTCACCCTCATGACCGCTCTTACCGTGGTACCCAAGGGCAAGCCCGGCCGGAAGCCCGGCAGACCAGCGAAGAGAAAACCCGGCCGCCCGGCAAAGAAGAAACGCGGTCGTCCTGCCAAGAAAAAACGGGGACGCCCTGCGACGAAGAAAAAACCGGTTAAGCCCATCAAGAAGAAGATCGGCCGTCCGAAGCTGAAAAAGAAACCGGGCCGTCCGCCGGCACGCAAAAAACGGGTAAGCAAATTCCAAGAGAAGTTCAACGATGAAGTGTTCGCCATCCGTAAATACCTCAAGAGCCAGTTCCCGGTCAAAATGATTGCCGAGAAGCTCGGGATGCCGTATCAGGCTCTCCTTGGGCTTATCAAGAAGCACCCTACGCTCAAGGGATTGGTGAAGAAGGGAAGGTAGAGATACTTACTTGAGAACCGAGAGAGATTACTTTAAAACTGTCCGGAGAATCGGGCGAAACGCTAAGGGAGGGCGGCGATGAGCACAAGAATTAATTTCGAAAAGGCGACATTGGAAAAGCGGATGGCTATCGGAACCTTTGCCCAATGCTTGGAGCGGAAGGACATCAAAGGGCGTTTCGACAATTTCAAGTTTGCCGTCAGCAGTAATGGCAGGCAGATCGTTCTGGATCATCATGATCTCTATCGAAATAAGAATTTGGGGTCTATTGCTGAGTTAATGGGCAACGCCAATACCCTGTTTGTCATGAATGAGGAAGGAAAATTCAGAAAGGTGGCTACTTGGGAAGAATTACGAGATTATCTCAAGAAAGGTTGGTTCATGGGTACAAAGAAGACGCCGGGGATAAAGTTCAGCTTCATCGACAAGGGGAGCAAAAATTACCGGCGGGATGCTTCCCGGATTCTGGTGTTTTTCGATAAGGCTTGATTCTTCGAATGATCACCAAGATTGTTCCCCGATTGATCAGTTATGCATAACTAAAAAAACACCGAAACGATTCTTGGCTTGAGGCAGGGAAAAATTTCTTTCCCTTATAAGGTCAAACAATACTCGAAATTGCCTTTTGCTTTATCATAGTCATAAATCTTCATGTCCACATCGCCTTTTTGTAAAAGGCACCTCCCCAATTCGACTGAAGACGAGACAGGCATGGCAGGGAAAACATGAATTGCCTCAATACGGGGATTCTCATTTTGAATATTTGTAATAACATCCCTGATCGTGGCTTTAAAAAGCGCTAATTGTTTTTGAGACCTAATGCTATTTACCCTAGGCTTCTTGATAGTAATAGTATATATCTTTGCGTTCCGATCATCAAGACAAGTTCGAAGGAGGTCATTCATGATAGTTCCGCTAAGAGACAAGTTAAGTGCGACGATTTTTCGGGAGGTGCCTTCTTTATAAATCTTATATTCTTCTCGCGGCTGATGTTTCTTCCATATCCAGTCAGCTGTATCTCGAAATCTCTCATATACATCTGCCGTCGTTATATCGCCCAGCATCTTTCCCAAAGCAATTAATAAAGGAATGTCAGAAATGGCAAAAATAGAGAAATGCCTGTGTGCTAAGCCGTCCTTTCCCCCAGACAATATATAGGTGTCAACTTTCTGTTTTAGAGTGTCATGGAAGAATTTATAATATGTTCTATTGGCGTCAGGGCTAATGTTCGTTTGGTCAATCGTGATTCCGAGAGAATCTTCCGGGTATCTTCCATTTGCGACAACAGCACATGACGCCATATTATAATCGATAGAACCAACTCTATCGACAATCTTACCTTTATACATTATTATCTGTGTTCTCTTGCTGGGGTCGATATCGGTAACTCTGAAGATGCGATCTTCATGTTCCATTTTGTGTTTTTTGAGTTCCTGTACCGAAAAAGTCGATTCATTGGTATCAATTCTCAGGTGGCATTCATGACATAATAAAAGAAGGTTTGAGAAATCATTGCGTTCGCTATCTGTCAATAACTTATTGGGCCGAGGGCCTTTCTGGCTGAACCCCCAAATGTGAGCTTTTTGACCTTTAATGCAAGCTGCGAAAGTCATACCATCGTGCAGAAGATATTTGTTACATCCGGGAAATTCGCACCTGCCCCCAGAGGCCACCATTAATCTGAGTTCCACATCTTTTTCAATTCTTCTACTTGCCATTTTCGTCCTCTAGTTCTATTAATTTCAGGTTACATATTCTGTTCTTGTTGCGCGAACCATACCACCCCAAGATATTCTCTTGACCCACAATTATGAAAAACAGATATGCGCCTTCGTAAACATCATTTCTCAGTCTCTTTTTCCAATCATCTATATCGACAGAAGATGGATGAGGTTCTGGCTCAGGATGCGTATGCCATGTTCCCAAATATATGGTTGTTCTATTTGTTTTTTCCCATGTTTTGTTGACGATGTTTTGATGTTTGTTTCTTGATAATTTGAATCCAAATCTAGATCGCAAATCATGGTCTTGCGGTAAAGTAATATCATCTACAACAAAATCCTTTGAGTTTGCGATGATCCTTCCCATCAAAATGCCACCCGATTCTTTATCCGTGGCATATAATTGTTTGGATGACAGCATTCGAGCAAGAGCGATTTCGCTTATCTCGATTTTGTCGCCCGTCGAGGTAGCAAATATCTTTCTCATTTTGAGCATATCCTACAATGCTCAAATCTATATTCATATCTAGAGTCGAACAAAGCATCTTGTGACAAATTGTACCGTGACGATAGGAGAAATCCGTTGTCTCTGATTTCGGTAGAATCCCCCTTCCAAGATAACAAAGGAGAATGATGTTCTTTGCCGAGAAGAGTATCTATGGCTAGACGAGAGGCCATTTCAGCAGTTCGCAAAGCATCCATAGAAGAGTATGGAATGAACATGCTTGCGCATCCGGCAAGCGATTTAGTAAAGTTTTGATTTGGCATAACGAACGAGGCTCTGTTATATGGAGCTTCATCAGTACCTCTATAGAATAGACATTCAAAGCATCCCTTGCTTCCCTTGTTGTTAGTGAGAAGAGCATGCCCGCCGATGCTTAATGGATCTAGCCAAGTATATAAGACCGGTGGCCACTTCTTTCTCTCATTAAATACTTTTTCATTCAACCAAAGAGAAGTTGTTGGATCGCCGATGGCGACAATGATGAGATCATTGTTTGTTATGATTTCAGGTTTCTTTTTCAGGGCATCTTGCACTCGGGCTTTCTCTACAATAATTTTTTCTGAGATTTTATATTTCGCCGCAATTTCTCTTTTTATAACATCAACTTTATAGTCGTCGGATGCATGTCCACAAACATGGCGATATCGATTTTCGCAGCACAACTTGTCATGGTCAACCAATAAAAGTTGATGGATACCGCATCGTAGCAATTCAAAAGCAATGTGTCCTCCCACTGCGCCACATCCAATAAGAGCCACCTTTTTCCCTTGCAAAGACTTATGGCCACCGCCACGAGCTAAAAGATGTTGAGGATCCTCTCTTTCTAGAGACACTGGAGTATAACATGAAGGTATGGTATCTTTCACCACGGGCGTGTTTTTATAATATATTCCCAAAGATCCTTTCCCTTCGGAAGGTCGGGAGAAAGAAAAAACCAGCAGGCTTTCTTTTCCTGCTTTTTCTGATAGGTATTTTCTTAATTTCTTTTGTTTGTTGTGGTTCAAAGAGTTGTACAATGTCTTAAGGTATGACGCTTCCCAAGATGTATTAAATCGAGGAGGACTTACAGTAAACGAATCATTTAATGGTAAATATAATCCAGAAAGAAGTGGCTTTGGTTTAATTGCTTTGTTGACCGCAACATTGCTGTCGGAGACATAGAGCAGTCCATTGTCTTCCTGATAGTATATGTTGCGGGGATGGCTATTTATATCAATTAATGAAATTGCCCGTCGGATATGGTTCTGCGAAATCCAATAATGATCAAATTCTTTTAGAAAATCATCGGTATTTTCTCCCTTTATTCCTTTTTCTATAGTTTGCATGGCCATGGTTAAGGCTGACTGGACAATACCTTCGGGGTTATATCTGTCTAACAGAATGTTGTCCGAGTGGCAAAAGCACACCTCTCCTTTCATGTCAACATGTGGTACAAAGCCAAAAGAATCATATTTGTCCAGGCAGACAACGGGTTTGCTGGCAGGGAAGTCGGTAGGAAGATATATGGATATGTTTCCATGTAGCCCCGCAATAGTAACATGTCCTCTTATGCCTGATTTTGCATGAATAACGTTGGCTATTTTATCATGAGTGGTGTCTATTAATTCTGGAGAAAGCAAGATGTCCTGCGGGGCATCAAAAAAAAGACTTTTTAACAAACCATTCTGCTGCAGCACTTCCAATGCTAAGCCTATGCGGAATCGCCGCTGTTCAGAATTCCCGGACTGTTTGTTTTCTGTGCGGCCTGAGTTTTGGAAGGGACAGGGAAATCATCGCCAAAGTACTTCTTCAGAATCTTGCATGCATCATGCGGGTCGGCGATGGTCTTAGCTTCTTGAAGAGCATTTTTCAAAAGAAGAAGTTTGTCCTTGAAAGTTTCCATTTGTTTATTCGACATTCTTTTAAAAACATCTTGGTAGGGCTTAACTGGTAACTTTATTTCCAATCGATTAGCGCTGGATTGATCGGCTTCTGAATACCGGTAAGAGAAACTGGAAATCATAGACTCTGTAAGATTAAGAAGAGCCTCGCAATCATTGTATTTGCCCTCCCAATTCTTCTTGGGAATTCCCCAATTGCATGCCGCGAGCGTTAGTCCTATCGAGATGGGTGCCGCCTGTCCATCGGAAGGAAAGTTAACATCTCTCCATCTTTTGATGTATCTGACAACTCGTTTAAACTGTAACTTGTCGTCTTCTGAGAATCTGTCCTTTATGTAATTCTTCAACCCGTCAGGATCGGCGTCTTCCCAGACCTTGTTTTCGGGCTTTGACCCTGATTTGCCTAGCGCAAGATAATTTGGGCAAGAAGATTCTATTTGGCAATATATGGCAAGATCAACATGATATAATGACTCGTTGTTTTTTTGATAGAATACCGTTACACAAGGTCTGCATACTTCTACTTTGTTGGTGTGATTTCTCAAAGCTTCATAAACCCACTCCTTGACCTCCACGGGCTTATTTTTGTTTTTGTCTAAATGGAACCTTATGCCTACATCAATATCAAAATCCCCCTTCAGCGACGGTTGAATGCCTGTGTCGTATTCATAGCTTCCTTGATTAAACCAATCAAATTTCGGACAAGATTCGTCTTTATCTTCAAATTGTTTCTTTAACCCGGCACGAAGTTTGTCGGTCACAATGTCACGCTTCTCTCGCAATTCCGCATTTTCGTCGAAACGGTTTAACTTGATAATGCCATGAAATTGTTCAAAATACTTTTGAATTTCGGCCATAATCACCTCCGTCCTATGTTTTTGTCATGAACAACACCCCTTTTTCCATGTGCATTATAGAAAAGATGCTTGAAAAGGTCAAGTCAAAACATCGGGGTTTGTCTGAGGGAACTCCGTTTCTCCTTCGCTGAACGAGATGTTTTGTGCTTCCGCGAGCGGTTTATCTGGCTTTGAGGTACGTTTTCATCATTTTTGTCGATGCCCTCTCCCCCCCTTCTCTTTCCACAATAATTTTGATTTCCCCATTAAGAAGCCTTATATTGTTCCCAGCCTTTTTCAACTGACGGGGAACATCCATGGCGCGGGGAAAGAAACCTAACAACGAGAAGACGACCAACTCCGGCGCGATGGTCGGCTATGAGGCCCAGCTCTGGGCGTCGGCCGATGCCCTCCGCAACAACATGGATGCCGCCGAGTACAAGCATGTGGCGCTCGGGCTCATCTTCCTGAAGTACATATCGGATGCCTTCGAGGAGGTCCATGCCCGTCTGCTTGACCAGAAGGCACAGGGGGCCGACCCCGAGGATCAGGACGAATACCGCGCCCTCGGTATCTTCTGGGTGCCGAAGGAGGCGCGTTGGCCGGTCCTGAAGGAGAGCGCGAAGCAACCGACCATCGGGAAACTGGTGGATGACGCCATGACCGCCATCGAGCGCGATAATCCCGCGCTCAAAGGGGTGCTTCCGAAAGACTATGCCCGCCCGGCGCTCGACAAGGAGCGGCTCGGCCAGTTGATCGACCTCTTCAGCAACATTCGCGTTGGCGATGCCGCCAGCCGGTCAAAGGATGTTCTCGGCCGCGTCTATGAATACTTCCTCTCGCAGTTCGCGAGCGCCGAAGGAAAGAACGGCGGCCAATTCTATACCCCGCGCAGTGTCGTCCAGTTGTTGGTCGAGATGATCGAGCCCTACAAGGGCCGGGTGTACGACCCCTGTTGCGGCGCCGGCGGTATGTTCGTCTCATCGGAGAAGTTCATCAACTCGCACGGCGGTAAACTGGGCGATATCAGCATCTACGGGCAGGAGAGCAACCCCACGACTTGGAAACTCGCCAAGATGAATCTCGCCATTCGCGGCATAGATAACAACCTTGGCGACCGGAACGCCGACACCTTCCACCACGACCTGCACCCCGACCTCAAGGCCGACTTCATCCTCGCCAACCCGCCCTTCAATGTGAGCGACTGGCGCGGTGAACTGCTCCGCGACGATAAGCGGTGGCAATATGGTATGCCGCCCGCCGGTAACGCCAACTTCGCGTGGGTCCAGCACTTCATCCATCACCTTTCGCCGACCGGCATCGCCGGGTTCGTCCTTGCCAATGGCTCGATGTCGTCGAACCAATCGGGCGAAGGCGAGATACGCAAGAACCTCATCGAGGCCAACCTTGTCGATTGCATGGTGGCCCTGCCCGGACAGCTCTTTTACTCGACGCAGATCCCCGCCTGCCTCTGGTTCGTTGCCCGCGACCGCAAGAATCACAAATATCGGGATCGGCGCGGCGAGGTACTCTTCATCGATGCACGGAAACTCGGCCGCATGGCCGACCGCACCCACCGCGAACTGACCGATGAAGATACCGCCCGCATAGCGGCAACCTACCACGCATGGCGCGGGGAGAAGGATTCCGGGAAGTATGAAGACATCGCCGGTTTCTGTAAGAGCGCCCCGATCGAAGAGGTGCGCAAGCACGGCCATGTGCTCACTCCCGGCCGCTATGTCGGTGCCGAGGTGATCGAGGACGACGGCATCCCGTTCGAGGAGAAGATGCGGGAACTGACCGGCAAGCTTTACGAGCAGATGACCGAAGGCCGGAAACTGGACGACGAGATCAAGAAGAACCTGAAGGGGCTCGGATATGGCGGGTGAGTGGAGTTCAATACGCCTCGGGGAGGTCTGCACAAAGATTGGTAGTGGGGCAACTCCTCGGGGAGGCAGTGATGTCTACTTGGGAAAGGGGCCGTATTCGTTAATCAGAAGCCAGAATATCTACAACAATCAATTTCATCACGATGGATTAGCCTTCATTGGCGAAAAACATGCTGCCGAGCTGGAGAATGTCGAAGTTTTAGAAGGGGATGTTCTTCTTAACATCACGGGAGACTCTGTTGCGCGGGTGTGTCAAGTTGATCCCAGTGTGCTACCAGCCCGAGTAAATCAACATGTTGCGATCATTCGTCCAGATCCCGAGAAATTAGATGCCCGCTTTCTACGCTATCATCTTGTTTCTCCGGAAATACAGGAAAAACTCTTATCGTGGGCAGGGTCTGGCGGGACAAGGAATGCTCTTACAAAAGGCATGATCGAGTTGCTAGATGTGCGTGCGCCAAGGGATGTCACGGAACAACGATGCATCGCCCACATTCTCGGTACGCTCGACGACAAGATCGAGTTGAACCGGAAGACGAACGAGACGCTCGAAGCGATAGCCCGAGCTCTGTTCAAGTCGTGGTTCGTTGACTTTGACCCCGTCCGCGCCAAAGCCGAAGGCCGCGATACTGGCCTCCCGAAAGAAATAGCCGACCTTTTCCCCGACCGACTTGTCGATTCGGAAATGGGCGAAATACCGGAGGGATGGACGGTTAAACCTCTTATGGAAATTTGCACGCCAGGTCGAGGAGCTTCGCCACGCCCAATTAATGACTACATGGATGGCGAAGTGCCTTGGATAAAGATTGCAGATGCAACGGCAGCGGGAGGTCCTTTCCTGTTCGAAACAAAAGAAAGACTTAAAAATGCGGGAGTAGACAAAAGCGTCCGTGTGGAGCCGGGCGATCTCATTCTTTCGAACAGTGCGACATGCGGTGTTCCGATATTCGTTGAGTTGCACGGATGTATTCATGATGGTTGGCTCTACTTCAAAAAATTGCGCCATATTTCAAAAATTTATTTTTTCCACATACTCACCGAGCTGGCTGCACACTTAATTCATATTGCAGATGGGTCAGTTCAGAAAAATCTAAATACAGCACTTATTGGCCAACAGAACATATTGATCCCACCAAAAGCGATTTTAGATATCTTTGATGTCCAAGCAACGATTGTGTTTTCTAAGATGCGCCAGAATGGTCTTGAATCTCGTACCCTAACCTCCCTGCGCGATACGCTGTTGCCGAAGTTGATAAGTGGGGATATAAGAGTTTCCCTGATCAACCGAAACAATCACAATATTTCCCAAGATAACAATGGAGGTTAGAATGCCCAGAACAATCAATGAAGGGTTTGGTGACTTCCTCACAAAATTGACCCCGATTGCTACAGAAACAAGTGCTGCCCAATCGCATAGATCTTCCATCAAAGCCTGTATCGAAAGCAACTTTGGACTAAATCGATTTGTTAGAATAGGTTCTTTTGGTAATGGAACTAGTATTTCCGGGTATAGCGATATCGACTACCTGGCTAGTATCCCGACAAAAGGCCTTAAAGAAAAATCATCACTATCTCTAAGGAATATATGCGATGCGTTAGATACGCGATTCCCTTCCACCGGAGTTAGGGTCAGTTGTCCTGCGGTTGTCGTTCCCTTTGGGACAGATAGGTCAGAAGTAACAGAAATTGTTCCGGCAGATTATGTCAAAGAGGAAAATGGCCACAAAATATATGATATTGCAGACGGAAATGATGGATGGATGAAAGCAAGCCCGGATGCACATAACGAATATGTGCGCGAAATAGATAATCGTTTAGGCGGAAAAGTAAAGCCGTTAATTCGATTCGTAAAGGCTTGGAAATATTACCAGGATGTACCGATATCTTCTTTTTATTTAGAACTTCGTATCGCCAAGTATGCTGATGGAGAAAAGTCAATAATCTTCGATATTGACATGAAAAATGTGCTATGTCTCCTACGCAATAACGATCTTGCTGACATGCGAGATCCCATGGGAGTTTCTGGTATGATATCGGCATGTAAGACAGCGACTCTTCTTGAAACGGCAAAGTCAAAGTTAAATACGGCCGCTACTCGTGCTGAAAAAGCAAGGGAAGCGGCTAATAACGAGAAGATCTCGGATGCTTTCTACTGGTGGAATCTCCTTTTCGATGATAAATTTCCTTCATATTATTACTAGCCAATGATAAGTATAGAGCAGAACAAAGAACGACAATTAACGCGATTAAGAGCACAACGACAATTGTACTTTTCTGCAAAGAACATTTTCGAATGGCAGGTTTTTCTTGCTGGCCCCATATCCGTCGGAGCTATTATTCTTTCTTCTAGATACCCTTCGATGAAGGGGCTTGTTGCCGCATGGGGGCTTTTTCTGACACTCTTAGATATTTTCTGGCTAACCCCATGGCGGAAAAAGATCCAAGATGTTGCTGCTAGGATACAAGAATCTTTTGATTGCGATGTTCTTGATTTACCATGGCAAGAACTTAAAGCAGGAAAGAAACCGGATGATGAATTGATAAAAGAGCACGCTGACAAATATGATAGGCATAATCCTAACGATGAGTCAATAGAGAATTGGTACTCGGCCAAAGTTGACGAGTTGCCTATTTATATGGCTCGAATTGCTTGTCAACGGTCAAACTGTTGGTGGGATGCGGAACAAAGGAGATACTATGCTCGAATCTTTATTGTTTCGATTCTGATTATCTTCATGGTGTTTTTGTTTTTAGCCATTCTGACAAAGTCCAGCTTGGAGAACTATATTATCAGCATAATCGTTCCGTTGTCTCCACTACTTCTATTGGGAATTAGACATTATTTAGAACAAAAAGAAGCCTCTTCTCGATTGGATTCGTTGAAAGAACACGCATCCTCTTTGTGGGACGAAGCTCTATCGGGAAAATCTGCAACAGACATGACAGCAAGATCGAGAGTCCTGCAAGATGAAATATTGGAAAATCGCCGAAAAACACCTCCAGTCCTTGATGTTATATACCAACATCTTCGTTCGAAACACGAAAAACAAATGAACTATTGCATTGAAAAGCTTGTTTTAGAAGCCAAACGGAAAGGGGGGGTTGTTGCATGACTCTTCTCACGGACTCCCATATCGAAGGGGCCGCCCTCGAACGGAGCAATGGTCTTGAAATGTTCGGAGGTCGCTCCGCACATTTGACTGCCAGCTCCGCACATTTGGCCGTTGCATCGCGACAGAAATCGCGACAAAGTGTCGCGATTTGGGAAAAATTAAGTTCTTATGAGCAGTTAAAGGATGTCGTGACGCCATGGTTCATCCTGCGGGAGTTCCAATCGAGCAGGGGGTTATCAGTTGACCCTACAAAGTCTCCGGGACATTCTTGCGAAAATATCCCTATAAGATAGAATGGTAACCGAAACGATGATGAAGTCCTCATATAAGGAGACCGCACATGATCAGACAAAAAAGATTATCCCCGCCGCGCATCGAGTACCTGCGGGTTGAAAACTACCGGGCGCTCAAATCGGTCGAGATAAAGGACATGACCCCCCTTACCGTCCTCCTTGGCCCCAACGGCAGCGGCAAATCGACCATATTCGATGTTTTCAATTTTCTCTCCGAGTGTTTCCTGTTCGGTCTCCGCCATGCATGGGACCGGCGCGGTCGTTCCAAAGAACTCAAGACGCGCGGACAAAATGGCCCCATCGTCATCGAACTGAAATACCGGGAGCAACCTTTGCAACCGATTATTACTTACCACTTAGCGATAGATGAGGGAGCGAAAGGAGTTTATGTCGCTGAGGAATGGTTACAGTGGCGTCGAAAAGGACAGGGCAAACCGTTTCGTTTCCTAGATTACAAAAACGGCGTGGGGCGTGCGGCTAGCGGCGAAATGCCCGACGAAAAGGATCGCCGAATCGAAATTCCTTTGAAATCTCCCGACCTGATCGCCGTCAATGCCTTGGGGCAGTTTGCCGAACATCCACGGGTGGCGGCGTTGCGGGAATTCATCACCGATTGGTATGTTTCCTATCTCTCCATTGAGGACACGCGCGGTCAGCCCGAAGCGGGGCCTCAAGAACGGTTAAGCAAAACGGGAGACAATCTGCCGAATGTGGTACAGTATCTGAAAGAGCGATACCCCGATGAACTGGAGAAGATCTTCGACATCCTGCGCCGCAGGGTTCCCCGGCTCGAACAGGTAATCGCCGCCCCGATGCCCGACGGTCGTCTTCTGTTGCAGATCAAGGATGCCCCGTTCGATCAACCGATCCTTTCCCGCTTTGCCTCCGACGGCACCCTGAAAATGCTTTCCTATCTGGTCGTTCTGTACGATCCCGACCCGCCGAAGTTCATCGGCATTGAAGAACCGGAGAATTTCCTCCACCCGCGCCTTTTGCCGGAGTTGGGCGAAGAGTGCCGGAAAGCGACCGAACATACGCAACTGTTGGTCACGACCCATTCTCCGTTCTTCTTGAATGCCACGAAACCGGAGGAGGTCCGAGTTCTTTACCGAGACAAGTATGGCTATACCAATGTGGTCCGGGCCTCCGACATAACGGGGGTGAAAGAATTCCTCGCAGAAGGCGCTTCTATGGGGCATCTGTGGCTGGAAGGTCGTTTTGGAGTCGGCGACCCCTTGGTGAATGCTGGAGCACCAAAGGAAACGAAGGAAACGAAGGAAACAAAAGAAAAGAAGAGGAGACTCTGGTGATGAGCGTCGAACATATCGAGATATTGGTCGAAGAGCCTTCAATGGAGGCGGCGCTTCGCTTGCTGATACCGCGTATCATTGGAGATCTCTCGTTCGAGGTTCGCCCCTTTCAATGCAAACAGGACCTCTTGGATAATCTGCCTAAACGTCTTCGGGGATATGCTCGATGGTTGCCGCCTACTCATCGAATAATCGTGGTGGTGGATCGTGACGACGATACCTGTCGGACACTAAAACAGAAAATGGAACGGATAGCGCGGGAAGCAGGGATGACTACGCGTACCCGAGCAGGCAATGGTCGTTACCAAGTGGTCAACCGTCTTGCGATAGAGGAGTTGGAGGCGTGGTTCTTTGGCGATTGGGACGCGGTTTGCACGGCTTACCCGCGAGTGAACCCGAATGTCCCTCGAAAAAAGAACTATCGCGATCCCGATGCGATTGCTGGCGGAACATGGGAGGCACTGGAAAGGTGGCTTAAGAAGGCGGGCTATTTCGACACCGGTCTTCGCAAGGTTGAGGCGGCGCGGGAGATTGCGCAACATATGGATCCCCCAAGAAACCGCTCACGCAGTTTTCAAGTGTTCCATGAAGTGCTGAGAGAAATGGCGGTATGAGCCGGCCTCTCTTCGAATCCCACATCGAAGAAACCGCCCTCGATTGGCTGAAGAGCCTCGGCTGGCGCGTTCTTTACGGTCCCGACATCGCCCCCGAGTCTACTCTTGCCGAGCGGACCTCATACGATCAGGTTATCCTTGAAGGCCGACTGCGCGATGCGCTCGTTCGGCTCAACCCCGACCTCCCGGCCGAGGCGCTTGACGATGCCTTCCGCAAGATAACCCGTCCCGATGGCCCCACCCTCGACATCCGTAACCGCCTCATCAACAAATACCTTGCTGTAGACGAGGGTGTCGATGTCGAATACCGCCATCCCGAAGGACGGATCGTCGGCGCAAAGGTCAAAATCATCGACTACAATGATCCCGACAAGAACGACTGGCTCGCGGTCAACCAATTCACCGTGACCGAGAACAAGCACAAACGCCGACCCGACATCGTCCTTTTCGTCAACGGGCTTCCGCTCGCGGTCATCGAGCTCAAGAACGCCGCCGATGAGAAAGCCACGATCTGGAGCGCCTTCCGCCAACTCCAGACCTATCAACGGGAACTGCCGACCCTCTTTGCCTACAACGCGGCGCTCATCATCTCTGATGGTGTCGAGGCGCGTATCGGGGTCATCGGCGCGGGACGCGAATGGTTCAAGCCGTGGCGCACGATAACGGGCGAAAAACTCGCCGAGTCAACTCT
>Ga0074195_1002663_pt1 | contig 19070 bp, 13 predicted proteins | sample EPASupsiteHSE623_FD_64525 | JGI IMG/M metagenome (GOLD analysis project Ga0074195, IMG submission 64525) | Bioremediated contaminated groundwater from EPA Superfund site, New Mexico - Sample HSE6-23 | ecosystem: Environmental > Aquatic > Deep subsurface > Groundwater > Contaminated ...
TGAGCTCGACTTCTCCGTAGTTGGGCACGAGGCTATAGCGGAGCGGACGGATAGTGACGGGGGAGAGCTTGACTCGCAAACCCATGGACCGGATCAACGAGGTCGTACGCTCTGACTCGTAGCTCCACTGAGCGATTCCGAAGATCTGTTCCTTCAAGACCAAAACACCCTCGGCTCGAGCGAGCAGGTGAGCACGCATGTCCCGCTCCGAGAGCATCCGTCGCACCGTTGTGGAAAAATCCGCGAGACACTCATCCAAAGCACTCTGTGCCACCGCCGTGGCTTGACGCCCCGCCAGAGCCGAGGTCATCACCGATTGCGCGGAATGTGATTGCGTGGCGATGGCGATCACCAGGACTGTCGCGACCGAGATGAGGCCAACGAAGATTCCGGCCACCATCATTCCGTGGCGGATGCGGTGGAAGCGACTGGGCGGCGGGGAACCAATTCCAACTGTCGATAGTTCATTCATGGCGCGTAAATGAAAAGCAAGGTCTTTGACTCGAAGTCATGTGTGAACTCTGTCGGTACAGAAGACCGCAATCGCCGTGCCGTCCGATTCGTCAATAGGGGATTGGCCGTGGAAACGTCTTCTAGACCGAACTAGAGAGCGCTACCGCGGTTCACTCGTCAGGCAATCGGGTGTGTACAAAGTACACGGAGAAAACGCAGAGATCAGCGTGGGAGGTGAATTTCTGAGAACCAATCCCGTCAGCCTGAGCAGAGCGTCCTCTACACGGTCATTCGGACCAACTATCGAAGCTTCCTCTCCTCGTGTGAGGAGGAAGACCGGTCCTTGCCAGTCTTCGTCCGGAGGGAGTTCGAGAAGTCCTTGGTTTCTGCCCGAGCTGTTTGGGGCGTCGGATGAACGATGGGGCCGAGTTTTTGGGTGATTGTCCAGGACGCACCGGGGGAACCGGTGACCTTCCGTCCGGTTCCTCCTCCGACCCCGGTCGAGGTGGCCGAAGTCGCGTGGGACACCTGCCGAAGGACTCGCTTGATCCTGGTGCGTCGTGGTCTCTGGCAAGATGAGGGGGCCCCGGGCGAGGAGGATCCTCTGGCTGTGAGGGAGCCGGCGATGGCAGCCGTGTATCGGGCGAGTATTCCGGGGTTCTCTCGATGGGACCCCGCCGGGGCTCACGGACGGTGAGATTCTACGGGGAGTCGGCCTGCGACCTCGTCACCGCGCTCGGAGACATTCCCGGGACCTATGCCGCATATGAGCTCTGGACCTTCGTTTAGGAACGCTGCCGGGACTACAGCCCAAAGACTGCCCAAATGGTCTTCTCGGCTGTCCGCATCTTCCTGCGCTACCTTGCCTGCGAGGGGTGTCGAGACAAGCGGCCCATGAGGCTTCCCAGCCACGTGTTCACGAGTGTCGGGAGGTCTGGTGAATAAGATGGATGGAATAAATGTGGCATTTCGTGCATTATTCACTCGGCCGGCAACAAAAATCGACGAGAGGAGTCCGTCCAATGACAACTTCTGTCTTCAAACATCTTCTCGCCCGCGCGGCGAATAAGATGGGTTGACGGTCCCGCCCTTCCCACGAGGCTCCCGCAGTGAGGTGTTGACCGTGCATCCAAGAATCCTGCGATCTACCAGTACCGGTGTCTCTTCGGAGGAGACCTGTGGCGAGGCTTGTTGTTCTTTTGGGGGTGGCCCTGGCCGTCGCAGGCTCGCTTTCCCTGCTGACAGCGAAAAGTGAATCGCGTCGGGTCTATGCGGACTTCGAGGCCCATGTGACAGACGAAGTCCTCATCGTGGAAGGGGTCGGCTCCTTGGCGCCGGAGATCGAGCAGCTTGTGACGACCCCGCGCGAGGTCGGCCAGACCCAGATCGAAGAGCTCATCGAGGAAGGTACCCCGGTCAAGAAAGGCCAGGTACTCGTCCGGCTTTCCACCTTCCTGATGGAGAATGCGGGTCGCAAAGCCCAGGTTCAGCTCCGGAACAAAGAGGCCGAGCTCCACCGGATGGCGCGCGAGTCGGCCCTGAGCTCTGCGGAAGAAACAGCCAAGGTCGAGAACCAACAGGCTGAGCTCACCTGTAACCAAGACATCCTGGCCTATCAGGAGGGTGGCCCGGACCCGAGGATCGTCCAGACTCTCGGTCTCAAGATCAGCAAGGCCCGATTGGACGAGGAGTATCTCCAAAGGAAGCTCCTGGCCCAGCAGGCGCTCAATAAGCGGGGCTACCTTTCCGACCTCGAGTATGACTCGATCCGGACCGACCAGGTGAAAGCGCGCCTCGACCGCTCCCAGCAGGAGAATTCCCTGGTCCTGCAGAAGCAAGGCCCTCGCGCTGAAGAGAGAAAGCGCTCCCGCACGCTCGTAAGGAAGGACTCCCTCAACCTCTCGCTCTCCAAAAAAGTTGCCAGGAGCCAATCTCTCATTCGCAACCTTGCGAACGCCAAGAAGCAGGCCGAGATCTCAGACCGTCAGGTCGTCGTTGATGAGGCCGCCTGGAAACGCTCTAAGGCGATCCTGAAAGCCCCCATGGACGGAGTCGTCGTCTACTCTGCGCCCAAAGTGATGGAGCCGCTGCAGGTCGGAAGCGTCACGTTCGGCGGCAGAGAGCTGTTGAAGGTCGTCCGAAACGGCATCATGAGAGCGAGGGTTCAGGTCAACGAACGGTTCATCGACCGCGTGAAGGTGGGACAGTCCGCGTCAGTCCTCCTCTATGGCCATGCTAGGCCTTACCCTGCGAAGGTCGAGTTGATCAGCCGCCTCGCCACCCAACGCGACCCCAAGGATTCCCAGAGCCCGCGGGATTTCTGCGTACTCCTGGCCCTCGACCGGGTATACCCCGTACTAAGACCCAACATGAGCTGTCGCGCCCGGATCGAAGTGGCGCGACTCGCACAGGTCGCACGGGTACCGGCGGATGCCGTGTTCGAACGGAAAAAGACGTCTGTTCAGCTCGCGGTTCTCACCGACGGGGCGGTCGTCCGCAGGACGGTCTCTCTGATCGACGAGGATTTCGATTTCGTTTTCGTGCGGGGAGTGAAAACCAGGGAGCGGCTATTGATCCTGGACAAGTGAGCGAGGATTCATGTCGGGAATGTCGAGACGAGCCGTTTGCCTGGGTATCGGCGTCGTGGGCGTCGCAATCGTCCTGGGGTTTGGCCGGCGAGCCCCGCTGCCGCTTGCGCTTCGGAAAAAACGGGTCGTTGCCCATCCGTTTCAACGCACGCTCAAGGTTCTGGGCACGCTCGAGGCCGCCCGGTCGTTCAAAGGTTTCGCTCCTCCCGAGGGGGAGGCGATCCTGACTCGGTTGGTTCCGGAGGGCACGCCGCTCGAGAAGGGAGCGGTCATCGCCCAGTTCGACGCCCAGGACCACGAAGAGGCCCTCCTCGATAAGACGATCGAACGCGACACGGTCAAGTTGGACCTTGTGATCAAGCGGGAGGAACTGAATCTGGAGGCGTTCGAGGTCAAAAATCGAGTGGCGTTCGCAACTGAAGACTTGAAGGTCGCCCGTCTCGCCCAGGAGCTCCTCTTGACCGACATCGACGAGTCTGAGGACGCCCGCCTCGCGCACTCCCTGACCGCGAGCCAGAGGCTCATCGCCACCTTGAGCCGGTCCATTGCCGAGATGCAGCCCTACGTTGCCAAGGGGTTCGTGTCCAAAGACGACGAGGACCGGCAAAAGACCCGCCTGGCCGGCGAGAAGCTTCTGTTCGAAGCCCTCTCCATCGACCGGTCGGTCGTCTCCTCCGGATCTCTTCCGGACCGTCGCGCCCGGGCGGTCCTGGACGTAACAACAGCGCAGACCGCATTGAACCTGGCCCGTGAGAAGCTCAAATCGTTCGAGCGGCGCCGGATCGATTCGATCGGTGAGATCGAGGCCAGACTTCAAGGGCTCGAAGAAGAGGCGGCTTTCTTGAAGGATCAGATCTCGCGCCACACGGTGCGCACACCGGTCGAAGGGGTCGTTCTCTACGGAACCACGTCCACCGAAAGCGGCAGGGAGCAGAAGGTCCGCGAGGGAATGCATTTGAGGGGCGGCCTCAAGTTCGTCGAGGTGGCAAGCCCAGGACAGGTCGATCTCGAGATGGAGATCAACGAGGCCTACACTCCGTTCATCAGGGAGGGAATGGCGCTTTCGTTCCGGGTGACCGCCCACCCGTCCGCGACCTTTTCGGCCCGCCTGACCCAAGTCAGCGCAGCCCTGGCCGGCCTGGGGCTGGGTGCCTGGTACTACTCGGAAGAGCGGACTTTGACGGCTAGGGCCCACATCCCCTACCGAGACAAACGGCTCATGCCCGGCATGACCGCAATGGTCGACTTGATCGTGGAGGAGCGACCCAGAGCTCTCTGGATCGACGCCGACTGCTTGGATCAGAGCCGAGTCCACCTGGCTAAAGGCGGACAGAGAAAGGTCCGGACCGGATACGTGGGTCTGCGGGAAGTGGAGGTCCTCGCTGGGCTCGTCGAAGGGGAAGAGATCTTTTCTCTGGTGGAACCCTCCACCCAGGGCCCACCCTCCGACAGTGTGCTCGTGAAGGCTATACGCAAAGATCTCCCGTTGAGCTTTTCCGGCAATGGAACCCTGACCCCGGAAAAGATCTACGAAATTTTCCCCAGAGAGATCGACGGCGAGACTGTCATCGAAACGATGGTTGCCGATGGCACCTGGGTCAAGAAAGGGCAGACCATTGCCCATCTCGACGAACAGGCTCTCTCGAGCCGTCTTCAGGAAAAGAGGCTCTATCTGAGCGTCACCGAGAAAGATCGAAAGGTGGTCCTGGAGCAGTCGAGGGTCGATCTGGAAACGTTGAAGCAGGCGGCTGACGTGGCCGACCTGGACGAGCGGGTCGCCATCCTCGACGACACTCTCATCGAACTTGGAAAAGCTCCTTTGGAGCTCGAGAACCTCGCCATCGGTCTGCACGTTACGGAGGCTGAGATCGCGCTCATCAAAAAAAAACTCAGCCTCAAGAGAGGGCTCTCCTCCAAGGGGTACGTTTCGGAGGAGGAGGTCAAGACGCTCGAGCAGGAGCTCCTGAACCGCGAGGTGAACCTGGCGGTGGCCAGGGTCAAGCTCGCGCTCGCGCGTCGAGGTGCCACCCCCGTTGAAAGGCAGAAAGTCAAGGCCAGCCGGGAAAGGGCGAGGATCAACCGCGAACTCGCCTCTGCACGGCTTTCATCGAGGAAAAGGAAGCGAGACCTCGAGAGCGCCCGGAGCGACCTGGCACTGAAGCGCGCGCGGGCGGCTCTGGACCGGTACCTCCGCATGGTGGCCGAGTGTACGGTCGTTGCCCCGGCGAGCGGCACTGTCGTCCGGAACGACCGCCAGAGCCCGGGTGTGGGCATGCGCAAATTCCAGGAGGGAGACCCTGTGCGCAAGGGGATCACGTTCCTACAAGTGGCCAACCTCGATCGATTCCGGATCAAGGGAACGGTCCCGGAAGAGCGGATCAGCTCTCTCTCCGTGGCGCAGCCGGTCCGGTTCTCGCTCACCTCCTTTCCGGCCGCGTCGTATTCGGGCAAGGTAGATCTGATCGGACGGGTGGCTCGGGAGAAAGGCGAAGGCATCTATTGGTTCATCCCCCAACTCGACCGGGTTTTCGATCTGGACATCACGGCGGCCGAGTCACACCCCCGGTTTCAGCCCGGTCTATCCGTGCAGTTCGAGGTCGAGACGGGGCGGCTGTCCAACGTTCTCACCATCCCCATCGACGCTGTCCACCACGATGCGGACGGTCCGTACGTGTTCGTGAGCTCCGGATCGAAAAGGCGGATCAACGTAGGGGAGGAGTCCGGAGGCGACGTCAGTGTGATTTCAAGTCTCACAGAAGGAGAGAGTGTGCTTGTCGTACGAAGCGGTCATTGAGGCCAGGGGCCTGTGCCGTTGATCCAGGCTGGCCAGCTCAAGCGTGACGAAACGATCACACCCAAAGAGCTTCCACCAGGGGAGATCGCCCTGAATGCTCTCTACCCCCGGCCGTAGAAGAGACGGGATTGAAGGACGGCAACGGAGTGTTCTGGTACTTCGAGGGACTGATAATCGGCCTGGCCGGCTTGGCCACGCACAAGACCCGTTCGTTTTTGACGATGCTCGGGATCATCGTCGGAGTGGCCGCGGTGATCGCAATGATGGCCATCGGCAATGGAGCCAAGGAAGAGACACGACGGCAGATCGAGGCCTACGGGGCTACCACGCTTTTCGTCCGGGCCACCAAGATTCCTCAGGAGAAGCTACGGCGGGCCAAACAGGCGCTCTCCGTGGGTCTTTCCGTGGCCGATGGGGAGTTCCTCGGGCAGGCACTCTCGATCGTGACCGGAGTTGCACCTGCGTCCGTCATGCAGGAGAAGATCTACTACCGGGGCCGGGAGCCCAAAGGACAGGTCGTGGGGGCCGACACGAGTTACTTTTCCCTGACCGGCCAGACGATCGCCCGGGGCCGGATGCTTCACCAGTGTGATCTGGATGAACTGCGCCCTGTCTGCGTGGCCGGACCCGACCTGGCACGAGAGCTGTTCCTTCAGGAGGATGCTCTGGGAAAGACCGTACGGGTGGGCCGTCTGCGGCTGACCGTAGTGGGCGTTGCCCGGCGTCGGCCGGGCTTCTCCGAGGACCCGAGGCAAAGCGCAGCCAAGGCCTCAGCATCCGGGGGAGCGGCCGCCTCTACCGTGGCCATCAAAAGTCGCGAGGTGGGGCGCGACCTCTACGCTCCGCTCCCATTGCTCTTGCAGTCGATCCAGGGAATCCGGAATAACGAGAATTCCGACGTCGATCCCACCTACCACCGGGTCAAAGAGCTGATCGTACGGGTGAGGAGCCCGCAGGCGGTGGCCGTGGCCAAAGAGGCGGTCACGAAGATCCTGCTGCGCCGTCATGGAGGCACCGACGATTTCGAGGTGGTGGCACCCCTGGAGATTTTGGAGCAATCGAGGAAGGCTCAGGAAATCTTCAACCTCGTGATGGCCCTGATCGCGGGCCTGTCGCTCGTGGTCGGAGGGATCGGGATCATGAATATAATGCTCGCCACCGTGACCGAACGCACTCGCGAGATCGGCATTCGGAGGGCCGTGGGAGCGAGTCAATCGGATATCTTGATCCAGTTTCTGATGGAGGCCACCGTGATTTCGGTGAGCGGAGGGCTCTTGGGAATCGTCTTGGGCATCGTCATCGCCCGCACCGTCGGAATCATCCTGGGCTGGAGCACGATCACGACCTTTTTCTCGATACTCCTGGCCTTTGGCGTGTCCGTGCTGGTCGGCGTCGCCTTCGGCCTCTTCCCGGCTCGTGTGGCAGCCCGGCTCGACCCCATCACGGCGCTGCGGTACGACTGATCCTCGTCTGCGAGATGGTCTGCTGGAGCGTTGGCCGTGATCAGATCACTTACCACCCGAAAGACATGCCCCCCCAAACGACATGTCCGTTGATCTCCGCGCGGTGCGCGAACCTATGATGGCGCCCGAGTCCTTGGCTTCGAGCGAACGGAGGTGAACACGGCCCGTGTCGGATAACATCTTCATAGGGATGGCTATCGGTTTCGTCGGCTGGTTCTTCGTACGGCACATGATCTTCGGGCCTGTACACGGTGGATCAGAACGAGAGGGCGGTCAAGACGAGCTTTGGACGGGCCGAGCGGCTCGGGCATCTCACCGCGCTGGACGACCCGATCGCTCAGCACATCGACAGCGACGAGAAGGAGAGGTTCTGCTACCCGCAGCTCAAGGTCATCGGTCCGGGAGGCCCCTATTTCAAATGGCCTTGGGAGAAAGTCCACAAGGTCACGGTGGCGACCACGAGATGATCCGCCAGATCGAATCAAAGGTCGTCAACCGTCTCCGCCAGGTGACCAGCGCGATCCGTCAGGACGGCGCGAACCAGGTGTCGATCATCGCGAGCACGGCGGAACGTCAGGCGGCCGTGGAGTTCGGCAAGGCCGCGGCCGTGCGACCCGAGATCGTGGGCGAGGCGCTCAAAGAGATCACGCGGGACGAAGAGCTCGCCAAGGTGCTCTTCAAGATCCTGGACTACGAGAAGATGCTCGAATCGAACGCCAAGGTCGTGGTCGTCCCAGCCGCCGGGGAGATGCTGCCGCAGCTCTTGGCCGCTGGGGTGAAGCCGGGGGAAGTGGCGGTGGCGGCTGGGGCGTCGACACCATCGACTGGCGACTCAACGGACAGAACGACGGCCGTCGGCGTTGGATCAAGGCGCGGAGAGGCCATAGTGCTGGAGGTGGCCGCGGGCGAGATGCATCGAGCCGGCCACAAGTTCTTTCAGTCCGCGAACGGAGTCTGGCTCACGGATGGCGTGCCTCCGGAGTATCTCAAGATACTCGAGGGAAAGCTCTCTCGGGCGGGTGAGGTCCCATGAAATCGTGCTTCTTGGACAAGGTCGCCCGCCAGGACCGACAGATCGATCGCCTGCTCGGGAGGAGCCTGACCGAGCCTGGCTTCCGTTTCATTGCCCAGACACTCTAGCCCTCAGTCGCCGAGCAGGTCGCGGGCCAACCGACGAACCTGACCCGCGAGCTTCCCGGGACCAGAAGTGGAGCTCCGGGTCCACGTCATGAGGGAGACTGGCCAGCAGATGCTGACCCACGACCTGTTCCGGTGTCGAGTTGAACTGTTGATTCAGAGGTATTGCTGATAATAGTCAGGGCAATTTGGGCAGACCAACGTTCTGTGACTGACCATCTCAACGACCGTGGGCAGGTTCTCAAAGACAGTGAGACCGTGCGGGCGGCAACAACCCGGTCGCCCACTTTCCATTATGCTCTCTTGACGACCGACGAGTAAATATTATCGTAAATCGATAATTAGTACATTGACAACGATAATATCTTAATGTAAAATCACTTCGAACAGTCTCGAGGTTTTCTTTGCGGGGCCGGTCGGACTTTTCGATTCTGTCCCAGAGGAATCGCTACGAGGAGCCGCTTGGGTTCCGATCCAAGCGAAGTGGGGCCCTGCAAAAAAGGAGAAATGGCCGTGGGCAGTTCAAGCTTGAGTGCGCAACAAGACAGACTGAACCGTATCACGAACGGAGCATACTGGTTTGGCATTGTCGGCCGCCTATCGATCTTCATGGGCATCCTGTTCTTCCTCGTGGGGACTGCGATGTGTCTGCGCCTATGGGCCGATCCAATAGAGGTCTACAATAGAGGGGCATCGGTGCTGGTGCAGTCCATTCCATACTTTCTGTACGGGTGGTTGTTCCTGCTGGGTCGCGATGCCCTCGAGGCTATTCGCATGCTGATCCAGGAGATTGGAGAGATCGTCTAGTGTCGATCGTGATCCGCCTTGACGTTCTGCTGGCTGAGCGAAAGCGTTCGTCGCTGGAAGTGGCGGAACGGATTGGCATTACACCCGTCAACTTCTCGAAGTTGAAGACCGGGAAAGTCAAGGCTTTGCGGTTGTCGACACTTGAGGCATTGTGCCGTGAGCTCGACTGCCAACCCGGAGACCTACTCGTGTATCGCCAGTCGGATAGCTCATCCGACGAATCCCGATAACTCTCCCACAAGGTTTTCGTCTAAACGCGACCCGACATCGACTGGACGTCGGCGCAGGCTCGGACGGGCCATTCGTGTCGTGCCGAGAGCGAGATCGAGGGCGTCTGGGCCGCTTCAGTGTTCGAGCTCTCTATACGCCTTGGCGACCGTGTTCGGGTTGATGCGCAGATGGAGGGCGACATCCCGCATCGATGGAACTTTCGATTCCGCGGGAAGCAGCCCGGACGAGATCGATCTCTTGATCTGGTCCTTGAGTTGCTGGTAGACCGGAACCGTGGAGCTGTGGTTGATTTCTAGAAACACGGCGTATTACTTCCCTAGTACACTGTACGATGCCGGGACAACCCTGTCAACGGCCACGACTTTCCCTGATCCCCCATCTGCACCCCGTCTGCTCTGTCAGAACTCGTCGCCGCTCCTCGATGAGTGCTGGCACTTGTCGCTTCGGACGGTTTGCAGAGGCCAGCGGAGACCAGACACGGAAGCATTGAGCCTCACAGAGACGCGCGGAGATGAGAAAACAGTCTCGAGTTCCCGGGATTTTTATCCACCGATTTCATGGGGACGGTCTGGAGGATGACAAGATGAGAACCAAGAAAGAGTCAGTCGTCCTTTTCTGGAGCGGAGGCAAGGATTGCGCTCTTGCGCTTCACGAAATCTCGAAACACGAGACCTATCAAGTGATTCTTTTGACCACAGTCACCGAGGAGTTCGACCGCGTTGGCATGCACGGGGTACGGGAGGAGCTTTTGGAGGCCCAGGTGCGATCGCTTGGGCTGACGGTTGAAAAGGTCCGGATTCCTCCGGCCTGCTCCGACACGGAGTACGAGGCGCGGACGGAGACGTCGCTCACCCGCCTCAAAGAGCTCGGTTGCAGGAGATGTTTTTTTGGAGACCTGTTTCTCGAGGATGTTCGCGCCTACCGCGAGAACATCCTGGCGCGCCTTGGCCTGGTCGCGGAGTTTCCTCTTTGGGGTCGCGATCGTCGGAAACTGGCCGAGGAGTTCATTCAAGGCGGATGGAAAGCCGTGATCGTCTGCGTGGACACCCAAGCCCTGGATGGAAGCTTCTCCGGGGCCGAGTACGATTCCGAATTCGTCGGGAGCCTCTCGCGCGGAGTCGATGTCTGTGGAGAGAACGGCGAGTTCCATACCTTCGTGTACGACGGACCCGACTTCGCCTCTCCGGTTCGCTTTCAGAGGGGCGAGGTCGTCCTACGGGAAGGTCGGTTTTCCTACTGCGACCTCTCGCTGGCGTGACCGAGACACGAGCTCTTTCGATTCTCCCGAAAAAGTGGAAGGATCAAGGCGATGTCAGTGTCCCTTACGGAGGGACTCGACGGGCAGATCGGCCGTGACCACACCGACGAGCCGCGGCGGAACCCCCTTGGAGTAGATCGGAATCGAGTATGTGACCATGTCGATCTCACCGCCCTCCTTGTCGAAGTACGGCTTGCTCCAGCAGGGCCTCTTCTCCCGGACCGGTTTGGCATACCACTCGGCGCTCACGTAATCCCCCCCCATCGCGGCCAGATCCTTCCGAACGAGCCGACCGTTCTTCCGGTAGACATAGGGGACCGCCGTGAACGGCTTCCCACCCTTCTCCACCGGAGCAAAGGCGAATGCGGAGCCGAAAACCTCGTCGGTCCGGTTCAGATAGCCGGTCAGCAGGTCGTGCATGGAAGACGGGTCCGGCGGACGGGCTTCGAGCCTCTTCGCGAACGAACCCAACGAGGACTCCACCCGCGCGGTCAACTCCGGAGCGGGGGGAGCTCCGTGGACCGTGCTTACGCTCACGAGTACGGCCACGAGGAGCATGGATCGGACGGCTCCCGGAACTCGGACCAAACCGATGTCGAGGGCAAACGGTCTGCGCATAGGGCAAATCATCTCCTTTTCGTTTTCTGGATACCGAGTCTGAATACCTGATCTCAGGACACGGATCCCTGGAAGGAGCAAGAAGCACGGTTTGCTGGCGATCAAGAGCAACAGCAAGGATATACTGGGTCGCCCCAAAAAGTCTGTCTCTTCTCAGAAGCTGGGTGCAACCGCGGAACGTGGCGATCAATAAACTATCGAAAAACGGCTCCCACGGGTGAACCTCCTTCGTTTTCACGGGGTCTTTGCGCCACACGCCCGATTACGCTCCCAGGTTGTGCCGGAAGTGGAAGAGCCGCCGGTCCGGTGGGTGAGTGGCTCCGAATCGGACAACCCGACTCGGCGTGACCACCGTCTGGCGTGGGCCGAGTTGTTGGCGCGGGTATTCCAGTCGGAAGAGTCGAGATTCCCGTGCTATCTTCGATTTCGGTCCTGGTGGTGGTGTGGTGGCTCTCTGACGTTGCGCCTAACCGAAGCCGTGGACCGGCCTTGAACGGAGGGTTCCTGGATATGGTCAATACGCCCCGTGGTGTTCTGGAGAAGAGCGACGCATCGTTCTGTTACTTCTGTGCAGTGCTGCTCCTGCTGACCCTGCTCGGGTCGCCCGTTTCCGGCCAGAGGCATTTGGTGCCGCCCATCCAGACCTGCGCTTTTGTCGAAGAGGGGTCACGCGGAGTCCAATGGCCCTCGAAGCTGAAGTTCACGGCGGTGATCCCGGGCACGTTCCGACCGGAACGCGGGCTCGAAAACGCGCAGCTCTCGGTCGGGCCGATGGCTGCGTGCACCTCGGGGCTTGTCGAGTACAGAGTGAAGACCGGGGCCTCGTCGTTCGTTGCTGGTACGGTCGTGTTCGAGGGAAACTCTCCTTCCGTCCTGCCGCTCGTGCTCAGGTCCGGCAAGGAGATCGTCCGGATAGAGGTGCCGGTCGTTCCCCGGGAGGCCGCGAGCTCCGGCCTCCGGTACAGGGGTGCACTGACCATGGACTTCAGCAGGGAGGTATTCTACGACGGCGAGGAACCGAGCGTATCGGCCGACACTCTCAGAACCTACCACCATCGCCAGGAAGGGCACTATCTCATCTGGAAAGCCCGGTTCGACGGGGCCCGATCCGTTCGTCCCGGAAAACTCTCGGTCTCGTCTTCCACGGGCCTGTTGCGGCGTGCGGAAATCCGGTTCTCTCCGTCCTCCAAGGGAGGCGCGGCTCTGGTCTTCGCACTCGTCGAGGCGCTGCCAAACAACAGCTTTCCCCTCACCACCGTGGCCCTCGAGCTTCGAAGCAAGGACGGGCCCCTGGCCCAACTTCTGACCCATTTTTCACCTTACGTTTCGGACAAGGTCGAGGAGCGAAACGAGGTACGCGAGCTCTGCCGAAGCGTCTTCGCCGGAATCTCCCCCTTTGGAGCGGGGGATCCTGGAGCCGGGATCAAGACCTACCGGAACCAGTACGGAGGCTTTCTCTGGGCCTGCTTGAACTCTCCCGGCCGGTTCGATCCCCGCACCACCGCGGTAGCGGTTGACTGTCCGGACGGAAAGCTCAATCTCGCGTTCGGCTCGGCAGAGGGCTTCGTGGACGGGAACGCCATCAGCGTGGTGGCACGATTCACGGACTCCGGCCGGAGCTCGTTCGAGGTCAAGCTGGTGCCCACCGTGGGCAACTCGCCTCCAGTGGTGCTGGACAAGCTCGAGGTCGACCTTCCTTCCTCTCAGGGTGGAGATCCGGCTGCAATGAACGCCTGGACGTACCAAACCATCCGGAGGCTCGAGCGATCCTCTTCCGGCCGGTCCACGCCGTTCGTCTCCTACGCGGCCCGGGTGTTGCGCGAGAGGCTCGAGAAGTCCGGATTGAAGTCCGTGTTGGAGCCTTTGCCGACGGTGCGGACCACCGAAAGGCCAGACCTCTTCTCGGCATTCACGGGCGTCCTGGCGGTCCAGGAATCTCTCCAACTCGACGCAATGAACCCCGAGAGCACGGGGTCGGCCGCCAATCGATTCCCGCAGCCGTTCCGCCGAAGGTGGGGCAATGCCGCGAGCTCTGACCCATCGCCCTCGACCGCCGGTGGCGTTCCGGTCGACGACCTCCGGCCGCCCGCCATCAAGTCGCACCCGTTCGAGACCATGCTGGCCGCGAGAAGCTCCACCGGCCAGGACATGGATCGACTGGTTCCTGAGGATCGTCTCTACGCTCACTTCTCGTCGGTGGACAGCTGCTTCGGACTTCTGGATCAGGCAGAGAACTGGGGGCAGAACATCGTTCACCTGACAGAAGGCAGCTCCAGAGCCCTGGGAGCGCGGCAGCGTTACCTCGATCGGCTAGCCCTCGATTCTTCGGGGCTCTCGAGGCTGTTCGGAAAGGAGGCGATCACGGACCTTGGTGTGGTGGCCAGCGATCCGTTCGTCCGCGAGGGCACGGACCTGGCCTTCATCGTCGGGATCAAGTCCAACGGCCTTCTAGACGCCGGGCTTCTTCCGCCAAGAGCCAGGGCGGTTCTGGAAGGGGCGAAGACCTCCAATGAGAGCTACCGCGGCGTCGAGATTCGCTCCTGGATCAGCCCGGACGGTAGGGTTAGCCTTCACGAGGCAGATCTCGGACGGTACCGAGTCCTGTCGACCGGTCGCAAGCTTCTGCACGCCATCGTGGACGCCAGCAGCGGCAAGAGCCGTTCGATCGCCAGCGCGGTCGACTACAGGTACATGCGCTCCCTTCTACCCGCAAAGGCGGACGAGGACGGCTTCGTATATCTGTCCGACAGCTTCGTCCGAAGAATGGTGGGCCCGCGACTCAAGATCGCCAACTATCGCCGACTGGTCTGCTCCGGGAACCTGACTCTCATCCAGAGCGCAGGACTCCTGAGCCGTATGGAACACCGGAAACAGCCGACTCTTGGCGAGCTCGAGACCGGGGGCTACATCAGAAAAGGGCTCACCTGCCCCGATGGAGGAGCTTACTCCATCGACGGAGACGAGGCCGCATGCTCCTGTCACGGCCGTCTCAGGTGTCTGAAGCCGCTGGACGAGACCGCCGTGTCGCTCGTCAAACATGAGGAAGCCGCAGTCTATCGGGAGTTCGTCGAGCAATACTCGAGGTACTGGAACACGTACTTCGATCCGGTCGGAGTACTGATCAAGAACAAGGATCGGCTCACGGCCGAGACAGTGATCCTTCCGCTGGTGGAGAACTCTATCTACACCGGACTCAAGTACGCCCTGGCAGCAAAACCGGAGGGGCTCGAGCCCGTGCTGGCGCGGAGGACTGCGCCACGACACGGCCAGGTCTGGGTGGGCCCGGAGGAGGATTCGGATGGGAAGACAAATCCCGGCAAGCCTCCGGCCGAACAACTTCTTTCTCCCCAGTCGCTGGCGCCGTGGGGCGCGTTGCCGGACAGTCCGATGGCGCTGTCCCTGACCGTGCCTGCCTGGGCGATAGAACACCTCGAAGAACGGTACGAGATGGCGTCGTGGCTCGCCGCAGAAGAGCACCCCTCACGCTGGTTGGGAAACAGTGTCAGCTTGGTGGTTCACGACAACCAGCCCGTGTTCACCCTGGACTTCTCACCGGGGAGCTTCTTGTCTTCGTCGTCGCTCTTCAGACCCAACCTGGATTCCCTCTTAGGCCTGTTCTGCATTTCTTCGCTCGACATGCCGGTGGTCGCGTCCGTGGCGGTGTCGGACGAGGTAAAGGCCCGGAGCTTTCTGGAAAAGGCCGTGCTCCGGCTCGTCAAGCTCAGCCGCGAGAAGGGAAGAGATATCCTGTTCATAGGACGGGTGGAGACCGACTCATACACGGTCCTGGAAGGCTCTCCGTGTCCGATCTCGGTCGTCACCGTGAACGTGTTGGCCCTGCGTCTACGCTTCTGCTTCGCCGTGCACCGGGGACGGCTGTGGGTCTCGAATCAGCTTCCGAACCTGATCGCGTCGTTGAAGGCCCCGGCGCCGGGCCGCACGACCGCCGCGCACCTCGCTCTGTCTCTCACTCCGACGAAAGCCCAGAGGTTGGAGACCTCGAGACAGCTCGCGCTGTCCGAACGGGCGCGTTCGATCTGCGCGGTCAATCAGACCCCAGCCTGGGTTCTGCTCGGGCTCGCGCGCGTCAATCCGCGTGAATTTGCCGGGTCAGCCAGACGGTTGCTGGGCTACGAGCCGGTCTGTCCCGAAGGCGGCCAGTACCGGTACGATCCGAGCACCGACGAGCTCTGCTGTTCGCTGCACGGCACCCTGGATCGTCCTCGCCAGCCAACGCGACCGCAGGCGGGGTCGACCGCAGACCAGACCCTCTCGGATCTTGGCGAGTTCTCCGTGGGTCTGTCATTCACTACGGAGGGGCTGGTCACACGACTGGAGGTCGAAACGTCGCGGCGTTCGCCGAAGACCAGGTGATGCCGGACTGGTGCGCGTCGCAGGCACCGCGGATTTCCGCTCATCGCATTCTTCCCATCCGGCTCCGAATGAGGATTGACGCTTTCCGAAAACTCCTTAGTGTGTAACGGTGCAGAGAGAGATGAGGGCTCGAAGCTGCCGGGTACGGCGACTCGCGTCGACTCGAAGGGTCTGTCTCGAATGTCAAGCTCTTCGACCCTGAGGAGTGGCTAAGAATGTCATTGCGGTCTCACCTTGCGTTTTGCCTCGTGGCGGTATTGGGAGCTACCCTTTCTCCGGCGAAAATGATGGCCTTCGGTCCGGCAAACCAAGGGGTACGACTCACCCCCATTCCGGATGGTAACCCCGGGATCGAGCTTCCATCCCACCAAGGCCTGGTGCAGTCGTACGTGTCCACTCTCGTGAGGGCCAGAGGGGCGTATGTCCGGCTCAATAACGGTTCCGGCGCTGTCGAGACGCTCATCGGCGATCTCGCGCCGGCCAGGTCCGGTTCTGTCGAAACTGTCGCCTCGGCATTCGTTGGCGAGAAGCTGGGGTTGTCGGTGGGCGGCGCGTCCGCGGCGAGCAAGGATCTCGCCCAGGTCGATCGACTGGTCGTCAACCGTATCGCATCGTCGGGCGAAGTTTCCCACGTCACGTTCTCCCACGTGGTCGCCGGAGTCCCGGTGCGGGGAGAAGAGGTTGCGGTCCACGTGGCACGAGACGGCAGCGTCACTGCGGTTACGGGGACCTTCCATCCCGCGCCCATCGTCTCGTTCCAGGCGTCGATCTCGGCGTCGGACGCCCTCCAGTTGGCACGGGCTCACGTCGGCTCCGTCGCTCTTCGGGCCGAGCCCAAGACCTCGACCGTCTGGATTCCGGTCTCCGGCCGGTTGCAGGCCGCCTACCAGGTCAGCCTGCCGAGCTCGTCGCCGCTCGGAGACTTCGAGGTCGCCGTTGCGGCCGACACCGGCAAGATACTGGGAGCGAGCGATCGTCTGACCTTCGCGACCGGCGAGGGCAAGGTCTTCGACAAGAGCCCGCTCACCGGTCCTCCCATAACCGCGCAGTTGAAGTACCTTGATGGCTCGGGCAACCTCAACGGCTCCTACGTCAAGATCGTCAACGCCAAGGGAGAGGGTGCCAAGGCCACAGATCTCAAGTTCAACTACGATCCCAAGGACACCCACTTCGACGAGGTCAACGTCTACTACAACGTGAACCGCATCCACGACTTCATGAAGGCGCTCGGGTTCAACGACCGCGACACGCCCATCAAGGTCACGGTCCACTACGGAACCAACCTCGACAATGCCTTCTTCAGCCCGATGGCCGACGACATCTCGATCGGTGACGGCAGTAAGCTCAACGATCTCTCCCAGGAAGACAATATGGTCATGCACGAGTACACGCATGCCGTCAACCAGAAGATCGTCAGCATGTCCGTCAGCGAGGGTGGAGTGATGGACGAGGGCTACGCCGACTATTTCGCCGGGTCCGTCAACAACAGCCCGATCTTCGGCGAGTGGACGATGAAGAAGATGGGCAAGCCCTGGATGAGGAACATGACCAACACCAAGCACTACCCCGAGGATATCCAGGGCGATATCCACGCCGACGGAGAGATCTGGGGCGGCGTGTGCTGGGACCTCCGCAAGGCTCTCGGCTCGCAGGTGGCGGACATGCTTCTCCACAAAGGCCTTTACTACATCGGTTCCAGCGTGACCTTCGTGCACGGCCTCGAGGGGACGCTGGCGGCCGACAAGAACGTTTACAGCGGCCGGTACACGGAGAAGATCAAGGCGGTGTTCGCCGCTCGCGGCATCAAGCCGGGTGCGGGCGACGACGGTGCGAGCTCCTTCAAGACGCTGTCCCGGCTGGCGACGTTCGACTCGCTCCTGGCGGTCGAATGACGTTGGCCAGGGAGGGGTTGCGGGGAGTTTGCCTGTGTCCGTGTCAGTAGTTTCGGTGGAGGAACTCCAGGAGCAAGACGAGACTGTGGAAGTAAGGCTCCTGGACTCTTGGGGCGTCGGATGAACGATGGGGCCGAGTTCTTGGGTGAATGAGCCTTCCCTACCCGCTGACAGGGCGGCACGGGGCGGCGCGCCAGCGTCCGCAGTCCTGCCAGGTGATCGTACGCAAGAACCGCGCGACGCTCTCGTGCGGTGAGGTACGGGTCGAGTTCATCGCCCGGGGCGACCTGGAAAAGATGCCCGTGGCCACGATCAACACGCCTCTCGGCGTCCTCCGCTACGCGACTCCGGAGGTCACGGCGCTCGAGCTCGTCGGCTACCCGAAACACGCCGGCGGCCTGAGCAACGTCGCCGCGATTGTCGGCGAGCAGGCCAAGAGCTTCACGCCGCTGCGGCGCGCGGCGGCCATCGCGTCGGCGAAGCGCAGCGCGAAGTGGAAGCTCATCATCAACGCCGAGGTGGAGCCCGACGCATGATCCCGAAAGCACACATCATTGCTTGGCGGGCGCGGGCGCCGTGGCTCGCCGACGCGCAGGTCGAGCAGGACCTCATCATCAGCCGGGCGATCGTCGAGCTTTTCGGGGTTCCAGAGATCCCCGACCGAGTCAGCGCGAGCATAGGCGGAATGATGGGCAGATTTCGGAGCGGCCGACGCCGGTGCGAGGGTTCGACCGAGGCACCGGAGAGTTCCACGAGGCGTTCTTGTGGCTCCGTGAGTTCCCGGAAGGGGGCACGGGGGGGGCGGGACGGCCCAGACAGGCTCTCCCGGGCGATGTCGTGGCAGGTGGAACCCCTGCCGCAGGCCTGGTATCAGGCCACGGCAGTTGCCGGAAAGACCTCCTCGACTGACCTCACGGGTGCAGAGTCCGGAGAGTCGGCCGGCAGGCCTACCGCCCGGAGGATCTTCCTGATGACCTCGCGGTCGAGGATCCAGGCGATCCGGGACAGCAGTGAGGAGCACCTCGGGCACGAAAGAACGGACTGGAACACCCGCGCCAACAACTCGGCCCACGCTAGACGGTGGTCACGCCGAGTCGGGTTGTCCGATTCGGAGCAACCCTACCGTCGTGACGAGGACCAGTTGTAGACCTTGAACAGCATCGGCCGAGCTGGGAACATCTACTGCCGGGAAATTTTCGAAAATGACCCACGGGGAAATTGCGTCAATCGTCTTGAGAATCGGGTCGAGACGCGCGTCTTCCTTTGGGTGTCTCAGACCCGAATAGTTCACCGATAGTCTCCGGACTGATAATCCGACAAGCTTCTACTGCCTGCCCCGAGTCTCCAGGTGCTCCGCGAGCTTGCACCCGTTCGAGTTCCCCAGTTCGCAGGATTTTTTCGCGTCAGCCAGTGCGCGGGCCAGGTCTCTCTTGCGGTAGCACGTGCCCGCCCTCT
>Ga0074195_1002665_pt1 | contig 19059 bp, 17 predicted proteins | sample EPASupsiteHSE623_FD_64525 | JGI IMG/M metagenome (GOLD analysis project Ga0074195, IMG submission 64525) | Bioremediated contaminated groundwater from EPA Superfund site, New Mexico - Sample HSE6-23 | ecosystem: Environmental > Aquatic > Deep subsurface > Groundwater > Contaminated ...
TTGAAAAAAGGGGGGTTTGTGTGTTGTTTTGGTGGGTGGTGGAAACAAAGATGAATACGACGGCGTGCAAGGAAAACCGGTATCCCATCTATACCTAATTTAAAAATAAATGAGGCTGCCTTTACCTTAGGCTTTGTCAACAAGCCCTTTGCATGAGACAACCCCTGGTCGCCTTTCTCCATAAATATTCAGAAAAATTTGAGTTATTATGGCAGGAAATGGGGTGAATATGTGGAAATATATTTGATTGTCATAAGGGAGATGATTTAAATGATTTGGGAGCCTCATTATGAATGTATGAACAGGGAGGACATAAAGACCATTCAGCTGGACCGCCTGCAGTCGGTGGTTTACGGTGTATATGAAAAGATACCGTATTACAAAAAGTTATTTAATGATTTTGGCATCGGTCCCCGGGATATAAAGAGATTGGAGGACATCCAAAAATTTCCGTTTACCACCAAGGATGCCCTGGCTGATAATTACCCTTACGGGCTTTTTGCAGTACCGATGAAGGCAATCGTGCGGATTCACGCATCTTCAGGCACCACCGGCAAACAAAAGGTTGTGGGATATACCAAGCGCGATATCCGCACCTGGTCTAATCTGGTGGCACGGGTAGTGACCATGGCCGGGGTTTCTGATGAAGATGTAGCCCAGATATGTTTCGGTTACGGACTCTTTACCGGTGGGTTCGGCCTGCATTACGGCCTCGAAAAAGTCGGCGCCACCATTATTCCGGCTTCAACAGGCAACACGGAACGGCAGATAGCCATGATGAAGGACTTTGGCACAACGGTCCTGGTGTCGACTCCTTCTTACGCGCTGTATATGGTGGAAGTGGCGGAAGACATGGGAGTTGATACTTCCCGGCTTAATCTAAAAGTGGGCCTGTTTGGCGCCGAACCGTGTACAGAGAATATGAAAAGGGAAATTGAGCGCCGCTGGCATATGAGGGCCACAGACAACTATGGACTTAGTGAGCTTGGCGGTCCCGGCGTGGCAGGCGAGTGTGCATGCGGAGACGGCCTGCATATAAATGAAGACCATTTTTATCCGGAAATTATCAACCCTGACACCGGCCAGGTGCTTGGTTACGGTGAAGTAGGAGAGTTGGTCTTTACTTCTCTGACCAAGGAAGCGTTTCCCATTATCAGGTACCGTACGCGGGACATATCAATGCTGGTCAACGAACCCTGCCCCTGTGGGCGCACCACCGTCAGGATGAAGAAAATAACGGGCAGGGCCGATGATATGCTGATTATCAGAGGTGTGAATGTTTACCCGTCCCAGGTTGAAAGTGTCATCATGGAAACCGAGGGTGTCGGACCGCATTACCAATTGATCGTAACCCGCAAGGGATATATGGATGATCTGGAAGTCCAGGTTGAGCTTTCGGGAGACAGGTTCAGTGGTAAGTTCAGGGAACTTGAGGAACTTGAAAATAATCTCAGACAGAAAATAAACAGAGTGCTGGGAATAAATGCCAAAGTCAAGCTGCTGGAACCCAGGTCCATTGAAAGAACCGTAGGTAAAGCCAAGAGAGTAATTGATATGAGACCAAAAGAGTAAGTAGAGGCCACTAATGTATTGGAGGTATCGGATTATGAAAGAACTGCTGACAGGAAACGAGGCTATTGCCAGAGGGGCATACGAATCCGGGGTTAGAGTCGCCGCAGCCTACCCTGGCACGCCCAGCACTGAAATCATGGAAAACTTTGTCCGTTACCCGGGCGTGTATGCCCAGTGGTCACCAAATGAGAAGGTTGCCCTGGAAGTGGGGCTGGGGGCGGCAATTGCCGGCGCCAGGACGCTGGTGGCCATGAAGCATGTCGGGGTAAACGTGGCTGCTGACCCATTGTTTACGCTGGCTTACACCGGTATCAACGCCGGTCTTGTCCTGGTTAGCGCCGATGACCCGGGGATGCACAGTTCCCAAAATGAGCAGGACAACCGTAATTACGCCAGGTTTGCCAAGATTCCCGTCCTTGAACCCAGTAACAGCCGGGAATGCAGGGAGATGGTCGGCCTGGCCCTGGAGATCAGTGAGCAGTTTGATACTCCTGTAATGCTGCGCACAACTACCAGGGTAGCCCATTCCCAGAGCTTTGTTGAGCCGGTGGAAGCCAGGGACGTTGAGGTCAGGCCGTACATCAAAAATCCGCAGAAATATGTTATGGTGCCCGCCCATGCCCGGGGCCGCCATGTTATAGTCGAAGAGAGACGCCGGAAATTACAGGAATACGCAGATACCTGCCCCGCTAACAGGACTGAATGGGGAGATAAGGGCATCGGGGTCATCACCTGCGGCATAGTATACGAGTATGTTAAGGAAATTGTGCCCGGAGCTTCCGTACTAAAGCTCGGGTTGACCTACCCCCTGCCTGAAAAACTGATCCGGGATTTTGCCGCTCAGGTTAAGGAGCTGTATGTCATCGAGGAGCTGGAGCCCTTCCTGGAAGAGCAGGTCCGCCTGATGGGCATCGAGGTAACCGGGAAAAAGCTGTTCCCCCGGGTTGGAGAGATAAGCCAGCGCATGATAGCCGAAAAGCTATTGTCCGTTACAGAATATAAGAACCTTGTACAAGATGCAGTGCTGGCTGCCGGTGTTGAACCCGAAAGGGATGTGCCGGTTCCCGTCCGTCCCCCCGTTATGTGCCCTGGCTGCCCCCACAGGGGAGTATTCTATGTGCTCAGCCAGTTAAAGATGACGGTTTTGGGGGATATCGGGTGCTATACCCTGGGAGCCCTTCCCCCTCTTGAAGCGATGGATACATGTATCTGTATGGGAGCCAGTGTGGGTTCAGCCCTTGGTGTGGAAAAGGCTCATCCGGAAATGCACGGGAAGGTCGTATCGGTAATCGGTGATTCCACATTCCTGCACTCAGGCATTACAGGCCTGTTGGACATAGCGTATAACAAAGGAACCACCACCACCATCATCCTTGATAACAGTACAACAGCAATGACGGGGCATCAGGATCATCCGGCCACGGGCCGCACCCTCAAAAAGGAGCCTACCAACCAGGTAGACCTGGCAGGCCTGGCCAAAGCCCTCGGCATTAAACGGGTAGTGGCAGCCGATCCATTTGACCTGGATAAGCTTAAGGACATTATCAGGGAAGAGGCAGAAGCCAGGGAACCTTCCGTGATTATCGTTAAACGGCCCTGCGCTCTCCTGTTAAAAGAGCGGAGCGTACCCTGCACCGTCGAAGCGGAAACCTGCATCAACTGTAAGAAGTGCATGAAACTGGGGTGCCCGGCCCTCACGGCCGGCGAACATGCCGTCACCGTCAATGCCGCCCTGTGTACCGGTTGCGGTTTATGTGTACAGCTTTGTCCCACCGGCACCCTGAAGAGAGAGGGTGATGTTGTTGGATAATAATAAAGTTATGAACATCTTCATCGTTGGAGTAGGTGGCCAGGGCACCATCCTGGCCAGTCGGATTTTATCTTATCTGGGCCAGCAGGAAGGATATGATGTAAAGGTATCCGAGATACACGGGATGGCCCAGCGCGGCGGAAGTGTTGTCACCCAGGTCAGAATGGGTAAAATAGTCCACTCGCCCCTCATTGCAGAGGGGCAGGCCGATATCATCCTGGCTTTTGAACGCCTGGAAGCCCTCCGCTGGATGCACTATCTCAAAAAAGGGGGCGTCATGATTATCAACGACCAGGCCATTGAACCGGTTCCCGTCCTCATGGGCCTGCAGGAGTACCCCGCCAACATCGTGGAGAGGATCAGGCGTAAGGTTCCCGATACCATAGCCATAGATGCCCTGGCCCTGGCCAGGAAGTGCGGCAACGACAAGGCCTCCAACGTGGTGCTGATGGGGGTTCTGGCCCGGAAAATGGGATTTGCCAAGGAAAAATGCATGCAGGCCCTTGTGGCCAAGGTACCGGCCAAGTTCCTGGAACTGAATAAGTGCGCCTTCGAAGAGGGTTGGAATATACAGGTTTAGTAAAACGGTAACCCTGTTTGTTAAAGTTTCGCAGGGGAATGGTATAAAAGCTCGTGACCGATGCTCCGCTGCGTAGTCCTGCTAATACTCAGCCTGTGGATAAAGGTCTGTTCCGCATATTACAGTAGTAGTATCGGGCGCGGCCATCCCTTTATCCACAGGCGTTCGTAAAGCAGGACTACCTTGCTACACAATGTCACTCGCTTATTATACCATTCCCCTGCTAAGTCCCATATAAAACAGGGTCAAGTTACCAGAAGGGGCATTAGCTACGTCAATGGTTTTGTCCGGTTAACTGCCTCTCCCTTTTGTTTAAGAAGGGGCTACCGTTTTTAAACAAGCCGAAGGCGGATGTTTATTTATCCCTCATCGGACAATTCAGGTAGAAAAATGGCATGTGGCTAGGCGCAATGGGCACCGCAACCGGAAGCGTACTGGGTTGTACGCTGAGGATTGCGGTGCCCATTGCAACGAAGCCACATGCCATTTTTCTGGAGCATGCACATCCAACGGTCGTTTTTAGGCGATGAGCGGGCGAAATATCAGTTTTAACGGCAGAATCAGGGGGGTGACCGGTTAAAAAGGCTTCGCTGGCGCGAAGCGCCGAGATTAGCCTTTTTTATGCTGGGGAACGGCAGACACAATATGCATTCCTGCAGTATTAAAAAAGCCGCAACGTGGATTTCACGTTGCGGCCGTGTAGAGGTTATTAATTTTTGGCCACCGGATTTGCTGCTGCAGGAAGAGTAACAACTATGGTTTTCGGCGGCTTTGTAATAAAGGTTATGCTTGCCTGCAGTAAGCAGATAACCACTGCGACCATGAAGGATGCGTGATAACTCTGGGTCATGTCGAATATTCTACCTGCAACCATACCACCGAAGATTCCGCCGACACCCCAGGAGGTAAACACCAGACCGTAGTTAACCCCCAGGTTTTTGGTGCCATAATAGTCGGCCGTTGTTGACGGGAACAGGGAGAGGTTGGCGCCGTAGAAGGCTCCGACAGATGCAGAACCTAAAGCCAGCAGCAGGTCGTTGGTAAAGTATTGGAATAAGAACAGGGTCACCGCCTGGCCTATGGCAATCAGCAATATTGTCCGGGTGCGGCCCAGTTTGTCGGAGATAAAACCTGCACCTATACGGCCACCGGCATTGCCGGCCGCAAGGATGGCTACGAAGACAGGGGCCAGTAAAGTGGAGGGGTTCTGAATAGCAGCCATTTTAGCCAAGCTGCCGATAACCATCAATCCGGCAAAGGAACCAAAGCCGAACATTAACCAAAGGAGATAGAACTGCGGGGTTTTTACCATTTCATGCCAGTCATATTCGTGCTTGGTTGGCTGGTGTTTGGGGCTGCTTGCCGGCGGCATTCCGGCCGGGATATAACCGGGCGGTGGGTTTTTCAGGTTTTGGGAAAAGATGCTGATGGCGATAAGGAAGATAACACCGAGGATGAAATAGGTGTTATTGATCCCGTATCTCTTCAGCAGCTCTGTTGTAAGTGGCGCGAGATAAACTGAGGCACAGCCGTAACCGGCTACAACCAGACCGGTAATCAAACCTTTTTTGTATGGCGGGAACCACTTCTGTGCAGGTGGAGTGGCAGCGCCGTAACCAAATCCCATTCCGGAACCCGCCAGAATGCCAAAACCGATAATCATCGGTAGAATGGTATCCTGACTGGCAAAACCGGAGAGAATCATGCCGGCGCCGATAAACAAACCACCAAGGGTGGCCACAATCCTGGGTCCTATTTTATCCTGGAGCCTGCCGCCTACTACCATCATAATGGCAAATACGCCACACGCAACGGCGTAAGGTACATTAGCCTTGGCTGCTGACCAGCCCCACTCCTTGGTAAGGGATTTGCCTATGACACTCCAGGCATATAATATCCCAAGACAAAGGTTGATTGCTGTGCCAGAGAGTGTTACGATCCATCCTCTGGCTGGACTTGGTTGACTCATAAGGAAACACCTCCGTAAAATTTGTATTATTTCGAAATCAAAAATAAGGTATCTGAAATTATAAGGCCGGTAAAGTTTTAATCTAGAACATCGGTGATCCCCCCTTCGGTAAAAATTAATCCTTATTTACTGGTTGAAAGCAACAGTAACAGCCTCCGGACAGATGCCTCCGGGCGTTTTTGTTTATATTATTTGATTTCATTTTACAGGAGTAGTTTAAATATTGCACTGGTTTTGGCGTTAAAGGCTGCATTTCCCAGTTTAACGGTCAATAAGTACGTCCTACTGGCTGGTTTTATGCTTAACATCCGCTTGCCGGGGTTCAACGGTGGTTTTGGGGTGGTGAGCGGTAATTGGAAATTTATTGGTGTAGGAGGGTAACTTTTCTGGTATAATATTTAAAAGACATGCTATCACTTACGGTAAGGGAGGCGTAAAATGAACTCAGTTCTTGAAATGGTCAAGAACCAGATTGTTCTTGCTGTCAGGAAGGCTGTGGAAAAAGCTAAAGCCGCCGGAGAGCTAAACTATGAAACGATTCCTGATTTTATTTTGGAGGTACCCAGAGAGAAAGAACACGGGGATTTTGCCACCAACATTGCCATGCTGATGGCCCGTCAGGCCAAGATGGCGCCCAGGCATGTCGCCGAAATTCTTCAAACGTACATAACAACGGAAGGCACCTGGGTGGCCAGAATGGAAGTTGCCGGGCCCGGGTTTATTAATTTTTACCTTAATAGCGGCTGGGTACATGATGTCCTGCCTCAGATCGAGTCTCAGGGTCAGGAATACGGTAACAGCAGCACCGGCCGGGGGCAAAAGGTACAGGTGGAGTTTGTCAGTGCCAATCCGACCGGACTCCTGCATATGGGGAACGCCAGGGGAGCCGCCCTGGGCGATACCATGGCCAATCTCCTGCAGGCCGCCGGGTTTGATGTGACCAGAGAATTTTATATCAACGATACCGGCAACCAGATTGAGAATTTCGGCAAGTCTCTGGAGGCCAGGTATCTTCAGCTATTGGGCCAGGATGTTCCCTTTCCCGAGGAAGGCTATCACGGCCAGGACATAATAGATACGATGAAAGGGCTTATGCAAAGGGACGGCAACCGGTACCTGGTCATGGAATCACGGGAGCGCAGGGAGAACTTCATAAAATATGCACTCGCAGAAAAGATCACGGCGATAAGGAATACCCTCAGAGAATTTGGAGTGAAATATGACGTCTGGTTCAATGAAAAACTGCTCCACGAGTCCGGCGCCGTCAGTGCAGTATTGGACGAACTGCGTGATAAGGGATATATTTATGAAAATGAGGGCGCCCTCTGGCTGAAAACTACCGCATTCGGGGACGAAAAGGACGAAGTTGTGGTCAGAGGCAACGGCACCCCAACCTATTTTGCCGCAGATATCGCCTATCACAAAAACAAGTTTGACCGCGGTTTCGCATGGGTTATCAATATATGGGGGGCCGACCATCACGGCCATGTCAAGAGGCTCAAAGGGGCCATGCAGGCCCTGGGCCATGAGCCCGGAAAACTGGATATTGTCATCATGCAATTGGTCCGCCTGTTCAGAGGCGGGGAAATAATCCGGATGTCCAAACGTTCAGGGGAATTTATCACCCTTGAAGACCTGATGGGTGAGGTTGGCAGGGATGCAGCCAGGTATTTCTTTGTGATGCGCAGTGCGGACAGCCATCTGGATTTCGACATGGATCTGGCCAAATCTCAATCGGCAGACAACCCTGTCTACTATATACAGTACGCCCATGCCAGGATATGCAGCATTTTCCGGCAGTTCGGGGAAAAGAGCGGGTCCCTCCCGGCGGCTGCGGAATGCGACCTGTCTCTGCTCAATGCCCCGGCCGAGCTGGAGCTTATCAGGAAGCTGGTCGATTTCCCTGCGGAAATTTCAGTGGCCGCGGTAAATCTGGAGCCGCACCGGATGGCCAGGTACGCTCATGAACTGGCCGGTCTTTTTCACAGCTTCTACAACAGCCACCGGGTAATGGCTGACGATCCGGAACTGCAAAAGGCGCGCCTGGTTCTGGTGAAATGCACCCAGACCGTGGTGCACAGGGTCCTCCGTTTACTTGGACTGACGGCGCCGGAGACTATGTAGATCTTTATCTTCGATTACAACATTTTTAGACAAAAATTTTCATAAACAGGCAGGAAAATACTCCCACGGAGTCGAATATTCAAAACATCTAAATGGATAATTACTATTATAACGCTTTGTGGGATGGTGATTATAATGGTGAATTTGGCCGTAAGCGCCGTAAGTTCACATATGTCCGAAGCCGACCTGGCCCATGCGATTCTTAAAGCTAAGGGGGCGCCAATATACTTCAGGGAACTTTTCGAACAGGTAATGGCGATAAAGCCTACCGCCGGTAAAGACGAAGGCCACATAATGGCCGGTATTCATACCGAAATAAACATGGACGGGAGATTTATTTACATAGGCAGTGGGCAGTGGGGATTAAAGGAATGGATGCCCAACAGGGGCTTTCGTCTAAACGACGTAGAGGATGACTGGGATAATTAAAAAATTGCGTGGGATAATCCACGCAATTTTTAATTATTTTATTCTATCTCTTTGAGTAAATGAGCGGTCCTTCCCCTTGACAGGCTGCCTTACCAAGGGATAGAATGTTGTAGGAGTTTTTAAGTATGATCGTTGTTACAGTCTCAAGATTTTAATTAGGAGGGACACCATGGCTAAGTTTGTTTTCGTCACCGGAGGAGTTGTTTCATCACTCGGAAAGGGTATCACCGCTGCATCTCTGGGATGCCTTCTCAAAAGCAGGGGACTGAAAGTAGCCATTCAGAAATTTGACCCTTATATAAATGTTGACCCCGGCACTATGAGTCCGTATCAACACGGGGAAGTTTTCGTGACGGATGATGGGGCGGAAACAGACCTTGACCTGGGGCATTACGAGCGGTTTGTAGATATAAGCCTCAGCAAAAGCAGCAACGTAACCACCGGTAAGATATATTGGTCCATAATTTCCAAAGAGCGCAAGGGGGACTTTCTTGGAGGCACCGTCCAGGTAATTCCGCATGTTACCAACGAGATCAAGGACCGTGTGCAGAGGGTTGTCAAGGAAAGTAAACCCGACGTCGTTATTACCGAGATCGGGGGAACGGTCGGTGACATCGAGTCCCTTCCGTTTCTGGAAGCTATTCGCCAGATGAAGGGTGATATAGGACGTGAAAACGTCATGTACATCCATGTGACACTGGTCCCCTATTTAAGGGCCGCCGGCGAGCTTAAGACCAAACCTACCCAGCACAGTGTCAAGGAGCTGCGTAGTATAGGTATTCAGCCGGATGTTATTGTCTGCCGTTCTGAGGTGCCCCTTTCCAAGGAAATGGAAGATAAACTCTCCCTCTTCTGCGATATTGATAAAGATGCCGTGATCCAGGCGGTGGATGCGTCTACGATTTACGAAGTTCCTCTGATGATGAAAAAAGAAGGACTTGACGACATTGTCATCGAGCGCCTTGGGCTGGAATGTAATGAAGCTGATATGTCCGAGTGGGAAGAGATTGTTGAAAAGATCAAAAATCCGAAGTATAAAACAACCATTGCCGTTGTTGGGAAATATGTGGAACTGCAGGACGCATACATGAGCGTCGCCGAGGCGCTGCGGCACGCAGGTCTCCATCACGACTCCGCCATAGATATAAAATGGATCAACGCTGTTGAACTGGAAAAAGACGAGGAAACGGTCCGGGATAAGCTTGCGTGTGTTGACGGCATCCTGGTTCCCGGCGGGTTCGGTGATCGTGGTATCCAGGGCAAAATCATGGCTATTGCTTACGCCCGGGAGAATAAAATTCCCTTCCTGGGCATCTGTCTTGGCATGCAGTGCGCGGTTATTGAATTTGCCCGTTGCATCGGGATGAAGAAGGCCAACAGTTCGGAATTTGACCCCGCCACACCCTATCCCGTAATAGACCTGCTGCCGGAGCAGCAGGACGTCGAGGACAAGGGAGGAACCATGAGGCTGGGCCTGTACCCGTGTAAATTGGTCGAAGGAAGCAAGGCATATGATAGCTATAATGAAGACCTGATTTACGAACGACACCGCCACCGGTTTGAGTTTAATAATGAATATAGAGAACAGTTTACCAACAGGGGACTTAAGATCAGTGGTACATCACCTAGTGAAAGACTTGTTGAAATAATTGAACTTGAGGACCATCCCTGGTTTGTCGGCACCCAGTTCCATCCGGAATTTAAGTCGCGTCCCAACCGGCCCCATCCTCTTTTCAGAGATTTTGTAGGCATGGCGCACAAGCTGCAGATGGAAAAAACCGCAGAATAATTTTAGAAGGCCGTTAAAAACCATTGGCTGTTGAAAAACTTAGTTTTTGAACAGCCTTTTACATTTTAATAATAATCCGGAAATAAAAGAATATTTAATATGGGTATAACTAAAGTGACAGAGTATTAGAATGTAATCCGGGAATAAAGTCGGACTGGGGGAATTAGAATGAATAAGAGACTGGTTGTGGGCATAATTCTGGCGGTTGTAATTGTATCACTGGTTGCGGCGCTGGCGGCTAATAACATCAGGGGCGGCCCGGTGGAAAAAGGCGAGCGGATAGGCCTCATTCACATAGAAGGCGTTATCACCGGAGCCAGGGAGGAAGTAGGTTTCCTCGGCCAGGGCGCCGGTGCGGAATCGGTCCTCGAACAGTTAAAGGAAGCGGGAGAGGACGATACCATCAAAGCTGTCATGATCAGGATTAACAGCCCGGGGGGCAGCGCTGCTGCTTCCCAGGAGATCGGAGATGAAATTGCCAAGATCCGGCAAAAGGGCAAGATCGTTGTGGCCTCCATGGGTGATGTGGCAGCTTCGGGCGGATACTGGATTGCCGCCAAGGCAGACCGGATAGTAGCCAATCCGGCTACAATGACCGGAAGTATCGGCGTGATCATGGAAACGGCCAACCTGCAGGAACTCTTTGATAAAATAGGGGTAACACCCCAGACCATCAAAAGCGGGCCGTTCAAGGATATCGGATCTCCCAACAGGCCTCTCACCCCGGAAGAACGGCAAATACTGCAGTCCATGGTTGACGATATCTACCAGCAGTTTGTTACGGTTGTAGCCGAAGGCCGGAAAATAGACCGCCAAAAGGTTCTTCAACTGGCCGACGGGCGAATTTTTACCGGACGCCAGGCCAGGGAAAACGGCCTTGTTGATGAGCTGGGCAATTTCTATCACGCTGTCGAAGTTACCAAGAAGTTGGCCAAAATAAAAGGGGAACCGGAAATCTATGAATTTGGGCCCAGGTCACCGTTCGAGAGGCTCTTTGGCCAGGTCAGGAGTCTGCTGGGACTGAACGGTGGCGCCTATAGCTTATCACCCCGGGAAATACAGGTATTCCGTGAAGTATTAAAGATGCAGCCGACCTTGCAGAACAGATAAGAAAGGGGTTAAGACCCGATGGACGACAAGGACATGATGGAAGTTGAATCCCGTCCCGGCCTGGCTGAACTCGTTTACGGAATTCTTTTTACGCCCTCGGCTACCTTTCGCCGGGTTGCCGACGATCCACCGCTGTTTCATGGGTTCATCATATTTTTGACGGTTACAATTCTTACGTCTTTAACTGCTTCCCTTATCCCTCCTGACGTTTCCATACCGCCGGAATTTGCCGATGCTTATGCCAAGGTAAGGCCTTTCATGGGAATTATGGGAGCCCTGCTGGCTTTCATATTCTGGTTCATTCAAGCCGGGGTCCTGCAGGTTATTGCCGAATTCTTTGAAGGCCAGGGCAGGGCTATCGGGGTCCTGACGGTGCTGGCCCTGGCTGATATACCCAGGGTGTTGGTGATTCCTTTTCAGATAATCAGCTATTTTTCAGCAGGTTCTTTTTTCGGAAGTTTTTTAACTGTTATGGCATCTCTCATTGCCTTAGTATGGTGGCTGGTCCTGTCCGTCATCGGTATTCGGGAAATCCAGCGGTTTTCGACAGGAAAAGCCGTGGTTACCCTGCTGACCCCGCTAGCCGTAATAATAATTGTAATAGTCTTAATTACAATTGCTCTGGTTGGCTTCATCACTCCTTTTATTCAGTAAATTAGTGTTGAATAATGATGGAATTTGTTGACAGATTCTTATTTCCAAAAGAAGGAGATTCTTTTTCTGTCGCGAAATATTGTAAGAAATATTCTTATATATACTATATAATTACAGACACGTTTCTAATTTTAAACATAGTTTTATAATTATGACAAATATTGCAAGTAGCTACCAAAGGGGGGCTTATGGTGAGCGCTAACTTATTGGCGGTTGATGACCAGATGGGTGTCAGGCGGTTGTTGTATGAAGCGTTCAACGAAGAGGGATACAGCGTTGAATTGGCCGCCGGCGGTCAGGAAGCCATTGAACAGGTAAAAAAACAAATGCCGGACCTTATTCTTATGGACATGAAAATGCCGGGGATGAACGGTTTGGAGACCCTGCAGGAAATCAGAAAGATTAACGATTCTGTGCTTGTTATCATAATGACTGCTTATGGGGAACTTGAAATCGTTGCCGAGGCCATGAAACTGGGCATTAAAGAATACGTCACCAAACCTTTCGATATTAATGAATTAAGACTACTGGTGAAAAAAGTTCTTCATCAGGGCTGTGGGACCAAAGTTGGATGAAGTTTAGAACGATACATGAAGACAGCAAGTAGTGAAACTGCAGGATTCCCGATAAAAAGAGGAATTTTATACTCAGTGGCGAAGTAAAATATCAGAGGAGGGTTTACCATGATTATCGCCACTGAATTTGTTGTTGCCATGCGCTGCCCGTCTTGTGGAAAATTGGAGTTTCATGCAATTTCCCGGTTTGCGTTTGCCGGATCGAGCAGCTGCAAGGTGACATGTTCCTGTGGGGCTCCTAAGCTTATTGTCGGGACAAAAAACCGTCAGCAGTATTGGTTCCAAATGCCATGCGTTCTTTGTGAAACGAACCATTTGGTTTATTATAAAGCGAAACAGCTATGGTCAAATGAAGTAACATTTTTCTACTGTAACGATACCAACGTCGAATTGGGCTTTTTCGGGCCGGATGAGAAGGTCAGGGCCGTAGCGGATAACTACGAACACAACCTTGAGACACTGGTCGATGAACTCGGTTACGACGACTATTTTTTTAATCCTGAAATAATGTTTGAAGTGCTCAACTGCCTGCATGATATAGCTGAAGAAGGGTTCCTTTACTGTGAGTGCGGCAGTTACCAGATTGAAATCGATATATTTCCCGAAAGAATCGAGCTGCAATGTAAGGAATGTAAATCAACCAGTGTGGTTTACGCTGAAAATGAGGATGATCTGAACAAAGTCAGGGGCATAAAAAAGATCGAGTTGGTCAAGAATGGTTTTAAGTCCCTTGATAACCATAGCAACGGGAAAAAATCCAAAAAGAAGAGTTCCAAGAGGACCAAGCAATAATTAACTCGGACATAAAATAGCAGTCATATATATTTGAAATTGTAAGGAGGATTAAACAATGTCTCTTGTTCCAATCAGTGAGTTGTTGAAGAAAGCTGAAGAAGGAGGCTACGCCGTAGGAGCCTTTAACTGCAATAATATGGAAATAGTCCAGGCTATTATAGCTGCCGCTGAAGCCGAAAAGTCTCCCGTTATTATGCAGGCCAGCCAGGGAGCTATTAAGTATGCCGGTATCGAATATATCACCGCCATGGCCAGGGTGGCTGCTGATAACGCTTCTGTTCCGGTGGCCCTTCACCTTGACCACGGTACCAGTTTTAATCAGGTCATGATGTGTATCCGCAAAGGTTTCAGTTCCGTGATGATTGACGGTTCCAAACTTCCTTTTGAAGAAAATGTTGAAGTCACCAACAGGGTTATAGCCGTGGCCAGGGCGGTAGGGGTCTCCGTGGAGGCAGAACTTGGTAAAATCGGCGGCACCGAAGACGATATCCATGTTAATGAAAGAGACGCCCTCTTCACAAAACCTGAAGAGGCCAAAGAATTTGTAGATCGTACCGGAGTCGACGCATTAGCGGTGGCCATCGGGACAGCCCACGGGCAATATAAAGGTATTCCGGAGCTCGACTTCCCGAGACTGGAAAAAATCAGGTCCCTGGTCAATATTCCCATCGTACTGCACGGCTCTTCCGGAGTTCCCGATGATGCCATTGAGAAGGCAATTCAGCTGGGGGTCCGCAAGGTAAACATCGATACCAATATCCGGGAAGCCTTTGTCCAGGCATGTCGGGATGTCCTCAACAATAATACCAAAGAAATTGATCCGAGAAAAGTTCTGGGTCCTGCCCGGGAAGCTGCCACAGTAATCATCAGGGAAAAGATCAGGTTATTTGGCAGTTCCGGCAAGGCATAATGAGGTGTAATTAGTGCAGATATTTATCGATACAGCTAATATAAAAGAAATCAAGAAAGCCCACAGGCTTGGGGTTATCAGCGGGGTTACCACTAACCCATCATTGATTGCCAAGGAAGGGCGCAATTTCAGAGAAGTGGTCAGGGAAATTACTGAAATCGTGGATGGGCCGATAAGCGCAGAGGTTATCAGCCTCGAAGCTGACGGTATGGTCGAGGAAGCCGTTGAACTTGCTGCGATTCATCCCAATATCGTGATTAAGATTCCCATGACTCCCGAAGGATTAACAGCTACAAAAATCCTTCAGGGGAAGAAAATCAAAACCAACGTCACCCTTGTCTTTTCAGCAAACCAGGCCCTGCTGGCCGCTCTGGCCGGAGCCACGTTTGTCAGCCCGTTTGTCGGCAGGCTTGATGATATAGGGCAGAATGGGATGGACCTGGTCCGGGATATCATGGAGATTTACGAAATATACGATTTTGATACCATGGTTATCGCGGCAAGTATCAGGCATCCCATTCATGTGACCGAGGCGGCCAAGGCCGGCGCCCACATTGCCACGGTGCCATACAAGGTTATCTTGCAGATGACCGGGCATGCCCTTACAGATATAGGCATAAAGAAGTTCCTGGCTGATTGGGAAACGGTGAAAAATAAGTAGTGGAGGAAGGGGGCACCCCTTCCTTTTTCTATGCCTCAATTATTTTTTTGGAATTAATCCAAGTTCACTGGTCACTGGTCACTGGTCACTGGCCGCTAAAATTTACCCATCCCCAACAATAAAATTTATGGTATTTTGGAAGGAACAGTCACATATAAGGTAGAAGAAGTATACAGTGTAGCACATATATTTTCATAGTGCTATACTAATTATTACTCGGGAGGGGTTTCTTTTGATTCGCGAGTTAACAATGGAGTTTGCGCGTGTTACCGAAGCGGCTTCCATAGCTGCCGCCCGGTGGATGGGCCGGGGCGATAAGGATGCGGCCGATGATGCAGCCGTAACGGCCATGAGGGCTGTCTTTAATACAGTACAAATTGACGGCACAGTGGTAATAGGAGAAGGAGAGATGGACGAAGCCCCCATGTTATACATAGGCGAGAAGGTTGGCTCAGGGGCTGATCCCAAGGTGGACATTGCTGTAGACCCGGTGGAGGGCACAAACAACGTATCCCGGGGCTTAAATAATGCTATCGCCGTTCTGGCAGCCTGTGAAACGGGAGGACTGCTGCATGCCCCTGATATGTATATGGATAAGATAGCCGTAGGCCCCGAAGCTAAAGGCAAAATTCATCTTGACGCCCCGGTCAGGGATAATCTTAGGGCCATTGCCGCCGCCAATGAGAAGGCCCTTGAAGACCTGACGGTGGTCATCCTCAACAGACCCAGACACGAAAAAATAATCAGGGAGGTACGGTCTGCCGGATGCCGGATTCAGTTGATTCAGGACGGCGACGTTGCCCCTGCCGTTGCAGCCGCCATGGCGGGGACGGGTGTTGATGTGCTTTTGGGCATCGGAGGAGCTCCTGAAGGAGTTGTCGCTGCCGCCGCCCTCAAATGCCTGGGCGGCGAAATGCAGGGCCGCCTGTGGCCTGAAGACGATGAGGATGTGGAAAGGGCTAAAAAACTTGGTATTGGTGATATCAGCCGTCTGCTGACAATGGACGATCTGGTCAAAGCAGATGATGTTGTCTTTGCGGCCACAGGAATTACGGATGGTGATCTGGTCCAGGGGGTCAGGTTTTTTGGTAACGGCGCCAGGACTCACACCGTCGTAATGCGTTCCGTTACCGGCACTGTCCGGTTTATTGACGCTATTCACAGGTTTGACAAAAAACCCTTCACATACAGAAAATAATGTCGTCTTGACTGCTTAAAACTCGGGTGCTATACTGATTTTACCAACCTTCTTCTTTAACTTATCAGTGAGATATTGGTTAAGGTTGAAGGTTTTTTATTTTGTCATTGGACAAACAGAGCTGCCGCTTCTCAAACGGCTGGTGGGCAGAAACAGGAGGAAAGCCAATTGCGCCTGACGCGATATCTGAAATATCAATACTATAAAATGATCCGGGTGAAGGATACACCCTCCAAGGTGGCCCAGGGTGTCGGAATGGGGTTCGCCATGGACTTTGCGGTCCCCATTCCCCTGGTAAGCATTTTTGTTGCTTTCATTGTGGCCAGGATCCTGAAAATGAATAGCCTGGCCGCAGTTATGTCAGCCACCGCCCTGAAACCTTTTTTCCCGGCCATTGTGGCTCTGAACATTTATATCCAGTCCATCCTGGTGATGGTATTTCCAAGCATGCGCGGGGTTGTGCTGCCCCACCCCGCGGGAACGAACTTTGTTGAAAACATTATTAACAGCATACTCAGTAGGGGGGTCCCATACCTCCTGGCGGGCCTGTTCAACGGCACGGTCATCTTCGTCATTTCCTACCTGGCCGTTTACTATACCTTGAAGGTCAGAATACAAAAGATCGCTCACCGGAGGAATAAAAAACGTCCCTGAAACGGAACAGGGCCGGGGAAGAAGTAATTTCCCCGGCTATTATTATTTCGTGAATAAGCCTTCTGCCATCGGGGTACAATATAGGTATTACTGTAATTTAGGAGGGATAGTTTTTTTGAACGCTTCCGAACTCGCATCCAAAACGATGGCGGAACTCTACGAGATAGCCAGGGTTATAGAAATTCCGGGCTATTACAAACTGCGAAAGAACGAACTTGTTTTTGAAATCGCCAAGGTGAAAAAGGAAAAGGATCAGACATTGTATGCTGAAGGACTGCTGGACATTCTCCCCGATGGATACGGATTTCTGAGACCTTTCAGTTACGTCCCCAGCCAGGACGACATTTACGTTTCACCCTCCCAGATCAGGAGGTTTGACCTCAGAACCGGGGATCTGGTAGGGGGACAGGTGAGATCCCCGCGGGATAATGAAAGGTATTTCGCCCTGCTCCGCGTAGAGAAGATAAACGGCGACGATATTGAAAAAGCAGCCAAGCGCATATATTTTGACGCCCTGACTCCGATATACCCCAACGAACGGATTAATCTCGAGGTTGGCCCCGAACTCCCGGTAACCAGACTGATTGATCTGGTGGCTCCCCTGGGAAAGGGGCAAAGAGGCCTCGTCGTTTCTCCACCCAAAGCCGGCAAAACAGTCCTGCTGAAACAAATCGCCAACAGTATCACAACCAATTACCCTGATATAAAACTGATGGTCCTGCTGATAGACGAACGTCCCGAAGAGGTTACCGACATGCAGCGATACGTAAAGGGTGAAGTCATAAGTTCAACTTTTGACGAACCTGCCGAAAACCATGTCAAAGTGGCCGAGTTCGTGATGGAACGGGCCAAACGGCTGGTTGAGCATGGCCGGGATGTTGTCATCCTGCTGGACAGCATCACCAGGCTGGCCCGGGCCTATAATCTGGTGGAACCGCCCAGCGGAAGGACCCTTTCGGGCGGGGTTGACCCAAATGCCTTACATAAACCAAAAAGGTTTTTCGGGGCGGCCCGGAATATCGAGGATGGCGGCAGCCTGACAATATTGGCTACGGCGTTGGTGGAGACCGGCAGCCGGATGGACGAGGTTATCTTCGAAGAATTCAAGGGCACCGGCAACATGGAACTGGTCCTGGACCGCAGGCTGGCCGACCGCAGGATGTTCCCGGCTATTGATATCAAGCGGTCCGGTACAAGGAAAGAAGACCTGCTGCTGTCTAAAGAAGAGATGGAGATTATGTGGAGTTTCCGCAAGACTTTCAACCAGGCCACCACCACCGAAGCCATCGAGTTCCTTAACGATATCATCAGGAAAACCAAATCTAACAGGGAACTGCTGCTAAAATCCCTGGAAATGTCCAAGGCTATAAGCTAATGAACAAAAGAAAAATAAAGATAGCCTTCCTGGCGGCTCTGGTGCTGGCTTTTTCCTTGCTGGGGCAGCCGGCCCCGGGAATCGGCGGCGGAGAGGCTGCCCCCGAAGAGGAGGCCCGTCCTGAATCACCGGTTTATTATACGGTGAAAAAAGGCGACTGCCTCTGGAGCGTGGCCGAGAAATTCGATATCAGCGTGGATACCCTGGCTGAAACCAACGGCCTGGACCCTGAGAGTCTTCTGGCGGAAGACCGGGTTCTAAAGATTCCGAGGAGCAATTGGATTACTTACAAGGTAAGCAGTGGTGACACCCTGTGGGAGTTAGCCCGCAGGTTTAACACCTCAGTAGAGGGCATCGCCATGGTCAATCAGATCGGCGATACCGAAATACTGCTGGAAGGCGCTGAGCTGATTATACCGGCCTTCAGAATGGTAAAAGCAGAACGGGCCGCCGGAATACCCAGGCTCAGTCTGTGGCCTGTCAGGGGCGTCATATCTTCCGCTTTTGGCCCCAGGTGGGGCAGGATGCACGAGGGACTTGATATCGCGGCCGAAAAAGGGGCGCCAATCAAGGCGGTCGAAGGCGGCCGGGTTGTTTTTGCGGGTCCCCGCGGCAGGTATGGAAATGCCGTGATTATCAACCACGGTAATGGTTTCCGCAGTCTTTACGGCCACGCCTCAAGAATTGAAGTAGCACCCGGAGATTGTGTGGAAAAGGGACAGATTATTGCCAGGGTGGGCAGCACCGGCAGGTCGACGGGTCCCCACCTGCACCTGGAACTGTTGCACAGGGGAGTCCCGTTAAACCCGCAGCGGTATCTGCCGGGGCAGCACCGGTAAGTGAGATAGAAGGGC
>Ga0074195_1002667_pt1 | contig 19051 bp, 15 predicted proteins | sample EPASupsiteHSE623_FD_64525 | JGI IMG/M metagenome (GOLD analysis project Ga0074195, IMG submission 64525) | Bioremediated contaminated groundwater from EPA Superfund site, New Mexico - Sample HSE6-23 | ecosystem: Environmental > Aquatic > Deep subsurface > Groundwater > Contaminated ...
CCGGTCACTTCGACTGCGCTCAGTGTCCGGTTTTGATCAGGTCGCTGAGCGGAGCCGAATCGACCTGCCGATGAATTCCGGTCACTTCGACTGCGCTCAGGGCCCGGTTTTGATCAGGTCGCTGAGCGGAGCCGAATCGACCTGCCGATGAATCCCGGTCACTTCGACTGCGCTCAGTGTCCGGTTTTGATTTATTCCTCAACCAATAACTCCGAACGAGATCAGGACGAACATCGGTCCGTTCAGAATAGTGTGGATCAGGATCCCGACGTTGGTATTCCCGGTTTTTTGTACCGCGTATGGCAGCACAAACAGTATTGGCAATAGCAAGATGATCAGTTGCCATCCGAAACAAAAATGAAACACCAGCCAAAAGGAACCGTTGACCAGCCAGGCACGATTTCCAAATCCCGCTTCCATCCTCGGAAGGATATAGCCCCTCCACAACAACTCCTCGCCGTACATATTGAAAAAGAACATGACAAGCCATACCAGCAGGTAGAGACGCTGGGAACCATGTAAAGTTACCGAGTTCAAAAATGGCGGTGTGGTTTCAAGAACAGGGTAGCCATACCAGCGGTTGAGCAGAAAGGATATCCCCATGATCAATCCCATCAGGGCGAAAATGGAGAGGCAGGAAAGGGCGACATATTTCCAGTCGCGTCCCGACAGCCTCCTGAGGCGTAACCGTTCCTTCAGTGCAGGGATGGATCTGAATCCATCCTTCCTGGCTAAAATCAAGGCCAGCGCGAAGAGCAGCGGAAAAACCATCAATCCGGTGATGAACCAGCTCAACGACGGATGCAGGCCAGCATGGCCTGTGAGCCAGGGAGTTATTAACCGGGTGGCCATGAAAAACCAGGCGGCAGGAATTCCGAAAAGGATTGCGGCACCGGCCAAGGTCAACCGCTTGATTCGATCAGCGTTTTTCACTTGGTTTTCCATCATTGAAGCTCATTTTAATTAATTTCTATCTGATTCCATCACGCGTAAATCTTCACATCCCGGTTTGTGTTGACATGTAATTGCAATTAAATTTACTTTCATTTGCAAATTCAAACAGCCGAAGAATAACAGTGCAGTTGAGCATGGCATGAAAGGAGTGGTTGCAATTTTTTTACGAAGATATGACAGAAAGTTCAATCTGAAATCCTCCAAGGGCAATCATTTCCATGTTGGCGCATCATCCACGGCGAAAAACACAAATAATCACCTGGTTTACCGGAATTGTTGTTTTCCCGTATATTTGTTTTTGATATGAAGAAAATAACCACCCCTGCTGATTTAATGGAAACGGTCAATGCCTTCAGGATGAGCCGTATGATCCTGACGGCTTTTGAGCTTGGAATTTTTGATCGCCTTTCGGGAAGGAGTATTTCCTCTTCGGCGCTGGCCGGGATATTGGGAACTGATCCGAGGACAACCAACCGCCTGCTGAATGCCTTGTCGGGCACGGGTCTCGTGGAGGTGAGGAACGGTAAATTTTCCAATTCTCCCTTTTCTGAAAAGTTCCTGGTGCGAAATGCTCCTTCATTCCTGGGAGGAATGGGCCATTCGCTGAGCATGTGGAGGACCTGGAATACATTGACCGATGCGGTAAAGGCGGGACATGCAGTTGCAGACATCGTTCAAAACGACATCAACCATCGGGGCGAGTCGTGGATTGAGCCTTTCATCGCGGCCATGCATGACAGGGGAATTGCCCAGGGCAAGGAACTGGCTTCGATGCTCGATCTGTCAGGAACAACCCGGACCCTTGATGTTGGGGGCGGTTCAGGGGCATTTACTTTTGCCTTTATCGAGAAAAATCCGGCCATCACGGGGGTGATCTTCGACCTGCCCAACGTGGTGCCGGTCACGCAAAAATATATTGACAGGGCGGGGTACACCGGGACTGTCACGACCATCCGGGGCGATTACCTTCACGATGATCTTGGAAACGGGTTTGACCTGGTGCTGATGTCGGCTATCATTCATATCAATAATCCAGCGGAGAACAGCTTGCTGATCAGCAAAGGCGCAAATGCACTGAAGGCGGGCGGACAGCTTGTCATCATCGATCATGTGATGAATGATGACCGCACGGAACCCTTCGCCGGGGCAATGTTTACGCTCAATATGGTGACAGGAACAAAGCACGGGGATACCTATACTGAGCGGGAACTGAGGGGTTGGATGCAAGATGCCGGGCTGGAAGAGATCAGGTTATTGACAGCCCCATCAGGGATGCAGGTGATGATCGGTATTAAAATGCAGGTTTTTTAATCAGGCACCCCAACAGCATCAATAGTAATCGTACAAAATTGTGACGCCATCATCGCGAATCATTTTGGTGATAGATCCCCCGGAATTATATTGGTAGCTGAAATCGTGGGTTTCTATGGTGCTGTCCGCGTAATGGGTAACCTTTCTGATAAAAGGATTTACGCTCGATTTACCATAGAATGGCGTTCCTTCATAACTGTTGCCTGTAGTACTGACATGGGTTGTATCAAAGGTTTTTTGTATGATCGTGTACGCGCCCGGATGATCTGAATCGTAGATTTTTTCTTCAGCCACATTCCCATTTTGAATGGTAAAATCGCAATAAAAGGTCGGCAAACCAATGGCAGACATAATCTCCTGCCTTATCGTATATCCTACCGGATCAAATATGTTGACGGTGGTTTTTTCAAGCTTAAAAACAGCGCTAACACCCACCTGACTATAGGATTTCGAGAATCCGGCCAGACCCTTGTTGTTTAGCCATATGCTGTCGATGGCCGAAAGCCTTGTTTCAACATAGGTTTTCATGACTATGAGGCCCGTATAATATTTATATTCATGCCGGACGTACCCGGTTCCGGATAACCTGCGAATGGATATTCTCCGGTCGGCATCATACTCAAAACAAGTTGTAAGCGTTTGATTGTTGTCATAATAACATTTCAACAACCCTTTTAAATCGGCGTCAACCATTCCGTCCTGTTTCCCTGAACAGGAAACAAGCAGGCAAATGAGCATAGCATACAAACCTGCAGTTTTCATTCGGATGATTTATGGTGCAATTTAATAACTTTCAACAGAAATTCAATAGTATCAGGGGAGGTACCTCAAAAAATGATACACCAGAAAAAAAATAAAATTCAATTTCGCTGCATATGTAAATTGTTTGTACCTTTATGTGGATAAATCGACCTCATTATGAAAAATTTAATCGGACTCTTTATTTTATTGCCGTTTTTCTTAAACGGACAAAGTACTGATTACGCGCCTGGCGGGCTTTACGCACAGGTAAGCGGCGATACCGTAATTCTAAGCCAATCCATGGCCATTCGAAATTGCGGGGCAGAATACGACATGAAGGTTATCCTCATGGGTGATACGTTATACTGGTACCAGGTTGATACAGGAGCAACTGCGGTGTGTTTATGTAATTTCAACCTTTCAGTGACGGTTGATTCCATGCCTGCGGGTCACTATACCGCCAAGGTATACTATACATCCTGTCCGGATTGTCCTCCCCCCGGAGCAGATACCGGTTATGTTGGATCTGTAGAATTTGATATTACTGTGCCAAATTCAAACACATCCATTCGCACCATTGACCAGGGTCAGAGTGATTGCTTCCCCTATAATGCACTGGATGATGCAAAATCGGAGTTACTCCCCTATTCGGTCTTTCCAAACCCGGTAATAAACACCCTGCATATCAGCACGACTGATTTAAATGAAAAAGTAATCAGCATCATTGATTTGCAGGGCAGATGTTTATTTGAATCGAAATTCATGGATAATGAACTTAATATCGATTTAAGTCATTATACAAGCGGCCTGTACATTCTCCGTTATTCCAACAATGCAACAATTTATCATGGCAGATTCATCAAAAAATAAAGATATTATGCCACGACTACTACTCATTATCAGCTTGTATTTACTCGGGACCTGCTTCAATTCAGTTAATGGTCAGACAAACAAATTTGAAATCGCGATTGAAGGCGGATCAGGTGCGACGCATTTCTACGGAAATGTTCTAACCCTTGATAACCTGAAACCCATAATCGGTGGATATGCCGGGGTTCTTTTTCAATATCATTTTTCCAGAATCTTCTCTGTTAAATCAGGTTGTTCCTATGAAAGGAAAGGTGCTAATTTTATCCTTAACTCGTGGGAATTCAATGCGGATTATGTTTACCAGTTAAATTATTTATCCGTTCCAGCTGTGATCCAGGCGGAATTTGGAAGAAAAGTCCGGTTTTTCATCAATACCGGTCCCTATTTCAGCTTTTTATTAAGCCAGAATTATATTGCCAAAAACTCCGCGTCAGGAAGCGGCAATTGGCTCCTGATCAGCGCTTCCAGTGAACATGACCAGGTAAAATATGATTTTGGAATAAATGCTGAAACTGGCGTGAAAATATACGTTTCAACAAACACAGCAATATCGTTAAGCATAGCGGATCATTGCGGGTTGATCAATACCAAAAAGCAACCGCTGTTTACTGATACCATTCTTGCCCCTGTAAATTCGGATAACACCACATTCAATAATTCTGTGCTTCTTGTTTTCGGCATTTCATATGGCTTTGGTGCAGTCAATTGAAAGATCAATTCCCTGATAACGAAACTACATGTTACAACTCCCGGTATTCATTGACGATCTGGCGCTGATCCTGGTCACCGCTGCGTTGGTCACGCTGATTTTCAAAAAGATAAAACAGCCGGTCGTCCTGGGTTATATTGTTGCCGGATTTTTCGTAGGACCGAATTTCATTTTATTCCCTACTGTTATTGAACACGAAAGCGTTAAAACATGGTCCGAAATCGGTGTCATTTTCCTGTTGTTCAGCCTTGGACTTGAATTCAGTTTCAAAAAATTACTCAAGGTTGGGGGCGTGGCAGCGTTAACGGCAATTACCGAGGTGCCGTTGACATTGCTGCTGGGTTATTTCGTTGGCCAGTTATTGGGATGGGGTTTCATGGACAGCCTGTTCCTGGGCGGGATCCTTTCAATTGCCTCCACCACCATCATCATCCGTGCCTTTGATGAATTGGGGGTGCGAAACAAAAAATTTGCAGGCATTGTCACAGGAGTGCTGGTGATTGAAGATCTGGTAGCAGTGTTATTACTGGTGTTGCTTTCGACCGTTGCAGTGAGCCGGTCATTTGCCGGACCCGAAATGCTTTTTGCGGTGCTGAAGCTGACCTTTTTCTTAATCCTGTGGTTTTTGGCCGGAATATTTTTCATACCGACGCTTTTCAGAAGTATCAAACTTTTAATTAATGCGGAAACGCTGCTGATCATTTCGCTTGCATTGTGCTTTCTCATGGCCGTACTGGCAACATACGCCGGTTTTTCTTCGGCACTGGGTGCATTTGTCATGGGGTCAATTTTAGCTGAAACGACAAAAGCCGAGAAAATCGAACATCTCACCACCTCCCTGAAAACACTTTTCGGCGCCATCTTCTTCGTTTCGGTCGGCATGCTGATCGATCCCCAGATGTTGATAAAACATATCATCCCGATTGTGGCAGCCACGCTGGTCCTGCTGTTTGGCAAACCCCTTTTTGTGATCATAGGAACCCTGGCTTCCGGCCAGCCTATTAAAATTGCGGTTCAGTCCGGCATGAGTCTTTCCCAGATCGGAGAGTTCTCGTTCATTATTGCCGCTTTGGGCCTCACCCTGCATGTGACCAGTAGTTTTTTATACCCGGTAGCCGTGGCTGTTTCGGTGCTTACCACATTCTCAACTCCTTACATGATCCGGCTTTCGCAACCTGTCACAGACCGGCTGGATGCCATCCTCCCTGGCAAGTGGAAATCCGGATTAAAAAAATATAACGCCGACGGGCATCGCGAAAATAAAATGAGTGACTGGAAAAAGGTACTGACCTCTTATATTATCAACATCGTGATTTTGTCCGTGATCATCATCGCCATCATCTTTTTAAGCACCCGGTACTTTTTTCTCCTGTTCGCAGGTTATGAGTGGAATACCATACTTACAGCGATCGTCACCCTGGCCGCTTTATCTCCATTTTTATGGGCGCTTGCCTTCCGCAAAACAAACAGCCCTTCCTATATGAAGGTATGGGCAAAAGGGTTGAAGCGGGGTCCCATATTCCTGATGCAGATTTCACGAATCATCCTGGCACTGATATTTATTGCTTACCTGTTCCTGAAATTGTTTTCATCCGCCATTGCTTTTGGAGGAATTATCATTGCCTGTATTATCCTGTTACTTTTCTTTAAAAAGATAAAATTTTATTACTGGAGAATAGAAGCAAGGTTTCTTGCCAATTACCATGAGCGGGAATCGGTTGCCACTAATCCAAATTTAATACTCACCCCATGGAATGCGCATATCGCCAGGTTTGAACTGACTCCGCATGCTCCCTATGTGGGGCAAACACTGGCAGAATCAAGGATGAGGGAGGAATTTGGGGTCAATATAGTCAAGATCGAACGGGGCGATTTTGTTATTACGGTCCCAAACCGGGATAATCATTTATATCCGCATGATAAAATTTCGGTCATTGGAAATGATGAGCAACTCACTCATTTCAAAAAACATCTAGAATCTTCCAGTGTGGGATCCAAAAAAGAAGATTCAGTACAAAATGTTGCCCTTCATCACTTTACTGTTAAGAAACATGCCCGGATCGCTGGTCAGAGCATCCGTGAATCAGGTATCAGGGAACGATCGCAGGGGTTGATTATTGGCATTGAAAGAGGGGAAAATCATATCGTCAATCCTGAGGCGGAGCTGATTTTTGAAGCGGAAGACCGGGTTTGGATCGTTGGCAATGAACAGCTGATCAGGATTGCTATCAAAGAACTGCAATCGCCTGAGTTATAAATTGATTGTCACCGCAGATGGCATAGTTCAACTATGGCCCGATTGCTTATCAATTGCTCTTCAGCAGATTCTGCATCACAAGGAGTGGCTTTCCAGGGATGAATAAGAAGGCATCTTTCCAAGCATTAAGCTTTATTTTGATACTCTTCGGCTTTAGAAACGAATTGACATTCGGTACAAACAAGTATTGATGGGGTCTGCAGGTATTAAAACTACTGCGACATACAGCTAAATGACAATCAAAAGGATTTGATAAGATCTAAAATCGTTTGATAAACCAGAAATATAAATTTTCTTAGAAGGAGTAAGGTTATTCATATAAACCCATTATATTTGTTACAGTTTTTACCTCATTAATAACTGTTTTGTAAAAGGTTGGTTTTCCTCGAATTTTTTTCTGGTAGATCCCTTATGAACATCCTATGCATTCATTCATTACTCTTTTTGTGCCTTTCAATAATTAATCTTATTCTTGTAAAGTTATTTTTATGTTTTAAAATATAAATAAATGAAATACTGTTTATTATTCTTTTCTATAATTTTATGCTCCTCAGTTGCTTTTACTCAAAAGTATAATATTGAAAAAGAACCAGATTGGATAAAAACTGTCAATATCCCCACTAAAAGTTTAGTTAAAAAGTACGATGTTTCATTAGGTTATTATTCAATATTGGTAGATCATCAGTTTAATTTGGATAATAATTCTTCTTATTCACACGATGTAATAAATGTAGTTTCATATAGTGGAATTACAAAAGCGTCTCAACTTTCAGTAACATATGACACATCATATCAACAAATAAAAATACATCATTTATTTATTTGGCGCAATGGTGAGAAAAATGATAGAACAAGTGATTTGAGTTTTAAAATACTGAATAATGAATATGACCTGCATATCGGGATTTATAGGGGTTCAATTACGGCATATTGCAATCTTAATGATATCAGAAAAGATGATCTGATTGATTTTGCTTATACATTGGTTGGTAAAAATCCGATTTTTAAAAATGAGAAATATTTGATTATCCCTCTTGAAACAACTAATCCAATTGATTTATATAGTATTCGGATATTGTATTCAAAGAATAAGGAGTATGATTATAACTGTTCGGGATGTGATAGTAACTCAATTATAACAAGTAGTATTATTGGTGAGTTTCGTCAATTGGAAATGAATTTATTTAACGTAAAAGCCATTGTTTTTGATGAAAATATGCCTAGCTGGATTATCCCCTTTAAATATTTCTCGTTGAGTAGTTTTAAAACATGGAAAGAAGTTAATAATTGGGCTCAATATGTATTTGCTATAGAAAATGAACCTGATCTGAAAGATGTTTTCCGGGAGATATTTACTGGGAAAGAAACAATAGATGAAAAAATCAATAAAACAATCAATTATGTGCAAGACGATATAAGGTACATGGGTATTGAAACAGGTATCGGCAGCATTAAACCTTTTCCTCCTGATCAAGTTGTAAAACAACGTTTTGGTGACTGTAAAGACAAATCATTATTATTAGTTTCATTGTTGAAGAAAATTGGTATTGATCAAGCATACCCTGTTTTGGTAAATACTTATATGAAACAAAATCTTGACAAGTTTTACCCCAGTAATGAAGTTTTCAATCATTGTATTGTTAAATTTGAATTTAATGATACAACCTATTGGGTTGATCCAACACTCACTCAACAAGGTGGTGATTATAAAAACCTATCCATAGTTGATTTTGGAAAGTGTCTTGTTATAGGTGTACCTTCGGATACATTATCCGAAATGAGTATTCGAAATGTTAATTCGAACATTAATATAATTGACGAATATACAATGCAATCCTTTATGGATCCGGCATCACTGGTAATAAAATCTATCCGCTATGGTTTTGAAGCTGATATTAGAAGAATAATGTTAGAACAATATTCGGCTGAGGAATTTTCAAAACATGTCAGTGATGACTTAAAACTATATTATCCAACAGTAAATAAAACGGATGACATATTATTAGATGACGATATTGATAATAATGTTTTTTCAACCACACATAAATATGAAGTGAATGGATTCTGGCAAGATGGGGATAAAATGCCTGATAAAAATTTAGCAGGTTTCTGGCTATTTAAATTTGAACCAAATACGTTATATTCCGATATTAATCTTTCCGCTTGTCTCAAAAGAAAATTTGACTATGAGTTACATTTTCCATTAAACTTGAACTATAAAGTCATCTTTCATTTTCCTAAAGATTTGTTAATACCCGATAGATATGTAAAACAAGAAAATGAGGCTTTTTATTTTGATGAGAAAATAGAACAATTAACCAGTAATTCATTTCAAATTAGCTATAGTTATAAAACAAAGTCTCAAAGCATCGAAGTTGATGATTATGAGAAATTTTGTGAGGAAAAAAACAAGATTGCCAAGAACCTGCCTGTTATTATATATTTCAATAAATAAATTACTATCATGAGATTAATATTATTAAATTTTGTTTTCATATTATCATCACTTAACTATGTTTTAGCACAAGATACAATTACTATATATTATAATAATAATTGGACTGAAATACCAGATAAAAATCAGGCTACGTATTATAGGAAGGCCTTTCTTGATAGTAATAAAGTTTGGACTGCCCATGATTATTATATGAGTAATAAAATTCAAATGACAGGCACCTTTAAATCGAAGAAATTGAATACACGACAGGGCCATTTTATCTATTTTCATGAAAATGGAAGGAAAGCATCAGAGGGTGAATACGTAAATGATAAAAATGAAGGTTCATGGACTTATTGGCATGAAAATGGTCAGAAAAAATCAGTAGGAAAATTTAAGAATGATTTGAGACAAGGAAAATGGACTTACTGGCATGAAAACGGACAAAGACATTCTGAAGGATCGTTTATTGATAATAATGCTGAAGATAAATGGGAATATTGGTTTGACAGTGGAGAAAAACAATCAGAAGGAAAGTACTTACATGGAATTAAGGAGGGTAATTGGAATTATTTTTATAAAACCGGACAAATAGAGACAGTAGAAAAACACAAAGATGGTCAATTGTATTTTGTAACAGTTTTTTTTGAGAATGGGAATATAAAGTTAAAAGGTAATTATGTTCATGGTCAAAGTAATGGAGAGTGGACATACAGGAATGTTGACGGAAGACTAATTTTAAAAGGAAATTTTTCAAATAATCTTAGAATTGGAGAATGGATTCGTTTTTTCCCAAATGGTGAAATCATGAAAATATACTATGAAAAAGGAGTTTTGGTTAGTAAGCAACTTGGAGGAATTTTTTTAAATGAATAGTGTGATTTGATCATTTAATATCCTAGCAACGCTCTTCCAACCAAGCAAAACAAATTATTTGACCGATCAACCCCATGAGAAAAATCACCCTCCTTGTCCTGATGCTGTTGGTGATCACAGTATCGTGCTCAAAAAGCGATCCCCGATAGCTGACCCGATTTCATGCGGAGGGTCCAGCTTATCCAGAATTCCAGACGGTGCTGGGCCAGTACGATGGTGGAATCGGGCTTCGGAATGATCTCCCTGACAGTAAGCAATTCGTTGTATTCCTCCAGCGAAATATAGGTTTTTCGAATTCCGCCGGTGACTACCGTAAGGATGAGCAACAGGGTTCGGAAATTCTCAGGGAATAGAGTTCCACGATATTGCATACGTAACCGAGCTTTTACTCATAACATTTAATTCCCTGCAAAAATCAATGATTTCCGCCTGTCCGGCAAATGAACTATGCAACCGGTAAAAATTTATATGCAGGATTAACTGATTTCCCGACAACGTGAATCCTTCAGTATGATCGGGATAGCCCGGGAGGCTCCTGGATTTTCAGGGTGCACCCTAATTTCTGAGGCAGCGAACGTTGAAACCATACACCTTGTCGAAGTTGATCCGGTGGATCTCGGTATAATTGTAACTGATGAGGCGGTTCCATGCGTAATCATTGATCTCCGTCGAGGTCCACCAATTGGCCTCCCTGCCTGTTTTCCAGAAGTAACCATAGAAGTAACTGTAACCACATGGCAGACCAGAGAATCCAAACGGGTCGGTGCCATTGCCATTGGCATACCAGCCGCTTGTAGACTTCAGGTTGGCGCCGGCATCATATCCCCTGTAACTGATGTTGTCCCATTCCGGGTCGCCAATGCCAAAATGGCTATCCACTGCCCCTTCCAGCAATTTCCAGTCCTCGTCATCCGGCACATGCCAGCCATCCGGACAGATGCCCTGCGCACCCTGTTGTAGGGTATACTGCATCGCCTCGTCCCACTGATACAGGCCGCCATATTTTGAACAACTGTCCTCCGAATCCTCCAGGCAGTACTTTTCAATGGTCCCGTTATTGGTTTGTTGCTGGCCGGGGTTGATCAGGATCCCCACGTTTAGATTCTCCTTAAGCCAGCACTGGCTATATACCTGTAATGTATTGTATACCTGGTCCTCATAATCCACTGTTGGCATGCCCGGGCATGGGATATTGGACGCAAACTGGAAAATGTAAAGCTTGCTTGCATCCGGGTTATCGCGAATGCCTGATTGAGAACCGTTGGCATATCCTGTAAAAAGCAATTCATCACCCGGGCTAAATGCGAAGTATGTGGCCGATGCCGTGGATTTAAACCGCGGTGAGGCACCTCCATTTCCAATGTATTCAATCAAGCCCGACCGGTTTGCGTTTGAGGCGGTCTGCAGGATCTTAATACTGCTGCTTTTCCCTCTCCACCGGGCATGAAAGAGACAAAGGTTTCCCTCTCCGGGTATAAACCGGAACGAATGCATCCCTGCCTCCAGAACCATTTCCGTATGAAGGATTGGCCGTCCCAGTATATCCGTTACAGTCATCACCATTTTATCACGTTCAGGAACCTGAATGGAGATGATCGTTTGCCCCGTTACGGGATCAGGGAGGTTCTGGAAGAGCTGAAAGTGATCACTTTTTTGCGAAATCTCAGAAAGCGCCACATAGCAGACCGACAGAACCGTATCGTTCCAGTATAAAACCGTATCGCCCCCCAGTGTCCGGTTCGTCACATTGATACTGTCGAGCTGTATGTAGGCCGTGTTGTTCCTGGCGGTAAAGGTAAGATCCAATGCCCCACCCTGTCCATAGGTCATCAGGGTAAAAAGAAAAATGGCTGTTGATATGAAGGCTGTTTTCATGAGTCACTGTCCCATTTTATAAAAAGTCCTGAAGTTCAATCCTGGTTTTTCATACAGCGAACGCTGTAACCGGATCTCTTTGGCTGGATGATTCTATTAACTGTTTCATAATTGTACAGTAGATCATTTGATCGTTTGAAATTTTCAGATGTGGCCGTTGAAGTCCACCAATATCCTCTTCTTGTTACATTTCCATAATTGCTGCAACCGTAGAAGTCCCGGAAACCTCCCGGCAGACCTGTAAATCCAAGATAGTCGGTGCCGCAACAACCGGTCTGACTGATGGAATTCGGGTGCCAGCCATAGGTTGATTTCAGATTTGTTCCGGCATCAAAGCCACTTATACCTAAAGTATCCAGAATCGGATCACCAATTCCGTATTGGGTATCAGCCGCGCCCATCAGAACATTCCATTCATCATGTGTAGGCAAATGCCACCCTGGCGGGCAGATGCCCTGGGCCCCCTGCTTATTCGTGTATTGCATCATTTCGTCCCACATGTAAAGCCCTCCATACTTGGAACAGCTATCCTCATCGTCGGAATAACAGTATTTTTCCAGGTACCCGTTATCGGTTTGATCCGTACATATCTCAAGCATGGTTCCCACGTTGAGGTTCTCTTTTAACCAGCATTGGCTGAAGATCTGCACAGTGTTATACAACTGTCCCAGATACAACACCGTAGGGGTGCCCGGGCAGGGGATATTATATGCGAACTGAAAATTATAGGTAGAGTCTTTGTAGGGGGTGTCGAGGATGCCGGATTCCTGTTCAACAAGGTCACTTTGCTGCAAGGTTGCTTTCAATGGACTGGCGCCGGTACCGGCACCCAGGTAATCCAGCCGGGAGCCATTCCCGTTTGATGATCCTGTATGGAGGATCTTGATACTCCGGCTGATCCCTTGCCATTGTGCAGTCAAGAAACAGAGGGATCCTGCAGGTGGGGAGATCCGGAAAACATGATTCCCTTTATCCAGTTGGAGATCGCTGTGAATGAGACTCCTTCCCTGGAAGTCGGTAACAATGAGGGTCACCATCCCTGGTTCCGGCACGAATATGGAAACCAGGCTATGGTCACTGGCCGGATTTGGGTAGTTTTGAAACAGGCTGAATGAATTATCTTTCCGGATGCCTTCCTGAACTCCAACCGGAAATCCCATGGTATAACCGACATAAAGGATCGTATCGCCGGGTATGAGATCAAGGGTCATAATGGAATCACGGGGGAAGGTGATCGTCGTTTCGCCTCCATGGGTCAGGTTTATCGCTTTAACGCTTATAAGTTCGACAAATTGGCCGTTATTATCAGCACTAAAGGAGAATGAAAGGGAAATCGTCTGGGAATACAATCCCAACGAAAGGAACAACAGGAAAGTGACCAGAACTGTTGTTTTGACAGGATGTGAGGTTGTCATATAGGATGTACTTAGATACAAGACATGTATAAATCCTGCAAGGTTGCCTGAAAATTCATCTAAGTTAAAAGTTTTTTATCCTCCCTGTGCCTGTTTGTCCGGGAATTGGTGCCGTCAATTTGAACCAACAGGGAGATCACAACCGGGGCCATCAGATGAGGTCCGCCCTCTATAAGGTTATTATGAACCGCGTCACCTCCATGGTTGATTCGACATGAAGGTACCCCCTGTGCATCCGCAGAATCTGGCGCGAAAGGCTCAAACCGATGCCGGATCCGTTTTCCCTGGTCGTAAAAAAGGGGATGAAGATTTTATCAATCGCCTCTGCCGGAATCATCGGGCCATTGTTGGAAATGAGAATTTTGTGCTGATTTTGCCTCGAATGGTCAACAATGATCCGGATCTTCCGGTTCTCAGGAATTTCCAGGAGCGCTTCCATGGCATTGTTGATGATATTGATTATGACCTGTGTCAGCAGTTTCTTGTCCCCGGTGATCTCCCTGGTCTTTTCGTCGATCTTTATATCCAGGTTTATTTGGTATTGTTCCAGGCGCTCATGCAGCAGCAACACGATGTGATCGAGCCACTCATGTACCCTGAATGATTCAAATTCCGGTTTCGGGATCCGGGTCAGTTTCCGGTAACTGTTCACAAAGTTAACAAGCCCGTTGCCACGTTCACCGATAGTGTCAAGTCCCTGGATCACATTGTCGATAATCTCTTCATCGACCTTGCCGGGATGGACCGGTTTGCCATTTTCAATGAAAAATTTCTGCAGGGTGCCTGTTAACGACACGATGGGCGCGATGCTGTTCATAATCTCATGGGTGAGCACCCTGATCAGTTTCTGCCAGGAGTCCAGCTCCTTCTCATCGAGCTCATGCCGGATATCCTGTAATGAAATCAACCTGGAAACCTTGCCGCCATAGCGGATCTCCTTGGTGCGGATCAGCAGGTTGACCTGCGAGTCACCCGTAAACCGCTTATAGGTATTCGATTCACCTGGCCTGAAGGTGGCCAGGAAGTTTAACAGATCCGGATTTCTGAGCGGTATCAGGTGAAGCGGCGTAAAGGATGGAATGCCGGCATATTCGAAAGCCTTGTCATTCATAATCTCCACTTCATTGTCCTGGTTGATGGCCATCAGTCCGGTGCCGGCATGCTGTATAAACGACCGGTAGTATTTTTCAAGGTATTCATTCTGCAGCTTGATCTCGTTGATGCGTTCATTCAGATCATTCAGGCTCTGATATAAATGGCGTAGTGACTTCTGCCTGATGGAGGTCGGAAACTTCAGTGAGGCATCCTCATTTCTGATGGCCTCAAAAAAGAAGGCGATCTGTCTGTTCGACTGGCTGAAATTATGCATGACGGAAATGGCCGCAAGCGGGACCGGGATCAGAAACAGCAAATACCAGGGATCCATATGGAATGCAGTCAGATAGCCCGCTATCAGTGCAGCGCCGGTGATGATCACAATGCTGATGATGGTGCTCAGCGTTATTCGTTTATATCCCATACTTTTTCATTTTTTTGTACAACGTGGTCCGTGAAATTCCAAGGTTGCGTGCGACAAAACTCAGACTCTGGCTTTGCTTCTTCAGCTCCTTCAGGATCATCTGTTTTTCCATCTCCTCCAGGGTCAGGGTTTCATCGGTTTGAACCTGATGCGACTGGTTCAGGTACAGGTCCGCCGGCGACAGGCAATCACCATCGCACAGGATCACCGCCTTTTCAATGGTGTGCTGTAACTCCCTGATGTTCCCGGGCCACTGGTATTTTTGCAACAGCTCAATCGTCCTGTCCTGGAGCTTCACACAGTTCTTCTTGTATTTGATGCTGTATTTGCCGACAAAAAAATTGGCCAGGATTTCAATGTCCTCAACGCGCTGCCGTAAGGGCGGAAGTTCAATCTGAATGGTGTTGATCCTGTATAACAGGTCCTGCCTGAAGGTTTGCTCCCGGATCATCTCAAGCAGGTTTTTATTGGTGGTACAGATCAGCCTGATATCCACGGGATGCTCTTTATTGGATCCGACCGGAACTACAACCCGGTTCTGCAATACATTAAGCAACTTCGACTGAAGCTGCAGCGGCAGATTCCCGATTTCATCCAGCAGCAGGGTTCCCTTGTGGGCCAGCATGATCTTGCCGGTTCGGTCTTCATGTGCATCGGTAAACGAGCCCCGGGTATGTCCGAACATTTCGCTTTCAAACAGCGACTCCGACATGGATCCCAGGTCAACCGCCACCAGCAGTTCGTGGCTCCGCTCCGACAACCGGTGAATCTCCTTGGCGATCAACTCCTTCCCGGTTCCGTTTTCACCGGTGATCATAATGTTGGCATCTGTTGCGGCTACTTTTTTTACAAGATCCAGGATTTTCTGCATCACTGGCGAAACACCAATGATCATCCGGTCGTCCCTGTTCATCTCCGTCTTAAGATCCTGTTCCCGCCTGATCAGGTTCCCCACTTTAAGGTTTGACGTTCTAAGGTTCAGCGCAGCCTTAAGGGTTGCCAGCAGTTTTTCATTTTCCCAGGGTTTTAGAATGAAATCGGCAGCCCCTTCATGGGTGGCCTTTACCGCAGTTTCAATGTCGCCATAGGCCGTGAACATGACCACTTCGATCTCTTTTCTGATTTTTTTTATTTCACGCAGCCAGTACATGCCTTCATTACCCGAACTTTCGCCTGCTTTAAAATTCATGTCCAGCAGCACAACATCAATATCCCGGGTTGATATTTCATGCATCAGCGTATTGGGACTGGAAAGCGTGATCACTTCAAGAAATTCGAATTTCAGGAATATGCGCAGTGCATTCAGCACACTTTTATTGTCATCGACAATAAGCAGTCTGCCCTCTTTTGATTTTGGTTCCATAATATTGGTTTTAATGGCATAACCTTCTGCTCCCCTACTCCTCCATAGAGAAGGGGTCGGGTGATGAGGTAATAATGATACAACCCCGATGAAGGGGGTAAAGTTCTTTATTTTTATACAAATGTACAGTATGTTAACATATACCTGTTCAATAAGTTTACATAATTAATTATCATCATTTTCTATCTTATTGTTATTCAGTTACTTGTTTTGAATGGCATGATAATTGAAAAGGATGGACATAACTCAAAAACACCAACAATGATCAAAACTGTAAATCTCACAAAACGGTTTAAAACCGACGAAATTGAGACCACCGCGCTGAACAATGTGAGCATGGAGGTAAAAAAAGGTGAATTCATTGCCATCATGGGCCCATCGGGGTGCGGGAAATCGACCTTGCTGAACATCCTGGGAATGCTGGATAATCCAAGCGACGGCGCCTATATCTTCAATGGTGTTGATGTCTCGAAATACAGGGAGGGCAAGCGCACGCAGTACCGGAAAGGCAATATTCAGTTCGTATTTCAGAGCTTTAACCTGATCGATGAGCTCAATGTGTTTGAGAATGTGGAGTTACCCCTTCTCTACCTTAAAAAATCGGGCGCTGAACGAAAACAAATGGTCACCGAAATCCTTGAGCGGATGAAGATCGGGCACCGCAGAAAACACTTTCCGCAGCAGTTATCGGGTGGACAGCAACAGCGGGTGGCGATTGCACGTGCGGTTGTCCCTCAGCCACAACTGATCCTGGCCGATGAGCCCACCGGGAACCTGGATTCAAAGAACGGGATCGAGGTCATGAACCTTTTGTCGGATCTGAACAAACAGGGAACGACCATTGTGATGGTGACCCACTCACAGCGGGATGCCGCCTTTGCCCACCGGATTGTCAATCTGTTCGATGGCCAGATTGTTACTGAAGAAGTAGCCCTCCAGCAGCAAGCGCTCTAAGTATGAAATGGTTCCGGATCATCGTGCTGATATTGACCCTGGGTTTCAATGACATGCAGACCATGGTAGCACAAAAGGCATGGGCCCTCGATCAGTGCATCCATTATGCCTGGGATAACAACTTTTCGGTCCATAACCAGGAACTGGGGGTTAAGATCCGCCAAACGGATTTCAGGCAGGCAAAAAATGATCTTCTGCCATCCCTCACGCTGCAATCATCCTTCAACCAGAACTATGGAAGGAGCATTGACCCGACGACCAACACTTACATCGATGTACAATTCTTTAACAACGGGTATGGGGTCGGATCATCGGTTGATCTTTTCAACGGTTTCATGAAACTCAATACCATCGACATGCAACGGTTGAATTTTGAAGCGGAAAAGAACCGATTGCAGCAGGTCCGCAATGAGGTGGCATTCACTGTCATCAACAGTTACTTTGATGTGCTGTTGCAGCAGGGTTTGTCAGTTATTGCCCGGGAGAATTACCAGTTGTCGCGCAACCAGCTCGATTACACAACAAAATTTGTGGAACTAGGGCGGAAACCGGGCACCGATCTGCTTGAAACCGAAGCGAACCTGGCAGCCGACAGCTTCCTGCTCGTTCAGTCGGTTCATTTGCTGGAACAGGCTACCCTGGGTCTGAAATACCAGATGAACTATCCCGTGGCCGACAGCCTGGTGGTTGACACACTGGTCCCGTCAATTTTTTCCGGAACCATGGATACGCTGTCAATGGATGAACTCTTCCGTGCAGCTTCTGTTGCCCTCCCCGATCTGACCTACGCGAGGAATCAGCTGAAGGCTGCAAAAAAGGCAGTTCAGATCAGCAAAGGCGCCTTCTCTCCAAGTTTGGGCTTCTATGCCGGCTGGAGTTCATTGTACACCGAAACCGACCGCGACAACAGCAACCAGATCATTCCGTTCTCCGACCAGATGACCAATAATTCCAATGAATACCTTAGTCTTGGCGTCGAGATTCCGTTGTTCTCGAAATTTTCAAAATACACCTCCTTAAGCAAATCGAAACTAAAATACCAGCAGGCTAAAATCCAGTATGAGGATGTTTCCTACAAACTGCAGATGGGAGTGGAAAAATCGCTCACCGATTGGCGGTCGGCACGGGCCGAATATGAATCATCGCTGAGCCAGCTGGCCAAAAGCAAAAAAGCCTATGATGCCGCTGAAAAAAAGCTTGACAAGGGACTCATCAACATCATCGAATTCTATATACAGAAAAACAAGTGGGTCAGGGCCAAGACCGAAGTGTTGCGCACCGGGCTGCAGGTGCTTCTGAAAGAACGGTACATCCGGTTTTTGATGACCGGTTCACTGCTTGGGGAGGTCGGGAATCAGGGACACTGAGCGAAGTCGAATCAGGGACACTGAGCGAAGTCGAATCAGGGACACTGACCGAAGTCGAATCAGGGACACTGAGCGAAGTCGAAGTGTCTTCATTAGCAGATCAATTGCATTCTTCGACTTCGCTCAGAATCCAATTAATCTGACTTACCGAAGTGGACTGAACTTTGACTTTTGAACTTTGACTTTTGCATTTTGAATTTTGCACTTTGACTTTTGCATTTTGAATTTTGCACTTTGAATTTTGCACTTTGAATTTTGAATTTGACTTTTGAATTATTAAGAACCTTAAAATTATGGAAACCCAATCATCCTCCGGCATGGACCGGGTCATCGCGGAGAAACGGTGGATTAAAAAGAAATACTGGAAATACATTGCCGGAGGCGTAATCATCCTGGCAATCAT